>Ga0214473_10002585_pt1 | contig 22217 bp, 17 predicted proteins | sample RVTome_7_FD_203509 | JGI IMG/M metagenome (GOLD analysis project Ga0214473, IMG submission 203509) | Soil microbial communities from uranium-contaminated site in the Upper Colorado River Basin, Wyoming, United States - RVT98D197 | ecosystem: Environmental > Terrestrial > Soil > Contaminated >... | reverse complement strand
CAAGGCCGCGTGTGAGGGGTTCTTTCAAGGCATCGACGAGCATGGGACGGCTCTCCGCAGCCTACTGACCGAGAACTTCCAGGTCATCACAGCATGACACCGAAATCTCATTCAGGATGGGTATATTGTATGGTTTCCAGACAAAACGCCGACGGCTGGGTCGGTCAAATCACGTATAAATATTCCATAAAACATCGCCCGGCAAGTCAAGAACCAAGGGAGGTGGGATGGGCAACTTGTTTGTCCATGCTGTTAACCTCCGTGGCGAGGGCGTCTCGCCCGCATTGGGAAGCAGTGTCATTCACTGCGCCCGGTGGATGGCTAACGTCAGCACTTGATCCTTGGTAATCGTCTGCGGCCTCACCAGCTCAATCTCAACCCGCCGGCCCTTGAGAAAATATTCGCTCTTGACAACCGTATGGTCTATGGCCGCCGTGGCCCGCGCGACGGGGAAATCCGCCGGAATCTCAAAGGCCAGAGTCTCCACGTTCAACTTGCCCCAACGCAGATGAATCTCATTTCGCTGCACTTTCTCGTCCCGCGTTTGCGAGAATGTTCCCCAGCCTTCGGCGGCGGTGAAGGCGGCTCGGAAGTCCTCCGGCGTAATCCTCGGCGCAAAACCGATACGCCCTTTCGGGCCGTCGTATTCATAGCCCGCAAGGGCTGTATGGACGCCCCAGCTCGCCATCGCCCTGGCGTAGTGGTCGCCGCACTCGATTTCATTGAAGGGATTGTGCTTGGCGGGATGGTATCGCTGATGGATGCCGTGACATAAGGCGAGGGCCTCATCAACCATCCCTTCCCAGACCATGTGGCCAGCCACCTGGTACTCGATGCCCGTCCAGACCTCTTCACGGTACCGAACGCCCTCGGCCGGGTATTCGCTCTTAGGCCACGTACAGGTAAACAGGCCCGGCTCTCCCGGCCGGGCGAACCACCGCTCAGGCTTGTGCGCTGCGTTATATGGCCCGACGTCGGGCACCCAGTTGTACTTCCAGACCGCCTCCAACGCCTTCTTGACGTGTTCGGGCGGGTAGATGTAGCCTAACCCGAGCTGATGCGCCCAGCCCTGGCCGAAGAGCTGGTCGGACAGGCACCCGGTCGCGTACTGGAATTTGGGATGCTTCTTGAGATCGACAAGCTGGATGAAGTATTCGCCGTCCCAGAGCCGCTCGACGGTGAGTTTGCTGCCGCTCTCGAAGATCCTGCGGCACCGCTGGGCGAACGGCTCATCGCCCATCTGCCTGGCCATCTCCTCTCCCGCACGGAGGGCCGCAAGATAGAGCGAGCCGACAAACGTGTTCGGCCCCTCGAAGTTGATATCGTAGGTATTGTGCTGGCTGTCCTTGATCAAACCGTCGTCGTTGCCGTCGTGCGAGATCGAGAACTCCAGCACCTTCTTGATGGCGGGCCAATTGCGTTTCAGGAAGGCATCGTCGGGGGACATCTGGTGCTCGCGATAGGCCTTCAGGACGGTGCCGCACTGGCCGTCGGCGGCATACGCGCGGTTGCTCCTGAAGCCGACCAGGCCGGTGCCGGACTCAAACCCTTCGCCCAAATCCTGCATTTCGCGGGCGCTGCGCTCAAGCTCGGGGAAGAGGCGCGCCGGCGCGTGGGCATAGTTCCAGACGTGGGTACACGTGCCGGTGCAGCAGCCAACGCCCTCCCACGCCCAGAAACGGCCGCCCTTCCACCACTGGCACGTATCCGTCGCCAGATTGCACACCGTCGAATGCAGGCGGAACAGCAGCCACCGAGGCAGCGTGCTCTGCTCGTAGTAGGTTTCGTACCACTTTCCAGTATCGCCCATCAGGCGGTCCTGGTTATCCAGCACATAATCAGCGACCGCAGGAGCACTATCGAAGCGGTCGGCGTATTCGTGGCCATTCTGATGGTTCGGGAAAAACCAGGCCAAAATGAAGGTGAAGACGCGCTGGCCGCCCGGCTCCAATTCCACGGGACGCGCCGCCAGGGCTGCACTGCGCCTCTCGGTGACAGCGTAGGCGATGTCCTTCTCAGCGTGCAGTTTCACCTCGCGGCTGATGACCTTCTCAAGCAGTCCTGGGATATCGTCGGCCGATGCTCCATCTTGCGCCAAGGCCAGGGTCATCGAGCCAAAGTCAGGCAGCTTTTCAATCGGCCCGACCGGCCCCTTGTGAGGCTCATCCGAAAGCTCGATCTGATCGACGTTGATATGCCCCCAGCCGCCTGAGAAACTATCAACGATCTGGAGCTTTGCGGTCTTGCCTTGGAGGTCTTCTACATTCCAGAAATTCCATTCGAGTTTCTCGTTGTCTGCGCCCACAGCCGTGCGTACGATTTGCCCTTCCACGTAAAGATTCATACAGGTCTTGCCTGCGTGACTTCCGCCGCCGATGAGGAAATTGACGAATCTCCGCGAGATTTGAAAAGGCGGTGAGGTGAGTGTCCCGTGCAGCTTATCTCCACCTAAGAACGTATTGACAAGCCCCTGGCCTGCAAAGCCGCTGACGTTCTGCTGGCTTCCCAGCGTTCCGTGGGCGGGGCCTTTACCGAATGCCTCTCCGGCGGCTTGCCATTGGCCATAGTCGGGGCCTTCAAAATCCGCCAGGACGATTGTTGGGCGAGGCGCCTCGGCCTGGTCCGGCGTCGGCGCTCTCTCAGCCGTGTGGACAATTAAGGTGCGCCCGTTTTCACTGACGAGCCGGCTTCGGCGCAGCGCATGGACGGCTTTCGCTGAATCGATCAGCACCGCGTTTTCGAGCCATCCCATAAGGCCCGCTTTGACGTTTTCGCCGGATGTATTCTCAACGGTAATGCTGAACAACGTCGCCGGAAGTGCCGAATCCTTCGCATTGAGCGGAATAAAAGGGGAGTAGGCCCGCATTGAGACACGCACCGGGAATCCCTCGTCACGGTATCGAACCAGGCCGAATGGATATTCGCCCCCGAACTCGACTGTGCCGAAATTCTGGTCCAGAGTTTTCGCGAGCGTCTTGCCATCCTTTTCAACGAACACCGCGAAGCCCGAATCCACCGGCGAATCGGGCCTGTACGCGCGGTAATTCTGCGACCCGTACCCTGAGAACACGTGGCGGTTAAAGATCTGCCAGCAAGCCAGGGTCCCGTCGCCTCGCAGGTAGAGCTGCCCGGCTCCGATGCCGCCGACCGGCATCCCGATGGTCTCGAGGTCTTTGCCGGTATAGACTTCTCGCTTGCGTCCCTCGTAAAGCTGCTCGATGGTTTGCTTCGAAAGCCCTTTGTCCGCAGGAACAAGATGACTCTGGGGCTTATCCGCTCCACCCGCCGTGCCCTGAAGAATCAGGAAAGATCCGAATACGACCACCGTAATGAAAGCCGCCAGTACTTTCTTCATGGCTCACTCCTTGTCTATCTATAAGTGGTGACCTCGCAATTGAGACGAGATATATGATGCGATTGTTCACTCCCAACTCGTGTATTGTGCCCGCGTACTGCTTTCGTTCGCTCGGCTCTACATACGCATAATTGTGCCCAAATATTGTCGGCGGTATGCTTACAACAAAGGGCCTCTGACAGAGCAAAACCTCGTAGTGCGGAGGGTCTATGTCCGGACCAACAAAAAATTGAGCCTTCACTTTGATGCACTTATTGTTGACCTCCGCAACAAAAATGTGGCCATAAGAGGGAGGTCGCCAACCGGTACGCAAGTCATCAATGAAGTAGCCATTCTTCTGGATCACAAATGATTCGACATCGCGGTCGCCGTAGCGTATGAATCGGCGCACCGAATTAAACACATCTTCTGACCCGTTCAGGTAGCAATTACCCAAATTCATACCCAGGTAGTAATGAAATGCTATCTTGGCTATTGCCTGGAAATAGCGTTTGTCACAACTGAAAGTTCCTTTGGCCAGTATGGGAAGCACCTCTTTATCGCTAGCAGGACGAACCTCTTGTCTCCCCGAGAGAGGAAGCCCGGCTTGGCGGAATGCTTCGCAAACATGATCATATTGCTCGTTCGTCACACCGAATACAGCCACTTGCTTGGGTATCCTCTCACCGATAATTTGCAGTACGTCTGTAGATGCAAAAGACTCTGGTTCGATCCGAATGCACTTTTTCTTGCCATCTGCGTAGATAAAATGCAATTGCGGCAGCAGTTGCACCAGAGGCAATTCACTGTCTCCAACCCCGTCGTCGGGTTCCACCAAGACTACATCGTCGGTACCAGGGTAGTCCATCTTCATATCGATAGGTCCGTGTCCGACATGACCTCTGCGAAACGGCGATCTGATTTTGTTCCGCGTCAGACCGATTACCGGGCGCAGCAGTGCTGCAAGACCGGTGTGGGTAAAGTGATCTTCAGAGTTGCCTATTTCATTATCACATTCGACACACACTTTTTGCAGTAACGTTGGCTGATTCTCAAACTTGCCGAGACTTCTTGGCAAGATGTGAGCCTTGCAGAACGTCTTGTCCAATCGGCCGCAATATATGCAAGCTCTCGTCTTCATTTTCAATTGGATAACTGGATACTGTGGCACCGTCGCAGTCCATGGCACTGCTGGGGTGAAAGAACCGGCATTGTCAATGTGGAGCGTTTGGGTGTCGAGGGCCTCCCGTCCTCGGATCGCGGGCAGGATGCCCGCGACAGGGGCGGATTTACCGCAGTGGAGGCACCAGCATAGTCCCAGGCACACGGCATGTTATGCTGGTGCCAATAAGGCGATAAATCCAGGCGATTCGGAGGCAAAGACTCGGCAAAAGATCGAATTTGACGCAGTGAAGCAAGGAGACCCACAACAGGGTTGAAACGTGTTTCTGTAATCATGCCACAGTCTCGATAGTTGTGTTCAATTCCCGGCGGTTTTAGACACCTTTCGTTCGAGTTTCACAGCCAGCAAGGTCGGCTCGACGATATGCAGATTATTCAAAAGGGGCTCGGTGTATTTGATGTCCCCATATTCAGCCTGATTGAAATGATGCTGCTTGCCCACGTGGTTGTTCCAGTCCACGCCTTCGGTGAGGAATCCGTTGGGACCATGATGATGCTTCGCTATGGCGCGAAGGATCGTGAGTCCATCGGCCAGATACGGCTCGTGATGAGTATCGATATAAGCTTCAATATATGCCAGTGCCGCCTCCGCATTTTCCCAGAGATATGCCGTATCCCAGCTTCGTTCCATGTAAAGCAGCCCTTTGGTTTGCACGCCGTTTCTATCGTCAGCCATCTTGAACTGGTCCAGACCCGCCAGGCACTTGCGATACGCAAACTCGCGAATCGCCGCGTCATCGAGCAGCTTGGCAGCGTCCCGCAGAACCCGGAACGCCACGGTGTACGCAACGTTTTCGTGCTCGTCATACGTATCGTGATTGATGCTGCCGAACAGCCCCCCTGCCTCCACGAACGCGTTGACTTTCTCTCTTATCTTGTCCTTATAGTCGGCCAGATTCCGGTTCGTCAGGCCGGTGAAAAGCAGGATCACGAAAAGCCCATCGGCGCTTTTCTCAAAGAGAACGTCCTTGTCGCCATAGGAGTTCTTCGCGTAGTGCTCGCCGGTGGGTGTGCAGCGCCGGGGGTACCAGCCCTTCGAGGTCGGTTTGACGTTCTTGTCGATCCAGGCGGCACTCTTGGCCGCGGCGCGATACATCTTGTCTTTTCTGTCGCCCTGCAACTGGTCGGCGAAGACAAGAAGCTGAAACGCAACCTTGGCCATCGAGCCCGGACAGAACCAGTCGTTCTTGTGCTGATAGTTGAGACAGAATTCGTTCTTCACTGTGTCGCGATAGGGCGTGATGAATCCGGTTTCGTAATTGATGAAGCCGTCTTCGAGGACGTGATCCAGAAGCAAGAGTGCCTTGTCCGCCAGAGCCGGGTCTCGAATGTGCCTGGCGAACATATAAAGCTCGTATGCGCCGCCCACGGCGTTTGCCGCCCAGCCCGGCCCTTCAAGGTTGCCGAAGTCGTGCCAGCCCATGATATTGCCGTTCGGATCGACGAAGCTGGACTTGCTGCGCAAGCGTTCCTCGCAGGGAACCAGAGTAAACTCTGCAAACCGCACGGAATCGCGTGCCGAATCAAGAATCGTATAGGACGGATTCTCCGGCAGGTAGAAACTCGCCTCGACGCCGTCGAGCTTTATATAATCGAGTCCGAACATGTACTTCTTCACCGCTTTTTCGTTCGTGCCGACGATCTCGACCCGCAGCACGTGGGGGCCGCTGTAGAACTCACGGACGCCCATATCCAGGGCGCCGGTGGGAACCACGCCATTGTTAAAAAGATCGATAGGCTCGCCAAGCTTTTCCTCGTCCAGATAGAGCTGGACGATGCCGTAGTCAATGGCTTTTGTCAGTGCGATCTTCAGCCGGTATTTGCCTGCCTTCTCCACGGGCACGGCCAGATCGAGCGTATCGCCGGGCTTGGCATCCGTCCACCAAAGATGCGACTCGCTGCTCCATTGCTCGCCATAGCCGCTCATATCCTGCGGCGCTGCGTTTCCACCCGTCTTTGCCAGAACCTTGATTCCCTCTCCTTCCAAAACGCCCTTGACCTTGAAGATCTCAATCGGACCCCAATACCCTTTGCGTTCACCCACAGGCACGGGTCCGTACGGGTCGGCTTGTCCCGCGGCCTGATACCAATACACCGTGGAGGCATACAGCGTGGGCTTGCTGTTCGGATAATACTTCTCGATGGCCGCCTCGAACGATTCCTGGAACGGCACATTATCGGTGATGTGCCAGCGGTTTACGGAGATGTGGCCGCGATTGTTCATGCTGATGGTTTGATTGTGATAGCAATTGCTGAACAACGTCGGATTGCACCAGGCGTAGCCGAAGTAGTCTTCCGAGCCGGTGCCGATGGTCGAGGGGAACTTCTCGCCATCAACGAAGAACTTCTCATCGCCTTCGCCCCACCAGCCGCCGCGAGGATTCCAGACGTGCAGCATGACGCCGCAGAACCGGCCCCGCCCCCGTGTCTTGAGAAGGGTCCAGTCGATCGCGAGACGCTGGGGGTCTTCGGGCAGGAATGCATCGCGATGCCATTTCGCGTGGAACCTTCCGAGCTGCTTGATGGGCCGGCGGAGAGGCTCGTATGTCGCCCAGAGGTCCAAGGTCCTCGCCTTGTCCCCCTCGTTGACGACTTCAAATTTCAGCGAGGTGGCGAAGGGCATGTACCAATTGGAGTAATAGCCCTCTTCGGTCATGCCCATCGGGAAGGACCGGTAGAGGTTCACGCCGGGGGCAGTGCCGAAGAAATCACCCAGCGGGCACCATACGGCGGGCTTGTCCTCATCGTCCCACGTGATCTGCACCACGAGGTCACGCAGGGCCTGCATTTCGTCGTCGCGATTGTCGAATTTGACGTTGACGCCCCATGCCGTGACGGCCAGGGGGCCGTCCAGCGTCGTCTCGAACCGATCTGCCGGCTCAATCGTCACCGTCGTGTCAGCACGTTCCGCTCCAGCCGATGCGTTCGTAGTAACGCCGTCAGGCGTTCCTCCGGATGCCCTTACGGGCACACTACGAACCGGCCCGCCTTTGCTGAGAACCGTGTTGGCTTCATCGAGCTCCGCATTCTCCTCGGCGGACAACTGCCGCTTGAAGGTCGGAAGGATCGTGCCCTTCGGATACGTCGTGTAGGTGAAGTGGTAATATCGCCCCCAGTCCCCCTCGCCCACAATCTTGCACGACTTCTGGAAGGGAATGGGCACGTAACAGTTGCGCCCGCGCGCCGTCGTGTGGACCAGCGCCGGCCGCGTGAACGGCTCATTCTTGCAGTTGAAGTAACCGTCGAAGGGCAGATCGACCGCCGGCTCATCGCTGCCGTCGAGATAAATCTTGACGTGTCCCTCATTGGCCAGCGCCGACCAGATTCGCCAGATCACCGCGGGCCCTTCGATCTCGGCAAAGACCAGCTTGCCGGCTTCTTTGCGGATGATGCCGGTGCCATCGCCGTTGGCGGACCAGTCAACATACTTGCCCGACGCCGCGTCGTACTTGCTCTTGCGGTCGTAGCTCGACCACTGGGCGCACTTTTCGCCCGGGGCGGGCAGCGTCGCCAGATGTTCCAGGTCTGTGAGCTGATTGATAAGATCGACGTAGCTGAATTCCTGGGTGGCATCCCCAAGCGCAGCTTGGGGATGGTTCACCTGGCGTCTGCCATCCCCAAAGCCTTCGGCTTTGAGGCTGCCACCCGTCGATGTAGCCACAAAGGCACAAAGACACAAAGCAATGAATATCGAATATCGAACAGGCAATGTCGAATGATGAAGTAAGCACGAGCGAAGCCTTCCTTCGACGTTCGTTATTCGATATTCATTATTCATTATTCCCTTGCTCATCGTTCACTTCCTTTCCATGTGGTTGATAAATGGATTCCCGGAAGCGTTTAGTTTATAAAAAAGGCCCGCCTTTGCCAAGTCTGCTGTAAAGAAACAGTTCTGGCAAAAGCGGGCGTCTGAAACCATTTTCGATTTACGATTTTCGATTGGCGATTGAAAAATCGAAAATCGCAAATCATAAATCGTCAATCCTATTGCGGGTATTTCACCGAACAACCGTAAGACTTTGTGTTCGACACACTTACGTCTTTGCCTGTGGCGAGTGCGGCCAGGACGCTGTCAACGTAGTTGACCGGCTCCTGTCCGTCAGCGGTCTTACCCAACGGGGAATTGTCGATAGCACCGTCATAGACGATGTAGCCGCTGGGATCAACGACAAACAGGTGCGGCGTCGTCTTCGCGCCGTAGGCATGACCCACCTGGCCCGAGCGATCATCGAGTATCGGGTAGGCCAGCTTGTGCTTATCGGCGAATTCCCTGTTCGCCTGCGGCGTCGTGTGACTGGTGCTGTTGATGGCCAGCCAAACGACGTTCTTGTCCTTGTACTTGCCCGCAAGGTCGATCATCGTGTTGGCCTTGTTGTAATGGTACTGGACAAAAGGACACTCAAAATTGAACCATTCGAGAACGACGGTCTTGCCCTTGTAGTCGGAGAGGCTGACCGTCTTGCCATCGAAGCTCTGGAGCGTAAACGCGGGCGCTGCTCTGCCGCGTTCCACGTCCTGGGCGCCTTCCGGCCCTGGCGGCCGCTCGCGCGGCGGTCTCGGCACGTCCCCGCGCGGCCTCGGCTCCATAGGCCGGCCCGGCGGGCCTGGGAATTCATCCCGGTAGCTGGCCATCAACCTTTCCAGGCGCCTGGCCGTCCCGGTGGCTTTTTCCTGCACCGCCAGCTCGTGAATCTCTTTGAGCTCGCCGATCCGCGCCGGGTCGAGTCCCGGCCGAATGGGTCCTCTGAGCTTCTCAAGCTGCTCATCAATCGCCCGGATGGCCGCCTGACGTTCCCTCATCGCTGCCATCATCTGCTCTCGCATTTTAGCCCTTTCCTCTTCGGAAAGATCGGCGGCTCTGCCGGGCCCCTCCGGCCTGGAAGTCTCCAAAGCAGCTTTGAGCTTGGCAACCTCTGCTTCAATTGCCTTAACCGCTTCAAGCTGCTCCTGGCGCCCGAGGCGCGCCGGGCCGCCGCTGAAGCGATCACGCATTTGCGATCTGAGCTTTTCCCTTTCTTCCGGCGACAGGTTCTCCCATCCCTGTCTGTTTTCACGCATCTCGGCCCTGAACTTCTCCTTTTCCTCCTCGGACATGTTCTGCCATCTTTCCCTGATGTTCTGCAACCGCTCTGTCTGCCCCGCCCTTTGCTCATCCTGCCCTGCCGCGGGCCACGCCATCGCAAGAAGGGTCAGGATGATGCCAATCGATACAATGTGCCTGGTCATGATATGTACCTCCAGAAGCAACTCCCAAGATTCAACCGACTCCCGCGCCGGGAGCCAAAACCCGACGACCAAACCTCACCAAATCAGATCCCGCAATGATGCAGATCGACAAAATCGTCGGTTTCAAAAACAGACCTGCTCCGGCGGAAACCGGAACAGGTCCCATCTTACGATACTATCGTGACCTCGACAATGTTCGCGTGCCGCCGGAACTGGTGCAGGCGGGCTGAACAGCGGTGGCCGGATGTTATTGCCTCTTATGCTACGGATTTGCGCTGCCGCCGCGGGTCCTTGTTCCCCCTGCTCCCTCGGCGCTTCCGGTTCCCGTGCGTCTGCCTCCGCCGGATCCCCGGCTGCTCCCGCGGGTCGTGAGCCCCTCAAGAAGCTTGGCTGTCTCGGTGGCTTTTTCCTTTACCGCCGAATCCTGGATGGGCTTCAAGTCCGCGGTGGTAACGATCAAATACTGCGCACCTGCCGGAGCCGGTTCCCTGCGGCCCTGAAGGGCAGCGACCTGTCCTATGATGACCTGGAGGATCTTATTCCTCTCGTCGCGAGCCTGCTGGAATTTCTCCATCGCTTTGGTCCGTTCCTCTTCGGACATGTTCTGAAAGCCTTCGCGGTTGAAACTTGCGCCCTGGGAACCCGCTTTGAGCTTCGCCAGTTGCGCCTCAATCGCTTCTATGGCCTTCGCACGCTCTTCGCTGCTCATAAAGCCGCCCCGGCCCTGACCACCTTGTCTGGCCCCTTGTTCCTGGCCGAACGACACCAAAACCAGGGCCAGAACCACCAGGACAACCACGGTTGGAACTGTGTACCTCTTCATAATACTGACCTCCAAAAAAAGTTGAATGATGGATACCGCCTCCCGCGCTTTGTCCAGAAACAGAGCGCCGGCGGTGACTATTCTCGGACAGACGTGGGAACAGGCCCTATTATTGCCAAAATCTGAAAAAATTCCTCAGACCACCGCAAGATAGTCCCTCGATTCTGGATGCTCGATGCTCGGCGAGTATCCAGTATCCGGCATCGAGCATCGAGGTGGGATAATCAGATGGCGGCCCTGACTTCCGCCAGGAAGGCGGAAATTTGAGCCATCATGCCTTCTTTGTCGCTTAGGTTGCTCTCGATCAGGCCCACTACGCGAGAGCCGATGATGACCCCGTCGGCCCCGGCCCGGGCGACCGTTGCGGCGTGTTCGGGCTTGCTGATTCCAAAGCCAACACACACCGGAACGCGCGTGAGCGACTTGAGCTTGCCGACCAGACCTGCAACCGTATCCGAGAGGTCCTCCCGGCTGCCGGTCACACCCAGCACCGAAACGGTATAGACAAAACCGGTCGTCTTGGCCGCTATCAGCTTCATTCGTTCAGGCCGGGTGTTTGGGGTCACCATGAAAACCGTGTCGAGGCCCGCTGAGACGGCCGGGCCTATGATCTCGTCCGCGTCATCGATACTCAGGTCGGCTACCAGAACGCTGTTGACGCCGGCCTGGTGAAAATCGCCGAAGAATTTTTCCGTTCCGTACTGGTAAACCAGGTTGTAGTACATCAGCAGGCCAATGGGAACATCCCTGTAGTCCTTTATCCTGCGGATGAAATCAAGGGCTTTCGCCACATTCATGCCGCTTTTCATCGCGCGAATATCGGCCTTCTGGATGGTCGGCCCGTCCGCTATGGGGTCGGAAAACGGTATCCCCAATTCCAGGACGTCGGCCCCGGCATCGATCGCCGCCTTCACCACGGCAAGGCTCGTGTCAAAATCCGGGTCGCCGATCACAAAAAACGGGATCAAGGCCGTCTTATTCTGCCTTTTGAGTTCCGAAAAAACCTGCTTGTACGTCTTCATATAATTGACATCCTTCGTGTTATAGCTTGTAGTGACGCCGTAAGGCGTTACTTCCGAAATGCCCTTACCACCGTAAGGCGTCCCTTGCGGGAGGGCACACTACAAACGGGCCGCAAGCGGCCGATGCTTTTCAACAATCGAGACGTCCTTGTCACCCCGGCCCGAAAGGTTAACGACCGCCACAGTATCGGGACTGAGCTTACCCTTCTGGCTGATCAGATAGGCCAAGGCGTGAGAGCTCTCCAGGGCCGGAAGGATTCCCTCCGTCCGGGTCAGCAACGCAAAGGCGTCCAGCACGCTTTCGTCTTCGGCGGCAACATATTCGGCTCGGCCGGTATCTTTCAGCAGGCAGTGCTCCGGTCCGACACCGGGATAATCCAGCCCGGCGCTGATCGACTCAGTCTCGGCCACCTGGCCCTGTGCATCCTGCAAGAGATACGCTTTGGCGCCGTGCAGGATTCCGACGCGCCCGGCCACGAGGGTCGCCGCGTGCAGCCCGCTGCTCACGCTTTTGCCCCCCGCCTCGACCCCAACCAGCCTGACGTCCTTATCATCCATGAAGCCGGAAAAAATACCTATCGCGTTGCTGCCCCCGCCGACACAGGCCACGACCATGTCCGGCAACTTGCCGATCTGCTCGAGGCATTGCTGCCTGGCCTCTTTGCCGATGCAGCTTTGGAAATGTTTGACCATCGTAGGATACGGGTGCGGCCCACAGGCCGAGCCGAAAAGGTAAAACGTGTCCGTCACGTGCGCGGTCCAGTAGCGAAGGGCATCGTTGATGGCGTCTTTGAGCGTTCCCGTGCCGCCTTCGATGGGCACGACTTCGGCCCCGCAGAGTTTCATCTTATGCACGTTGACGCTCTGCCGCTCGATATCGGTCACGCCCATGAAGATTTTGGTCTCCATCCCGAACAGGGCGCCGATCATCGCGGTGGCGAGCCCGTGCTGGCCAGCGCCGGTCTCGGCGATGAGCTTGGTCTTGCCCATGTACCTCGCCAGGAGTCCTTGTCCGAGCGAGTTGTTGACCTTGTGCGCGCCGCCGTGCAGCAGGTCCTCGCGTTTAAGATATACCTTGAAACCGACGTGCCCGCTGAATCTCTTTGCGTGATAAAGAGGGCTGGGTCTGCCGGAATAGTGCCTCGAAAGCTGACCAAGTTCAGCGACGAACCGCGAATCTTCATAAAAGCGATAGAACGCATCCTCCAACTCTTCCAAAACGGGAATCAATACCTCCGGCACGTAGAAACCGCCATAATCCCCGAACCTGCCTTTATACCTCATAGCTATCCTCTCAGGTGCCCAATATTCTCAAACAGTTTTTTCATTTTCTTGTGGTCCTTTTTCCCCGGCGTTGCTTCGATGCCGCTGCACACGTCGATTCCATAGACTCCGAGCCTGATGGCGTCGGCCGCGTTGTCGGGATTGATCCCACCGGCAAGGAAGACACGTTTGCCGATATGCCCTATGATGTTCCAGTCGAAGGTCAGGCCCGTCCCGCCGTATTTCTCAGGATCGAACGCATCCAGCAAAATGGCGTCGGTAAAGAAGCCATCCGCGCTCTCGATATCCGTTTGGTTCTTGACGCGTATCGCCTTCATCGTCCTGACGCTGTAAGACAGCAGCAAGCGGCAGAATTCCGGGTTTTCGTCGCCGTGCAACTGGACCCAGTCCAGGGGGCAGACGTCCATCGTCCGGTGAATCTGCTCGATCGAAGCATTTACGAACACGCCGGCGGTGTCTATGAAGCCCGGCAGCTTGCCGATGATGTCCATCGCTTGTTGCGGCGTTACGAATCTCGGACTCTTCGGATAGAAATTGAAGCCCAGAATATCTGCGCTCATGTCCATCGCAGCAACTGCATCTTCATAATTGGTGATGCCGCAGATTTTTACTTTCGGTATCAACATGAATTCGTCGCTCGTCTCTCGACGCTCCGCCTAAGGCGTCCCTTTCGGGAGTGACTCGTTTATGGCTTATTAGAAACATCAATCAGCTTTTCCAAGCAATTTAATGCGTTACCATTACTGATTGAGGCTTCAGCCAGTTTCAGCGCCGAGCCAAAATTCCCAGATAGACCGCCGGCGATGATCGCGGCGGAGGCATTGAGAACCACGATGTCCCTGCCCGGCCCGGTCTGCTTCCCACTCAGGATGTCTCTCACTATTTTGGCGCTGGCCCTGGCATCAGCGACTTTCAAGCCCTCTATATCGGCCGGCTCGATGCCCAAATCCTGCGGATTCAGCTCTTTGTTCGTAATCCGCCCATCTTTGAGCTCTGCTATTTTGGTGACTGCCGCTGTGCTCAGCTCATCGAGCCCGTCACTATGAACAACCAACGCATACCGCGTGCCCAGGACTCTCAGGGCTTCGGCCATTACCGGCATGAGTCCCTCTTCGGCGACGCCCAGAACCAGGGAGGGAGCGCCGGCGGGATTGGCCAAAGGCCCGAGAATATTGAAAACCGTCCTGAAGCCCAGGCTCTTGCGTATGGGCTGAACGTATTTCATCGCCGGATGGAACATGGGAGCGAACATAAAGCCGATATGCGCTTCTTTGATACACTTGGCGACAACTTGCGGTCCCGGATCGATCCGTACACCCAGTTCCGCCAGCACGTCCGCCGAGCCGCACTTGCTCGTGATCGCACGATTGCCATGTTTGGCTACATAGACTCCTGCTCCGGCTGCGACCAAAGCAGCGGCCGTCGAGACATTGAAGGTCTTTACCGCCGCGCCGCCCGTTCCCACGACGTCCACCAGGTTGTCGATACCCGCTTCGACTTTGACGGCGTGGCTGCGAAGGGATTGAGCCAGCCCTGCGATCTCGGGCGCCGTCAAGCCCTTGATTTGCATCGCGGTCAGAAACGCCGCTATTTGAGCCTCGGGCACCTGGCCTTCAAAGACAACGTCCAACAGGCTCCTCGCCTGCTCAAAGCTCAGGCTCTGGCCCTTCAGCAAAGGGTTGACGTATTCGATGATCGTTGCCATTCTCGATTCCTTGCTATCGGCTGTAGTCTATGCCCTAATCTCCCTTGCAATCAACAAGGCGTTCTCAATGATCTTCCCGCCCGCGGGGGTCAAAATGCTTTCCGGGTGGAACTGCACGCCGAATATCGGAAGCTCTTTGTGGCGGACACCCATCACGACGCCCTCGAACTCGGCGGTCTTCTCCAGGCAATCCGGCAGCTCCAGCGCACAGAGGCTGTGATAGCGTCCGGCCTGAAGCGGATTCTCGACGCCGGCGAAGATGTCCTTCCCATTGTGCGTGATTCGCGAAGGCTTGCCGTGCATCGGCTCCGGCGCATGGCCGACCTTACCGCCAAAGTATTGCACAATGACCTGATGGCCCAGGCACACGCCCAATATCGGCAGCTTGTCTTTGAAATAACCGACGGCTTCGAGTGACACGCCGGCCGTATCGGGCGTCCCAGGACCCGGCGAAATCACAAGCAAATCAGGCTCTAATTCCTCGGCTACGCGCTTGAGCTCGTCAAGGCTCGTATCGGCCCGGTACACCTTCGCCCGGCAATTGCGCTTGCTGAAATCATCGACCAGGTTGTACGTAAACGAATCGAAGTTATCGATGAACAAAACTTTTCTTCTCGTATCTTCCATATTTCTTACCTCAGATAACGGAAGTCCATTCGTAGGGTGTGCAACTTGTTGCACACGCGGCTACCCGCTTCTTCCGCGTGTGCAAAACGGAATTTGCACACCCTACTGTTCTGTTTTCTGTCTTCCGCCTTCTGTTTTCTGTCTCCTGTCTTCTGTCTCCTGCTTTTCTCACTGTCCGCGAATCGCACGGAGGCAGGAATTCGCTTTATGTTCGGTCTCTTCAAATTCGGTCTTGGGGACACTGTCGTGAACGATGCCCGCGCCGACCCGAATATAGGCGGCGTGGTCTTTGACCTGAAGGCTCCGGATGGTGATGCAACTGTCGAACTGGCCATCCACCGTCAGGTACATCACCGCCCCGCCGTAATAGCCGCGCTTGGTCTTTTCCAGCCGGCGGATGATTTTCATCGCCTCGATCTTCGGAGCGCCCGTAAGCGTCCCCATGTTCATCGTGGCCAGGTACGCGCTAAGCGCATCAAGCCCGTCCGCGAGTTGCCCCTTCACGTTGCTCACCAGGTGCTGCACCGATTCATATTTCTCGACAGTCAGCAGCTCCGTCACCACCCGGCTGCCCGGCGCCGAGACGCGGGCGATATCATTTCTGGCCAGATCGACGAGCATTATATGCTCCGCTAATTCCTTGCGATCGATTTTAAGCTCCGCCTCGTAGCGGAAATCGATGTCACCGTCGATCTTGCCCTCGACGCGGCCCCGGGGTTTTGTCCCGGCGATGGGCCTGATCTCCACGCTGCGGTTGCTCGTGCCGCTGACCCGCAGATTCAATTCGGGACTCGAACCCATCAGCACTGCGTTGGGCGTATTCAAATAAAACATGTACGGCGAGGGATTCAGCACCCTGAGCCGTTTATAGACGTCCAGCGGCTCATCCGGGCAAGGCTCGATCTTCGTCCGGCTCAGGACCACCTGAAAGATATCGCCGTCGAGGATATGCTCCTTGGCGGCTCTGACCATCGCTTCATACTGCTCCTGATTCGTATCGGTCGAAGCGGCGGGCAACGAGCCGGTAAACTTTTTTGCCTTCGGCACGTCGAATCGTGCAAGATTATGATAGTAGTCAAAACATTCCTGGGCCTCGGTGATGGCGGCCTCGCGGTCGCCGTCGGTGATAATCACGTTGACGACGACATAGCCCTGGTGCTGGTCGTGGTCCAGCAGGAAGATATTATCCGCAAAATAAAGCTCGTAATCCGGATTGCCCAGGATGTCCTGCTCGTTGGCCGGCAGCTTCTCGAACTGGTCGATAAAGTCGTAGCTCAAGGCCCCGAACAAGCCGCACGTCACGCGGAAGGGCTTGCTCGCCAGCTTGAAGCTGAAGGCCACGGCGCGCAAAACATCCATCTGGTTGGTTGTTTTCAGGCGCGTCTGCTCATCGACCAATTCCTGCGGCTGCTTGATTTTGCCGGTAATCGCCTGGGCGTTGAATTGGACGGATTCGCAGAAGTCAAAGCGGGACTTGTCGGCGGACAGGTATTCGATCATCCGCCGTCCGGTTTTGCTCAGCGCTCTGATGGTGAATTCGGCGCCGGTGCCGGTCAGGTAGAGCGCCGGCTTGGCCGTGCCGAAGCTTAGCTCGGTGAAACCGGCCAGGTGCTCCCTGGACTCGAACAGGCAGCAGTTCTTGGCCCGGCCATAGTCACTGAGCCTGGCAAAGAAATCCACAGGTTCGGTCATGTCGATCCGCTTGACAATCGGCACGATTTGGCCGGGGCCGGCATTGAGTATGATCTGTCTGTAATCGTCCATATTCTGGTCTCGTTTCTATTCCCAAATCACCCGAAATACAAACAAAAAAAGCAGCCTGCGTTTCTGGCAGGCTGCGTTCTTAATAATCGAACAAAATGTGTAAGAAGCAAATGACCGCTTACCTGCCGGAATTTATCCTGCAGGCCACCACCAGTTACCGGTATTTTTGCGGTTCGTGTGCCTCATAACAATACCATTAGACCAGATTCCTTCGATTTTGTCAAGCAAAAACTACAAAGAATTCATTATCGACGCTCGGACGGCCGCGCGGAGCCCCCCTACGATGTCGCACCTGGGTTCTCTTCGTCTGCCTGCCAATTAGCAGGATTGTCTGAAATGTACTGATTGATTCGTCGTCATTGTTTTGAACCAATTCACGAGATCGGCCAATGTAGGGGCAACCCTGTGTGGTTGCCCTGATCGTTCATCGGATTCGTCGATATCAGGGCAACCACACGGGGTTGCCCCTACGAATATCCCGGTCTTTTACAGCCCGGCGGCCTTGCGGAGCCTGGCGGCCATGTCGGTTTTCTCCCACGTGAAGTTCGGTCCCGTGCGTCCGAAATGCCCGCCATGCGAGGTCTCGGTAAAGATGGGTCGAGCCAGTTTCAGGTGCTTGATCATGCCCTTTGGCGTCAGGGGGAAAAAGTCCCGAATGATCTGGCACAGCTTCTGTTCGCCAATCTTCGACGTCCCGGCCGTATCGACAAATATCGAGATCGGCTCGGCTACGCCAATCGCGTATGACAACTGGACCTCACAGGTATCTGCCAGCCCCGCGGCCACGACATTCTTGGCGATGTATCGAGCCATGTAGCTGGCCGTGCGGTCCACCTTCGTCGGATCCTTGCCGCTGAAGGCGCCGCCTCCGTGGCTTCCTCTGCCGCCATAAGTATCCACGATGATTTTCCTTCCGGTCAGGCCGCAGTCGGCTTTGGGACCACCTTCCACGAATCGCCCGGTCGGGTTGATATGGAATACCGTGTTCTTGTCCACGAGGCGCTTGGGCAAAACGGGGCGAATCACCTTCTCGATGATCTGTTTTCTCAACTGTGCATCCGAGATCGTCGGTGCGTGGTGAGTGGATACGACCACCGTGTGAATGCGGTTGGGCTTGCCGTTCTTGTATTCGACGGTGACCTGACTCTTGCCATCAGGCCGCAGCCACAGCAGTTTCTTACCCAGGCGCATCTTTTCCAGCCGCAGAGTCAACAAGTGCGCCAACTGAATGGGCATGGGCATCAGCGACGGTGTCTCCCGGCAGGCGTAGCCGAACATCATTCCCTGGTCCCCTGCTCCCTGCTCTTTGTGCCGGCCGACTCCCTCGGTGACGCCCTGTGAAATGTCGGGGCTCTGCTTGGTGAGGGAAACCAGTACGGCGCAATTCTCGTGGTGAAAACCGAGCTCGGGCTTGTCGTATCCAATATCTTTGATCGTCTGCCGAACAACCACGGGGATGTCAACCTGGGCCTTGGACGTAATCTCACCGGCCACGACCACCATGTCGGCCTTCACGAGGGTTTCGCAAGCCACCCGGCTGCGCGGGTCCTGGGCGAGCATGGCATCCAGGATCGAGTCGGATATGCGGTCGGCCACCTTGTCGGGATGGCCCATGGTTACGGACTCGCTGGTGAAAAGGTAGCTTTGGGCACTGTTGGTTTTACGCACTCTTTTCTTTGGCATCTCTGTATATCCTTCTATGAACCGTCATTAATTGTCCAGTCGTACGTCATATACTCAATAGTATAATTGCCGACTTCAAGAAAAGAAACATCCTGTTTTGAAACATAGTTGCTGATGAAATTCAAGACCGCCCGGGTCGCAGGCGGATGGTCTTTGAACTTTCGGTCGATGGCGAACTTCTCGGTGAACTCTTTGCCGCAAGACGATAATTGAAACAAGGCCGATAGATAGACTTTCCGCTTGTCTCTATCGATCCGGAACGCAAGCGGGCCGGCGAGGAACTTCTTCGTCTGGTCGTCCAACTGCTCGTCGAGTTTGCGTCCGCAGTACGGCTCGTCGCGGAGCGGCGGACTTGATACACAGGCGTTGGACAGGGCAAAGAATATTCTGGGATCGTCAAATTCTCCGCGGAAAAAACGTTTCTCAACCCCCGCAAATGTGAACTCTTCGTCCATTACAAGGAACTTGTGCCTCGCTATTTTTTGCTCGATATGCCGGATGCTGCTGGGACCCCAGTAGATCGTGAGAATCCGCGAAGCCGGTTCGATGGGATAGTTGTCGGCCACAACCTTGAGTTTCTGAAGGTTGTAGGCGTTGATCCAAAAGGCGATCTTGTCCTCTTTTGCCCAGGATTTGTACTCGTTCGGATCAAGGGAACTGAACTGATCCAGCAAGGCCCGCAGCTCAAGCCTCTTTCGCCGCAGCCCTTTGTAATCCACCATCCCTTTGTCATCGACAGACTCCTTCAGGAGCTGGGCGCATTGTGCATGAAAGGAACCCGCCCGGTCGGTCGAGCCGACGTTATTCGGCTCGACTGCGGCAGGGGGAACATCATTGGGTTCGGACCGGGTCTGTCCGAGGCCGGCAGCCGGGTAGCTGCATACAAGGACCGGCATGGAAAACGTTATAAGCAAAACAAGGCGTTTCGCCATCTTCGCTCTTCCGAGAGAGGATGACAAAACCCAGTAGCAATAAAAGCAACTGAAGTCCATATCAGCCAGTGAAGTAGATATACGCCGCCACAATGAAGACAAACAGCAACACCGAAAACGCAACGTCAGCTTTTGTCCAACTGGAGCGCGATCTTTCCCGATCCTCAATGGTGGTGGTTGCGTACGTAAGACCGCTTATGTGTTCGTACGAGGGGGGCGCGGTCAGATAGCTCACCACAATCATTACGACGACACACACAACGAAAATCAGCAGACTGTAGTACTGGAAGAAGACGTTGTTGACGATCCAGAGCAAAGAGCCCTCGGCGTACTTGAAGTCGGTCAGGAGCTTAACGGGCGTGTCTATCGCCAGACGAATAAGGCCCAGGAGGAACCCGGTAATCAAGGCCGCCAGGCAGCCTTTGGCGTTGAGCCGTTTCATGAACACACCGAGGAAGAAGACCACAAAAATCGGCGGCGCCAAGTACGCCTGCACACCCTGCAGGTAATCGTACAGACCCTTTCCGCCTCGGATCACCGGGATCCACAACAGGCCTATTACCACCATCACGGCGGTTGCGACACGGCCGACCCACACGAGCTTGTGCTGCGTAGCCTGGGGACGGAACTTGGTGTAGAGGTCTATCGTAAACAGCGTGGAGGAGGCGTTGAAGGCGCCGGCGAGCGAGCTCATCAGGGCCGCCAGCAGCCCGGCGACGACGACCCCTCGTAAGCCAATGGGCAGGACGTTGGCGACCAGAAGCGGGAAGGCCGTCTGGGCTTGGTCTCGGATGACGTTGCCCTGGCTATCCAGGATGACGCTTCTAATTGCATCGATCTTGCCGCTCTTGGCCAGGGCAAAGCAGATCATGCCGGGGATGATAAAAATGAATACCGGAAGCAGCTTGAAAAAGGACGCGCAAATCGAGCCCCGCCGTGCGGCCCGTTCGTCTGGCGCCCCCAAGGCGCGCTGAACAATGTACTGGTCCGTGCACCAGTACCACAAACCGATAATCGGCGCACAGAAAAGCATTCCCAGCCAGGGATAGTTGTCGTTGAAGTACCAGGCCATCCGGCCCGATTCTCTGACCGGCGCCCACGTTCCTTCGATATTAGCCGGCACCAACGGTTTCCAGAGGTTGAACATCTCCGAGCCGCAAATCGCGCGAAGCTCTCCCCAGCCTCCCAGCACGCGAAGGCCGAAAATGGTCAACAAGACCGACCCGAAAACCAGGATAATCGTCTGCACCGCTTCGGTGTACGCCACCGCCCGCAACCCGCCGACAATGGTGTAAATCCCAGTCAGCACAATCACCAGAAACGAACCTATCCAGAAGCTGTCCAGTCCCATGACACTGACATCCGGCAGCAGGACGCTAAACACTACCCCGCCGGCAAAGATGCCCACGGCGATCTTCGTCAAGACGTAGGCCACCAGGGAGATGATTGACAAGACCCAGCGTGCGGTCGGTGAAAAACGCCTTTCCAGAAACTCGGGCATCGTATAGACCTTCGAGCGGACGTAGAAGGGAACCATGACCCAGCCCAGGATCAGCAGGCACCAGGCATGGAGCTCGTAGTGTGCCATCGCCACGCCATCGGTCGCCCCCGAGCCGGCCAATCCGACCAGGTGCTCCGAGCCGATGTTGGAGGCAAAGATCGACGCGCCGACGATGAACCATCCCAGATTTCGGCCTGCCAGAAAATAGTCGGCCGCCGTGTCCCTGTTTTTCAGGACCGCCCACGCGGTAATGCCCGCCAGAATGCCAAAATAGACGATGATGGCGACCCAGTCCCAGCCGGCAAGCGCCGTTGCCATGATGCCGGAGTTTTGAAATGACCCCATGAAACATCCTTTCCTGCAATTGACTCGTATTGCCAATCCGTTCAACTTTAATGCCGAGAGATTCTACCGGCCCGCATGGCCCGCTGCAACATATTTTGGCGCAAGGGTGGCAGCCTCAAGCGCAGCGCTCCCCTGAGCCTCTCGAACGGGTTGGGGATGGCCACCGTTAGAGGAACCATCCCCAAAGGCTTCGCCTTTGAGGCTGCCACCCCCGACAACTGGCCTGGGCGGGAATAATCAGAATTCCAGGCTTGAAAATCGCACAGCCAGCCCCTATCATCATTGCCATGCAGAATCCTTGATCGAGAGGACACATTATGGCATACACAATCGGTTTGGATTTCGGAACCAACTCCGTCAGGTGTTTGATCGTCGATGTCACCGACGGCAGCGAGCTGAGCTCAGCCGTGTATGAATACCCAACCGGGGAGGCCGGCATTATTCTCGACCCGACCGACCACAACCTGGCCCGCCAGGACCCGGCCGATTACCTCAAGGGCACCAAAGCAGCCGTCAAGGCTGCAATCGCCCAGGCGAAGAAGGCGGCCAAGACCTTCAAGCCCAGCCAAGTCATCGGCATCGGTATCGACACGACCGGCTCAACGCCCATCCCGGTTGACAAGAATGGCACCCCGTTGAGCCTGTTGAAGGAATTCAAGAATAATCCGAACGCCTGCGCCTGGCTGTGGAAAGACCACACGGGCCACGCCGAAGCCGCCGAGATCACCCGGCTGGCTGAAAAAGAACACCCCGAGTACCTCGCCAAGTGCGGCGGGACGTATTCCTCCG
>Ga0214473_10002584_pt1 | contig 22218 bp, 16 predicted proteins | sample RVTome_7_FD_203509 | JGI IMG/M metagenome (GOLD analysis project Ga0214473, IMG submission 203509) | Soil microbial communities from uranium-contaminated site in the Upper Colorado River Basin, Wyoming, United States - RVT98D197 | ecosystem: Environmental > Terrestrial > Soil > Contaminated >... | reverse complement strand
ATGTCATAGACACGCTCGTATCCAATGGCACCCCTTGTCCACTAGCTAAACGTCCTTGATAGTTTATAAGCGGCGGTGAACCCGCCCATAAAGTGGAAAAGAGCAATAATACCATCATCCAAATTGCCAAGGACTCAATGTTTTTCATGGTTTCCTCCTTATTGCAAATTCACCAATACTAAAACCAATCCCTCACCTTTTTCCAGCCTCGTCATTGCCTTCCCAATGATGGCACCATCCCATTGCTCCATTCATTACTTGGTCGACGGATAGTCGCGGATGCCTTCTACCTGAAGGCCGGAACCAATACGAACTATGACATCCGATGGTCGCGCGTTGACCAGGAATACCTCTTTGTTAATCACAACGTCCTCTGGATACAGGCCAGGTTGTATCACCACATAATCACCGGGCGCAGCAGCAGCAACAGCGTCAGAAATCGAGGAATAAACCGCAAGATCATTGCTTGGAATGTTAGCGTCAGCATTCACCGTCTGGGTACCGCGAGCGAGGTCAAGAATCATTCCAAAAACGTACCACCGCATTCGACAGGCTTGCTGCTCGGTGAAACTGTTCCGACAGTTCGTTCTGGAGTAGGACATAATATTATTCACGAGGGGATGGTATGGCGTCCCTGCCCAGGTTGCACATTCTTCAGGATAATTTGCATAGTTATCGTACTCGCATCTTTCATTCACGTGGCCTTGAAGACCAGGATCTGCTGGCGTATCGCATATTAGATCGCCCTTGTTATAACAGTCAAACCACTCTGAACAATCTAAACCAAATCGAGTCTCGTGCGTGTGATACAGCGAAAAAACATGTCCTGTTTCATGTGCTAGAGTAGTAGGATTTGAGAGCGCTTCAATAGTTAAAATTATCCATGCTCTTTCTATATTATCTGGGCCTAGCGTCGCCTTTCCACTGAAGTCGCCACCCATTAGCGATTCCACAATGTAGACATCAAGATATGTATCGCTGTAGGTATCATGCAGTTGCTGGGATTCCTCATCAGAATCGATGTTTATAAAGGTTGAGTTGTCATGATAAAGCACATCGTTGTCGCGTATGAAGCGAGGACCTACATTCAACTCAAAGTCGCTTGACTGGAAGTACGCATTGGCAGAATTCAAACAATCATCAAAAGTCTTCACAGATGTCAATCCACCACTACCATCGGAATTTCGAATTATATGTAATTTGAATCTAATGCCTATACTCAGTGGCACCATTAGACATGGGAAATCACCATACATGTCCAATGTTACACGCTGTCGAAACTTTGCTTCAGCTCGAATGGTCTGTTCAGTAATTTGGGTTTCACATCTAAATTCTTCAGCAAATGATGGCAATGGACAAATTAAAAGCAAAGTAAGGACGAGCACCGACGATGTGCCAAATGTTCTCTTATTTTTATTTTCTCGCATATTAACCTCAGGATTCCTATTGAAGGTTAACTAAGACTAACACTATTCCTTGTCCTTGCTCCAATTCAGTCATTGCCTTTCCAATAATTGCACCATTCGACTTGGATGAGTCAGTAGCCTTCATCGCATGACCCGGAGTAGAGGATGTAGTTAGCAAGTCTCCAGACTTGATAGCTCCATTTTCTGTGATGGCCAAAACATATACCCTCCCAGCCAACGCGATGTTCTGATTGCCTTCCATAAATCCTTCTTGTTTTAGTGTCAAACCAGGTTTAATGCCACCTGCTCCGCTGACAACCCCAGCTACTCTTTTGTCATAGGGTTCGGTGCTTAGCTTTAAATGTCCGGGATTATTCTCATCAATTACAACCACACCTCCAGCTGGTAATTCTTCATCATTAGAAACTGGAAAGGGTTCTGCTAGGTCGGACCCACCACGGATTTCAAGGACGTCTGTTGAGGTGGTACCATCAAACCAGGCATTGCCGTCAATACCGTCAATGCTGGCCTTCACTGACTCATCGTTTAGGTTTCTAAACTCCCATCTTGGATTCGCTTGAGCAGAGTGGGTATAAAAAATCAAAGCACCATCTGGGTCAGCTGTGGCCCTAATCCTCTTTCTCCTATCAGCAATTTCTATATAGTGATCTTCCCAACTTCCAACCGACAAATTATCATTTACAGAAAGTGATCCACTAATGTTTCCTCCTGCGGCTCCATCCACAGTACCCACTCGATGCGAGTACCCGACCGAAACTAATCTACTTCTTGGTATTGTCTCTGGATCACTTCCTACCTTTACCCCCAACCATCTCTCATCTCCTGAAAAAACAGTATCGCTAATTGGATTAACTGATCCCAGCAGTACATTGAAAATACCTCCTGCTACCACAACGCTGGACTGTGCCTCCGTCCATTTCACACTTCTCCCACTTGCTGCATCATAAATTGTAAAAGTTATGGATAGTGTAGTATCCAAAGGTGTACCTCCGCCACTGGCAAGCCTGCCTTGATAGTTGAGAAGCTGGGGTACGGAGGCGATGCCTGAAGAGCAGACGCACAAAACTACTCCAATTATTGAGAAAACCTTTGAGAACTTCATGAATCCTCCTTATAAAGATATTTTGATCATTTATAGGTCTTTCCCTCTTAAGAGTTCAAAAATGAAGCGCCACTTAAGCCTTCTTCAATGACAGCCCAATAGCTTTTCTAGGGTTAGGTTACTATGTAATTATATGAGTTTTACTAAAGGTTTGTCAAGAAGAATCTTTTCTAATAATTTAATTCACAAGCTAGTGCATGGGGTGAGCAATGTCGCGTTTCAAAGCCTTCCGGACCATTCAAGACTGGAAAAACGATACGGTCTTAGTTAGCTAAAAGCCCCAAGTGGAAACAAACTGGAAACAGGGCGAGTACCCCTCCCTTTTGTTATGCGTCGGAGATTCAAGACCCCCCAGAGAGATTTTCGAAAACTTCCCAGCCTCACGGTGTCAAGTCTGTCAGACCAGAATGGTCTGAAATACTCGGACGACGTACAGTCAATACGAACTCTAGAGCAAAAGTTCTACCTATTGATGCATTCGGGCAGAAAGTTCCTGGCAAGCTGACCGAAACCGTATCTATCTTTCGACCCCTAATTCGTCTGGTAGGCTTTGAAACCGAACAATCTGGCGGTGGTAGAGGATTGGTATACCAGGAGGATTTTAGGCTACCATCTGGGGACCAGAAGCAAGAGTTCAGATTGGCTACAAGCTTTGGAGTGTGCGGTTGCTTCTACCTGTCCTCAAGGAATCCGGAACTCTGGGATTCATCTAATGAACGACAATGGCAGGCAGCCCACTTCTGTGAGCTTTATGAAGGCATGTTCTGTTTTAGGAATCCAGCAGGCTTTCACGGCTTACAATAACCCCAAAGGGAATGCCAATACCGAAAGGCTGATTAGGACCATCAAGGAGGAATTAATCTGGGTCAATGACTTTACCACCTTAGAGGAGGTGGAGACTAAACTAAAGAAGTGGGTAGAAGATGACAACCAGAATTACTTACATTCGCCTTTGGGTTACAGAAGTCCGGTTGAACTTGAGGCCCAAAACCGCATAGAAAAAGCAGCCTAAATGTGTCTTGACAAATGGGGTTCAGTACAATATTTTGCTTGCACTTTACGATGCAGTGGTTTATTTGACCTAGGTTTCGAGTGGGAATACCACAACATACACATGTTGTCGGGATTGTGAATCGAGTAATTATAAGATAAACGCCAAAGGGCGCGATTCTACAGTCATGCATTTTCTATACTTTAAGATCAGGAAACTATATCGTGAATCAAGATGAGAGAGAGTTTCTCCAGCAAGTGTGGTCTAAGCTACGGGCTGAGAGATTCCCGGAAGCACCAGAGAATGTAGATAAAATCGACCCAGTTATTGCTGGCACTCTAGGAGAAACCAAGACTTCTCATTTAGGTGCCATCATGGGTGACCCGATCTGGGCAGCTGCGCCGATTTGGCACATGGTCTTCTTCATACTCACTGTCCTCACCAGTCGAGTGTATCCTCCGAAGTTCACTGAGAGAGATGAGAAACATATTGTTGCGGTTGTTCACAGGGAATTCCAGGGAGTTCTGAACCTCTTTCTGACAGAAAATCCAAAAGTGAGAGATAAGGTGACCAACGATATAGCTTCTCGACTGGAAGATGAGGTCATAGACGCCATTAAACAGCGTCTGATTAACCGCTCGTACCGAAGCCAGAATTAAGGCGGAAGAGGAGACAAGTAACCAATGAGCAGTGAAGTTGCTTCGCAAGACGCACTAACTGAATTAAAAACCCGGGCATTTATCCGCGTCACAAAAGCGGCAGAGTGGTTGGTCAAGAAGGCAGGGGAAGTTCGCAAGGATAAGTATATCGATGAATATGTTAGTATGTTGGGTGCACCAGAAGAACGGTTGTGCGGCGTGATGACTTACGCAGAAGGCATACTCACATTTCTCGAAGTAATGGAGTGGAACGATTCCAACCCCAAAACTAGACTGCCTTGCGTAACTGAGGAACAACTGATTGGAGATATTCAAAATCTATTGGACCTGTATCAAGCTCGCGGTTTTGACGGTGCACCTTACGTTTTTGAATCTGGGACCGAAGATGCCAAGCTAGAGTTTACAGATGCAGTTTGCTTTCTTGGTGCCGCCCTCCACCAGACACTTCTTAGGCTAAGGAAATGGAGGGGTACATCTGAGAAGAAGAAACTAGGTAGTCCAGAGATTGAACAAACCGCACAGGATGTATACAAGCAGTGCGTGAAATGGCTTCTCGAAAATAAGATATCGCATCCTGAGTTCAAAAATAAATCTGGGTGGGGATGGACGGGTGTGTCCGGTGTAAAAAAATACACAAAGCTATACGTGCCTCCTCAGACTTATTTCACCTGTTCCGCACTAATCACCCTACTCGAGGCCGCTACCTTCCATCAAGATATCATGCAGCCCGAACTCCTTCATATATTGCAGGCTGTGGATGATGCACGTGTCTTTCTTATCGATACGCAGATTAAGAACGGTGATCGCGTGGGCTGGGTTGATTTTATTCCTATTACCGATGCAAAGGGGGATTACCCTCATAAATCACCGGAACAACCGATCAATGACGTAACTGGGAGACCTGACTACCCGATTTCAACATACCATTCACTGTGTGTTTTGGAAGCCTTTGGTTATCTGTACCTGTATGCTGACGTGATTAAGGATCACATTTCAGGCAAAGCAAATGAGTTTGCTGGAAAGATCCTGGATGCAGTCAAGAACGATTATCAAAATTCATTAATTCCTTCGGCAGACGTCCTGCTTGATCAATTCGGGGATCTTAGTGACTGGAGACAAATGACACGTCGTCCAGCGAGACATTTATTGCCAAAGACAGTCAACCAGCGCCAAGAGAATCTGTATATCGATGGAGCAACCCTGGCTAATATTTGGAATGCATTCGAGGTCTTCTCCTTAAGAGTTCCCGAGTCACATACTGCAGAGAAGTGGAAATCTCTTCGAACGACGGTTCTTAAACAGTTACTTGACAGCTCCGGTCAAGAAGGAGGGTTTCCTAGTCTCTTGGGATTGAGGTGGCTCGAAGAAGGCAAATCCTACCAGGCCCTGTATGCGACCAGGGCAAGCATAAGTGTTCTACGAAACTTTGGTCTGCAAGCACCACCGGAGAAAGTTGAAATTGCTCTTGAAGAGGTCGAGCACAAATTAGACGTCGCACGTTTGGCTTTGGATGATGTTCGAGACCGCCTACGTATCATAGCAGGTACTGACCCCAGTACTCTGAAGAAGTCAGACTTTATGCAAGGTTTCAGGCTAGCCCAGAAGCTAGAGGAGTATAAGGATACAGTAATGCACTTATTTGAGCACAAACGTTACAATCTTTTCATCTTACCAGAAGGCATATCTACCCGCGATGTTACCTACGTGATGACTGAAGACAAATGCGCAGGAGCGGTTAAGCGGTACCGTGATTTAATAGCACATGCAGCTGAAAAGGAAAAGGTCGAGCTTTTTGTAAAAGTTCTTGAGCTCGGGGGAACGGATTGGGACAGAAGCTTTTGCCCAGAACTCGCTATTCTCAAACTGGAAGATCTCAAGAAGGCTGCTACTGAAAGGCCGGAGCAAATCATGGATAACACTCAGAGGTTCCTGTTATTGCAAAAGTTTCTTGAGACTTTGAATCGGGAGCTATCAAAGCAACTCCCCCAGGAGATAAGAAAATGACACAAAAAGAAACCCGTAGAATTGCCTTCTGTTCTTTCAAAGGAGGTGCAGGTCGAACAGTTGCTCTTGCAAATGTTGCCGTAGGGCTTGCCAAGAGAGGTTATGTGGTTGGCTGTATCGACCTAGATATAGAGTCTTGCGGACTAAACCAGGTGTTCGGTATCACCGAAGTTTCTCCAAATCGCGTTGTCCAGACATATTTCTTGAATGACTATTACTGGAGATTATTAGAACTTGGCGGAACTAGGCCGCTTTTCAGCGAAACCAAAGAGTTTGAATCACTAATTATGGATGTGGGTGGTAACCCTAAGTTTGCCAGAGAAGGTGAGAAAATTTACCTCATTCCTGCCCTTCCACAACCCAAGGTGACCGCCGCGGCGTTGCGTAATGAAAACATAAAAGAATGTACTGCGAGCCTATTTCGGCAATTTGAGAGTCACAAAAAACTCGACTATCTCTTGATTGATTGCCGCTCCGGGGTTTCCACGTTAACTCTACCTGGATTGCGCTGGAGCCACGAAGTGCTGTTGTTTTTCAGGCCAGGAAAGCAACACCGCGAGGGGACCAAGGCTATGATCAATTGGCTCATCCACGATCGCAAATCTAGACTAGAGCAATTGTATGGAGACGAAAAAGACCCTCAGCTACCTGAGGTGTTTTCGCTCGTTGCGACCGCAGTGCCCGAGGAAGCTAAGGAGGATATATTGTCTTGGATGCGAAGTATGAGCTCCAACGAGGTTCGCGCCTTGCAAATCATAAGGGACTACAATAAGCTTAGGACTGCAGAGGAAATTTTTGAGTGGTCGACAAAGCCAGCCTGCGAGAGTATAGGAGCTGACTTTGATGAGTTGACTAGTAAGATTATCTCAGAAAAATAGATGGTAATGGACCGCATAAGACCTCAAGCGTACCCTCAACAAAGACAGGCAATTCTCCAGATCATAAAGCTGGGTAGAGGGATCATGTATATCGGACCACAGCTAGCAAGTGCTCCTGACCTACTAATTCCTCTTAGGCTGGAAGAAATGAGTTTGAGGAACATTCGGGATGAAATCAGGCGTAATCTCATTCACATCAGCGACTTATCTACTCGCCCAGGGTGGCATAAGGTCGATCCGTCATCACTTTCAGAAGAACCCCCAATTTCTGATGCCCTGAAGGCTATAGGACTGGCTATCTATCAGGGGGCCAATCTTAAGACCGCATTTGACTATCTGTATGAACACAGAAACGAAATTAGCTCTCTTATGATTGAAACCAATATAGCGGATGATGGAATTCCCTGGGACTTGACGTATTATCCAAACGAAAAAGTGTTTCTATGCCAAGAGTTTGCCTGTGGAATTGCACTTCTTGATCCGGAGACAATTCAACGCCGTCCGTGGCGGTCACCTTTGCAATCAATACAAAGTGTGACCGAGGAGGATATCTTTCTAATCTATGGGCATGATGGTGGGCCAATACCTCGCTTTGGAAATCGTCTGGCGTATCTTGAGCAAGATTGTGATTGGATTGAGAATCTAGGGAAAAAGTACTTTAAGGGTAAGACCGTGAATCTTGCGAACAAACCCTTAAATGAATTTCTCAAAGTATGGGAGACACTGCACGATAAATGTCGGATAATCTATATGCAAGGTCACTTCGAGAAAGGTCAGCTCTGCACGACGCGTGATCGGCTGTCTCCGACCAAGCTAATGGACTGGACGAGCCGGGACCCAAACAGAAAGTTGGACCGTAGGCCGATTGTATTCCTTAACGGATGTGCTACCACACGTGGTTTGCAAGGAGGTATACACAACCAGCTATCAACAGTTCAGCTAGCAAGGATGCTGGTAGATACCGGTGCCTCGGCATGCATTATGACGAGGGGGCCAGTTTATGAAGGTCCGGCTTCCCATTTTGCACAGTGGTTTTTTTCACTCCTGTTGGCCAAGAATCTCCCCATCGGTGAAGCAGTGTGTCATTGCCGAAAGGAAGTGGGACGAGTACAGGATCCTATATGGCAAAATTCAGCTCTTTTGTATACCCTTTATGGCGAGCCCACGCAGCGCCTATCTAGCATCGAAGCTTTGGTTCCTGTCGTATCTCATCCAAGCATACGATTACACTCACTATCAGATGTCGATGCCAGCTATTATTATGAGCGGGAAGACCTTGATCCATACGACAATTTCGACCGCATTGAGATTACACTTTCACATATTTTTCGCGAGCATAGCGAAGCATTGGGGAATCGGACCTTTAGCGACGCCATGCTGGAATGGATGGACCGGAAAGGTTTGCGTACAAATGAGGTGATAGAGATCGGTGCTGGGCTAGGCCACGTAGCATTAAATCTGGGACGGGCTCTGCGCGCCAAAAATCGAGAAGTCAAGAAATATCACATCATTGATATCAGCCCTAGGCTAATTGAGGCAGCAAGAAATCTACTGGAGTCAGCTGATAACTTTCCGGTGATATTTGACCGTCGGGACGCGCGAGATCTTCCATTCCCAGAGGGCTCAATAGATGGCTTGGTACTTTCACTAGGAATGCTGGCAGATTTACACTCAATACTTATTGATGGAAAGATTGAACAGCCGATTCGGCAAGTGGAAAACCCAAATGTTTCTACTTATATCAAACTCCTCAGTGATAAAAAGAAAGGAGAAGAAAAATTTCCGGGAAGCTATTATTTGCATGTCGGAGCTTTCGACTTTATTGCAGAACTCTCTAGGGTTATGAAAAGAGGTGCCTACGCAGTTCTCGCTGAGTACCGATGGAGCAATAAGAATTCGGTAGCGAATTTCGGCGATCACCAGGAGTGCGGAATCAGATTTGAGGATCTTGTTATTATAGCAGAGTACTGGGGATTTGAGGTCGAGGAATATGATATGGCAGAGGTTCTTGGTTTGGATCTTAACACCAAATTTCTATCTATGAATTTGTTTACGCAAAAGGAACTATTTGACCACATTATACCACAACTGGATATATTATTTCGCTCGGGATACCCATTGCCGGTAAAGGCATTTACGCGCAACGAATTGAGAGCGGAATTGGCGAAGTCACAATATGGACTAAAACAGAGACAGGTAGATGCTTTGACAACTGCTCTCGACCCATATTTTCATCCCATTGATGACCCTGAGTTCGAATCACTCCATGAAGATACGTGGCACTACCGCTTCTTGCTTTTGCATCGCCTTTGATTAATTGACATGTGTGATATGCAGAGTTCGGGCCATCGACGTGCTGTTCGAAATGTTCTGCTTCAGCGCCTACCGCGCCATTTGGGGGTTGAAAGATAGAAAGGTTTGGCAGTCAGGAGGAACCATGACCCAGTGTCAGTGGTCCGGGAGTGTGCGTCTTCAGAGTATTTCAGACCATTTGGGCTAAGATCTAAGATACGCTTTTTGGTCGAGAATGCCATTTTAGTTAGTTGTTTCTGTTAGTGCTGTGTTCGGTTTCAAAGCCTGGAAGACCAATTTAAGGCCAGAATACAAATTCAGCCTTAGTTAGTTACCCTGGTTGCAAGAGAATTCTTTACTTTTATACATTAAATGTCGCTTCATTAATAGGGAGCCCCTGCATCAGGACGAAGTACTTGTCTGCGACTGGGTCAACTACGATCCTAATGGTACCCTTGGCTCCTTCTAAGTCCTCCATATCATCATCATAAAAATATGTGTCATCGGCAACATATTTTGGATTAGGTTGATATGCCTTTGAGTCTGTATTGATATTTGTTTGGTAATGCTTGCTCCCTATAGCGATCAGTCGTTCAGCAACCACTTTCCTAGGGTGCCCATGTCTGGTTCCGTTGGAGACTACAGATACTTCTGGGTCCAATTTCTTCACAAAGTCTTCATCCGAGGATGTCGTACTGCTTCCATGGTGGTCAACGTGATATACGTCGCAGTTCTTGATTCCCTTAGCCAAAGATTTTTCAGGGTCAAAGGTTAAATCTCCTGCAGTAAAATAATCGAAATCATCAAAGGAAATTAAGAGGGCAATAGAATTGGGATTGTCATCAGGAGAAGATGCGGAAATATTCGGGTCAAAATCTGTGGCTTGATTGACCGCTACGCATTCGACATTTACATTACCTGAAAACATTTCTTGGTAGCTTAGTGACATTTGGCGTCTGTCAACCCCGGGCTCCCTCGTCGCCTCTAGATAATCCCGCATGTCATCGGTAGTCTTGATATTATTATCGCCATGGTCATAAGTTATTTCGGAATAAGGTATCAATTCGGGAGCATCTCCAAAATGGTCGTGGTCGTAGTGGGTTATGAAGAAACGGGCAATAGGTTTACCTGACAGACTGAAGCCATTGTCAGTAAGCTCCTTTTTTATTCTGTCGCCATCATTCTCTCCGGTGTCAATTAATAGAACATCTTGCACACCGTTCTCGGCTGGGCAAATAATTAGGGTGGCATCACCAACTTCTACATCTAATATTATGATTCTTAATACATCAGACCGAGCTAGCAGAGACTGCTCAGTAATTTCGGTAGGAATTGCAGGTGTCGTGATATTCCCATCACTTACAACAGAGAAATTACCTTTGTATGACCATCCTGTCCTGCCGTCTGACAATCGGATTTCGTAGTACCGGGATACTTCCCCGATCTGTTCGACTCTTGTCCCGGGGGAAAGGCGGTCCGGAAACTGGGTTGCGTTTCCAGATGGAGCCACTTTGACTATGGCATTAACCCCCTCTTTTACTTCCAGAACAGCTGATTGACCACTTCCTGCGCACCAAAAGAAGAGGACTCCTACTATGATAAACCTGACTACTTTGAAATGCATATAGCCTCCCGTGGTTTTATTATTTTCATGTAGTTTAGTTTACCTGCCTTGAACCGTGCAAATATAACAATTCCGGTCAGAGAAAATCAATTCAAAATAACTCTCATGTTCCCCCAAACAATCACAATTTTCTGCATATTACGTATAATAGTCGATGTTAGAACTAATTTTCTCATCGATCACAGCATCATACCAATTCTGGTTGAGTAAAATAAAACTTGACCAAGGGGGATAATCAAGATGACAAATACGAACTTATCTGTTGCCAAACTTGAGGCGAACAAACAGAACGCTCTGAAGTCAACCGGACCCAAAACTCCAATGGGTAAAGCAATAACCAAAACTAATGCGCTCAAGCATGGACTATTGTCCAAATACGTTGTGATTACAGCTGGAAATGCTGCTGAAGACCCGCTGGAGTACTTCAGACTGCAGGAAGAGCTAATGACCCAGTTCAACCCAATTGGAACTCTGGAAGTGGCCTTTGTAGACAAGATAGCGGCTTGTTTATGGAGGCAGAGCAGGGCCTTAAGATATGAGGCTGGACTCATCCGACTACAATCTGAGAAAGTGGAAGAAAGATTCTATGAAAGGAAAGAATGGAATGAGGCAAAAGGTGAACATGAGAGAATAAATAAGACCGACGAGGAGATAGACCGGCTGATAGAGGAGAAAAGAGGTTTAATAAGACAATGGAAGAAAGACGGCATTGACTTGAGCGGAATGCTCAAAAAGGGAACGCCGATAGAGCAGATTTATAACTGGGAGGGGAACTGGGAGACGCTGTATCACGTCACCGAGAACCGAATGCAGGAGCAGGGGATAGAGATAGCAGAAGAAAGCCCGGGACCAAAGACAATTAAGGAGGCTCTGAACCGGTTTGGCTGGGATGATAAAAGAATCTGGGGGGAGCAAATTAAGCTATGTGGCTATATGGCAAAGGTCTATTCGTGGGAGATTAGACAATTAAGAAACCGGAAAGTAATCAACAGTTCAAAGTTGCAGCTTGTCAGAATGGCTAACTGTATTCCTGGGGGTGACGAACAGGATAAGTTATTAAGATATGAGGCAGCCATAGAGAGACAGTTCTATAAGGCCCTAAATCAGCTGGAAAGATTGCAGAGAATGCGTCTGGGAGACAAGATTCCGGCTCCGTTGGCAGTAGAAGTTGATGTAAATACTGCAGATTAGGGTCAAAATTGGCTTTGTTTGGCAGTTTTTCCGATTCAATATGCTCTGGGGATTAACAAACTTCGATTATTGTATCACAAGGACTTACGGTTTTTATAGTAGTAGGAAAGTAGAAGTTATGTATCCGTTACGCTAATGATTTAGGAACAATTCGGAGCAAGTAAGTCTTTTCTGAGTGTGGCCGTGGGCGGAGATTCTTGGTCAGATAGAAATACAGTTGAGGATTGCAAGTGTGTAGATATTCCCTGGCTGGCCAAGAATGGTTATCTCCGTGGCTATACGTCGGGAACCATTACCTGGACGAGTGCCCTAAGTGGAAAAAGCAGCATTGGTATTGTAGTCTCCACTTTTGGAGGCATAGGTGGTGGTTATGCAAGATTTAACTATACTCAGACAAGCAGTTTTTCCGGAGAGAAAACCGACCTTGATTACCAGGTCCAACTAGTCACTACTCCCTGCAATTTTGGAGGCAAAAGGTACTGGTTCATCTGTCCGCTTGTTGTAAACTGGCAGGCCTGTAATAGAAGGGTCTCTAAGCTCTATTTACCGCCCGGGGCCAGGTATTTTGGCTGCCGGACCTGCCATAATCTCACCTATAGGAGTTGTAAGGAGCATGACAAGAGGGTTGATGCTCTAATGAAAGACCCAGATAGGCTTATAGCACTTTTTAAAGAGAAAGATTTCAGTAGCTCACTTTTGGCAGTGAAGACTTATTTGAAGGCAATTGGAAAGTAGCTCGAAGATTAGGACGGAGCGATAGCTGAACGCTTTGTTACAGCTTCAGTTTACTCCCCGACCCAATCCCAAGAGATAGTTCTTCAAAAGTGCTGGGGTGCAAAGCCCGAAACTCTTTCTGATACCGTTTGAAATATCCCCATTGTAGTTCGGAATCTCTAAGAATACGGTGCCCTTATTGTTTTCTACCCTCAACAATCGCTATTTCCTCTTCTGTCAAACCATACATCCGGTACACAATCTGGTCAATAAGCCAATCGGTTTTGAGTATCTTTTGGTTAAGAGGCATCAATACAGCTGCACTCTTCTCAAACTCGACCTTCATGTTCTCTTGGATCTTTCTGCTATCTAAGTTCGCAGTGCTCTTGAATCGGGCTTGCTTTAGTAACCCGTAGAATTGATCAAACTCGTACGCGAAAAAATGTTTCATACTTCTCTTAGCTCTCAGTTGTTCGATATCCACTGATATTAGTTTAGCAAGCCATCCCAAATAGCTTTCAGTTTCATCTTGTTTTTCACGGGTCATTCTAGTCATCTGTTTTGATAGAAAATTAATAAAGTCATGTAAGTCTTTTCTTAAACCATCCCGCAATGCCAATTCGACATTTTTCAGGAGTATGTTATCTGTTAGCGACGATATGTATACAGAATATTGTCCTTTCATAAGCTCATAGCTTCGTTGAAGAACTTCATTTGTGTTAAAATCGACAGTTGGAATTTGTGTTCTTTCGATATACCCTGGCATGTAATGCATGGTCCTGATGGCCAAATTGAAAATAAACGTATGAACATACCAGGCACAAAGTTTAGAATTCATTATAGCAAGCAAAAAGGGAAGCGAGTAATTTGAATTATCTGGAACCACACAAGTTAAAGTATTTAAGGGTATTCGCCCACGGTCATCAATATGGGCTGTTATTTTGACGTGGGGTCCCGGTGTTGTAATATGTGCAACTATATCTTGCACAATAAGTTTTGTCCTTTTATTCTCGGTAATTTCGATATCGCTTAGCTCTCTTACAGGTAAGAATAGTGCTTTATGTGGCAGTTCCAAATACCGGTCAATATCTCTTCCCTGAATTATCTCCAAATACGTCTCTTGCTTTTCTTCAGACAGGTAGGGTACCATGCCACCCTTTCCATACCAAAATTGAAAAGACTTAGCTAACGGTTCAGACCGACTGAGGATATTTTCTTCAATTTTCTGTGCCTTACCCACAGAGTAAATCGGAAACATTGCTTTACTGAGCTTTGAAGTGCGAATTCGATTCTTCTCTGTTATCTGATTTGATTCTGCTACATCAACATAAACTGTTGACACCTTTTTATTACCTGTGCAGAATACAACCTGTTCATATAGAACACCTTCAAAAGCTTTCGAAACATCAGCAATTCTGGCAATTTCATATTTTAGCAACTCTTCTCTGATAGTACTCCAATTTGCTACATAAGTAACAACTTTAGGTATAATGAATCCTACGATTCCATTCTTGCTTAACCTTAGAGCTCTTGAAACAAAAGCCTCCGCTAAATCGCCACTACCAAACGAGAGCCCCAGAGTTCTTATAAACACTTTCTCCTCATCGCTGATCATCTGATAGCGCCCATAAGGCGGGTTGCCAATGACAGCGTCAAATCCTAAATACTTCTTGGGTCGTCCCTGTTCATCAAAGTATGCTTCGGGGAATTCCAATTCCCAGTGAAAGAATCTGTATCGGCCGGCAAGTCTTTCTGAGTTGTCGAGTAATTGATTAAGTTTCTTTAGTTCAGTTTCCTGCCCGTGTTGGATCGCACGCTGCAGGGCCCGATAAACTGTGTTCGTAACAGGATAGCTTTCTTTCGTATTTTTAGTAATCTTGCGGCTAGAGACCCCCAACATGCCCGTCTGAACTGCTAAATCATCTCCGCCTAGTTTCTTAACCTGGTCTTTCTTGTTCTCAAGAGAATTTCCAAAAAATATGGAAATCCAAAAGTCCGCTAGCTTCTTATATTTCTCTTTCTGAACCGAAAACTCTTCAAATAATCTCTCCTTTTGTTCCATGTCTCCCTTTCTCTCAGAAGAGATTCTTTGAATATGTGCAAAAAACTGACTGAACTTCCCAATATCCTTGCGCAGAAACTCTTCACTTAAAACCGGTGGTCGTACAGCTTTTGCTTTCTTGCCGACTACAGGCAATGCCCCCAAGTCTTCCAGCTTTGCTCCAATCAGACTGTTACCACAGCGCAAATGATGATCTAAGAAGGAAAGCGGTTTCCCATAAGCCACGGTATGAATCCACAATGAAAGCTTGGCCAACTCCACCGCCATCGGATTAAGGTCAACTCCGTAAATGCAAGACTCCACCACTTTCCTGCGCCAATACTGAATCTCCTTTTCCTCGACTCCTTTGGCCACTAATTCAGTATTTGGGTGATAGACAATTTGCTCCGCTAGGAAATCAACTGCCCCGACCAAAAAGTGTCCGCTTCCCATAGCTGGGTCCAGGACCATCAAATCCAAAATGTCCATATGGCTTTTGGCCTGATCGGTCAAAGGCTTAAGGGTGTTTTCAACAATGTAACGCACGATGTAATCCGGCGTGTAATAACTACCGGTCGCCTTCCGTTCCCCCTTATCGCTTTCCAATACAATTGTTCCAACTTTGACCACCGGGCGAAATTCCAGAAGTCCTTCATAAACGCTCCCCAAATGTTGAATTCCCAAATCGCGGTATACAACCCGTACCTCACTGCCGTTTTGCTTGGAAATAGTCAACGCTTTAAGAATCTCTGCCAGATGCCGATCACCAAATTTCTTTTCTTTCAAAAAGGGATGAACTTTGGGGTCAAAAAGCCCGCCGTTATATTCCGGTATTGAGGGTTCATCGTGCCCGGCGTCTATCCATTTGAAAAGGCGCTGCAGATAGTCCCAATACTCGGTTGAATCGTCATCCAGTTCTATTGCTCTACTCAACTCATCCAAAACTCTATCGGCCAAGTGTCCCAAGCTGTATTTTTGGGCATAGCTAATATTGTCGATAGGCAAAAGCCGATTACTTTCGGCAAAGTGTATGAACAACAGTCGGTACAACAGTATCAGCGAATTCTCCTTGATTTCTTCCTTGTTCTCCTCCGCTTTGAGGCGGTTGGGCCGATAGGCTAAAAAGCCCTGCATTATTTTCTCTAATGTGCTGTAGGCGCGCCCTTTTAAATCCTCTTCAACGGCTGCCGTGAAAGACCGGCTATCCTTGCGAACAAGGTCAAGAAAACTTTGCCGGTCAACAAGGGGAAGAAATGCTTCCAGTCGGAAGAAAAGATAAAAATAGCGGAAGGCGTCAAAGTCCTTTCTGGCCAGAAGCTCTTCCAGATTTACTTGGTAGAAACTGTCCAAGCTGTAACTGGTTTCACGATGGTAAAGACGCCACTGCCGGCCGTTGGTCAAAATCCCCCAACTTCTGTCGGAAGCCCGCAGGTAGTAGTCAATCTGGTAGCTGGGATTTAAATTCGAAAAGACGTCCTTGCCTTTTTCCGCTTTGCGGTCCAAATCCCTGTCCCACTTTTTGGCGTCTCCAATGGCCAGAGCGTTCTCAAAAAATCTCTTCCCACCCGCAAATTTCCGCCGGGCGGTTGTTTTCATTTTGTCACTGTCAAAGAAAGCATAGTCGGGTTTCTTCGTCCCCTCTGACGTAGGCAGAGTCGGTTGAACTTCAAAATCGTGCCCCAAGATTTCCAGAACCGGCTGGATAAATTCCCGTTCCAATTGTGCTTCGCTCAGAACTAAAAAGTCTTTATTGTATTTCAGGTAAAGCTCTTTGATTTTCCGGAATACCTCTTCTATTCTCGGAACCTCTCCCCAAAGAGCATTTTCCTTCGGCAAAATCTGGTCGAGGTAATAATCAGAGAAGAGCTTATGGTTCTGATGTGCGATTAAAGATGTTTGCCCCAATATTCCTTCCTACTCATTTGGCGCTCTGAATTATTGGCTTGTGCAAATCTTTCTTTCCAAGATTAGCTCAGTCATACCTTTTCAACCTTAGTTTCTAATGCATATGATAAAACCCGCAGTACAATAGTTATTAGGATATGGCCTGTCAAGACTTATGGGAATCCACGACCACCCCTTTTCTGAAGTGCTCAACTTGAGTCTGGAGGCACTGGAATCAAACATCATCCGGGAATACCCCGACTTCACTTCTCCCTCTGCAATTCAATATCCACCAGAGAGATTTTTAGGATTTTCCACCCTATACGGTGTCAGATTCGCTTTTGGTCTAGACTAGATAACTTTTTAGGCTCAAATGGTCTTAATAATTTTGACGAATTAAACTTGACAATCAAACGTGAACTGTTTTATTACGTAGCACAGTTTAGATGATAAACCTTATGGGATCAAAAGAGAGTTTCGGAAGGAAAATAAGGGCGCTTAGATTGAATAAGAGCCTAGGGTTAAGACAGTTTGCCAAGATGGCGGGTATTTCTGCAACTTATTTAAGCCGGTTGGAAAGAGATTTAGACCCACCTCCGAGTGCAGCCAAAATTATCAAAATGGCTGAAGTTTTACATGAAAGACAGGATCCCTTGTTAGCACTTGCCCACTCTGCCCCCCCGGTTCTACAAGAAGCTTTTCTAAAACATAGCAGGCTCGCTACCAAGGTCGCTGATTTCATGCGAACAGTTAAAGAAGCCAACCTTAGTGCAGAGGATTGGGACAGGTTAATAAAGGAAGTTAAAAATATAGGAGGTAAGAAGTGAACCTTAAAGTAGAATGGACTAGCCCAGAAGATTTGGAGTTTGTCGCCGAGAAGCTACTCTTTGACTACCAGGCCACAGGTGGTGATATTAGCCGACCGCCCATACCTATTGAGGACATTATTGAAAATAAGTTGGGCTTAGAGTTGATAGTTGATGATTTGAGAACCAAACAAGGCAAACCGGACATTCTCGGGTGCACTTATGTCGAGGATAAAACCATATGTATTGACAGCAGCATTCAGGAGGAAGAAGGACAATATAATTTCACCTGTTCTCATGAAGTCGCGCATTGGCTAAAACATAAGGACCTTTATCTGGCGCAGAGAAAACAGACCTCTCTTTTACCACGTGAGAAAGAACCAATCGTCATGTGTCGCTTGACTAAGGCCATTCAGCAAGTTGAATACCAAGCCAACCGAATCGCAGCAGCCATACTCATGCCTAGGAAACAAGTTATAGAAGCCTTGAAGGATTGTAGACAATTACTATCCGGAGAGATCAGACATAGGACGCAATATTATATCAAGTCTGAGGTAGAACAGTTAGCCAGGGAGTGCGCATTGATTATATATAAGAGATTTAGGGTTTCAATCCAGACAATGCAAATAAGGATCTTGGAGTTACGGCTGCTTAACTCCATTGGGACAGTTAGCCTTCTCTAATTATTTTTTTGCGTCTCATGTAATATGTTATATAACATACAAAACAAGGAGGAAAAATGGGGCATTGGAAGCATAAGTTAAAACTGGATGCAAATAGAGTTAAACGAACAAGAAGCTTATGTAATTAAGCTTCTCAGACAGAAAGACTATCAGACCATCACTGTAAAGGTCAAAGATGGCCGGATAGTCCACATTAAAGTAGAAGAAAGTATAGATTTAGATAAGTTAGGTAACGGAAAGAATCCGAGCCTATAACGGACATAGAATCTGTTGTAGGCTTTTTTGCTATCTGACTCATTGCAAATACAGGGTAAGTGATTGGGAAAACGCAGAACATTAGATGACAAACTAAAGAAATTAAGTATAGGGTGGGAAGAATTCGAATCTTATCTCAAAATGTTTACCGAGGCGAGGGAAAAATACCGCTTCATACTTGTAAGAAAGACTGGCTGGGTAGAATTCAAACATCAATGGAATGAACACCTAATACTGGACCATTTATTGAGAATAAAAACAGTAGGGTTGTTCCCAAATACTAAGATTGACTACCTAATGTTAGACTTGGACTGTCATAATACAGAATCTTTGATTTCTCTTATCAGCAGAAATAGAATAGTTAAGGAAGCATTTGATGGAGATCCTCTGAGCTATCAGAGCTCAATCTCGGGCGGAATAAGGATATGCTATTTCCTAAGTAAACCTTGGCCTAGAGAACTGGTTTTCTCTTGGGCCAAGAGGCGACTATTACGGGTTGGAGCTGAATTGAGGCCGGGAGAAATAGAAATAAGAGCTGCCAAGAACGGTGACAGATTGCCTTTTGGGGAAGGCAGCGAATTAGTTGACCCGTTTACTCTTGAGCCAATCCACCATCTGACCCTGAAGGAGGAAATAAGATACGCAGATTGTGTCTGGCAACATCAAAAAATGGAGATAGACTTAAAGCCGGATGACTTATTCATGCGAGAATTGAAGACTTGCGGAGCAGGACAATTTAGCCTGACCGTTGCCAGACTATATGAGGAGGGGCTATTTCCAGAAATTACCACAAACGAGGCTTTCCTCAAGCTCTCTTGGGACCTGGTCGTCAGACAGAATTTTCCCAAAGAGGATGCCGAACGATACCTGCGGTCCTGGATTAGACAGAGGCATAATGGGTTATCAATCAGATTCAATCGGGGCCGGTTGGATCTGTTAGACAGACACATAACACGGGTAACAAGCAGAATAAACCCCGCGCTGGTTTCCTTCCAAGGCAGCAAATACTCCAGAAGAAATAAAAGGCTATGTTTAACTGATGCAAAGCGGATAATCAGCCTAATTGATGATTCTAGACTTCAACTCGCAATCTTCTCACTCTTAGAATACTGCCTTAACTTTGGAAGTAAATCAAAAGAAAAAAAAGAACTAATAAGTAACTTATATGGGGCAGGACCGAGGCCTGTAACATATGGGGCAGAGCAAGGGCAATATATCTCCTTTCTAGGGCCCAAGGAAAACTTCTACTGTCCAATTTCTAAGCAAACCCTCAGACACTTGGCAGGGTTTGACAGGTCCAACACTAAGTTAACTCTCTCAAGAATCATTGACCTTAGATTAATCTCCCTAAAGAGGAATGCACACCCAGCGGCTCATAAATGCAGGGAATACTGGGTGCATTTTCCCTTTGATGAATCAGATTCTACAAAAGTAGTTTCTTTGGATGAAGCCAAAAGTTTCTTGAGAGCAGAGTATCGATCAAGTCCCGGTAGGATATTTGTTGAAAAAACAGATTTTGTCACGCCCAATTAGGAGGGTCGGATGTCTATAAGCAAAGCTGAATTATGGAACTATTCAAAGGGGTACTACAAGGTCTATCTTGAAGAGGGTAGCCTGGCTAAAAAGATAGCTGGCTGGAACGATTGTCAGCTATGTGGACACTATTACAACAGAGACGGAAAACTATTTGGAGGGGATATAATCTTTCCATCCAAACTCTACGATCGGGTGGCTGAAATGCTCGGGCTTCCCAAAAGACAGAAAAACCCCAACCGAATCCGTCAAGGCAAGAAGATAGCTGAGACCTTCCAAAAACAGCGGTTTTTACGGGATACAAAATCAAAATCCGCCAGTCTGGGTAGCGAATTGCAGCAGGTTGACCAATAACCGTGTCAGTTCGCCAAAATCCAACTTTGCTCAATACAAATTAAAAGAAATGCCCTATAAGCAAGGCAGGACTGAAATCGATTGCGACATACAAAAGATTACAATTTTTAACACACACAAGGGCGCAGATAGGTATCTCAAAATACCCCAGAATGACAGAAATTTTAGACACGTCTCAGGAGGCGGACGGTAATTAACGGACTTAAATATGGCCTGGCTCACTAAAATAGAGGCTGCCCAGTACCTGAAAGTCTGTACATCGACTATTGATAACCTGGAGAGTAAGGGAATGCTGAAGGGACACAGGCTATATCTGAATGGAAACAAACCCATAGTCAGATTCAGGCAAGAGGATTTAGACAATCTATTCCTAAGGCAACCCAAAGGAAGACCAATTGAGAATTAGAGTCTCTCGAATTAGCCCGATTCTCCTTGACAGAATTATAGTTCAGTATTATACTAACACAGCGCAGATAGAGAACAGTGAATATGCACTTCATACAGTCAAATTGCCCGGCTGGCCTACTCCCTGCCCGTTTCTCTGTCTACGCAACAGTCCTACGTTCAGAGGTAGTGCCACCGGGCTTAATGTCGGAAGAGAAAGGGGGTGAGATAGACATGCGAGTCTTCAAACGAGCCAAGTCCTGGTACGTGGATTACGTCGCTGACGGAAATCGTTACCGGAAATCCTTTGGAAGGCAGAAAGCGATGGCTGAACTCTTCCTCAAAGATATCGAACTGAAAAAGGCTAAAGGTGAATTACGACTTATCGATGATTCCATTTCGCTACAGGAATTCTTAGATAAATACTTAAGGTATTCCAAGGTAAGCAAGGCGAGTACAACCTACAGAACTGATTTTTCCCGCATCAGAGTGTTAAGGGAACATTTTGAATCTTTGGGCGTACGGAGACTAAGAGACATCACTTCTCTTCGTATGGAAGAGTTCAAGTTCAGGCTTTTACAGGAAGCTGGTCCTGTGACATTCAACAGATATCTTCAGTTGACCAAGGCAATGCTGAACAAGGCAGTAGAATGGGAATTGCTGACCAATAACTCTCTGTCCAAATTCAAGCTACTAAAGAACTGCAATCAAAGACAAGTTAGGTTCTTCAACCAGACAGAACTTCAAAGGATACTGCAAGGCTCAACAGGGATTCTTCACAGCTTCATAAAGGTCTTGGTAATGACCGGGATGAGACGGTCTGAATTGGTAAACCTGAAGTGGACAGACATTGACCTTCAGAATAAGCTAATCACAGTCCAAGCTAACTCAGAGACGGGCTTTCACCCTAAAGGTTATAGACCAAGGGTAATCCCTATTGGTAAGGAACTGGAGACGATTTTATTGGACCTTCCTTCTAAAGGAGCTTATGTTTTTGACAATGGCAAGAATCAACCCGCTCACTGTGCTGACTATTACACCAAGGAGTTTGATAAGCTTCTTAAGAGACTGAGCATCACCGATGCTAGTCTGCACACCCTCAGACACACTTTTGCCAGTTACCTGGTTATGCAGGGAGTTGATATCAGGACGGTCCAGGAACTACTGGGACATTCGACAGTCAATGTCACAGAGAGATATTCCCATCTCTCTCCGGTTCACCGGCTGAAGGCAGTCGAACTTATCACTCTTGAAGACTCAGAAGGCACAAAAAAGGCACAATATGAGAATGGTCAAAATAACCGAATTTAGGTCACTTCTACAATTCCCTATCCCCCAATGCATTACCCCACCAAAAATGGTAGCGGGGGTCGGATTTGAACCGACGACCTTCGGG
>Ga0214473_10002583_pt1 | contig 22222 bp, 24 predicted proteins | sample RVTome_7_FD_203509 | JGI IMG/M metagenome (GOLD analysis project Ga0214473, IMG submission 203509) | Soil microbial communities from uranium-contaminated site in the Upper Colorado River Basin, Wyoming, United States - RVT98D197 | ecosystem: Environmental > Terrestrial > Soil > Contaminated >... | reverse complement strand
GAGCTGTCCACGCGTGGCGCCCAAGGATCGGAGGAGGCCGAATCCCACCCGGCGGCGCACCAAAGAGGCCTGCGTGCTCGAGAAGACGAGAAAGGCTCCCACCACCAGGCTGATCAAACTGAGGGCGGTGAGATTCAGCCGAAACGAGCTCAACAAGCTCGCCGCCTGGTTCTCCTGCTGTGCCGGGGTGAGAACGCGCACCGAGGGGCCGAGTCTCTCTTCCAGCTGGGCGGCAACGCGAGCCGTCGCCTCTTCCGATTCCACCTGCAAGTCGATCTGGTGAATCTCTCCGCGATTGCCGAAAAGGCCCTGTGCCTGCGCGATGTCCATCACCGCCAGCCGACGGCTGGCCAAGGCACTGGCTTGCTGGAAATCCACCAGCGCCCCGACCACCAGCTCCACCCGGCGAGATCCACTCAGCACTTCGAAACGATCGCCGACCCGCCAACCCCTCTCTTCGGCGAACGCGGGAGTCACCGCGATCCAACCCCGCTCCCCGAGGGTTCCCGAGGGCTCTCCGGGCGCAGTCCTCCAAGGAAGTCTCAAGGGAGCGAACAGATCGAATCCCAGGACGTCGAGCGAGACCTCTTGGTCTACTTCTCTGGCGGCGGCGAGCGCAACTTCCAGGCGGAAGAGCGGCCAGGCGGCCTTCACCCCCTCGGTCGATAGCACCTGGGGATAGAGATCTTCGGGAAGTGACGAGGTGCGCCCGACCACGCTCAGATCCGCCTCGCCGCTGATCGCCCGCACGCTCCCCCGGAACGTACCGAGCGCATTGAGATTGATGATCTGAATGGAAAGAACGGAGGCCACGCCTAGTGCGACGCCGAGCAGGCTCAACACGAACAGACTCCGTCCGGAACGAAATTGGGCTAGCAGGTCGCACAAGAAGTACCGGATCACGAGGGCTCGAGGATGCCGCTGTGCAGCCGCCAAGTTTCATCGGCAAGACCGGCCAGCTCCACGCTGTGAGTAACGTACAGCAGCGTACTTTTCTCTTCCTCCACCAGGCGCATCAGAAGCTCCATGACCTTGACCGAGTTCTCGTCATCCAGATTCCCAGTCGGCTCGTCGGCGAGGAGGAGCCGGGGGCGGCGAAGCAAGGCGCGGCAGATGGCCACCCTCTGCATCTCGCCCCCGCTCAGCTTTTGCGCGGGTTCCTGGGCCCGGGCCCGCAGATCCACTCTCTGCAACAGGTCGCCGGCTCGGACCTCGTTCTCCTCCGCAGAGTCACCGGCGATCCACCCCGGCAGGACGACGTTCTCCCAGACGGTTAGGTGGGGAAGCAAGTGAAAGAACTGAAAAACCAGCCCAATATGATCCCGCCTCTGCAAGGTCCGCTGGCGGTCCGATAGATCGGCCAGGTTCCTTCCCAGAAACGACACCCCGCCTCGGGTGGGGACGTCGATGCCCGCCGCCAGATGCAAGAGTGTCGACTTCCCGCTTCCGCTCCGGCCGGTGATGGCCACCTTCTTCCCGGAAGGAATCTGGAGCGAGACGTCGTGGAGCGCGTGCAGCACCTCTCCGCTGGCCTGGCGGTAGCTCTTGGAGACCTCGTCGAATGCCAGTAGGGGGTTCGCGCTCATGGGTAGACGAGTGGCTCCTGGCGATTCTAGCCGAAAAGAGACCTTGCTCGGCCTTCTGGCCTGTCCTGCCTTTAGCCCACCGGCCTCGGCAAGACGATCTAGAATGGGGAGCGACAAGGAGACATTCCACTATGAATCTTCGCCCCCCAGCACGGAGACAGCGGGCCAGAACCGCCATCGCCCTGATGGTAAGCGCATGGACTGCTGCGATCTCGCCCGCACCTACCGAAGCCCTCCAGGCGGAAGGGTTTCATCGACTGGCCGGTGACCTTCTGGCGGAGCTTTTGGCCATGCGGACCGTCGCCGGCACCGGCAACACGGTTCGCGCCGCGGAGGCCATGGCGGCGCATTTGCGCCACGCCGGCTTTCCTGCCGAGGACGTTCAGGTGATGGGACCGGAGCCGGGACTGGGAAACCTGGTGGCGCGTTTCCGCGGCAACGGCTCGGGGCGCCGCCCGCTACTGCTGATTGCTCATCTCGACGTGGTGGACGCATTGCCCGCCGACTGGTCGACGGATCCCTTCACTCTCATCGAGCGCGACGGCTACTTCTACGGCCGCGGCACCGACGACAACAAAGCCGGCGTGGCGACACTGGTGGCGTCTTTCCTGCGGTTGAGAGAAGAAGGTTTCGTCCCCGATCGCGATCTCATCATGGTCCTCACCGCCGACGAAGAGACGACCGGAGCCAGCATCCGCTGGCTTCTCGCCGAGCACCGCCATCTGGTGGACGCCGAGCTGGCTCTGAACACCGACGCCGGCTCCGGCGATCTGGTGAATGGCAAGCGCGTCCGACTGAATCTGCAGGCGAGCGAAAAAGTCTACCTGAGCTTCCAGCTCGAGGTAACCAACAAGGGAGGTCACAGCTCGCGTCCCGTTCCGGACAACGCCATCCATCAGCTCGCCGCCGGACTGACTCGGCTGGCCGCATTCGAGTTCCCGGTCCAGCTCAACGAGATCACCCGCGCCTTCTTCCAGCAATCGGCGGAGCTGGAAACGGGTGGAGTCGCCGACGACATGAAAGCCATTCTGGAGACTCCACCGGATCCGCAAGCGGTGGAGCGGCTCTCGCGAAGTCCCTACTACAACGCCAACCTGCGCACCACCTGTGTGGCCACCATGCTTTCCGCCGGCCATGCCGAGAACGCGCTCCCTCAAACGGCGCGAGCGGTGGTGAACTGCCGCATTCTGCCCGGAGAGTCCATCGAGGACGTGGAGCGTACGCTTTACCGGGTGGTGGGCGACGACCGCATCCGGATTAGCCGCATCGCCGAGCCGGTGCCGAGCCCTCCCTCGCCTCTTTCGCCGGTCGTCGAGCCTCTCCGGCAGCTCGCCGCCGTCCACTTCCCTGGGGTGCCCATCGTTCCCGTCATGTCGACGGGAGCGACCGACGGCCTCTACCTGCGCAACGCGGGCATCCCGACTTACGGGTTCGGGGCGCTGTTCGACGATCCAGACGACGTGCGGGCCCACGGCCGGGACGAGCGTATCGGCATCCGGTCGTTCTTCGATGCCCTGGATTTCTGGTACGACCTGATCCAGATCTTCTCCTCGTCATGAGGGGAAGCTGGCACTTCCTGGCCGAAACAAAAGCGAAACCGCTGACGAGCGTGATTTGAGGTTGGGGAATTGCGGAGATTTTGGATATGATTAAGGGTTGGGTCGTTTCTGGCGAATCGGCCCGAGGAAGGAGTTTCTGATGGCAGAACAGCAGACGGTGCCGCGGGGCACGACGACAGTAGCCCCCTATCGAATCGACGTGAAGCTCCACGAGATCCTCATGGAGCCCCAGGCCAAAGAGATGACGCAACCGGAGTTCCCAGGGCAAAAGCTACCCGAGCCGGTCTATCCGCAACGCGCCTATTCCGAGGCCGTGGAGCCCACTCTGACCGAGTACCAGAGTCTGAACGCCTTGCGGACCTGGAACGCCTGGGGCAAGCCCTACTTCCAGTCGCGCTCGCTCAAGAACCGTAAGGAGCTCCGTCCGATCATCGCTTATCTCTTCACGGACTATAAATGCAATCTGGATTGTCACTATTGCTGGGCCTACAACAACGCGGTCAAGGGGATGAAGGAAGAAACCGCCCGGCAGTCCATCGACTGGCTGGAATCGCTCGGCAATCGGGTGCTCGCCTTGATGGGGGGTGAGCCCCTACTGCGGCCGGACTTCGTTCACAAGGTGACCTATTACGCCGCCAAGAAGGGCTTCTTCGTCTACCTACCCACCAACGGCCGGCTGATGCGCCCCGACGTGATCGATCGGCTCGGCGATGCCGGCCTGGCCACCGTGAACCTGGCCATCGACAGCATCCCGGTGAAGCCTTCGCTTCCCAAGGCACTCGACCCCATCCGCGACCACTTCGAGTATCTTCTCAAGCGACAGCGGCGCTATGGCTACACGGTGGCCCTCAACACCAACATCTGCCGCAACAACATGGACGACGTGGTGGCGCTCACCAAGCTCGCCAAGGAGCGGAACATCTCCATCGATTTCCACATCAACGAAGCTCCCATGATCGAGCAGGGTCACTTCAAGCATCTGGAAGAGAACGAGACCTATCTTCGGCCGGAAGACTATTCCAAGGTCGACGACCTGCTGGACTGGATCATCGACCGGCATCAGAACGGCCAGAGGATCGTGAATCCCCTGTCGCATCTGCACGAGATGAAGAACCTCATGCGGGGCGAGGTCAAGGAGCGCTGGAACTGCCGCGCCGGCCACAACATGTTGATCATCCGCGTGGATGGAACTCTGGCGCCCTGCTTCCCGATGTACTCCGCCAGCCACGACTGGGGCACGGTGGGGAATCACAAGTTCGACCACCAGCAGCTCGACGAGATGAAGGAGGAGTGCACCAAGCACTGCCTGTCCACCTGCAACTACATCCTGGGGTTCTGTTACAACACCCGGCGGGTCGTGTGGTGGGCCACCAAACAGGCCTTGCACGGCTTCAAGGGAGTGAGCGGCAGTTTCTAGGTCTTGGGGCTTTTCATTACCTCCAACCCGTGTAGCAGAAGGGCGCCTCGGTAGAAGAGGAAGAGCCCCAGCATCTGTACCAGGTGGTAGAGGTCGTTCTGGTTGAGGTGCCGGTGCAGTGAGAGCTTGCCCAACAGGATGGACAGGCCGACCAAGCTGACCAGAATGCCCTTCTTGAGATAGCCGACGCCGGCCTGGCGCTCGGCTTCCCCGCTGGCTTCCGAACGGAGCACCGACCGGATACCCGCCGCCAGCATCAGCACCGCGCTCGCTCCGATGGATCCCACCGTGAGGTCCCAAACCACGCTCCAGTTCGCCTCCCCCAAGTGGAGCCGGAACCCGTGTGCGGTGCCGCCGGCCAGCGCGGCTAGCCCGCCGACCAGAAACGCCACCCCCCAGAGACCTACCGCTCCCCGTCCCGCCGCACGGCTTCGCAGCAGAAGCGAGAGCGCCAGCAGGATCGACTCCCCCGCCAGCAGGTAGTCCGTCACCAAGGTCATGGGCTCGGTGACGTGCACGTCTTCGCTAGCTCGTGGGAGAATCGGTGGATTTCTTCCGGCGTCTCCAGACCTTTCGGCCGCCCCACCAAGCGACGAGGATCGCCAATCCAATCGGGACGATCGTCCCCGTCACCGCAATCAACTCCGCCACGGTGAGAACGAAATTCTCTCCGGCGCGACCGAAAGAGCTCCACAACGCGCGGAAGACGCCTCCCCCGGGGACGGCGGGGGCGGGCTCGTGCAGGCTCACTGATATCGTGGAATAGGCGATCTGGTTGTCCCAAAGCCGCTTCCTACCCTCCATCGAATCGATCTCCGTCCGCACCCGGGCGAGCTCGCGCTCGGCGGCCAGCAGATCGTCCAGCTCGTTGGTGGGACGTTTCAAGAGCTCGACGAGCCGCACCTCCAGCTCTTTCTGATTCTCCATGTGAACTTCCAGATCGAAGTACTGGTCGGTAATGTCGTCGGCGTTAATGGAGACGTATTCCACTTCCCCGAGCTCCCGCAGGGCATCGAGAGTTTGGTCGAGCCGGTCGGAGGGCACGCGGCAAAGAATGGACCCCGACTTGGTGGAGTACTCGTCCTGACTGACCGACTCGTTGGTGACGTATCCCCCCGCCGCGTCCACCAACCCTTTGATTCCGGTCAACGTCTCTTCGACCGACGAGACCTCGAGGCTCACCGACCCGTGGCGGATGATCTTCCGCTCGTCGACCCGTGGCGCCGTCGGTGCCTGCATGGGCACCGCTCCCAGGCTGGGCGCTTCGGCAGCGACCTTCGTCGATTGCATTTCAAGACCCACCGGCCCGCGGCGCGCCGGCGCTACTCCAGAGTCGGCGATTCCGCCCATCATCTCTTCTTGCGGAGCGTCGGCACTGTTGGCACAGGCGACGCACACGCCGACCATCACCGCGATCCACAACCATCTCGTCATGGCAGCCTCCACATGAAGCATACAACCTGGTGGCCGGTTTATTCCCAGCCAAGGTCTCCGCTGGTCGCACTCAGACAGATTCGGCTCGGTAGTCCTGATGCTGGGCGGCAGTCTCCGAGACCGGCACCTGGGTGACCTGCCAGCAGCCAGGGCAGGCTACCGGCGCCTTGGTGGTCGGCTCGCCCGGCTGGATCGCGTAGATGACGAGGAAATCCGCTCCACACTGGGGACATCGGTGCCGGTCGCGTGTTTCCGATGTTGAAGATACAGGGGAGGTTGCCGGCCTGGCGGGTCTTGCCGCCGCGGGACGACCGGCGGCGGGCTTCGTCTTGGAGAGAGCCTCCACGATGGCATTCTGAAGGCGAATCTCGGGGGTGGTGAGCGACAGTCCCCTGAAGGGAGGCTCCGGCCCGTCGATGGTCACCGACCATTCCCCGCCGAGCTTGACCAGCGAGACGCTCCAGGCGCCCGAGTCCGCGCGCGCTCCAATGGCCCTTCTAACCGTGTTTTCCACTCGCGGGCGCTCGTCCGCGGCACAGCCGGCAATGAGAATCTGCAGTCCCAACGCTTCGTCCTCCCGAACTCGTTAGATCTTAACCTTTTTGTCCCGCAGCGTCCTGTCTGCAAGTTTCCTGCCACAGCGAATCTTCTTCCCGTCCGGCCCAAACGCCCTTCGATCCAATTCCCCTCTTGAAAAGGAGGCGGGCTTAAGGCGATCGGGACTCCTCGGTCTCCTCGTCCTCTGCGGTCTCGGGAAGACATTCGATCCACTCCCCGGAAGTCGCCAGGCGCGCCGCCCAGATGTACCAGTACTCTCCGTCATAGGACCAAAAGCCCGGCTGGGCATCGAAGCCCTTGTAGACCATGGTCCCTCGACAAGAGCGCGATTGGTAGCATCCGGGGTGATCGTCGGGCACTCTGAGGGTCTGACGCAGACCCTTGCGGCGTTTGGTGAAGTTGGGACCACACTTTCTCCCTATCTCCTCCCGGGCAGTGGCCTCGCCATCCACCAGGGCATCCGGAGTGTCCGGGGACGACCCAGAGCACGGACACCGATAATTACTCCACACCCTCAGCCGTGCCAACCTCTTTTCATGAGAAGAGGAGGGATCCCCGTAGCCGTTGTCCAGAAGAAAATAGGTCAAGGAGTTCAGACCGTGAGAGAGAGGAATCAGGTTGGGCCGCGGATCGCAGCTCAGGCAATCGGACTGGCCCTCGGAGATCCGGAGGGTCAGAAGGGATTCGATGGCTTCGGTGGCACGCTCCAGAATCGTCTCGATCGTTCTACAGGTATTGAGGTTCGTGACGCCCAGACAGTCAGGCACGGTAAGCGACAGCCGAAAGGCCTCTTCCAATTGTCGTCGTTGCTCGACGAGCAGGTCGTACTCTCCGCAGGGAGGACATTCCTGCGCCTGTGCCGAGGACACTACCAGCAGGGTAGCGGCTAGAACGGCGGTCAGGCCGAGGGAGGCAAACGTAGATCGGCGTCTTCGAAGCACCCTCGGCACCTTCCTCACTATATCCCCACCATACGCTCGGCTAGTCGGGCTCGGTGAATAGAGCGAGTTGCTCGCCGCGCCGGGCCGGTACCCGGAACCGGCTGAGATCCAGGGAAGCGGGTCGTCTATCCAGGCCGAGCCTCCGCAAGGCGATCTCGAATCGGCGCTGGAGCAGCTCGGCGTACTGGCCGGTGCCGCGCATTCGGGTGCCGAAGCGCGGATCGTAGAGCTTTCCTTCTCGCGTCTCGCGTATCAGGTTTAGCACCCGGGAGGCTTTTGTCGGGCAGTGGGTCTCCAGCCATTCGGTGAAGAGCATCTTCACTTCCCCTGGGAGTCGAATCAGAATGTAGCCCGCCGAACGAGCTCCGGCGGTAGCCGCCTCCTCCAGAATCTTCTCCATCTCGGCGTCATTGAGCCCGGGGATCATGGGCGACGCCAGAACGCCGACCGGAACGCCCGCGCCGGCTAGAGCTCTCACCGCCTGAAGGCGAAGCACCGGCGTCGGGGCGCGCGGCTCCATGCGGCGGGCCAACTCCCGATCCAGAGTCGTGATGGAGACCAGCACATGGACCAGACGGTGCGCGGCGAGCGCCCGCAATAGATCGAGATCGCGCAGTACCAGATTCGACTTGGTGACGATCGCGACCGGGTGCTGGTGCTCGACCATGACCTCCAGAATCTGTCGGGTTATCCCCAGCTCCCGTTCCGCCGGTTGGTAGGGATCGGTGTTGGCGCCGAGGGCGATGACCTGAGGGCGGTATCCCGGCTTAGCGAGTTGCTGGCGAAGTCTGGGTGCGGCGTCCGGCTTGGAGAAGATACGGCTTTCGAAATCCAGCCCCGGTGAAAGGCCGATATAGGCGTGGGTGGGGCGCGCGAAGCAATAGATACAACCGTGCTCGCACCCTTTGTACGGGTTGATGGAAAGCTCGAAAGGAACGTCCGGCGAGTCGTTGCGGGTGATGAGGGTCCGCGTCTTTTCGGGAGTCACGGTGGTTGCGATGGGGGCTGGCTCCCAATCCAGACCTTGCCAACCGTCATCGAAGGGAACGTGCTGGTAGGGCTCGAACCGTCCGTCGGGATTGCTCACCGCTCCCCGCCCCGGTGGAGGTAACTTCGTTTTTCTCACCGTCTGGTATTCTACACCGCGGAAGAAAGAGCTCAGGATGGGCTTCGACGTAGTGGGAGTCGGTCTGGCGGTACGGGATATCACCGTCCTGCTCGATGCCTTTCCGAGTCCCGACGAGAAGTATCGCGCCAAAGGACTCTTCGAATCGAGCGGCGGCCCGGTGCCCACCGCTCTGGTGACCCTCGCCCGGCTCGGTCGCCGCACCGCGTTTTGCGGAGTGGTGGGCGACGATCCGGTCGGCCGGTTCCTGGTCGACGATTTGAGCCGCGAGGGCGTCGACGCTTGGGGCGTCGTCCGCCGCCAGGGCATTCCGTCCCCCACCAGCGTCATTCTGGTGGAAGGCGGGCGGCGAACCATTTTCGAGGGCTGGCAAAACGATTTGCACCTGGTCTTGAAGGAGGTCTTGCCGCTCGAGCCCTGTCGTTACCTTCTGGTGGACGCGCGACTACCCGAGCTCCAGGCCGAGCTCGCCCGGCGGGTGCGGAGCGCCGGCGGCCAGGTGGTGCTCGATTGCGGCCACCCCCGGCCGGGAGTCGAGGAGATCTTGTCCCTCAGCGACGTGGCCATCCTCTCCCACACCTACCTGCGGGCCGTTCATGGGAACGAGCACGATCCCGCCAAGTTCTTGGAAGACATTTATGCCCGCCTTCCGGAAGGCGGGCACCGCATCGCCGGACTCACGCTGGGCGCGGAAGGTTGCGTGATCCACTCCAGCGACTCCTCGACGGTCTGGATCCCGGGGCACCGAGTGGAGGCGGTCGACTCGACGGGCGCCGGAGACGTGTTCCACGGCGCTTTCATCCACGCTCTCCTGGCCAACGAGACTCCGGAAGTGGCGGCGCGCTTCGCCAACGCCGCCGCCGCTCTCAAGTGCCGCGGCATGACCGGTCGCGCACCGGTTCCTCCCGAAAAGGAGATCCGCGATTTCGCTGGAATCTAGCGGTCAGCCCCTTCGGCCCCTCCACGAAGGCCGGGAAGGACCTTCTCGAGGAAAAGGGCGAGCTGCCGTTCCGGCTGGAAGGAAGCGAAGCGAACGATGACCGTCTTGGCCCCGGCGGTGGCATACTCCCGAATCCTTTCCGCCACGCGCTCGGGGTGGCCGAACGGCCCCCACGTGTCCTTCCAGACATTGACGCCGTAATAGCGGCGGATGAACGCGTCGGCGTCCACTTCCGCCTTCGACTCGTTCGCATCGAGGTTCACCGTCATGTAGAAGGCCGAGTCCATGGCATCGAAGTCTCTCTCCCCTTCTAAAGCCAGCTCTCGTAAGCGCGACGTCAACTGAGCGAACTCGGATGGAGAATCGCTGATGCCGATATAGCCGTCGGCCCAACGAACGGCCCTCCGGTGCTGCCGCTCGTTGCCGGTCTTCCAATGGGTGGCGAGCAGGAGGGGCACGCCACCCTTCTGGGGCGATGCCGGCCGGACCGCAACCGCGTCCAGACCGAAATGTCGACCCGCGAAGGTGACCGTCTCCCCGCGCGTCAGGCGCTTCACGACCTGCACCCACTCCTCGAGTCGACCGGCCCGCTCCCTCGGATCGACTCCCACCGTCGACCATTCTTTCCTCTGTGGGTCGTTGAACGCCCCGCCCACTCCACATCCCAGTACCAGGCGCCCCTCGGACAGAACGTCCAGCGTACCGATGACGTGAGCCGAGGTGACGGGGTGCCTGAGCGCGGGAAGGAGCACCGCTGTCCCGATCCGGACCCGACGGGTTCCCGCCGCCACCGCGGCGAGCGTCGTCAGAGGCTCGAGGCGCGGCTTGGCGGTAAGGCTGTCACCGACCCAGACGGAATCCATGCCTCCCTCCTGGGCGGTGCGAGCCAGCCAGAGAACGCGCTCGGCGTTTCGAGGGCTCTCCTCTTCAAGAAGGAGCCCGCGGGTGGGAAGAAGGAGACCGAGGGAGGGCCGCGGCGCGGCCTCTTTGCTCAACGCGCGTGAACCCGTGAAGTCCGTTGAGCGCCTCGACGTTCGAGGACATCCTCCGGGGTGTCGATGTCGAGAGCCAGACCGGGCGTGCGGTAGACCTTGACCGCGATCCCGGACCGCTCGGCACGAGCGACGTGCCGCGCGAAACTGCGGCTTCCCAACAGAGGCTCGATGCGACAGGCTGCCGGCACCAGAAGAGCGTTGGTGCCCTGTTCGTCTCGAGAGGGAGACAGTACGATGCGATCCTCTCCCGCCCATGCCTCGACGATCCCATCCACGTCGCTCGCCACCAACCGCGGAAGGTCGGCGGGAAGATAGAGCGGTGTCTCGCTCCTCTCCCAACACACGCGGAACACTGTGAGCAGCGTCCCGTTGAGCGTGCTCGCCGGATCGCGCATCCAGGTAGCGCCGCCCGCCCAGGCCACTTCTCCCACCACCGGATCGCGACTGACCACTAGAACGTTCTGCGCCTTCGACTGTCGTGCGGCGCTCAGAACGTTCTCCAGCATGTCGATGACCAGCTCCCTCCGGCCCTCGGGATCGAGCACAGAAGCGAGACGGCTCTTGGCATCGCTCAGGTGTTTCACCGGGACGACAACGGTCACCGCCATGACTTCCTCGCCTTCTTCAGCACGCATCGGCGATACGAAGGATCTCCCGTGCCAGGGCGATCTTCTCGTCCAGAGTGCGCATGACCGTCCTCGTCGAGTAGGCGGATAGCCCGCGCTCCTCGATCGATGAGGCGCAGCCTCGGTCGCTCTCGTCGATGAGCAGCGTGTCACAGAGATCTCGGTAATAGTCGGCGATACCCACCACGCTCACTTCGTATCCGAGCTCCCCCATGATCTTGGCGGCCGGGCCCTTGAGCGCCTTGCCCCCCACGATGGGGCTCACCGCCAAGCGGCGACCGCGAAAGGACCGCACCGCTTCCCTGACGCCGGAGACCGCCAGAATCGGATCGACACTCAACCAAGGATTGGAAGGGCAGAAGATCAGAGTGGACGCTTCCCGGAGGGCGCGGGCGAAGTCCGGCGAGGGAGCCGCATCCCCCGCACCGCCAAACCGCATCCCCCGCACCACCGGCCGACAGCGCCGCTCGACGAAGTAGGTCTGAAAAGCGAGATCGCCTTCATCGGTCTCTACCACACTGCGCAGAGGCTGATCCGACATGGGAACGATCGGATGGCGGACGCCCAAGTGTCGGCAGAGCTCCCGGGTCACCTCGGAGAGCGTCCGCCCTTCATCGAGTCGCTGCCGGCGGAGAATGTGCGTCGCCAGATCTTTGTCTCCCAGCCGAAACCAGGTGGGCGCTCGGTAGCGGTCCAACATCTCCAGGGCATGGAAGGTGTCACCGCCCACACCCCAACCGGCGTCGGAGTTCACCACGCCGGCGAGCGTGTACATCACCGTATCGAGATCGGGCGCCACGTGGAGACCATGGAACTCTTGGTCGTCTCCGGTATTGACCACCACCGTCAGTCGCTCCGGTGGCAGTAGGTGAGACAGCCCGAGTGCCAGCTTGGCACCGCCCACGCCTCCCGAGAGGGCGAGAACCGATCCCGAGCTCACGCCGGCTCGTCTCCGGCGGCGGTGGTCTTCGACTTCCGGCGCGGGTGCTGGTAGCGATAGTCGCTCATCTCGATCAGCTTGTGATAGGAGCCCAAACGCTCCTCGGAGCCTTCTGCCAGCGCATCCAGCGGATCGGGCATGGCTTCGCCGTCTTCACCGTCGAAGATCCGCCGGATGCGATAGTCGGTATGTCGCTCCGCCGGGACACGGCCCGTCTCGCGGATCAGCTTCCGAAAAGTGGCCGGCGAGACGAGCTGTCCGAAGGGCGCTCCGGCAGCCGTGGAGATGCTCTCGTTCATCAGCGTGCCACCCATGTCGTTCACTCCCGCGCTCAGGAGGAGTCGACTCATCGCCAGCCCTTCCTTCACCCAAGACACCTGCAGATTCGGAATCCACTGGTTGAGGACGATGCGGGAGACCGCATGCATCCGGATCACTTCCTCCCGGGTGGCTCCCGGTCTCACGCCGGGGACGAGGCGGCGCGCGTACATCGGCGCTTCGGTGTGCACGAAGCTCAAGGGAACGAGCTCCGTGAAACCGCCGCTCGTCTTTTGAATGTCCCGCAGCAATGCCAGATGGCGCGCCTGGTGGAGATCGCTCTCCAGGTGGCCGAACATGATGGTCGAGGTGGTGGGTATGCCCAGCTCGTGAGCGGTGGTGATCACCTTCACCCACTCCGCGACGCGAATGCGACCCGGCGAGATCCGATCGCGAACCTCTTGATCCAGGATCTCCGCGGAGGTACCGGGCAAGCTTCCCACCCCCGCTTGCTGGAGCTCCCGCAAGTAATCCCGAATCGAGATCCGCGAGCGCACCGCTCCGTACAGAACCTCCTCCGGGGAGAATCCGTGGATGTGGATCTCGGGAAGGGCTTCCTTGATGGCCCGGGTGAGCCGAATGTAGAGATCTCCCTCCATCTGCGGGGGCAGGCCGGCCTGGATGCAGACCTCCGTCGCCCCCAGCTCCCACGCTTCCTTTGCCCGCCGCACGATCTCTTCGGTAGGAAGGAAGTAGCCCTCTTCCTGACGGAAGTCACGGCTGAAGGCGCAGAATCCGCACTGCTTGATGCACACGTTGGTGAAGTTGATGTTGCGGTTGACGACGTAGGTCACCCGGTCGCCCACGGTTTGTCGGCGCAGCTCGTCGGCCGTCCTCACCGTCGCCGTCAGTTCCGCTCCCGTCGCTTGGAACAACAGCAGGCTCTCTTCCACGGTGAGATCGCTTCCCTCGAGCGCCCTGCCGAGGACGCGGGCGACGGGCGTCGATACATTCCGCAGCATCGCTTCCATCTCCAGGGACTGCCCTTCCCGACCGGAATCAGAGGCCTTATGCATACCGCTCCATGCCCCCTCTCACGTACCCGCCATCGTCCGCTTGCTCCCGAATCGGGCCGCGAAGCTCACTGGGAATGAAACGCTCGCCTTCCTTGATGAGCTCCGGATAGATCGGCAATCGGGGCTTGAGCTCGAACCCCAAGGACTCGGTCCGCTCCCGGAGAGCGGCGAGGTGAGGCCAGGGAGCCTCCGGATTCACGTAGTCGATGGTGACCGGCGATACGCCACCCCAGTCGTTGATCCCCGCCTGCAGGTAGATCGGATAGTCCTCTCCATTGAGGTTGGGGGGAACCTGAATGTTGGCCCGCTCACCCAGGATCAAACGCGCCGCCGCCACCGTCCACAGCATCTCCTCCTTCGAAGCGTCCGGATGGGATCGCATGGCGGTCGCGGGCTTGGCGCGGAAATTCTGAATGATGACTTCTTGTATGTGACCGTAGCGATGGTTGAGATCCCGGATGGTCAGGAGAGAGTCGATCCGCTCCTCGCGGCTTTCACCGATGCCGACCAGAAGGCCGGTGGTGAAGGCGACGGCCTCCCGGCCGGCCAGCTCCAGCGCTCTCACCCGGGCCCGTGGCCACTTGCTGGGCGCCTGATGGTGAGGCCCTCCCGGCTCCGAGAGTCGCGGACTCACGTTCTCCAGCATGATGCCCATGGAGGCGCTCACCGGACGAAGAGAAGCCAGCTCCCGCCGGCTCATGGTGCCGGGGTTCAGGTGAGGCAACAACCCCACTTCCCGCAGCACGCGGGAAGCCGCCTCGCGAAGATAATCGAGCGTGCTCTCGAAGCCTGCCTCGCGCAGCCAGCGCTCGGCCTCCGGATAACGTTGCTCGGGCCGCTCGCCGAGAGTGAAAAGAGCCTCGGTGCAGCCGGCTCGTTTCCCCGCCCGCGCGACCGCCGTCACTTCCTCGAGCGTCATGTAGAGAGAGTCCGTCTCCTGCGGTGACCGGCGGAAGGTGCAGTATCCGCAGAAGTCGCGGCAGAGACGCGTCAGAGGGAGGAACACCTTGGGTGAGAAGGTGATGATGCGACCCTTGCCCCGGTCGCGAAGCTCGGAAGCCGCTTGACAGATTTCGGGAAGCGAGGCGCCATCACACGAAGCGAGCCGGTGGGCGGCTTCGCGGGGAAACGACTCTCCGTCCATGGCCCGGGCGATCCAATTCCCGAGCGATGGGGACACGCGTTGGTGGTGCCGGCCGCGGTCGACCGAGGCCGATGCGTGAGTCAAGGCTCTTTCCTCTTTAGCGGGAGGATGCGTCGAGGCACCGCGGCCCGCCATGTCCGGGACAATAACCAAATCGGACCCGGGCGGCAAACCCCGAGGGCATAGCGTGACAGAGAGCACTTGCGACCAGTGGTAGATCCTCGAGCCGCACCATGCGGCTTTCTCGGTGATTAAGCACCGGAGCGATCCTCAATGCTTAGCCCCTGGTTCGAGCTCGACGGAGGATCCGGGGCGGACCGCTCCGGTTTCGTCACGGACGTCGGCGAGAAAATACACCTTGCCGTCGGGGCGCTTCTCGAGGCGATAGTAGCCGAAATTGAAGACGTCCCCCTCTCCGAAAAGAATGACCGGTCGCAGCGTGGGATCGAGACTAGGCACGGCCGGTAGCTTGCCGGCGACCAGTGGACCGCTGATGAACTCGTGGAAGAGCAGCCGATCCCCGTCACCGTCCAGGTCCACGTCGTACCGGATGCTTACCGGACAGTGAACGTCGGTGACCAGAAAAACGAGGTTCTTGAGGTTCGCGCCATCCAAGGAGAGCAGAAGCTCCAGTAGCTCGTTCTCGAAGCCGGTACGAGCCGAGAAATCGTTCGCCGTGCCATTGGCCCACCCGTCGCGCCCGAAGGTCTGCGGGCTCGAGCCGGTTGGCACGGAAAGTGGTACGTCGGAGCTCACGATCTTCCAGGTCGCATCCGAAGTGATGAGCCCCTCCTCGAGCCATTCCAGCTGTTCCCTGCCCAAGAGAGTCTTCGGTAAGCTCACCGCGTCCGGTCGATCGTTGAGATCGCGATAGGAGCGCGCGTCGATGAGGAAGAGCTCCATGTCCTTCCCCCACCGGAAGGATCGATAGATGCGGCCGGGCTCTTCTGGATTTCGACGGATGGGGTTGTAGTCGAAGAGCGCCTGGCGGCCGGCCTCGACCAGGTTGGGGAATCCATCCCGATCCGGATGGTGGGGCCAAAACCGCCAACCCGCTCCGAAGTCATTGATGACCTCGTGATCGTCCCATTGCACGTAGACGGGAGTTCGCCCGAGAAACTCCTGAAAATGATGGTCGCCGCGGTCGTAGCGCCAGTACTCCCAGTAGAGCTCCTGCACCCGGGCCCGATCCGTCCAATCCACTTCCGGGGCATCGATTCTCGGGAAGCCTCCCGGGACGTTTTCTCTTCCCTCCGGTCCTTCCAGGGGACAGTCGTAGTCGGCATAGATCATGTCGCCGTTGGCGATGAAGAAATCGGGCGCCAAATCCCCCATCGTCTCGAACACGCGGTAACCGCCGTCGCGCGCGCGACAATAACCCTGGCCACCCACGTCCCCACCGACGATGAGACTCACTGCATCGACACTGTCCTGTCGAGCCGGCGCGGTTCGGAAGGTGCCTTCGAGCCCCGGCGAACTTGCTCCGGACGCATCCTGGAACCGCACTCGATAGAAGTAGCGAGTCACTGGCTGCAGACCTTCCAGCAGGACGTGAGCGGTGAAGTCGGATTCCGCCGAATTACCGGAACGGAGTCGCCGCGGGCTCGGGTAGCCAGGATCGGTATCTACTTCTACCATCAGCTCCGCCGGGCCGTCGGCGCGCGACCAAATGACGGCACTGCGATCGGTGACGTCGCCGCTGGCCGCACCGTGGGTGATTTGAAGCCCTTCTCCCAGCGACCCGCCGCCTTGACCCAACAAAAAAGGCGCGGCGAATAAGGTCCGCACGACTCGCAGCATGTTCTACTCCTTCACTGGGGACCTATCACAGCACATCGGAAGGCGGAGGGAAAGCCCCTTCGCTTCTCTGGTGGCGTGATCCTCGATCCGAAAACCCTTGAGGCAAATAGCGACCTGTCCAACGAGCTCCACGCCCAGCAACGAGGCCAGAACTGGCGTGGACGCGGGTAAGTTTTCCCCCACTCCCTCCCTTCTGCAGCCAAAATGTGCTCGCTATGTGACGTGCCGCACAGTCCGTGCCGGGGGACTCGCCGAGCTAACACACTGAACGGGTGGATTTTCTGCCGTCTTGTTTCTCCGAGAAGGATGGCAAGTTTCTTGCGTTCGTTTTTCAGAATGAGCTCGAAGGTGTTGGGCAGACTCGCTATCGTCCTTACCGCACTCCTGGGTGCTTTTCCCAACGAGGCCGCCGCCCAATGGACCGACCGACGCCTGATCGCCGGTCAAGTCGGATTCGGCATCGCCGCTAGTTTTTTCGGGAAGATCCTCATAGCTCACGAGAGCCCGGGCGAAGCCCTAAAAGAGGCCGTGGTGGAAGGCGCCGCCTGGGGAATGGTCGCCCACTCCGGTTACACCATCACCGGAAAGCATCCCGAGCTGGCTCTGCTCGGAAAGACCATCGCGCAGAAATCCGCCCTCATGGGTCACCGTTCGGTGCGGGGCGAGCCGGTCTTCGACAAGAGCCTCTATTCTCACTGGGCCCTCACCCACTCCTTCATCTACTTCGAGTTTCGAGGAAGACCGCACGTGGAGATCGACGCGGTGAACGCGGGATTCTCGGTCTACTACCTGCTCACCGACCCCTACCAGTTGGACCTCGGCCGCACCCTCTACGGCGGCAGCCTGGTTTTTCGTAACCCGAGCCCGCCACCCGGGCATCGTGGCTTCTACGTACCAGGAGTGATCTGGCTCGACGCGGCGCGCTTGAGAAACAGGAGCATCTTCGCTCACGAGCTCATCCACAGCCTGCAAACGGAAAGAGGCGCGACCTTCGCCGACTGGCACTACCGGGGCTTCCGTTTCAATCTGCTCGCTTTCGCCAACGGCGCCCCCGCCTTGCTGGAAGGCTGGCCCGATCACCAGAAGCGCCCCCACGAGCGGGAGGCCAATCTCTACGCGGGGCGCAAGTAGCTACCGCTACCCCGTGGGCCATTCCCCCATCCCCGCACACAGATCCTAACGTCCCCTCGAGCGGACAACCGCCGGCTAATTGTCTGTCCCGCTTCACCCATAAGTACCTACCTGTCCCCTAATCTCCCTGGGAACGATGTTTGCAATAGGACATATCAAGCCCCGACCCACTGCGACTCAGGAGGACGCCATGAAGACAAGCCTCAGTCTCCTTGCCTTTACCGTGGCTCTCGCTTCTGGCTCCGGCTCCGGCCTGGTTGGGGCCTCCGAGGGCGAGAAGGTCCAGCTCGACGGCTACGCGGAGTGGCATCAAGACGGGGAGCCGGAGCTCCTCATCGTCGACGGCCAGCGGGTGCGCGTCTCGGAGTCCACGAAGTTCGAAGGCTCGGGCGCCGCTTACGGTCTCGACAGCATCCCTCTGGGCTACGAGGTCCAGGTCAAAGGGATCCGACTCGACGACGGCACCGTTCTGGCTCACGAGCTTCACGCCAAGCCCAACGGCAACGCGTTCATGGAAGGTTCGCTTCGGGCAGAGTTCGATGAGTTGGAAGCGCAGTTTCGCCGACAGGGCCACGTCTTCTTCTCCGACGAGGACTTTGGAGCACTCTGGCAGGAGGGAGAAGAAGTCGAGCGGGTACGTACCATTGCCTCCCGCCTGTCGCCTCCCTACATGGATTTCCAGGCTTTTCGCGTCTACGTCATCGACAACCCGGAATGGAACGCCATGGCGGCGCCCAACGGATCCATCTATGTGTTCCGAGGGCTGCTCCAGAACATGGACGACGATGAGGTCGCCATCGTTTTGGGGCACGAGCTAGTTCACGTCACCCACGAGCACTCCCGCCGCCACTTCAAGCGGGATCTTCTTCTCGCCGCGCTCCAGTCGGGAGCCCTGCTGGCGGCAGATGAGATCGACAACCGTGGGGCGCGCGTCGCGGTCAAAGGCTTGGCCATCGTCGGCACGCTCGCCTGGACGAACGGCTATGGAAGGTCGCGCGAAGATCAGGCGGATCGAGTCGGACTGCGCTACGCCTACCAGGCCGGCTACGACGTTCGCAAGGGGCCAGCCCTTTGGGAGCGCTTTGCCAAGAAGTATGGAGGGCTTCCCAAGCCTTTGAACTTCTTCCTGGGAGGCCACTCGGTCGCCAAGGACCGCGCCGCCAACCTGGAGGAGGAGCTGGCGCGCAACTACTCGCTCGATTGAAGCCGGTCGATCATCCAGAATCCACTGCGGCCCTATTGCACGTAGCCCAGCGAACGTAGGTTTTTCGCCAGCTCTTCGTTCTGGAGATCAACCGGCGTCGGTTTCTGGACCGGGCTGGCTGCTCTCCGCGCCCAACCACAGGGACAACTCCAGCAGGAGTCTCTCCACCACGTTCATTTCGGCGCGTTGTTGGATAACGGCTCGGGCCAGCGCCGGCTGGTCGGTAATGAGGCTATCGACTCCCCGGCTGATCATTCTCGACATCTGGGAAGGATCGTTGATGGTCCAAACGAAGACTTCTTTTCCTTGGCGGTGCGCCCTTCGGATGAAGTGGGGAGTCGCCAGATTCGCGTGAACGGCGAGGAAGTCGGCGGGCCTGCTCCAGGGCGACGATGGCGAGACTCAGGGCGGAAAGCACCACCAGCGCCAGCAGGCCGACCGGGCTTAGAAAAAAAAGAATGTCCGTGTCGGCCAATACCGAGTTGCCCGAGGTGGACACGAAAGCGCGAAGCGCGATCCCAACCAGGGGCGTAAGAATTCCGAATGCCAAGACCTTGTACAAGACATCGGTCGCCAAGAGCTCCCGCCACGCGCGGCCGAAGTCGTGAAACGCCCCGGTTAGAACGTGCCTCACTCGCGGACCGGATGCAGTCCGCTCGCTGGTCATGCGCAGGTGTCCACTGGCTCCAGCTCGTCGGGATCGAAATCGGCGAGCCAGACGGTATTACCATCCGCGTCGACCATCTCGACCGCAAACGGAGCTCGAGGGTCCTTGGGATCGCATGGGTGAACGATAGTCCCCACGTCCCCCACCGCCGGGGCGCGGCGCACGGCCACCGTCCCCTGGTACGGCCGGTTCGCCTTCAGGAGCCGGACGACTCGAACCGCCTGGTGCTCTTTCAGGAAGGGCATGCCACGCTTCATCCCTGCAAGGAGCGCAGGAGCGCCAGGAAGGAAGAAGCGCCCAAAACGCTGCGCACGCCGTGCAGCGTGTTCCAACGGTTCAATAGTCTTCTCGCCTCGTCGGATTCCGGATCGAGTCTGGCGCTGAAAAGCCGTCTGTTCGTCGGCATGATGGCGATGAGGGTGAAGGGAACGACGCTTCCCAGCAACAGTCCGCCTATCAGCCAGCCGGTGTCAGACCCGCGCCACCAGACAAGGACCGCGCCCGCCAAACCGAAGACGGCCAGAGACGCCTGCATGACCGCTGCACGGTGGTAGCTGGGCCCGAACTCTTTGACCGCGAAGGCGGTGCCTAGCGACATGCGAGCCGGATGCTCCACCAAGTTGATATAGATGGCCGCGCCGGCGAAGAGCCCGGCGCACAACACAGTCAAGAGCTCGACGTGCATCTTCTCTCGGCCACAGTAGATCGACGAACTGCGCGGCGAAAAACAGCGTGCCGAGAGAGACTCTCGGGGCCACCGCTTTCGCCCCGAACCCGATCCCGAAGTGCCCTACGAACATAATCCTACCGAGAAGGCGGCGCCCTCACCCCACGTCAGCTGGGCTGCTCAACGCGTCTCCCGGCATCCTACGTCCCACACACTACCGGGGAACTAGCTCCGTCGTTGTGTCCCTCGACTTCGCGCGTCCCAGCTCGCGAGCGTACTTCATCGACCCTGGGGTGTTGTACTTCCCCAGGTATGCCCTATCGACCGCATCCTTCAGTCGTTCGCTCCTCGTGCGCACCGCACGGATGGCGATCTCCCGGCCGGCGATGCGGACAGCACCATGTGGCTCTTCGAGAAACGTCCGGTACCAGCTTCGCGGCTTGAGGCTCCACGATCGGACGAACACGCGATCTTGTACCACCACCGCCCAGATGCCGATGAACCGGTGGGGACCGTTGCCGGCGCGGATTCTGAGGATCTTGGCATCACGGATGACAGCTAGGACCTCGCCAGTGAACCGGCGCTTCGTTTTCATGCGGCGCCCCCTCGGTCGTGCAGTAGTGCTGAGTTGCGCACGCACGCCCAGAAGCGGAGACCAGACGCGAAGCTATACACGGCGCTGCCGATCTCATCCTGGCTCCACGTCGCTTTTTGGGGCCGGTTCCCCGTGGTTTCACGCGCACTGGAGAATCCTCCAAGGACGATCGAAGCGGCACATCTTCAGATCCCCGTCCCGAATCCAATAGTAGAGGCAGCCAACAGCCCCCGACATCATACCCGCTGCCTCAGCGCTCGGCACCTGCAAAAGGAGTCGCCACTCGAGAATGTGGAAGGCGAAGACATCATCGGGAAAACCGCAGTTCCACGCCCGCCAGGACCTCTTCAGTCCAACGCACGGTTCGACAACGGCCGCCCCATGCTCCCCTAAGCCTGACCCGAAAGATGCCGGTGGATCCAATCCTGCCAGCGCCGCATCTTCTCTTCGTACGACGTTTGCGACATGGCCGCGATGTCCTGGTTTCCCACTTCAGAGAGTCCAACGAAGAGGTAGGTCACGCGAACCTCCGTCTGGGGGCTGGCATGCGGGCGACAGGTCACGCTCACCGTTGCAACGTAGCGACCCGCTTCGACTCGGTGATACTCGACTTCGTGGCGCTCGCGGTCGAGGGCCGTAACAACCCACACCGCCTCGCCCCGCTCCTCGGCAGTTCGGAAAATGAGACCACGCTCCCAAGAAAAGCCGGGAGGATAAAGTAGTTCTGGGTTCCAGTCAGGCACCCACAGCTTCTCGCCGAGGGGGGAAAACAGCTCAAAGGCGACATCCGGAGGCACCGAGAGGACGAAACCGCCGCTCAGCTCAATCGACCGTGCCGCGAACATCGCTCGCTTTCCCTACTTGCTCCCACACGCCCGTCGAACGCATCGGCGAGGAGCAAAGCCAACGAGGAAAGCCAGTGCGCACTTAGTGTCTTGCCCGGACATCACGGACGCGCTGCTCCCACTCAGCTCGATTCTTGAAGCCCACTCCCACCAGCACGACCTCCGTCACGGTCTCCGGCTTGGCACCAGCCTTGAGCAGCAGGTCCACCGTGTCGCGGTCTTCCCAGCCAAGAACCCCTGGCACTTCCTTCAGTCGACCGACGTACCAGTCCTCATCCATCCAATACTCGACCGTAAATGTTGCCATGACTACACTATGACCTGATTGCAGGTCCACGTCTATACATGCTCCAACTCTTTGGCCAGGTTCGGAATGGCACGGTCCGCAATCTCAACATCCAGCAGCGCGTCTTTAACAGCTTCCGACACACCTACAACGAGATTCGACCTCACGAGGCTCTCGGTGACGAAACGCCCGCATCACGCTGGACTCCCTCAACGCGCCCCAATCCAGAGCGCATCGCACCACCTGACTACCCACGGCACGTCGAAGTCCGCCGCGTCAGCAACCGCCGGTACCTTCCGACTCCACTCCGGACAGCAATTCCTCTCCCAGGCCCTCAACGGACACTACATCGGGCTCGAGGAAGTGCAAGACGGTATCTGGAACATCCTCTACTATGACACTCTGCTCGGACGTTTCGACGCACCAA
>Ga0214473_10002582_pt1 | contig 22240 bp, 18 predicted proteins | sample RVTome_7_FD_203509 | JGI IMG/M metagenome (GOLD analysis project Ga0214473, IMG submission 203509) | Soil microbial communities from uranium-contaminated site in the Upper Colorado River Basin, Wyoming, United States - RVT98D197 | ecosystem: Environmental > Terrestrial > Soil > Contaminated >... | reverse complement strand
ACGCCAATACCTTCGTTATCGCCGACGTCAACGTCGTCTTGCCGTGATCCACATGCCCTATCGTCCCTATGTTAACATGCGGCTTCGTCCGCACAAACTTTTGCTTCGACATCAGAGGACCTCCTTCTTCTTGGATGTTGCTGAAGACCCGGCTTCCCTGCGGCGGGCGATGACCGCCTCCATGATGGCCGAGGGCACCGGGCTGTACCGGGCGAACTGCATGGTGTACGTGGCCCGCCCCTGGGTGAGGGAGCGCAGATCGGTGGCATAACCGAACATCTCGGCCAGCGGGGCCTCGGCCTTGACGGTTTGGGTCCCTTTGTGGGCCTCGACCCCTATGATCTTTCCCCTCCTGCCGCTGAGATTGCCGATCACCTCGCCGAGGAATTCCTCGGGCAGGACGACCTCCAACGACATAATGGGTTCCAGGGCGATGGGTTTTGCCCTCGAGGCGAGGTCCTTAAATCCGATAGAGGCCGCGATCTTGAAGGCCATGTCCGAGGAGTCCACCTCGTGGTAGGATCCATCCAAGAGGGTAACCCGTATATCGGTCACGGGATAGCCGGCGAGGATGCCGCGCTGCATCGCCTCCTGCACCCCCCGTCCGACAGAGGGGATATATTCCCGCGGGATGGCCCCTCCGACTACCTTGTTGACGAACTCATATCCCTTGCCGGGCTCGAGGGGCTCCAGCTTCAAGACGACATGCCCGTACTGTCCCCTGCCCCCGGACTGCTTGATGAATCGCCCCTCTCCCTCGATGGCCGTGGTGATGGTCTCCCGGTAGCTTACCTCGGGGACCCCCACGCCGGCATCGACCTTGAATTCGCGCAGGAGCCGATCCACGATGATCTCCAGGTGGAGCTCGCCCATCCCCGAGATCAGGGTCTGCCCCGTTTCCTCATCAGCCGTAATGCGGAAGGAGGGGTCTTCCAGGGCCAGCTTGTGAAGTCCCTCTCCCAGTTTGTCGAGATCCTGCTGGGTCTTGGGTTCTATGGAAACGGAGATGACCGGTTCGGGAAAGACGATGGATTCCAGGATAATGGGGTTGGCTTTATCAGCCAGGGTATCGCCGGTGGAGGTGTCCTTGAGGCCGACGGCTGCGGCGATATCGCCGGCATATATCTCCTTGATCTCTTCGCGCTTGTTGGCGTGCATCTTGAGGAGCCTGCCGATCCTCTCGTTCCTCCCCCGGGTGGCATTGTAGACGGTGCTGCCGGCCTTGAGCGAGCCTGAGTAGATCCGCAGGTAGGTGAGGTGGCCTATGAAGGGATCGGTCATGAGCTTGAAGGCCAGGGCTGAGAAGGGCTCATCGTCCGCCGGGCGTCTCTTCTCTTTCTCGCCGTCGGGTCTTTGCCCCTCAATGGCCGGGACATCGAGCGGTGAAGGGAGGTAGTCGACGATCGCATCGAGCAGCGGCTGGACCCCCCGGTTCTTGAAGGCCGTCCCGCACAGGACCGGCACCACCTGGTGCTCCACGGTGGCCTTTCTGATAGCCCTCCTGATCTCCTCGGGTGAGATCGGCGCTCCTTCGATATACCGCTCCATGAGTGCCTCATCCGCCTCTGCCGCCTTCTCCACGATCTTTTCCCGGTATCTCCGGGCTTCTTCCTTGAGCTCTTCGGGTATCTCGACGCACTGGTAGGTGGCGCCCAAGCTCGTGGCATCGTAGATGATGCCCTTCATCTCCACCAGGTCGATGACGCCAGCGAAATCCCCCTCTTTGCCCAAGGGAAGCTGCAGGGGAAGGGGCTGGGCCCCTAATCGATCCCTCATCATCTGGATGGTCCGCGTATAGTCCGCCCCCACCCGATCCATCTTGTTGATGAAGGCGACCCTCGGTATATTGTATTTATCCGCCTGCCGCCACACCGTTTCGGACTGGGGCTCGACCCCGGCAACGGCGCAAAATACGGCGATGGCCCCATCGAGCACCCGCAGGGACCGCTCCACCTCCATGGTGAAATCGACATGGCCCGGGGTATCGATGATGTTGATCCGATGATCGCGCCAGAAGCAGGTGGTTGCCGCAGAGGTGATGGTGATCCCCCGCTCCTGCTCCTGCTCCATCCAGTCCATGATTGCCGAGCCGTCGTGCACCTCGCCCATCCGGTAGGATACGCCGGTGTAGTAGAGTATCCGCTCGGTCGTCGTGGTCTTGCCGGCATCGATGTGCGCCATGATGCCGATGTTCCTGACCTTTTCTAAGGGTATTTCTCGAGCCACCCGCTTCTATCCTCCTACCAGCGGTAATGGGCGAAGGCCTTATTGGCCTCGGCCATCCGATGGGTGTCTTCCTTCTTCTTGATCGATGCCCCCCTGTTGTTGGCGGCATCCAAAAACTCGGCGGCCAGCCGCTCCGCCATCGACTTTTCCGGCCGCTCCTTGGCATACTGGATGATCCAGCGGATGGCCAGGCTCGTCCTGCGATTGGGCCGCACCTCGACAGGGACCTGATAGGTGGCCCCGCCGACCCGCCTCGACTTGACCTCCACGACGGGCTTCACATTCTCCATGGCCTGCTTGAAGACCTTGAGGGGCTCATCCTTGGCCTTGTCCCGCACGATCTCCAGTGAGTTGTAGAATATCCCCTCAGCCAGACTCTTTTTCCCGCGCCTCATGAGGACATCGATGAACTTGGCCACCAATACCTCCCGGTATTTGGGGTCCGCCTGTATCTCGCGCTTCTTTACTTCCCTTCTCCGCGGCATCCTAACCTCTCGCTACTTGGGCTTTTTCGTCCCGTATCGGGAGCGCGATTTCCGCCTGTCCTCGACCCCCAGGGCGTCCAAGCTCCCCCGGATGATATGATAGCGGACACCCGGCAGGTCCTTGACCCTGCCGCCCCTGACCAGCACCACGGAGTGCTCCTGGAGGGTATGCCCGATACCCGGGATATAGGCAGTCACCTCCATCCCGTTGGTCAGGCGCACCCTGGCCACCTTCCGCAGGGCCGAGTTCGGTTTCTTCGGGGTGGTGGTGTAGACCCTGACGCACACCCCCCGTTTTTGCGGGCACTCCCTGAGGGCGGGCGAAGAGGTCTTTCTCTTGACCGCTTCCCTGCCCTTTCTCACCAGTTGATTGATGGTCGGCATCTCGTGACCTCTCTTAATGTCTTCATCTTTCCGGTCTTATTGTTTCCGAGCGGCCCTTGCCCGCAAGCGACAAAAACCCCTCTTCTTTCCCTCCCTCTTCCCTTGCAAGGGGTACCTCTCAAGGGTCAAGAGAGGGAATTCCCTTTTTAAATTAACTAGTTAGAAAAAGTTTTTTTCTAACTAATAAAAGAAAACCCCTTTAGAAAGGGCTCTGGTAACTCACCTTCCAGAAGCAGCCCGCAGAAATCCACCGATGTCTTCGCGCGTTACTCAGCTGAGACGATCAACTATACATAAGGTTTCCTCGGGCTATTCTGTTCATTTAATAACAAATTTATGGGTGGTTTTTTGTAAAACTTGATACTTATAGCAACTTTATGCTGCTTTGTCAAGCGATTCCGAGACAAAATCGGTGATAAAATCGCGGCAGATGGAAATAAAATCGGCTGCCCCTGCCCATGCCCATGGCCTGCGGCCTTGACAAGAGGGGGCTTCTAGGAGATTACTATATTAGTATAATAATGGTAAGGTCTTAGTGCTCAGAAGATAGGTTTCAAATCCCCCCATCCCCCCTGACCAAAGGGTCACCTTCGGTTTTCTAAAGGGGGGTGAGGGGGGATTGCCGATTTTTCCCGCCAAGGCGGGATTCCCGGAGGTAGCTCTCTAGACAGAAGATAAATGCTTTTACTTGAACCTGCCGCTTGCGGCATCCCGTATTCTCTGATTTATGCAAAGCGTCCCGCCCTACTTTGTATAATGATGCTCCTTTAAATCTTTTAAGGACATCATGCCGCAAGGCGGCAAAATCTAAATGATGGGATGTCGCAGTGCGACAGAGCGGGACTGGAACCCTAGAACCCTCCCGCTTTGCGGCCCCCTACCATTCGAGTGTTCTTATGAATGGGGTGTCGCAAAGCGACAGATCCCGCATCCGATAAAATCTAAATTAAGGAGCGGGATTGAACCCTTTTGCTAACGAACCAGATGCTTCGCCTAAAGGCGCGAGTTTTGCTCTCTGACTGGGTCAACAATGAGGCTAACATGAAAGCAAATTCCTTTATTAAGCAATTGATGGCCGCGTTCTCCTTCCTCACCATCTTCTTCCCGGGATCGGCGCGCAAGGCGTATCCCGGCGGCTCCCCGGCCTATTTCCCCCTCGTGGGTTTCTTCCTGGGGTTGCTCCTGTGGGCCTGCGCCTATGCCCTTGAGGGGATCTTTTACCCGGCGATAACTGCCCTGCTGCTCCTATCGATCTTGACCATCGTTACCCGCGGCCTTCCCCTTGGCGGTCTTGCCGGCCTCCTGGATGGCTTGAGCAGAGGCAGGAATGAGAGGGAGATAGGGCGGATCATGCGGGGTGGCCAGCGCGGGACCTCCGCGGTGATCGGCATTGTCCTGGCCACGCTCGCCAAGTATCTCCTCATCAGCCAGCTGATCGAGGACGGGGCACTGCCCTCCCTCCTCTTCTTTCCGACCCTGGGGAGATGGTCGATGGTCTGCCTGGCATGGTTCTTCCCCGTTGCGCAGGAAAAGATCTTCGCGCCTATGCCCGCCTCGCGGGATGTCTGGTGGGCCGCGGCGGTAACGCTGCTCTGCGCCATCCTCACCCAGGGGCTGGCCGGGCTGGGGCTCGTGGCGCTTGCCTGGGTCTTTGCCTATGGCCTTGGCCGATACTGCGTCAGGAGGATAGGAGGTATAACCAGCCAGGTCATGGAAGCAGGTGTGGAGCTTGTCGAGATCCTCGCCCTGGTTGCCGTCGTGGCCTTGCTGTAATGGTATGCAATCTTTTTTATAAGATCGTGTAATATAACTGGTGTTGCACTATGGAATGCGTGCTTAAAACCTTTGACCTGGGCAAGCGATTCGGCAAGCGCTGGGCAGCCAGGGGGTTGAACCTCGAGGTCCATCGCGGGGATATCTTCTGCTTCCTCGGGCCCAACGGGGCAGGCAAGAGCACGACGATCCGCATGATCCTGACCCTGCTCAAGCCCACGACGGGCGCTATCCGGCTCTTCGGCGAAGACCTGCACAAAAACCGTGTTGCGGTCCTCTCCCGTGTCGGCGGGATCGTGGAGAAGCCCGATTTTTACCTCTTCCTGTCGGCCTTTAAGAATCTGAAGCTCCTCGGCTCGATGACCCGCAGGGTCACGAGGGATGAGGTCATGGAAGCGCTCGAGCGGGTGGGGCTCAGCGCGCGCGCCGGGGACAAGGTCCGCACCTTTTCCCACGGGATGAAGCAGCGTCTCGGCATCGCGCAGGCCCTCCTGACAAAGCCGGAGCTGATCATCCTCGACGAGCCGACCACCGGCCTCGACCCGCAGGGGATGAAGGATGTGAGGGAGCTCATCCAAAGGCTTGCCCTTGAGGAGGGGATGACGATCTTTCTCTCCTCCCATCTCCTCTCGGAGATAGAGCAGGTTGCCACCCGCATGGCGGTTATCCATCGCGGGGAGATGAAGGCCCAGGGCTCTGTCTCCGAGTTGCTCGCCCGGGAGGCGATTGACTACGCGCTTCAGGCCGCCCCCATCGAGCAGGCGATGAGGCTCATGCAGGGGGTCCCCTGGGTCCAGGTCCTCTCCTCCGATGGCCATATGATCGAGGTGCGCCTGGAACCGGGGCATGCCGCCGAGCTCAACAAGCTGCTGGTCGCGAACCAGATCGAGGTCGCGGCCCTTTATCCCCGCCGCACCCTGGAAGATTTTTTCCTCAAGGTCACGAAGGGAGCCCCGGGGATATGACGCTCTTCGGGTTCGAGGCCTATAAAACCTTCAGCCGGTGGCGCACCTACATCAGCTTCGGCGTGCTGGCCCTGATCGTCGTGATGACGGAGATCGTGATGCGGGTGAGCGCCAGGGAGATCATCGGCAGCATGATGAAGATCTTCCAGAGGGATTTCATCATCGCCGGCAACATCCTGAACGCCTGGTTCATCACGACCTTTATCATGAACAGTTTGCACTTCCATATCCCGTTCCTCGTCACCCTGGTTGCCGGGGACATGGTGTCAAGCGAGGCCACCGCCGGCACAATCCGGTTTCTCCTGATCCGCCCTCCTTCGCGGCAACGGATCCTGAACGCGAAATACCTGACGGCCCTGTTTTATACGGCAGGGCTGGTGATGTTCTTCGCCGTCCTGTGCGTAGTCCTGGGCCTGGCGCTCTTCGGAAGCGGCGATCTGATCATGCATCGCTTAGGGCAATTCTCCGTCGTCTTTATCCCCGAAGCGGAGATCCCCCTGCGGATGCTCCTTGCCTTTGCCGCGGCAATCTGGTCCATGACCGTGGTGGCGTCTCTGGCGTTTCTTTTCTCCGCCATGGCGGAGAATTCGATCGGTCCCATCATCGGCACCATGGCCGTGGTCATCTGCTTCCTGATCTTCGGGAACCTGCCCCTGCACTTCTTCCGGCATCTGAAGCCCTTTTTCTTCACCACCCATATGCTGCTCTGGCAGGGATTTTTCGACAGCTCCATCCGCTGGCTCGAGATCGGGCAATCCGCTGTGATCCTCGGCCTGCACAATGCGGGACTCTTCCTGATCGCCTCCATCTGCTACAGAAGAAAGGATATCAAGAGTTGAAGAGAATCTTTGCGATTGTTCTGCTGCTGCTTCTGACGCTGCCCTGGCCGGCAGTGATACAGGCCCAGGGCCAGGCTGAGGCCCTCCGTGTGCTCGCGGCCCTGGAAAAGAAGTATGCCGGCCTTAAGGACTACGTCGTCGACGTCAAGGTCCATTTCGCCATCGAGACCTTTCGGGCGCCTGACCTGCTCGCAAGGCTTTACTATAAGGTCCCGGATAAGATGAGGATCGAGTCCAACAGGGTCGTCTTCTTTCCGCGCGACGGCGGGTATTTCAATCCCGCCCAGTTCAAGCAGGAGGAGTATACCGTCCTGCCGCTGGGGTACGTGACCTATAACAAGAGAAGGGCCGTGCAACTGAGGCTCATTCCGAAGAAGATCAAGGGCGCTACCCAGGATATGGTCTTGACCATCGACATCGGCAAGCTGCTCTTGAGAGAGATGATCCTGTCGCAGGCAGGCGGAAAGGTGATCAAGGCGGAGATCACCTACGGGACCTTCTCCTCCTTCGAGCTGCCCACCGTCATCCGGCTTCTCCTGGACCTGCCGGCTGCCGAGCCGGGCATAGCGGAGGGGTTCAGCGGCCTTCCCCCGGATGCCGGGGAGCCGCAGCGGATCACGGGCGAGATCGCAATCTCTTATTCCAATTACCAGGTCAATACCGGCCTGGGAGACGAGCTCTTCAAGAAGGACAAATCCCAAGGCAAGCCCTGATGCACGCGCGATTGATCACTTTGGCAAGGCGCGCACCAATACCTATATGAGATGTTGAGGTAAGTAGCCACCGGTGATACTATGGGGCATGGCAGCGAAGCGGGAGGATCAGGCATTTTGTCCAAGAGCAGCAGAGACCATCCCAACCTCTTTCTTATAGCAGCGGCAAAGGATGCAAAGGCACGCAACAAGGCATTCGGCATCCGCCTGCCCTTGCTCGGATATCCCGCCATCAGCCTGGCCATGATCGCCGCGCTGACCCCTGATTGGTTTCATATCCGTCTCGTAGACGAGGCCCATGAGCCGGTGCCGTATGGGCAAGGCTGTGATCTGGCCCTGATCGTCGGACTGACCCACCACATGCCCAATGTGTATCGTATTGCCGATCGCCTGCGCTCGGAAGGGGCGAAAGTGATATTGGGCGGATTCCATGCGACGGCCCTGCCGGCAGAGGCCCTGGAGCACTGCGATTCCGTGATCCTCGGAGAGGCTGAGGCCGTATGGCAGGAGGCGCTCGCGGATTTTACCCAAGGACGCCTGAAGAAAAAATACCAGGGCCAAGAGGCGGACCTCGCCCAACTGCCGATCATGCGGCGCGACCTCTTTAACAAAAAATTCTACCACCCCGGGCAGATCATTGAGACGACGCGCGGCTGCGCAATCGGATGCTCGTTTTGCGGCGTGCAGCAATTTTTCGGGAAGAGATCGCGCGGCAGGCCGCCGGAGGCGATTCGCCAAGAGCTGACGGCCCTGTTCGGCCCGCGGCCCGTGCAGGCGCGATGGAAGACCTGGCTGGCAGAGCACTGGCACCCCGACATTCCCTATTTTATCGAGAGGCGCCTCCTCTATGTGATGGACTCCAATTTCGTCTCGGATACCCGCCATGCCCGGGCCGTGCTGCAGGTTTTCAAGGACCTTGATATCAGGTGGTACGGCCATGCCAGCTTCAACCTCACCAGGGATGATACCATGCTCGATCTCATGGCCGCATCGGGCTGCATCAGCGTCAACATCGGCTTCGAATCGCTCTCGCAGACAACGATCGATTCCATGCACAAGTTCCCGAACCGGACAGCCGAATATGCCGATTCCATTCGCCGTCTCCACGAGCGCGGCATCGGCGTCATGGGCACCTTCATCGTCGGCTTTGATGAAGACACACCCGCGGTCTTTGACCGGATCGCCGAATTTGCTATTGAGAATCGCCTCGAGACCGCCTTTACGCTGATCCTCACCCCCCTTCCGGATACCCCCCTTTACGCACAGATGGATGCCCAGGGCCGGATCTTCAACCGCAACTGGGAGGCATACGACCACGGCTCGGTGACGTTTTTTCCTAAGAACATGACCCCGATGCAGCTGCACTGGGGGATGAGATCCACGTGGCGAAAGGTCTATTCGTGGCGCAACATCTGGAAAAGGATCATGACCAAGCCCCGCACCAGGCCGTTCTTCTATCTGCCCGTCAATATCGGGTTTGCCCGGTGGGCCCGCGTGATCCGCTCCCAAAAGCTCTGGCCGCCACCCGGGGCCGGGGCAGGCGCCTAAGCCCGGGAGATATCCTACCCTTTACTTTTAGGCTTGGATTGCCTATGATGGGCAAGACTTAGATCCGTGCGGGATCAGTGAAAATCAGTGGTGAATTAAAAATCCCTTACCACGGAACAACACGGAATCTCACTGAATATCCGTTGTAGATTTAAGAGGAATATTGCGTTAGTTCCGTGATGCTCCGTGAAAACTCCGTGGTGAGATTGAAGTCCAGGCCCAAGGGGGGTATGGCATGAGGCAGGGAGGAAATCTAAGGTTGAATCTTCAAGGGGCTTAAAGGGCCCTTTTTTACTTTATAAGGATAGGTGGGGGTAAATAATGCCAGCACTGGCTTCACTCGAAGATCTAAAATCCGCCCAGCAGGATCTGCTGGAAGCGAAGGATTTGGATGAGCTAAAAGCGGCCTTTAAAAGGTGGCGCAGAGTAGGATGGAAGAATGTAGTTAAGTTATGGCTGCAGGAAAGAACGCCGGAACAGTTGAAAGGTGAGGGGTGATTTAAGGGGCTGCAAAGAGTCAAGGATAAAGATTTGACCCCTTAGCCCCTAGTAGGTGGGGCGACATCCCCCAACTGGCGTCGGGACTATAGCCGGCCCAAAAGTGGAGCCCCGCTGGAGAGCGCGAGAGAACGGACCTAACGCCTGAGGGGGGCGAAATCCCCCAGAGACTTGACGTCAAATGAGGTTGGGGGAGCTGGAAGAACATCTGCAAATTATGGTTAGAGGAAAGAACGCCTGAACAATTAAAAGGTGAGGGAGGTTAGAAGCTTCAGTCAAGTTTCAAGGCCTGACACCTTTTGCCTTCGACATCCCCCCACAAGGGGGACTGTAAGCCGGCCGAGAGCTGACTACCGAAGCGGCCGGAGCGGGGGCGAGTAGTGAATAGCGTAGGCCTACCAACCATTGACACCTGCTCCACGGCTTCGTTTCAAAGGGAGTCATAATATGGCGCAAATTCAATTTAAGGGTAAATCGTTCGTTCAAAACCATCATCTGCTTGTCAAGTACCATGAGCTGATTCCAAAAAAGAATAAGAGCTTGACTGATAAGGTTAGCCTCAATGACAACCTCATCATTCATGGGGATAATCTGAAGGCTCTCAAAGCGTTGCTTCCGCTTTATGCGGGAGAAATAAAATGTATATACATCGACCCACCCTATAACACCGGTAAAGAAAAATGGGTTTATAGTGATAATGTCAATTCTCCTATGATGCAGGAATGGTTAGGTAAACTTGTTGATGCAGAAGACTTGACACGCAATGACAAATGGCTTTGCATGATGACTCCAAGACTTAATCTCCTTAGGGAACTTATGCATGACGATGGGATTATATTAATCTCGATAGATGATAATGAAGTTCATCGCCTTCGCTGTCTAATGGATGAGTGTTTTGGTCAGCACAACTTTATAGCACAATTGGTGTGGGAAAAGGGGCGGAAAAACGATGCCAAACTCTTCTCGATCGGGCATGAATACATGCTGATTTTTGCAAGAAGTCTGGCGCGCTTAAAAGAACTTAGGACTATATGGCGCGAGCCAAAACCAGGAGCAGTTGAACTATGGGATAAATATTGTGAATTGAAAGAAAAAAATGGTGAAGATCTGCTGGCAATTCAATCAGATCTTGGCAAGTGGTTCAAAGATTTGCCGAAAAATCATCCTTCAAAAGCGCTAAGCAGATACAAGCACATTGATCAGTTTGGGCCGTGGCGTGATGCCGACATTTCCTGGCCTGGTGGAGGTGGTCCTACTTATGATGTCATTCATCCTGTTAACAAAAAGCCCTGTAAAGTGCCTGCAAGAGGTTGGCGTTATGCAACACTAGAAAATATGCTGATGAGGATTGAATTAGGGCTTGTTTGCTTCCGCGAAGATCACACCGAGCCACCAATTGCTAAGGCCCATTTAAAACCCATAGCTGAGGAGCTAATCGATGATGAAGAAGCACCGATAACTAATGGGGAGGATAAGAGCGACGATTTTCAAGTAGGGCTTCAGGTTATGCCAAGTGTAATATATAAACAGTCACAAGTTACAATTAAATATTTTAGACAATTTATGGGCGATAAGAAATTCGATAACCCAAAAGATCATGAGGTCCTTGAACGAATAATTAATTACGTAACAAATGGTGATAAAAACGCACTGATTCTAGATTCATTCGCTGGGTCAGGGACAACTGCTCATGCCGTGCTTGATCTGAATAAAAAAGATGCTGGCAACCGAAAATTCATCCTCGTTGAATGCGAAGACTATGCAAACGAACTAACGGCAGAGCGCGTACGCCGCGTTATCAAAGGAGTGCCAAATGCAAAAGATGAAAATCTTAAAGAGGGGCTTGGCGGATCATTCAGCTACTTTGAGCTTGGGAAACCCATTGAACTGGAAAGCATTCTTTCCGGAGACCGCCTCCCAAGTTACGAGGAACTGGCGCGATATATCTTCCATACAGCAACAGGAGAGGAATTTGATGAGAAGGCTCTCAACGAAAAGAAGAACTTTGTTGGAGTGAGTAGAAATTATGAAGTCTATCTTTTCTATGAACCGCATATTGAGAAGCTTAAGAACATCGCTTTGACGCTGGACCGTGCCAGGGCTCTTGGCAAGCCAGGCGAAAAGAGACGGCTAGTCTTTGCGCCAACAAAATACCTAGATCAGTCTCACTTAGACGACCTACGGATTGATTTTGCCCAGCTCCCTTTTGAAATCTACGAACTTGCGCGGTGAGATATGGAGCTTAAGGAATACCAACTACGAGCCTTATCGGAAGTAAAGACGTATTTCGATCTTTTGGCCGACTGGAAGAAAAAAGCAGAACAAATCCCTGACGCTGAAATAGATTTCCCGTCCAAGACATGGGAGAAGGCGAGGATAGGTGGGAGCTACAGGCCCCGAAAAAACGGTATTGGTCAAGCTCTTCCCAACTTCTGCCTCAAAATACCAACTGGAGGAGGTAAGACCCTTCTTGCGATCAAAATTATTGACCTGGTCAACATGGTCTATCGTAAGAAAAGGACAGGACTTGTCCTATGGATAGTACCTACAACACAGATCTACCGCCAAACAATCAGAAATCTGAAAGACCGGGACCATCCCTACAGGCAACATCTCGACCTGGCCAGCGGCGGCTGTACAATCATCCTTGAAAAAACGGACAGATTTTCTCCTCTGGATGTTGTAGAAAACCTCGTGCTCTTGATGCTCATGCTGCCTTCAGCCAACCGTGAGACCAAAGAGACTCTGAAGGTCTTTAAGGACAGCGGAGGATTTCAAAACTTTTTTCCTGCTGAGGATGATGTGCAGGGCCAAGAGAAAATTCTTCAGGATATCCCTAATCTGGATACTTATGAAAAAGAAAACGGGTTTTGGGGGAAGCAGATCAAGACTTCACTGGGAAACACTCTTCGGACCTTGTCACCGTTAATCATCCTAGACGAAGGCCACAAGGCGTATAGCGAGGGCGCTCAAAATACATTGCTTGGATTCAATCCTTGCCTGATTGCAGAGCTATCAGCCACGCCTTCTAAACAGAGCAACATCTTGGTTGACATTTCCGGCAGGGAGCTTCATCGCGAGGAGATGATTAAGCTTGATCTTCATGTGGTCAACAAGGTGAGCCCGGACTGGAAAGACACTCTGTTAGCAGGTGTAAACAAAAGAAATATTTTGGCGCAAAAAACGCGAGAGTATGAAGCAAATTCTGGCGTCTACATACGCCCGATCTGCCTCATTCAAGCCGAACGGACAGGCAAGGAGCAAAGGGGGTCCCGCTATATCCACTCTGAAGATGTTCGCGAACAACTCATAAAGACAATAGGGATTCCAGCCGACCAGGTGGCCGTTAAGACAAGCGAAAAGGATGAACTTAAAGAGGTTGATGACATCGGCGGGTTAATGAGCAGGGACTGCAAGATTCGCTATATTATTACCAAGCAGGCATTGCAGGAAGGGTGGGATTGTGCCTTTGCCTATGTTCTCGTTGTCCTGACAAATCCTACTTCCAAGAATGCCCTGACACAACTTGTGGGACGCATACTTCGCCAGCCTGGGGCCCGTAAGACCAAGATTAGGGAGCTTGATGAGAGTTACGTGTTTTGCTTTAAGCAGAATGCCGATGTACTATTGACAAGTATAAGAGATGGTTTTAGCCGTGAAGGCCTCGGAGATCTGAGAAGCCAAATTGTTGCCGAAATGGAAGAAGCTGGTGACTATGGAGAGCCAGAGCGTGTAATAAAAATTCGTGATCGCTTCAAACAGGCGGCAAGCAGCACTATATTGCCGGTCTTTATGGTACGGCATAACAGGAGTTGGAAACCCGTCAATTATGAGATGGACATCGCTTCACAAATACCATGGGCTAGTGTAGATCTCGAGCCGGTCCTCTCCCTCACTTTATCCGCGACTGAGGAGAAAGATATTGAACATATTGCCACGCTTTCAGAGGACGTTAAAAAAGTAATCGAGGAGAAAGAAGCAATAAACCTGAAGGAGGGCGGCATTCGTGTTGATCCTGTTTTTATGACCCGCCAGATCTGCGATATTGTTCCAAATCCATGGAAGGCCCACGAATTTGCGCAAAAAGTCCTTACGCATCTGGCGAAAAAGTATGATCACAAGTTGATTGCTAATAATTTTGTATTTATAATTGAAGAATTACGGAAACAACTTCAGAGGGAACAGGATCGGCTGGCTGAAAACGTCTTTAGACGGATGCTTGATTCAGATCAGATGAGGTTTCTGGTAATAGGAGAAAAATTTGATTTCACTTTCCCAAAATCGATCAAAGTTAAAACTACCGCAAAAACGTTGAACCGTAAGGACGGCCAGCAACTTGAATTGAGCCTTTTTGAATTCGTTCCCGAAGATGAGTTTAACGAAACCGAAAAGGCAGTTGCATGGTATCTTGAAGGGCAAAAGAGGCTTTTTTTCTGGTACAGGAATCGATCTAGGCAGGACTATGCCATACAAGGCTGGCGAAAGCACAAAATCTATCCCGACTTCATTTTTACCGCCACGGCATCAAAAGGCAAGGATGATTACGACCAGGTATATGTAGTGGAAACAAAGGGGCTTCATTTAATAGGCAGCGGGGATACAGATTACAAGCGAAAGATGTTCTCTATATGCACCAAGGAAGCTGAATCGAAAAGCTGGACAGAACTCGGCCTTGCGATGAAGGACAAGGTTTTACGATTCGAGGTGCTAGCCGAAGACGAGTGGGAGGCGAAATTGAACGCAATGTTACAGCAATGAGGGCACCAACTTCTTTTTATTTTGTATATCAAGAAATATATATACACTGTCCATATTTTGCAGGGTATGGGAAAATCTTTTTTATATCCTCAAAATACTCCCCATGCCGAATTTAGTTTTTCGTCTTCAACTCCATATGTCCGGAGGTAATTATGAAACTTAAAGAAATTGAGATCGAAAAGTACCGAACCATAGAGACCCTTACCCTCTCAATGGCTGACTCGTTGATATTGATAGGCGAAAACAACTGCGGTAAATCAAATATACTCAGGGCATTGGAACTGTTCTATCAAGACTCTGTTAAGGGAATTGATGCAGAGTGTTATTGTTTTAAAAACTGTTCGCTCCCAATTTCAGTTATTTTGACCTATGACCGATTGGAAGATGTTGAAAAGCAACACAAAGTTCTCAAGAATTGGATTTATGACGATAAGATAAAAGTCAAAAAAATTATTCAACAAGACTTAAATACCGGCAAGCATACAATGCAATTCTTTGGTTGGCAGGCAAAGCCTACGGATCTCCATTTTGACCTAGATAGGTTTGATGAATACAAATCTGATATCAAGAAAATCGTAGAGGATTTGGACCTACCGGATTATTTTAAAACTGATAAAGAAACTGTGACACAGGCTTCCTATCAGGCAGGGATCAAGGAACATATTAAGAAGGACTTAGTTGATATGGGAGATCCCGGATGGATAGCTAATCCTGGAGGTTATAAGGAGGTCTTTGGAAGTCTTCTTCCAAGGTTTTATTTGGTCCCTGCTGTAAAGGATGCTCAGGATGAATCCAAGACTACTCAGCAGACATTATTTGGGAAACTTATTAATGATTTGACCAACAGAATAGTTAGCAAAAATCCGAAGTTCGAAGAGGTTAAACAACAGATTGAAGGTTTAAGAAAATACCTTAATAAAGCCCCCAATGGCGATGACACTGAGCGCCTTCAAGAGATTAAAGACCTCGAAGCAACATTATCTGTAATGATAAGTGAGAATATCCCCAACACCACTGTTGCGATAGAGATTGTAACACCTGAGCTTATTGACCTATTTAAGGACACCATTGTCAATATAGATGATTCTCTTCCTACAAGTATAGATGCAAAAGGGCATGGTCTTCAGAGAGCATTAGTCTTTGCATATATAAGGGCTTACGCAAAATTTATTGGTGAAACGGAGGCCTCAGCCGGTAGAGGCCCCTTGTTTGGCAATTTCATACTTGCCATTGAGGAACCTGAGCTATATTTACATCCAAATGGTCAGCGCAAAATGTTTAATGTCCTTGAAGAGATTTCCAGTACTGATCAAGTCATTCTGTGCACCCATTCAAATTTTTTTGTCAACATGCATAACTACCAAAATATCGTAATCGTAAAAAGAGACAATAATGGCCCTACCGATACATGTCAGTCTATAGGAGATATTTTTGAAGCAGAAGAAGGTGAGAGCAAGAAAAGGCTAAGGAAGGTTTTCCGATATTTAAGCTTGTTTGATTTGTCACGGAGTGAGATGTTCTTTGCTAAGAAAGTTATTCTCGTTGAAGGGGATACAGAAAAGTTCATATTACCTTTTTGCGCTTCCGAATTGGCAGAATTTGATAAAAAATATGATCTGTCTGCAAATAATATTTGTGTGGTCGAATGCGGTGGCAAGAATAATATTCATATTTTTATGCGTGTTCTTAACAAATTTAAGATCCCTTATATAGTGTTACATGATGTCGATCCTGTTGACTTTCCCGAGGATAAACCAGACAAAACCGACAAGGAGAAACAAAAATTCAAAATGTTTAAAGAAAATGAATTCATCAGTGCATCACTTACTGAAGATATTGGAAAGATCATTAAGGTAAACCCAAAATTTGAGGAAGTCTCTGGCATTTCCAAGACCCAGGCCGATGAGTATGGTAAGGTCCAAGCCGCCTACAATAAATATGAAGGTATGGACGTTAATAACTATCCTGCAAAACTCAAAGAAATTATTGATCTTATGGTTGGATGGGATAAGGCTGATCCTATCTATGAGATAATGGCTTCTTCTTAATTGCTCATATCCATTTATTGGAACTTCTCAGGGGGTAAGCAGAACATTGGGGAGGGGGTACAAAGAGGGTACAAAGAGGGGACGTTGTTGACTAGCTTGACTAATTAAATTCATTCAGGTGTGCCGGGAAGGATCAATGGGTCGGGTCTTTTTTTCTTTGCCGAGGTTGTTGACTAGCGTGACGAGGGGTACGGAGGGGACGTTGTTGACTAGCTTGACTGATTAAATCTCTGCCGCTGCACGGCATCCCCACCTCCATATTTTTTATTAAAGCGGAGGGGGACTTCCGGCGCGCGGGATCGATTTAAAAAAAGGAAAAATAGACGGGGGGAACGTATCATGGCTCCATTGAATAATCGAGAGCATTTGCATGGCAAGGTAGCAATTTTTATTGATGCCGCAAATATAATTCATTGTTATAAGGATACACACTGGAAGATTGATCTTAAGAAGCTGAAAAGATACTTTGAATCTAAGTGCGAACTTGCGGGGCTTTATTATTAGAGGGTACGGAGGGGACGTTGTTGACTAGCTTGACTAATTAAATTCATTCAGGTGCGCCGGTAAAGTGCAATGGGTCGGGTGCTTTTTCTTTGCCGAGGAGGTGCGCGATGAACACCAGGGGATTTACCCTCATTGAGTTGCTCATCTGTGTAGCAGTCCTGGCTATTTTGGCTTGTATTGCGTATGTTAGTTACGAACCATTTATGGAAAAAGTTCGTGCGATAGCACCCTATGTCCATTAAGGAAATAGACTTGGGTCGTTGTTTCTTGGCGTGCATTATGAAACATAATTCTGGGGACACCATACTCAATTCCAAACGGTTTGCGGGAAAAAACAAGTGAGGTCGGTAATCGGTGGGTCCTGTCTTTTTTCTTTGCATCCGGGTCGAACCGGGTAACTGGTCTATGGTAAAAGAAGCAGTGGTGTTATGAAACGATCAGACAGGCCTGGTCTTGCTTCATGCAGGAGCAATACCCCTACTAATGACTGATTTGCGTTCCTGGCAGCACTGGGGGGCTTGATGAGATGAATTTCTGGCAGCCGAGCAGAGGGCACTTCGTGATACGCCCAGCGACTCGGGGGGAGGTATAGGCATGGATATCGAATTCCACTATTGGATTACCGGAATCATTGCACATGTTGCAGGCTTCACAGAGGATGAAGCAAAAATCATTGCTTACAGTTCCCAGTTCGTGGATGAGAATGATGTGTCCCTGACGGTCAAGGATAGATCATCTGGTAAAGAGTACATTAATTTTATCAGCCAGACTATGAATATTCTAAAACCCAAGCCCGAGCTGATGAGGATTTATCCGATATTCCACTTTGTCCCAGGTGACCCCGCAGCTCATTCTGCCAGACGGCGCGATGGCAAAATGCATCTCTTCAATACCACGCAATATAACGAATTTGCGAATGAGCTACTGCTAGCTGCATTCAAGTCGGAGGAGAAATTCCGTCTCTACAGAATCGGGGTTGCAACACACGCTTTTGCCGACACCTGGGCTCATCAAAATTTTACTGGATGGCATGATAGTTTCAACGTACTTGGGGCAAATTTAATTCCGAACATAGGTCACGCTGATGCGCTTCACCATCCGGACTGGGTCGGGCATCGCTGGATTGATCATAGACTTGTAGATGGGGATATCAATAACAATCATCGGTTTCTGTCCGCTGCTGAGACCTTATTTCGGCAATACAGCGACTATCTGTCATCCGAAGGGCGATATGGTGAGGGAGAGCGTCCCCGTTGGGATGTCGTTCAGCAAAAGCTCGTGGAGGCCATGGGTCCAGTGTGCGGTGGTGATGAAAATTATGGCCGGAAAGAAAGAGTCGCCAGGTACAGGAAATTGGCCCCCTGGCTGTCGGAATTTGATGAAATGGATTGGTTTAACGAAGCAATTGAAACTGACGTAAGAGGTTTCCAAGATGCTCATGATGGTCTACGCTCTCATCTTACGATTTTCAAAGATGAGCATTATTGGCGTGAAGGCGTTGATCAAAAGACAACTCATTGGCGTAACTTTCAGACTTCGGTGAAACAGCATGAACAATTTGCCCTGGGGCTGTTATCGCCGCATTTTGAGCAAATTGGAATAGATCTGAGCAAGGCTTAATTGGATGTGGCGTGCAAAATAGGTGTCATCTAAACAGTCGGTAGGGTCAGACCTTTTTTCTTTGCATCCGGGTCATCTCGGTTACCAGGCGCAGGGCCATGAAACTATCAGCCGCCAGGTCTGGTCTTGCTTCCTGCAGGAGCTATATTCAGCTTAATCCCCCCCAGGGGGGGATCGAAGAACCCCAGGGGCGTTGTTGGCTAGGATGACAGAGGAGAAGATCACGGGGTAGTCATGCGGCGTTGTATTACTAGAGGACGGCGGACCCTGACGGCAGACAACATCCCCGCCACCCCCTTCCTTCTCCATCCCCCAGTGGACCCGTCCTTTTTTGCCGGTATCTGACTGGTGCCTCCAGGAAGAGAGAGACCATCTTTTTAAGACTTGCCAATACTCCTTCTGCGTTATATCCTAAAGACAATGCAACACATTGATTCCATCGGAACCGTGCTCAATAGAATGAGACTAGCAGGGAGAAGGGTGGATTGAGGTATATGCAACGGAGACCCAATCTCTATATCATTGCTGGTCCTAACGGTGCAGGCAAGACGACCTTTGCCCATAAGTTTCTTCCCCAGTACGCGGATTGCCGCGAATTTGTAAACGCGGATTTAATTGCGGGTGGTTTATCCCCCTTTGATCCCGAGAAAGCCGCCTTCCAAGCGGGTAGGCTCATGTTGGAACAAATTTATTCTTTTGCTAAGCGCGGTCTTGATTTTGGATTTGAGACTACGCTCTCGGGGAAAACGTATGTGAAAATTCTGAAAGACTTGGAAAAAAGGGGATATTTTATCCATCTGTTTTTCCTCTGGATCAGCACGGTGCAGCTCGCCCTCGAACGCATTGAACTACGCGTCCGAAATGGAGGGCATAATATCCCTGAGGCTGTTGTCCTTCGCCGTTTCGATAGAAGCCTGCCCAATTTTTTTCGATTCTATCAACCTTTAGCCGATTCTTGGACTATCTTCGACAACTCAGAAGATATTCCCAAGATGATTGCCTTCGAGGAAGCAGGAAAGCTTGAGGTACTCGATCCGGATATGTTCCATAATTTGCAAAAATATAGGGGGAAACAATTGTCTCCAAAACCTCTGGCATATCTCGCGGAGGAAGCCCTTAAAAAGGCTGTTGCTGAAGCGATTGCCGAGCATCGCCGCAATGGAGTCCCGATTGCCGTCTGGCGCAACGGCAAAGTAGTACGCATCGCTGCCGATCAGATCGAGGTGCGTGAACAACAGGCTGCATACACCATTTCTCGTAAAAGGGTGAAATAGCGCGCGATTTCGTGGACCCGGCCCGCGTACAATTTCCCCCCCGCCCCTCGGAGGCTTGAGGATCGCAACTTCATTTGTACTTCCTAACTGAATTATTCAGTCAGGCATCTTATAAGAGGTTTTACTTCACAAATGAATGGGAGGGAATCAAGCCATGGCAAAGGTACTGGGTGAGACAGCGAGGTATGTAACAAAACAGTCTAAAAAAAAATACCAGTGGCAGTTTCTGACCATTTTTTTGGCAGCTTATTTTTTTGCTCTCGCTCTTGGTCTTTTGATAGGCCTTAGCCTTAGCAAACACCCTTATTCCACGATCATGTTTTTGATATTCATTGCGGGCATCCCCTTCATTATTCGATTAACGGATAGAGTTACAGACAATCTGGAGAAAAAAAGAATAGATTTTCGCAAGGGTGCCACGGGTGAGGCGCTTGTGGGTTACATCCTCGCGGGTTTCCCGGACGCCTACAGGATTATCCCCGGCGTAGAAACTTCCTTTGGTGATATAGACCATGTAGTTGTCGGACCGACCGGCGTCTATGCCGTCGATACAAAGAATTGGAGAGGCATTGTTACAGCGGACGACCAGGGGGAGCTTTTGCTGAATGGAAGGCCGACCAAAAAGGCGGCGATAGGGAATCTAACCCGGAGCATCATGACCGCTAAAAAAAAGATCAAGGTCCGTTCTGCATTAGATCCTTACGTTCGCGGTGTCCTGGCATTCCCCTCCGCGCGTGTCGAGGCAAAATGGGGGACAACGGGACCTATCCATTGCATAACAGATGAACAGCTCTACGATTATATCGTTGAAAAGAAAAAAAGGTTGACCAAAAAGGAGATAGACTCCATTTCGCAGGCATTTCTCGCAACGGCCAGAAAGGATAAAGATTTTCCCCCTGCGAGCTGATAAGAGGGGTGAGAAATAGAAGGGGCGCTCTATGGTGTGGACGATAGTAGGCATAGCCGCATCCTTAATGACTATGTTCGGGTTTGTCCCGCAGATCATCAAGATGTGGAAAACCCATTCGGTCAAGGATGTGAGTGGATTAACCATAATTCAATTTATCGTCGGGGCTGCGTTATGGATGTTGTACGGCATACATCGCCGGGATTTCATTATTATCGGCGCCAATGCCATATCATTGGCGATTGTCTTAATCGCCGGAGGATTGTATCTGAAGCTCAATCAAGGCATGCAACGCAAGAGGGTATGAGGGAAGAGGACCAGGGAGGCAGGTCTCTTTTCTTTGCCTCCGGGTCGAACAGGGGTAACTGATCTATATTGAAAGGAACAGAGGGGCAGAAGGGATCAGGTCTTGCCTTTTGCCTGGGTAGAGCCGCATGGTTGCGTGCCTGGAAGATTGCCGACGACAGCAGTAATGTTCTCGCCTTTGACAAAAAAGGGGGAATGATCTTCAGGAAAGACGGCAAGCTCACCGCGCAAGAGATCCGGACGCTCATCAAGGTCATCCGTGATCATCTGTAATTTTTCTTCCGTCTTTGGTTTTCTCTGAATGAGAGAGAGACAGGGCGCCATCCATAAAAAAGTGAGCCATTCCGCATGTTGCACCGACCAATAAACCAATAACGGCAATACGATGATCACTAAAAAGCATCACATCATTGTTGTGGGAGGAGGTGCTGCCGGCATGATGGCGGCGGGGCGCGCGGCGGAGCAAGGCGCGAAAGTACTGCTCGTTGAAAAGACACATTATCTGGGGAACAAAGTGCTCCTGACGGGCAATGGCCGGTGCAACATCACTAACAAGGCCGGCCTGAAGGAATTCGTTAATGCCTTTGGGAAGAATGGCAGATTTCTCTATCGGGCATTAACCGTATTTTCGAACCGCGATTTGATCAATTTCTTCAGTTCCCGCGGGCTGGAAATGAGGGTTGATCCTGACGGAAAGGTTTTCCCCGCCGATAATCGAGCTGAAAGCGCGCTTGCCGTATTGCGTCACTATATAGATGACAACCGCGTTCGTATTCTTCACAATACCGTCGTAACAAATATTATTGTTCAGCCCGGAGAACGCGCACGCGCCGGCGGTGTCAGATGTGCCGACCACCGCGTGTTGGATGCCGGAAAAGTAATTGTTGCCGCGGGCGGTATGTCGTATCCGAAGACAGGATCTTCCGGCGACGGGTACAAGCTGGCAAGACAATGCGGACATTCCATTGTGCCGCCGACGCCGGGTCTCGTTGCGCTTGAGTCGGACGAGCCATTTCTTCAGGAATTGCAGGGGATAACGCTTAAAGACATTTCGCTTTCAGTGTTGGTGGACGGGAAAAAGAAGGTTTCAGAGCAAGGTGACATCCTGTTCACACATTTCGGTGTATCAGGACCAACCGTACTTATGCTGAGCGGGATCGTTATCGATGCGCTGGCTGCCGGCAGCCCTGTTGCCCTTTCACTGCAATTAAGGCCGGCTTATACAGCTCAAGAACTTGACCATATCCTTCAACGGGAGTTTGCGTCCCGCGGGACAATAACCCTTTCACGGTATTTGAAAGATGCTCTGCCAAAAGCGTTCGCGCTCTTCTTTGAAAGCCGGTGCGCCGTCGAGCCGGGTAAGCGATGCAGTAAAATCAGCCGGGAGGAGCG
>Ga0214473_10002581_pt1 | contig 22246 bp, 20 predicted proteins | sample RVTome_7_FD_203509 | JGI IMG/M metagenome (GOLD analysis project Ga0214473, IMG submission 203509) | Soil microbial communities from uranium-contaminated site in the Upper Colorado River Basin, Wyoming, United States - RVT98D197 | ecosystem: Environmental > Terrestrial > Soil > Contaminated >... | reverse complement strand
GGGATGAACCGGCAGTGCTGTAGCGAATCACAGATGGTTGAACATGTTCCCCGCACGTGCGGGGATGAACCGCCCTTCTATCTGGCTCTTAAACGGGCATAGCTATGTTCCCCGCACGTGCGGGGATGAACCGCTTGTAATAGTCGGCCATTATCCCCCCACCTGATGTTCCCCGCACGTGCGGGGATGAACCGAGCGGCAGAACTGTATTGCTTTGGATTGGCAAATGTTCCCCGCACGTGCGGGGATGAACCCGGCTGACCAATGCGCAGCTGTGTAAATGTCAAGGACTTTTCCCACTAGTTCGGTAAGGATATTTCCCACTGGCTTGGTAAGGATATTTCCCATCCTTTTGGTAAACAGAATTCCCTTATTGGGATTCCGGAAATGATCATACCTCCTCTCTTTTATTTGCGTTTTTTATTCTGTAAGATTCTCCATCCAGGTTGAAAATCCGTGCATGATGTAATAACCGGTCCAAGAGTGCTGTGGTCATTACACTGTCGCCCATCATTTCAGCCCAAGATTCAAAGCTTTTATTGGAAGTTACAATTATTGATAGTTTTTCATACATTTCACTAATCATGTTGAAAAAGAGATTAGCCACTCGCTTGATTTCATCTTGTTTCCGCGCTTCCCGGCCGATCCACCGATCGGTCTTGCCTTCATCGATGGCCTCAAGCATGTATTTGTAAGGATCTCTTTTCCTTGTCAAGGTATTAAGTTTTATTAACGCGTCCGTCAACTTCATTTTTCATCATCAGGCAGGGACCGTGTCCACAACTCTTCTTGTTTTGAACCCCCAAAAATGTCAAATAGCTTGATTCGATGCCGATAATTCGTTATATTTCGTATAAGTGCTAAAAAGCGCACTTTGGAGAAACGTCATGCAGTATATCGAACTCAGGGAGTTGCTCAAGGGATTCACTATCTTCTCGCTTCGCGAGATTCGGAGTCTTGATAGCTCTTTTCATCGCCGCAGGTTGAGCGAGTGGCAAGAGAAGGGATACATCAGAAAGGTAGTGAGAAGCTACTACGTTTTCTCAGACCTTGAGATGAATGAGAGCGTTCTCTTTGAAATAGCCAATCGAATCTATGCTCCTTCTTACATATCACTAGAAATGGCGCTTTCCTACTATCATTTGATACCGGAGAGCGTCTATGGTGTCACTTCTGTTTCAACACGCCGAACATACACTTTCAGAACACCGATTGCCGAATTCTCTTACAGAACCATGAAGCCGGCGCTCTTCTTTGGCTATGAACTCGTTAAATACAACGGTGAAGTCTACAAAATCGCCTCAATTGAAAAGGCGATCCTTGACTATCTCTATCTTCATCCTGACATCAACACACCTGGCGATTTTGCCGGCCTCAGAATTGACAGGGACATGCTTTTCGATCAAGCAAAGAAGGAGAGGGCTGATGAATTCCTTAGCCGGTTTGACCAAAAGACATTGACCGGAAGATTCCGCACTCTATGGGAGTTTCTCGTCTCGGACAGGGAAGGTATATAGAAATGCTTGGTTTGGAACAAATTGAGTCGTTCTATCCGGAAAAAATGAAGCCGTTCAAGAAGAACATCCTGAGAGAGTACCTGCAGTATAAGATATTGGAGATCATCTATGGCTCCGAGTTCGGGGAGAAGCTTGTCTTTATGGGCGGGACTGCTGTCAGGATTCTCCACGAAAACACCAGATTCTCAGAAGACCTAGATTTTGACAACGTGGGCTTAAGCCGGGTCGACTTCGAGGTTTTGGCCGGAATCATCCAGCGAAAGCTGGGGCAAGAAGGCTATGCAGTCGAGATCAAGAACATCTTTCGATCAGCCTGCACATGCATTATCAAAATCTCTGATCTGCTTTTTGACTACGGTTTGACGGGTCATCGAGCCGAGAAAACCCTGATCAAAATTAACGCCGAGTCCCAAAATGCCAACTATCAACCGGAAAAGGTGATCATCAACAAGTTTGATGTGTTCCTGCGGATAAACACAGTTCCGGTAGACATCTTGTTGGCCCAAAAGCTCTCAGCGGTTTTTGGACGCAAGCGCGCAATGGGGAGAGATTTCTACGACGTTGTCTTTTTGCTCGGCAAAACCAAGCCAAACCTCGACTACCTGAAGCTGAAACTCAAGATCAAAGATGGAGCCGATCTCAAGCGGCGGCTCTTGCAGAAATGTGACACTCTGGATTTTGACAAGCTTGCCAAGGATGTCGAGGAGTTCCTTTTTGAACCGTCTGACGCAAAGAAGGTCCGCTACTTTTGCGATTATGCAGAAGGCATCTCCTTTTAGCATATTGCTGTGTTTGATCGAAAGCTTGGAGATTATGACAAAAATAGGCCAAATGATCACAATAAAGAAGCAGCCGGATGACGAAAAAAATCAACTGCCCTTCTCGATTGCTCATGCCTTCTTGGTCTTAACAGCCTTTTCTTGATTTTCCCTGGCCGGTTCGCCTGGGTGGGCTGGTTCGATGTGGACTTCAGCTGAGACGTCTTCGATCTCTTGCGAGATCTTATACTTCACGGACGCTGCAATCTCATGGGCCCTGTCGACGCTTAAGCTCTTTTCGACCTGAACGTGGATGGATACGGCCTTTTGGCCGCCGTAGTCGTGAACCGAAACCTTGTGAGTGGAGACGACCCCGTCTACCGATGAGGCAATCTTTTCAATTTCCTTTATTAGGTCTTTGCTGGGGGCCTCACCCATAAGGTAGCTTATTGAGGTTCTCCCAAGGCTTATACCCGTATAGACAATAAGCCCGGATACCAGCATGCCAAATACGGCATCCACGCGGTGGAAGTTGAAAAGAGCGCCGGCAATCGCGACGGCAACGAAGACCGAGGCAATTGCGTCGGTTCTATGGTGCCAAGCATCGGCCAGGAGCACTGATGAATCTATTCTGTTTCCCAAATCAATTGAGAACTGCGCCAACCACTCTTTAATAAGAGCGGAAAAGAGCATTGCCAGAACTACCAGTATGCTTCCCTTGACTGCTTGAACGTTTATGAATCGGTCAATTGAGTTTCTGAAGAATTCAACGCCGACTACAAAAAGGAGAATCGCAATTACCAAGGTGGCGATGGTCTCAAATCTGCCGTGCCCGTATGGGTGCTCCGGATCCGCGGGTTTCTTGGCGATTTTGAATCCGATGATCACTACGATGGAAGTCAAAACGTCGGCTAAGGTGTGAAAGGAGTCGGCAATGAGTGAAATTGAGTTTATCGCAAGTCCGAGGGCGAATTTTAAAGCGAAGAGCAAAACGTTTGTGATGATACTTGTCCAACCCTCAAGGTAACCGTATCCGGTCCTAACGTGCTTGTCTTTCGTGTCATGATAGGAAGGTACAAAACGCCGCAGCAAGGAATTCGTTATTTTGCCGGTTAGACCGGCGTTTTTGGATTGGTCGGGCTGTTCTTCTACCATTTCACGATTCTCCGAAAAAGGCATTCTTTTGATTTTAATAGCTTTTTGGGGAAATGTCACTTTTTCGACCGGAGATTGTCGTCAAGCAGCCTGACCGAGAATTCATGACTAATACCTTGTACCATATTGTAGCGACAAAGCTTGCTTTGTCCTGCGCATCTTGAGCAGAGCAAGCTCTGCGGCTACATTCTGGGCAAGCTCTGCGGCTACATTCTGGGCAAGCTCTGCGGCTACATTCTGGGCAAGCTCTGCGGCTACATTCTGGGCCAGCCTGCAAACTGCCGACTTCGCAAACGACAAAAAAGCCTGTATTATTATATTCGATTTTGGCGATTTTTCGCTTATCCCAGTCTAAGTGAGAGGAACCATGACAACGCCGTGGCGAGAAGACCCTACTCTCAAAGGACGATTTGATCCTCTTTACCCTGATGATCTGCTCGTTGTTGTCCACGAGGGTGGGCCGCAGCTGAGCAACCGGCTTCCCGAAATCATGTGGGTGAGGGTGCTCGAGAAGCGCCGGAACTCCTATCTCGGCACTTTGCTTAATCACCCTCATGCTCTTGAAACCATAGATCAAGGCGATTACATTTCGTTCATGATGGCTGCGGGCTCCCGTCATCCCATACGCGTAACAGATAAGTATCTGGAAGAACGTACCGGCTGGGATGTGAAGCCATGTGCCCAATGTGGCATGTCGGAACTTTTCGATCCTCCGTCTGAGCTGATTCACGAGATCTTTAACGAGCTGCCTGCAAATGCTTGGGCCTTGGGATGGTTCACCTCTTTTTGTCCTGTCTGCGGTGGTTTTCAAGTGGTCTCAAGCAAAAAGATTTCTGTTGTCGACGAAGCCGGGAGCAAGAAACCTGAAAAGTTGACTGGCAGGCGGAAATGGTGGCAGTTTTGGAAAAGGTGAACCGGGCCCAAATCGTATGTAGCGTCAGAGCTTGCTCTGATCTTCGCGAAGCAAGCTTTGCGGCTACAGTCGGTTTGACACAAGGGGAGTTTAGAGCCAGAGTTTTGAGGGTTTATCAGGAGGATGTTTCAACCACGGATTCTAGCTGCAGACGCGACCGCGGCTTACCGCAAAAAGTCCCGCGATTAAGAAAACCAATCCAGCTGCAAGGTAGATCCATAGTTCAGCACCTGTAAAGGGCAGTGCTTCTTCTTCCTGCACTACCGGAGCTGGTTCAACTACTTTTTGAACCGCAGGTACCGGCTGGCCCAGTTCGGTTACGGGTGTTGGGGGAGTAACCGGAGGTGTCGGCGGCGGAGCTTTGGCAACCAAAACAGTCTCGGGATCACTGTCGGTGACCATCTTTCCGAGCTTGTCAAAGCCGACAGCGGTCGCTAAGTTTGTTGTATCTGCGTTTATCTTTCCCGTCTTTTTAAAGGTGACACTATCGCCGGGTTCGAGTTTGTCTATTGTCCCAACCTCTCCCAGAATATCATCGGTGACACTCACATTAAATAGATTGCAATTGCCTGTATTGGTTACAACGTAGGTGTAGACCACTGAGTCGCCGGGCTTAATCGTAGAAGAATCGGCTGTCTTTTCTATATCGATGCTCGGCTCCAATATGCAGACCCGGTGAATATCTGAGTCAAAAACCGAGTGACAAGGTTTGTATTTGGCAGTTACACTCACACAGTTGGTTAGGGGGTCACATGTGCCGGGGGGAATCACGTAGTTCTTGGTGTAAACCCAAACTTCATCGACATCCAGCCGACCGTCATGATTCGTGTCGCCGCAAAGAAAATCATCGTCAGTTATGGGACCTAATACATCGTCCTCAAGCGCAACATTATAGAGTGGGCAATTGCCTGTATTGGTTACAACATAGGTGTAAGTAATTGTATCGCCCACATGAGCGCTTGGCGGCCCTCTCTTTTCGATGTCTATCCCTGGTTCAAAACATGGCAAGATATGTACTCTAAAAATATCCGAGTCAAAAACCGAGTGACAAGGCATGTACTTGGCAACCACGCTCACACAGTTGGTTAGGGGGTCGCAAGTGTTGGGAGGAATCACATAGTCCTTAATAAAGACCCAAACTTCATCGACATCCAGCCGACCGTCGTGATTTGTGTCGCCGCAAAACAGATCATCTTCAGTTATGGGGCCCAGTACGTCGTCTTCTAAGGTCACTTCATAGAGTGGGCAATTGCCTGTGTTGACTACAACGTAGGTGTAAGTAATTGCATCGCCCACACGGGCTTGAGGCGGCCCTCTCTTTTCGATATCTATCCCTGGTTCAAAACAGGGTAAGATATCCACACAAAAAATATCCGAGTCAAAAACTGAGTGACAAGGCATGTACTCGGCAACCACGCTCACACAGTTCGTTAAGGGGTCACATGAGTTAGGAGGAATCAAGTAGTTCTTAAGAAAGACCCAGACTTCGTCAACATCCAGCTTACCATCATGATTCGTATCGCCCGCAATGAAATCATCATCAGTTATGGGGCCTAGTACGTCGTCTTCCAGCGCAACATTATAGAGTGGGCAATTGCCTGTATTGGTTACAACATAGGTGTATGTGATGGTATCGCCCACACGGGCTTGAGATGGCCCGCTTTTCTCAATGTCTATGCCTGGCTGCGGCTCATCGCGGTTGCACTGTATTGATATTGCCCCCTCATCGGGTGCGATTGAGTCCGAGGGATTGTCTTCTAAATTGTCTGATTCGCTTTGAGTGGCGGGATCAGCGTCATCTTCATTGCTTGAAGCTTCGCGATTTATTTTACCATTGGGATTCGGATTGCTTTGATCTTTGTTTTTCTTACCGTCTTGAGCTGCGGCTGAGGCACCGCTAGAGCTGGTTGAATTTTGTTGCACATTGCTCTGTTCATTGCTTTGCTGATTGTTTTTGCCCGGATTGGCCGGTGTGTTATTTGAATTTTCCTTATGAGGGTTTCCATGAGGTTTTGTTTCGTTCTGCACAGCCGCCGGTGGTTGCTGACTTGGCGCTTCGACATTCTTTTTGATCTCGACTGGGGCTGGTGGGGGAGGCGGCTGTTCGGCGCTACTAGTTTCAGGAGGAGTTTCAACATCTGCTTGCGGAGCCGGCTCAGAAACTTGTTCGGTGTCATTCTTTTCATGCCCGAACGCGTTCCCATGTCCTTGTCCTTGCTGTTGGTGCCAATTGCCTTGCTTTGCGCTGCATTCTTCTATGCCCAGCCCGAAAAGCACCATAATAGCTAAGGCCATAACAAAGGTAAACATTATTGGTATTTGTTGTCTGACTGCAAAGCGTTCAGACACTTGCCCCTCCCAAAAACGCTGTATACGATTATTCTAGGTCTTCAACTAGGGTGTCGTGATTTTGGTGTTGCGATCAAGTTCCAGGTGGCTTACTAGTGGTGTGGTTATCTTGCGGCTTCGAAATTGATACGACATTAATAAAAACGAAAACTAACTCACGACTGCCGGAGTTAGTATATAGATTGCTCGATTGTCTGATTAGATTCTTGCTGCGCTTTCCCTATTTGACTAGTTAGTTATTCTATATCAAGCTAAGAGATCATTCAAGAAATTCAAGCAAAAATACATCTCTGGTTGTAGTCCCATGACCTGATCGGCTGCCTCTATGGTATCATTTGTCTTGATGCACCATGGCAAACGCTACGATGAGAATCCTAAGGATGTCACTTAGATACTATATAGTGAGAATATATATAGTGACAAATTTGAGCTGGTAGGACCAAAGGAAGTCCGAAAGATGAAGAAGAAAGTTATGGTGGCGATGAGCGGGGGAGTGGACAGCTCAACAGCGGCTGGGATCCTTTGCGAGCACGGCTATGAGGTTACCGGGGTGACCATGCAAATCTGGCCGGCCGGCCAAGATGGCGGGGAGACGGACAACGACACCGGTTGTTGCTCTCTTCCCGCGATGCGGGATGCCCGGGAAGTTGCGGAAAAGCTCGGCATCACGCACTACGTTTTTGATTTTAGAGATGTGTTTTCCGAGCGCGTAATTGAGAATTTTTGTAACGAGTACAGAGTGGGAAGGACCCCCAATCCTTGCATAAGATGCAATCAATACGTCAAATTTGACACATTCCTTGAGCTTGCAAAATCTCTTGGAATGGATTTCATCGCCACAGGTCACTATGCTCGAATCAAGTTTGACTCCGGAATGAAGAGGTATTTGCTCAAGAAAGGTGTCGATTCCGGGAAGGATCAGTCGTACGTATTATATACGATGACTCAGGACCAGTTAGCTCATACTCTGATGCCGCTTGGTGGCTTTACCAAGAGCCAGATCAGAGAGAAGGCGCGAGAATTGCAGCTTCCGGTTGCGGATAGACCCGAGAGCCAGGAGATTTGTTTCATTCCTGATAATGACTACAGAAAGTACTTGCGGGATCATGTGCCCGAGGCTATCAGGCCGGGCTGCATACTAAATCTTGCAGGCGAGCACCTGGGAGAGCATGAGGGAGTTGCTTTCTACACAATCGGCCAGCGCAAGGGTTTGGGTCTTGCGGCGGCAAGGCCTTACTATATAGTGTCTCTAAATCCTGAAAGAAATGAAGTTACCGTCGGTTTCGAAGAGGATTTGCGGGCAAGTGCCTTCGTGGCGGCGGATATGAACTTTATTGCCATTGAAAAATTAGCCGGACCCCTGAGCGCCGGAGCAAAAATAAGATATAATGCCGCCCCTGCTGCGGCCACCATCAGCCCTCTTGGCAATGACCAGGTTAAGGTCGAATTCGAACAACCTCAAAAAGCCATAACGCCCGGGCAAGCGGTCGTTTTCTATGACGGTGATCTTGTAATAGGCGGTGGTACGATCGAACGCGTTTTTTGCTAAGGCTCCGGACCGTCACTTATCCCCCCTTCGGCGCGTTTGGGAAGCGCGCCCTACCATGCACGGGACAAAGTAGGGTGGGTTCCCTGAACACACCTAATCCTCTTACTTTACAAATCCAATCAAGCCTAGTATTATAATTATCAATATATCTATAGATATAACTAAAGGAGGAAAGTTGTCATGCATTCTCATCATCATTCAAAACACTTTTGGAAGCATTTCGGAGGGGCGCCGTGGATGAGCGACCGGTCATGCTGGGAACCGCCTTTTGCTCCTCACAAATGGTTTAGAGAAAAAGGTGATCTGCGGTTCTATGTTCTCCTCGTCTTGCAGGAAGAATCGCTGCACGGCTACGGCATTATGAAAACCATCAGCGAGAAGTATGGCTATGCTCCGAGCCCCGGAGTAATCTATCCGACTCTGCAAATGCTTGAAGACCAAGGTTACGTGAACGTGGTTGAGGAAAATGGGAAAAAGGTCTACGCAATAACGGAGGAAGGCAAGGGATATTTAGAGGAAAATCAGGAGACTATAACCAGAATTAAGGATAAAATGAGCTACAGGGAGAAAGCCGAGAGCTTTGGTTTTAAGAAGGACTTCGGAGAGATGGCCTTTTTGATCTTCTCAAACCAGGACTTCATCAATCCTGAGAAGCGCGAGCAGATTTCGCAAGTTATCAAAGAAGCCAAAGACAGAATAAGGAACATAATCTTCGGATAACTATGATTGATAACAATGCCCGAAAATAGCAGATTAAGTTACTTCCGGATGACTTTGTTTGGTTTTGCTACCTTAGGCGCGAGCATGTTCTGGTCGGTGAATTTTGCGATCGTTCCCTTGCTGCTTGAGAGGATTATTCCGTCGGCGACCCTTATAGGTTTTGCGCTGAGCCTTGGCGCCGTCTCAGGAGTCCTGATGCCGATTTTTGCCGGTCTGATCAGTGACCGCATTGAGACATCCTGGGGAAAAAGAAGACCCTTCATCTTGTTCGGCGGAATAATTGCCTCAATCGCCGTTATTCTTGTGCCTCTGAGTAGAGTTTACGTTCTCGTTCTGTTCACACTAATGATCCTGTATCTTGCCCTGAATTCCTATATTTCTCCTGTTTTTGCTTTCATTCCCGACGTCGTTCCTGAGGGCCAGAGAGGGCAAGCGGCGAGCATCTACGGTATCTTGCGTGGCATCGGGACACTTGCCGGGTTTGCATTGGGAGGATATCTCTGGCGCTTCGGCACCTTCGCGCCATTCGTCGCGACCGGGATGATAATTCTTGTCACTGCCCTGGTGACTGTCGCAGGTACCGCTGGTTATGATCTCGCAGGGACAAACAAGAATCACAACCGACAAACGGTCGAGTGGAGAAATCTAAAGAGATATCTTAAGGACCTGGTCAGATATCCAGCTGCGATATCTTTTTTCTGTGCCCAATCTCTTTGGTGGGCCGGATTTGGTGTTGCTATTCCCTTCTTTACGCTTTTTGCCAAGAACGTGTTGGGCATGTCGGTCGGCTCTTCGACATCGATACTGGCTGTGTTTGGGGTCATAACGATTGCCGCGATGTTTCCCATAGGAAAACTAAGTGACAGAGTGGACCACCGGCAGGTAATGGGGATGGGTCTTTTGATTGTGGGGATTGCGGGGCTATTCGGTTATTTTGTTAAGAACCTGGCACAAGTCTATGTTGTGATGATCTTTTGCGCCCTGGGGATTTCAGCGCTTACCACACTCCCCTTCGCTTTTGTGGCCGAAATCGGTCCCGAGGGAAGGAAAGCCGAGTTCTACGGGCTTGATAATATCTCGATTTCCGCTCCGCAGATTTTTGCTTTATGGCTTGGCGGTATCCTAATTGATTATGTAGGCTATCGGATAATTTTTTTGATTGCCTCGGCTGCTGTCTTTTTCTCCATAGTAGTGCTATTTTTTGGTGAGCGAGGTTTACGGATAATATTAAGCCGGGAATCAGGCTAGGTTGAGAGAGTGATGTAGCTGCAAAGCTTGCTTTGCCAAGAATCAGAGCAAGCTCTGAGGCTACGGCCCTGGTTTTGGGACTGAGGCTTTTGGCTGTCGCCTGTGGACTGTAGACTGTCGGCTGATTTAAGTAGCGCGCAGCCTGCCTGCCGGCAACTGGTAGCTGGGAGCTGGAAGCTAAGAGAGTGAGGACGTGAAGAGTGAATGAGTCTCAAGTGAGAGACAACTCATATGTCTTAGGAACGGTAGCGGCATTGATAGTAATTGGCGCTTTGCTTGGTTTGCTATTGCCGGAAAAGATCAAAGCAATGGGCGATAGAAGCTCCTTCATTGAGGCATCGGGCCGGATTGAAACAAGGAAAGTCACCGTGAGCGTGCCAATCATCTCATCAAAGGTATCAATTGATTTGATCGCCGCCGGTCAGCAAAGCGAAAACGGCTTTTTAGTGCCAAATGCGGTTGCCAAAAAGGACGGCGGGACAAATCCCGTCTTTGGTGAGCCGGTTGGCAGCATCAAGCAAATCTTTGTCAAAGAGGGAGACAGGATTTCCAAAGGGCAAAAACTGATGGTTTTAGATGACGCGATACTCAGACTGAAAGTTCAGAAAAGTGAAGCCGCGCTTGAAGAAGCCAAAGCAAACCGGGAAATTCTGGATGAACAAAAGAATGATGCGAACAAAGGACTGAAGGATTTGAAAAAAGCCATTAGGCAGATGGAAGATGGTATAGGACAAATGAAGCAGAAAGAGAACGAGTTGGAAGATGCAATTGAGGCCATGGGGCAGCTTCAAACGCCACCTGATCTTTCAACCTCGCCGCCGGCGGATATTGCGCAAAGTCCCGAAGAGTTACAGAAAGCGCTGAATGAATTACGGTCCCAACGCATCCGGCTTGAGAGTCAACTAAGGAAGATCAAAGCCCAAAGGAGCACATTGAATTCGGCTATTGAAAAACTGGAAAGCGCCGAGAAACCGGCTGATGTGGCCGTGCGGATAGCGGAAATAGATGTGGATATGAGTCGAAAGGAACTGGAGAAGACGGTCATCGTTGCACCGATAGCCGGTGTAGTCACCAAGCAAAACACTGAAGAAAGTGAAGTCGTCTTCCCCAATCAACCGCTGTTCACAATCGAAAAGACCAAAGTTGTGGACCTGAATCTCTATCTACCGGAAGACGAAGCAAGATTGGTCAAGAAAGGACAGACGGCGATCATAGCTGTTGATTCCTATCCTGACCGGGAGTTTAAGTCGGTCATTTCACATGTTGAAGATTTCGTTGAATTTGCGCCAACAAATTTATCCACAGACAGGACTCATTTGGCTCACACTCGAAAGGTATCTGTGGAAATAAGAAATGATGCCGGAATATTCAAAGACGGAATGCCCGCAGATGCAGAGATAGTTGATTAGGTCCAAGGTCCGAAGTCCAATGTCCGATGTCCGGGTCTGCAAGCAGCGCGCAGGCTTGTCCTGCGCCAGAGTGAGAGAGTGATGTAGCTGCAAAGCTTGCTTTGCCAAGAATCAGAGCAAGCTCTGATTCTACAGTTCTGGCTCCGTGGTCTCGTGTTTGTGGCTGTTGACTGAAGACTGTGAGCTGTTGGCTAATTCAAGAAGAGAGAGTCTCAACTGTAGCTGCAAAGCTTGCTTTGCGCATTCAGAGCAAGCTCTGATGCTACTGTCCTGTCAGAGCAAGCTCTGATACTACAATTTCGGCTCTGCGATTCAGGTTTTTAGTTGCAGACTGTCGGCTGTAGACTGTGAGCTGTCGGCTAATCTAAGGAGAGGTGATCAAACTGAAGAGAGCACGAATCGTTATTATGATAATCATTCTGCTTATCACGGCCGGAGTTGGAGTTTGGTATTTTATGCAGCAGAACGGCAATAATAAAGAGAAGATCTTGGCTTCAGGAACTATTGAATCCACTGAAATTGATATCAGCGCTCAGACAACCGGCAAAGTAAACAAGATCTCTGTTCAAGTTGGTCAGCAGGTAAAAAAAGACCAAGCAATTGCGGAGATCGACGATGCTCTCTTGCAGGATCAGGTGCGCCAGGCTGAAGCCGGTGTGGATGCGGCGAAAGCCGCGGTTGAAGAGGCCGAAGATGGAACGGATGCCGAAAAGAAAGCCGCAGATGCCCAGTTGAAACAGGCTGAGGCTAGTCTGTCAATGGCGCGGATCCAAGCTTCATATGCCAAGATAGCCGCACCTCAGGATGGGGAAATTCTAGACGTTCTAGTCGAAGAGGGAGAAAACGTTACCGCCGGGGCCGGTGTCACTGTGCTGGGCAATCTCAATGACATGAAACTGGATATTTACGTTCCCGAGAATCAGCTTGGTCTGGTCAAACTCGGCCGGCAAGCGGAGGTTCTTGTCGATTCTTTTCCTGACGCAAAGTTCGAAGGCAGGGTTTCCAAAATTGCCTCTGAGCCGGAATTCACTCCGAGTAGTATTCAAACCAAGGACCAGCGGCTAAAAACAGTCTATAAAATAACCGTGAGTCTTAAGAATGTGGATGACAAATTGAAACCGGGTATGCCGGCTGATGTGGAAATCAAGTTGTAGGAAAGTCCGAAGTCCAATGTCCGAGGTCCAATGTCGGAAAACCCGTGTAGGGGCCGTTCCCCGGACGGCCCGAGAAAATAAGTGGAATCACGGCGCGTTTGGGAAACGTGCCCTACGTGAAGCTGCGAAAACAAGAATGTAGCGTTGAGGCTTGTCCTCAACTGAAAGCGAAGACCATGACTCGATATGCAATCCAAACCAAGAATCTGACCAAAGAATTCGATACCGTTAAGGCGGTTGATGAAATCAACATCGAGGTCGCCCAAGGCGAGATTTTCGGCCTGGTCGGGCCGGATGGAGCCGGAAAGACTACCGCCATCAGGTTGCTTGCTACCATTCTGGAAGTAACCGGCGGTACCGCGCTGGTCGGTGGATTTGACATCGTCAAGCAAGCTGAGCGTGTCAAAGAGAAGATCGGATATATGTCGCAAGAGTTCTCTCTCTATCCCGATCTGAGCGTCATCGAAAACCTGGATTTTTTTGCCGATATCTACCGCGTTCCGAAGGCGGCGAAGAAGTCAAAAACCGGTAGGTTGCTGGAGTTTGCCCGCCTTACTCAGTTTCAAAATCGCCGCGCTGAGTACCTCTCCGGCGGCATGAAACAGAAGCTTGCCTTGGCCTGCACGCTCATGCACGAGCCGGAAATCCTCTTTCTGGATGAGCCGACAACGGGGGTGGATCCGGTTTCCAGAAGAGAGTTTTGGAAGATTTTGGGCGAATTAAATCAGCAGGGTGCTACGATTTTTATCACGACTCCTTACATGGATGAGGCGGAGCGGTGCCACCGCGTCGCACTGATGCAGGAGGGAAAAGTCATTCTTTGTGACACGCCTGAGAATATCGAGGGAATGGTAGAGGGCGATCTGCTGGAAATCAATGTCGACCGGGCAAGAGAAGCGCAGGGGTATCTGCGGTCACATCAAGACGTGCTATCGGCAAATCTCTATGGGCAGCTCTTGCAAGTAAGAGTAGAAAATGCTTCCGAGGTGGCGCCACTGTTGAAAGAGGATTTGGAAAAAGCCGGCTTTGAAGTCGCAAGCATACGAAGGATTGCCGTCTCGATGGAAAACGCTTTTATCGGACTGCTCGGCAAGCGCGCAGATAAATAATACAGAATGTACTTTGACAAATTTTCGAGAACTGTGCTAACCCAAGTGTAGTTGCTCCATTTATGGAGCTTTTTGCCCAATGAATTGGGCAACTACATTTGCCCAATCCGTAGAACGGCACAAGTAAATCAGGCAACTACAGAATTTTGCCAAAGTATAGTCGGCCGATAACAAAGAGCCGTATAGGGAAGGACGAAAAGATTAACAGCCGGATTACTCCCATCGCAAAAAAAGAGTTATTCCACATCTTTCGCGACACCAGGATGGTAATCTCCGTCTTCATATTGCCGCTGCTTGAGTTGATGCTCTTTGCGTATGCCTTGAGCTTCGACATCAAGAACATCCCCACGGCCGTCTACGATCAGGATAGGACAGCCGCCAGCCGCAGCTATATCCGGACTTTCGAGAGCTCCAATTATTTCACCATCAACAGTTACATAAACAACAGAGACGAGATTGATGCATTTCTCGATGAAGGTAAGGCCAAAACGGTCATTCAGATTCCGCGCGGTTTTGGGAGTGCGCTCAATAGAGGAGAAAAAGCCTCAGCGCAGATCCTAATTGACGGTTCGGACCCAAACGTTGCCAGAGTTGCAAGTGGATACGCCGCCGCCATCTCGAGAAGCTTTGATAACCGGCTTAAGCTGGATTTCTTTTCCCGCCGGGGACTTCAAATTACCGAGAAGCTGCAGGCGATAGAGCCGCGCAGCCGCGTTTGGTACAATCCTGAGCTCAAAAGTGCCAACTTTCTCATACCGGGTCTCATTGCTATTCTGATGATGAATATTACCATCATCCAGACGACTTTGGCGATTGTTCGGGAAAAAGCGCAGCATACGATTGAGCATCTGATCGTGTCGCCGGTCAAGTCCTATGAATTGATGATCGGGAAGATTCTGCCTTTCTTAGGCATTGCGTGTATAGATGTCTTGGGGATCAGCCTCATAGGCGTCTATTGGTTCGGGGTCCCGTTTAGGGGCAGTCTGCTTGTCATGATAGCCAGTACCGGTCTTTTTCTTGTGGGAACGCTTGGTACGGGTCTGGCGATTTCTTCAGTCTCCAATAGTCTGGAAAGCGCCAACCAACTTGGATTTTTCGTCTCTTTCTTGCCCGGATTCATGCTCTCCGGTTTTATCTTTCCCATCGTAAACTTGCCGAAGGCCCTGCAGCTTATTAGCTATCTCGTTCCGGCCCGGTATTTTATCGAAATTTTGAGGGGTGTTTTCCTAAAGGGGGCAGGTTTCAATATTCTTTGGCCAAATATGGTTTCTCTTTCAATCTATGGATTTTTGATGGTCGGCTTAGCCGCAGTCACTTTCAAGAAGAAACTGTAACCAAAGTTGAGTCAAGTCTATTGACAAAGATTTTGTAGTTGCCTGATTTACCCGCCTGCCTTAGCTTCTCACATGGCGTCTTGCGATCCGCACAGATCGGGTTCAAACGACACAGTGACCGGTTTCAGAGATTGGCAGCGGCGGGCAGGTCAGGCAGGAAAACGGTCAAGCTCGGAACAGAGGAGCTCCATGAATGGAGCGACTACACAGGAGAGGACCTGTTAGATTGGCTGGATTAAAAAGACTGATTCAAATTATCAGAAAAGAATTCCTTCAGCTGGGAAGAGACAAAAGGCTTCTTCCGATGGTACTTGCCATGCCTATTATCCAGCTTATTATGTTCGGCTACGTCGTTTCGACCGACGTCAAACATTTATCCACCGTCGTATATGATCAAGATAGAAGCCAAATGTCCCGCGATATCGTTAACCGGTTCACCAATGCCGGCTATTTTGACATACGTTCCTATGCCGACAGCGAGCAGGGTATTCAGAAAGCCTTGGACAGCGGCAAAGCTTCGGTGGGAATCAACATTCCGCCCGGCTTTTCGCATAGAGTGAATAGGAGCAAGACGGCGCCGATCCTGATAATCGTCGATGGTTCTGATTCAAGCACATCAACTATTGCTTTGAACTATGCCAATCAGATAGTGAATATCAAATCCGCGGAGGTAGTCTCAAAGCGGATGAAGTCCGTGCCGCAAATGGCCGCTATTCGCGCACCTTCTTTAGACGCCAGGGTAAGAGTCTGGTACAACTCCGAACAAAAAAGTGTAAATTATATGGTACCCGGACTGATTGCGATTATCTTGATGGCCTCGTCGATTTCTCTTACGTCTCAGGGAATTGTCAGAGAAAAGGACCAAGGTACGCTTGAACAGCTGATTGTCACACCTATCAGGCGCTCCGAATTGGTGTTGGGAAAGATACTGCCCTACGCCATGATTGGATTCTTTCAAATCGGATTTGTGTTCCTGGTGGGAATTCTGATTTTCAACGTGCCTTTTCAGGGTAGCTTCCTGCTCCTCCTGCTATCCTGCATTGTCTTCCTCTTCACTTCACTCGGTGCCGGCTTGTTTGTCTCTACGGTCTCAAAGACGCGACAACAAGCGATGCTCACGTCCATGTTCTTAATGCTTCCATCGATGCTTCTTTCCGGTTTCATGTTTCCGGTCGACAATATGCCTCCCTTAATCCAGCAGCTTTCCAGGTTCATACCGGTCACATACTTTTTGGTGATAGTGCGGGGGATTTTTCTAAAAGGTACCGGCATTGCAGTATTGTGGCCGCAAATACTCATGCTGGGCCTGTTCGGCCTGGTTATTTTTACCCTGAGCGTTTTGAGGTTTCAGAAGAAACTAGATTGAAAGAGCTGTCGAAAGTCGAATGACGAACGTCGAATGCAAAAGAAAGTGTGAACGGCGTCTGAAATTGTAGCTGCAAAGCTTGCTTTGCCAAAATCAGCGTAGTTGCCCAATTCATTGGGCTCCATAAATGGAGCAACTACAAGAAAGAACCGGAAAGTAGCGCGCAGCCTGCTGGCCGGCAGGGCTTGTCCTACGCAGGAACGAGATGGTCAATGAGAGAGATAGTGAGTCGGGCCATCGGGAGACAATAATCGGGGACGATTCTAAATGATCAAGCATCTCAATAATACGGAACAGGGCAACGGCATTGACACAGTCACCGTAAAAAACTTGGTGAAAAAGTTCGGCGCCTTCACCGCTGTTGACGGGATCTCTTTCGACATTAGCAAAGGAGAGATCTTTGGATTCTTGGGTCCGAACGGAAGCGGAAAGACTACTACCATTCGGATGTTATGCGGCGTGCTCGCAGCTACCTCCGGCGAGGCGAATGTTCTGGGCTTTGATGTTTTCCGGCAGCCGGAGGAAGTTAAAAAGCGGATCGGCTATATGTCCCAGAAATTCAGCTTGTACAATGATTTGACTGTCGAAGAGAATCTGAATTTTTATGGCGGAATCTACGGCGTCTCGCGCGAAAGGCTGGCGGAGAGAAAAGAAGAGATCCTGGAGATGGCTGGACTAATAGGCCGGGAACGCGAATTTACCATGAATCTTTCCGTCGGCTGGAAGCGGCATCTGGCTTTGGGATGCGCGATCATCCATGATCCCCAAATGGTCTTTTTGGATGAGCCGACGGCGGGCGTCGATCCGATCTCCCGAAGACAATTTTGGGACCTGCTCTATTTGATGGCCGAACAAGGAAAGACCCTGTTTGTCACAACTCATTACATGGACGAAGCGGAACTCTGCCACAGAGTCGGATTCATCTATCAAGGCCGCATTATTGCGCTTGATTCGCCCAAGAATGTTAAACTGACGGAGATGAAGGATGAGGTGCTGGAGATCGTTTGCGGCAACAACGAAATCGCCTTGAGGATACTTCCCGAAGTCGACGGTGTTGACGAGGTCTTCATACATGGCGCCGTTTTGCATGCCAACGTGCGCAATAGCGAAAAAGTGATCCCGGTGATCAGACGGACTCTTTCGGAACAGGGGGTTGATTGCCAAAGAGTGAAGAAAATCGATCCCTCGCTAGAGGATGTTTTTGTCCGTCTAATTGATAGAATGGAAAGACAACCGCAATTGTAGACCAACTATAGTCCCCCTTTTCCAAAGAGGGATTTGGGGGGTTTGCTTTGCGCAACCTAGGTGTCAGGAGGCTAATTTGGAAGAAGAAGCGGCAGGTCTTCCTAAAGCTGAAGAATCAACAAAAATTTGGAGTCGGCTCAGCAGCTGGATACTGTTTGTGCTTGTATTGCTCCTGCCTTTAGTTGTGAATCCTCTTGGGACTGATCATTTTGTCTTGCCCAAGCTCGTATTCCTGCGACTTGCTACCTTGGCCTTGGTTGTCCTGTGGGTCTTAGATGCTGTTTTCAAACAGGAATTAGCTTTGCGAAAAACCTTTTTGGACAAACCTGTCCTGGCTGTGATTTTGGCGGTTCTCGTCTCCGCATTCTTCTCAATTCATTTACAAACGGGACTCTACGGCGAGTATAGAGGCTTCTCCTACGAAGGTCTGCTCACAATACTCAACTATTTTTTGCTTTTCTTCCTGGTGGTACATATTGTTGACAGCCGGGAAAAAGCTCTGCTGATTGTCACCGGGCTTTTGGCTGGACTATTTGTTGTCTCGTCCTACGGGATTCTGCAGCACATCAGCCTGACGCTTGGATTTCCATTTCCGACGACCGGTCCCACGGCGATAAGCGTTACTTTCGGCAACACTTCGCTATTGGGAGGCTACATCGCTTTGCTGGTTCCTCTTGCATTCTCTCTGCTTCTGAGTTCGGATTTTCGAAAACTCAACTTCCGGCTCCTGACGCTGGTTGTTCTTACCTCCTTGGTTTGTTTGTTTTTCACCCGCGTCGGTTCGGCTTTTCTTGGCGTAGGTTTAGCGATGGTCTTTGTAGTTGTCTTTGATTTTGGAGCGATCAAGAAGAATTGGCCAAACAAAATACCTATTTTGCTTTTTGTGGCTCTCTTTTGGCTGGTTATCTTCTTTCAAGGCTCTATTTCAAAAGACAAGCTGACATCTTTCACTCAAATTAGCGCGATAAACAGCCGTGCTTCAAAAGCGCTTATGTGGCAGCCGGCATTTGACATGATAAGGGAATATCCTCTGCTGGGTGTCGGCCCCGACTGCTATGGACTCGCCTATCCCAAGTACCGCCCGGCAAATTGGCTCAAACTTGGTTCTGCCCGCGTGTATGTCTCCAAGCCGAGGAATGAGATATTATATACTGCTTCAACTTTAGGCCTACTGGGCCTGGCCGTCGCCGCTTGGCTTTTCATCACCTTTTTCCGGAAAGGCCTAAGTCTTCTGAGAAGTCTTGGAAGCGGTCAGGGCGAAGAATCAACACCCGGCAGCCGGGCTTTGCTTATCGGGCTTCTGGCCGGGGCCTTTTCTTATCTTGTATATCTGCAATTCAGCTTTAGAGAGCCATCAACGACTCCTTTCCTTTGGATTTTGATTGGTCTGGTTGTTGCCGGCTTTAATCTAGTCAACGATCAGAAGAACGATATCAAAATCTCTCTGAGGTTTTTCCAAGGAGAAAAATCCGGTTTGGTTATCAGACAGTTGATTGCAGTTGTCGCCGGCTTGCTTTTTGTATTGGCTTCTTCTAGAGTTGTCTACCCGCTGCGCGCCAATATTCATCTTCAAAATGCTCTGGATTATGAAAAGAGAGATGACCTAAAAAGTGCTTTTGGTGAATACGACAAAGCTCTTACCTACATTCAGGATGAAGACTATTATGTCCATTTCGGACAAGCTTATTTGAAGTTGGCTCAGGACATGCGGCGGCCTGTTGACATCGACCAAGCAATTCGGCAGTTGGAGAAAGCAGTCGAGGCAAATCCAGTATCAAGTGATACACATTATGAGTTGGGAAGGGCGTATCTGATAGCCGGGCGCATTGAGAACAGACAGGATTATGTGAAGCATTCAGCAGTGACCCTGGGCCGAGCATGGGAGCTTGATCCCTATTCTCCTTCCACGCTGGTTGAGCTGGGTAAGTCCTTTTTCTTTCAAGGAAAAGTCAAGGAAGCTATTAAGTGGTGGGAAGACGCAGTCCAGGTAGACTCCAGCAACACGGAGGCCTATCTTTATTTAGGATGGGCTTACAGGCAACAAGGAATGAAGCCAAAGGCAATCGAAACATACAAGAAGGTCTTGAAGCTTGAACCAGGGAACTCTGTTGCCGAGAAAGCCCTCGAAAAACTTTTGCGAAAAATCTATTAATGTTGAAAAGACTAGGCTACTTATGAGGTAATAAATCATGAAGCAAACAAAAATCTATCCGACAATTGGTGTATGTGGTCTTGATTGTGGTTTTTGCCCAAGGCACTATACTGCGGGGCCTTCAAGATGTCCTGGGTGTGCTGGTCCTGATTTCTTCAATAAGCACCCATCTTGTTCCTTCATAACTTGTTGTGTCAAGAAAAAAGGCCTTGAAGTGTGCGCTGAATGTTCTGAGTTTCCGTGCCGAAAATTCAAAAGTGGTGAGGAATATCAGCAATTAAAAGAATCTTCTTCTTACCCCTCGTACAAGAAAGTTATGCCGAACTTGAATTTTATAAAAGAACATGGAATTGAAAAATTCGTAGAACAGCAGAAAAAGCGAATTAAGCTACTTGAAACAATGATAGAGGATTTTGATGATGGCAGATCAAGGAGTTTTTTCTGCAAGGCGGCAACCTTACTTGATCTAATAGACTTAAAAAGTTCATTTGACAAAGCAACCCAGAAAATCAAAACGGACAAAATCAAACCAAACGATGTTAAAAATAGGGCCAAAATCCTTAAAGCAATCCTTAGTGAAATTGCTCTTAGGGAAGGAGCCTTATTTTAGCAACTCAGGATTGCAGGAGCGAACCTGGCCTTAACTTTTCGATGTTTTTACCGGCATATTTCCTGTATAGTTCTCCGTTTGAGAGTTTCCAGCCTACCATCCCGGAAAGAAGAAAACTCACGTTCTTGAAATGTTCAGAGACCAAGTAATATGCAATTACAGCTGCACCGTAACCCATTTGACAGACAACCAGGATGTTCTTGTCTCTGGGGATCACATCAACATATTTCTTTATTGAGACGAATGACGCCTCGTGAGAATTGGGTAATCCTTTAAGTATTTCCCGGTCATACCAGAACCTTACATCCAGAATGTAGGTATCATCGTTGAACAGGAGATCTTCGTCGAGCTGTCTTGGCGTGATAATGCTTACCGGCACTTGATTGCCTTCAAAATATTCCTCAAGGATTTTCACAACATATTTGATATCCTGCTCTGATGTGTCGGTCGATAAGCTGAAACGTATGGTTTCGCGGGTTGCTTGATCTGATAGCCCAATGGCCTTTAACACATGAGAAGGCTTGTCATCCTGTGTATTGCAAGCAGAGCCCGCAGACACAGAGATGCCGTTATAATCAAGCATGGCCATTAACACGGCATTATTGACCCTCGGAAGTGTAATGTTCACCGTGTTTGGCAAACATGCTTCTTCCGGCGAGTTTACGACCATGTCCGTCTTGATCTTCCCTAACTCTTCAACAAACAAGTTCTTGAGTTGAAGCACTCGTTGAGATTGGGACAACATTTCCTCGATATTAGAACAAGCGGTAGCAAGGCCGGCTATATTGTGTAAGCTCTCGGTGCCGGCTCTTAAGCCCTGTTCTTGGTGCCCGCCGTGGATGAGAGGAGTAAAAGGCCTTCCGTGTTTGACGAACAGAGCTCCCACGCCTTTTGGACCATGTATTTTATGTGCCGAGAACGATGCATAATCGATACCAAGATCTTTCACGTCAACATGCACCTTGCCCAGGGCTTGCACGCAATCGGACATAACAAGTACATCGTGCTTCCGGGCCAACCGGGAAACTCTTTGGATGTCTTGAACAGTGCCTATTTCGTTGTTTGCCAGCATACAACAGACCAAACATGTATTGTCATCAATCATGTCCTCGAGCTTATCCGGGAGTATCCTCCCCCTGCTGTCCACGTGAATATATTCCACTTGCATACCCTGGGTTTTTAGGAATTCGAGTGTGTTCATCACGGAAGCATGCTCAATTGGGGTGGATACGATCTTCTTTCTTGCGGGGTAAAAATGACCGCTGACTGATTTTAGTATCGCATTATTGGCTTCGCTGGCGCTTCCGGTAAAAAAGATTTCGTGAGGGTCGGCATTGATGGTCTCTGCAACCTTAAGTCTTGACTCCTCAAGTTTTTCAGCGGAATTGCGGGCGTCCTTATACAAGGAAGAAGGATTACCATAACAGTTTCTTAAGACGTAGTCGACCGCCTTTACCACTTTTTTGTCGACCTTGGTGGTGGCATTGTTGTCGAGGTACACCTCGCGCCTAAATCGAAACATAGGTTCCTCCTTGATGGATAAACCGTATTGTCAAAAGTTTTGTGGCCAAAATACTTAAAACTCTTTGTTAATCAGTATGTTGTTTTGGATCAGCTTGCCTCCCCCCAATATTGGGGTTAAGTTAGCGTTGGCATTC
>Ga0214473_10002580_pt1 | contig 22251 bp, 21 predicted proteins | sample RVTome_7_FD_203509 | JGI IMG/M metagenome (GOLD analysis project Ga0214473, IMG submission 203509) | Soil microbial communities from uranium-contaminated site in the Upper Colorado River Basin, Wyoming, United States - RVT98D197 | ecosystem: Environmental > Terrestrial > Soil > Contaminated >... | reverse complement strand
GGACAGCTCGCTCGGCATCTTGTCCCCGGTCCCGGTCAGCCCCACGGCCGCCAGTTTTTCGGCCACCACCCGCTCGATCTCTTCGTCCGTCAGGCGGGTGTGCTTGCGCAGGCCCAGCGAGACGTTCTCTTCCACGCTCATCGAATCGAAGAGAGCCGCACCCTGGAACAGCATGCCCATCCGCTTGCGCACCTCCTGGAGCTGTTCGCGGCTCAGCGTACCCAGCCGCCGGCCGTCGAAATAGACCTCGCCCTCGTCGGGGGTCATCAGGCCGATCACGTGCTTGAGGATCACGCTCTTGCCCGCTCCGCTGCGTCCCATGATCACCAGGGTCTCGCTGCGCTGAACCTCCAGGTCCAGCCCGTCCAGCACTATCTGGCCGCCCAGGCTTTTGCACACGCCCCTGAGCTCGATTATCGCGTTACCGGCCACCGGCGCCACCTCACACGGGAAAAAGCAGCATCGCCAGGATGTAGTCGAAAATCAGGATCAGCAGGCAGTTGGTCACCACGCTTTCGGTGGTCGACCGGCCCACTCCCTCGGCCCCGCGCGAGGTGCAGAAGCCGTAGTAGCAGCCTACCATCGACACCGTGCCGCCGAATACCAGGGACTTGAACAGCCCGCTATAAACATCGTATGGGTAGACGAACTGACGCATACCTTGAAAAAAAGACGAGCTCGACATGCCAAGGTAGTACAGGCACACCGTGTAGCCGCCGGCGATGGCGATGAAACAGCCGTAAGTGACGATCACCGGCATCATCACCAGGCCCGCCACGAAGCGCGGCAGCAGCAGGTAGCGCACCGGGTCGAGGGCGATGGTTTCGAGGGCGTCGATCTGTTCGGTGACCCTCATCGTGCCGAGTTCGGCGGTGATCGAGGCGCCCACCCGGCCGGAGATCACCAGGGCCGTTATCACCGGCCCCAGCTCGATGATCGTCGCCTTGCAAACCGCGGCGGCAATGAATACTTCCGGCACGTACTCCTTGATCTGGTAGCTGGTCTGCACGGCCAGCACCATGCCGGTAAAGAGGCTGGTGACCGCCACCAGGGGCAGCGATCCCACACCGATGCGGATCATCTGGGAAACGGTTTCCTGGCGGACGCTCCAGAGGTGGGGCATCTCGCCGGTCACCCGGCCGATCAGGAAAGCGGCCTGGCCCAGCTTGAAAAAGCTGCCGATGAATCTTTCACCCAGACGCCGAAAGAGGTTCCACACCTGCGTCTCAGGCCTCCATCTCCTCGCGGAAAGACAGATTCTCGAAGGTGGTGTATTCCTTGACGAACAGCAGGTCACGCGTACCGGTGGGGCCGTTGCGGTTCTTCTCCAGGATCACCTGCGCCAGCCCCTCGGTGCTGCGGCCGTCCAGTTCGGCAAGTCCGGCCTGTTCGGGTCGGTAGATGAAGAGTACGAGATCGGCATCCTGTTCGATGGCCCCGGATTCACGCAGGTCGGCAAGCTTGGGTCTCTGGTCGGTACGCCCTTCCACTGCCCGGGAAAGCTGGCTGATCGCAACCACCGGGATGATCAATTCCTTGGCGAGGGCTTTGAGGGAGCGGCTGATCAGGCTCACTTCCTGCTGGCGGCTCTCGATCCGCCCCGCACTGTGCATCAACTGCATGTAATCGACGATCAGCATGCCGATATTTTCTTTCTTGTGCAGCCGCCTGGCCTTGGCCCGCATCTCCAGCACGGAGATCGCCGGAGTGTCGTCGATGAAGATCGGCGCCTCGAACAGCCGGCTGGCCGCCTGGGTCAGGTTGTGCCACTCCAGGTCAGTCAGCTTGGCGCGGCGCATCTTGTTGATCGTCACCTTAGCCTGGGAACAGAGCAGCCGCTGGACCAACTGAGATTTGCTCATTTCCAGACTGAAAATCGCCACCGGAACCGGCTCGGGGTGCTCGCGGGTGCCGAGGGCGAGCGAGAGAGCCACGTTCAGGCAGAACGCGGTCTTGCCCATGCTGGGTCGGCCGGCCACGACCACCAGGTCGGAGCGCTGGAAACCCACGGTCAGCTCGTCCAGGTCGCGGAATCCCGAGGGCAGGCCGGTCATCTTCTCGCCGCTTTGCGAGCGGGCTTCGAGGTCGCTGATAATTTCGTGGATGATCGTTTTAACCTCGGCGAATCCCTCCTTGAGCCGGAAGTCCTGAATCTGGAAAATCCGCTCCTCGGCCTGGTCGATCATCCGGTCCACGTCCTCGACCGGCTCGTAGGACTCCCGGACAATGGAGGTGCAGCTCTCGATCAGGCGCCGCAACATGGCCTTCTCGCGGACGATCCGGGCGTGAAAAACGACGTTGGCCGAAGTGGGGACGCTGTTGGCCACTTCGTAGATGAACTGCAGCCCGCCCACCTCCTCCAGGCTGTCATCCTTCTTCATCTGGTCGGATAGGGTGACCGGGTCAACCACCACGCTTTTTTCGTAGAGAGCGATGATTGCGCGATAGAGCTTGCGGTGCGAGTCCAGGTAAAAGCAACTCTCGTCCAGCAGCTCCGCCGCCTGGCCGATCGCCTCGCGGTCCATCAGCATCGCGCCCAGCACGCTGACTTCTGCATCCTGCGCAAAAGGCGTCCTGCGTTCGGCGTCCACGCCCAGGGCTTTAGTTATTTCGTCCGCCAAAACTTACCTCGCTTGAATCCGGGGGGCGCTATTTCTTCCCCGGCTGGTACACTTCCCCGCTGGAGGGCCGCCCGCCCTGCTGGTCGTAGACCCGGCGGGCCAGCAGCATGTCCTCCCAGCAGCTTTTCTTCCACTGGGGATTGCGCAGCAGGGCCGCCGGATGGTAAGTGCTCACCACCGTGATGCCATCGTAGTCGCCCACCACCTGGCGCAGGCTCTTCATGGGCGCGCCGGGCGCGCGGTGGAAAAACTGGGCGCTGTGGCGGCCCAGCGTGACCACCACCCTGGGCCGGATCATTTCGAGCTGGGTGAGCAGGTACGGGTAACAGGTTTCGATCTCATCCGGCTCGGGATCGCGGTTGCCGGGCGGCCGGCATTTCACCATGTTGGCGATATAGACTTCCCCGCGGCTGAAGCCGATCGAGGCGATAATCCTGGTCAGAAGCTGGCCGCTGGCGCCGACGAACGGCAGGCCCTGGCGGTCTTCCTCCGCGCCCGGGCCCTCGCCCACGAACATCAGGTCGGCCTCCGGGTCGCCCGAGCCGAAAACGAAATTAGTCCGGCTTTTGTGCAGCCGGCAGCGGGTACAGCCGGAAATCCGGCCGCCGAACTCCTTCAGGCTTTCGCCTTTTCCGGCCTCGCTTGTTGACTCAAGCGTCCCGGCCTCGACCGGCTCGGCGTAGCGCAACGGAGCGTCGTGCCTGAATACGAATTCCTCTCCCGACTCTTCGAGCTGGCGGAGAAACTGCGCCGCCAGGCCCCAAAGCTCATCCTTAGCGCTCATTCCGCCTCGTCCGGCCCTGACTGCCCAGCAGCTGAGCCGCTTTTTCCAGTATCCGCTCCGCCAGCTCGTCCTTCGACATCAGCGGCAGATCCACTTTTCCACCGCCGGCCTCGATCAGCGTGACCCGGTTGGTGTCGCCGCCGAAGCCCGCGCCCTTTTCCAGCGGGTTGTTGAGCACGACCAGGTCGAGCCCTTTCTTTTCGAGCTTGGCGCGGGCGCCCGAGACTTCCGCCTCAGTTTCCACGGCGAAGCCGGCCACCACCGCGCCCTTTTTCCGCTTTTTCGAAAGATATTCCAGCACGTCCGGAGTTTCCCTCAGCTCGAGCGCCAGCCTGCCGCCCCGGCCGGTCTTCTTGATCTTGCGCCCGGCTGTTTTCACCGGCGCCCAGTCGCCGACAGCGGCGGCGGCCACCACCAGATCGGCCCGGGCGGCAAGCTTTCGCACCGCGGCCAGCATCTGGTCTGCGCCGGTCACGTCGCGGCGGACGACATCGAGCGGAGTGGCGAGCGAGACAGGGCCGGTCACCAGGTGGACTTCCCTGGCACCCAGACGCACCGCCGCGCGGGCCAGGGCAAAGCCCATCCGGCCGCTGGAAGGATTGGAAATGAACCGGACCGGGTCGAGATATTCGCGGGTGGGTCCGGCGGTGACCAGCACGGTCCGGCCATGCAAGTCCTGGCGTTCGCCCAGCACCCGGGCGATCAGCTCGATTATCGTCTCCCGCTCGGGCAGCCGCCCGGTCCCGGAAGCTCCGCTGGCCAGCCTTCCGCTTTCCGGCTCGAGGATCCGCACTCCGCGCTTTTTCAAGAGCGCCATGTTGTCCCGCGTGGCCGGATGTTCCCACATGTGAGTTTCCATGGCCGGCACCACCACAATCGGCGCCTGGCAGGAAAGGCAGGTGGTGGACAACAGGTCGTCGGCCAGGCCGTGGGCCATTTTGGCCAGGATGTTGGCCGTGGCCGGGGCGATCACCAGAATCTCGGCGAACCCGGCCAGCTGAACGTGGTCCAGGCCCCCCGGCTCCACTTCGCCGAAAGTAGCCGTGTATACCGGGTTGCCGGTCAGCGCGCGCAGGGTGGCCGGCCCGACAAAACGGGCGGCGTTCTCGGTCAGGATCGTCCGCACCGAGGCGCCCAGCTGGGTCAAGCGGCTGGCCAGGTCGCAAACCTTGTAGCAGGCGATACCGCCGGTCAGTCCCAGCAGAACGTTGCGGCCCTGGATGATGTGTTTCACGGTTTCCTCCCGGGGACCTGGCCGGCGCCGAGGTATTCGGCCACGAGTTTCAGCGGATCGTCGAGCCGTGAAATCCTCCGTCCTTCCGCTTCCACGATCTCCACCACCTGCCGGCAGGTCTCCTCGACCTCGTCGTTTACCACCAGGTAGCCGAACGCAGGCAAGTCCCTGAGCTCGGTTTCGGCGTTGCGCAGGCGGGTCTGCAGGGCGGCTTCGTCCTCAGTGCCCCGGCTGGCCAGGCGGCGCCGCAGTTCGGCCATGCTGGGCGGAATCAGGTAGATGAAGACCCCGTTCGGACAGCTTTCCCGCAACTGACGGGCACCCTGCACGTCCACGTCCATGATCACGTAGCGTCCCCCGGCGATCTGTTTGTCGATCTGCTCCTTGAGCGTACCGTAGTGGTAGCCGTGCACCACGGCCCATTCGGCGAACTTGCCCCCGGACAGGCAGCGCTCGAACTCAGCCTCCGAAATAAAGAAATAATCCCTGCCGTCCACCTCGGTGCTGCGCGGCGGGCGGGTGGTGGCGGAAATCGAGTAGGCGAAACGCGGATCGCGCTCGCGAATCCCTCGGATCACGGTGGTCTTCCCGGCGCCGCTGGGCGCACTGATGACCACGATGAATTTTTTCATGCCGAGTTGTTCTTCCAATTACCCCTCGCTGCCCATTAACGCCGGTCCCGGGGTCGGCCCTTTCATTCGATGTTTTCGACCTGTTCCCGGACTCTTTCCAGCTCCTCCTTGACCCCCACCATGAGCTGGGCGATTTCGGCATCGTTGGCCTTGGAGCCCACGGTGTTCGCCTCGCGGTTCAGCTCCTGCAACATGAAATTGAGCCTTCTGCCCACCACGCCGCCCGCGGTGATCGTTTCCCGCATCGCCCCCAGGTGCGTCCTGAAGCGCACGTCCTCCTCGCTGAAATCCCATTTATCGGCATAATAGGTGATTTCAGTCATCAGGCGGTTTTCATCCAGCGTGTTCTGCACCGCGGCCAGGATTTTCTCCCGCAGGGCGTCCGCCAGCTTTTTCAGCCGGTCCGGGGCTCCGAGACAGGCGCTTTCCATGTGGGCGGCCATGACGTCGAGGCGTTCGAGCAGGTCGGCGGCCAGGGCGTTGCCTTCCCGCCGGCGCATCACCACCAGGGCTTCCAGCGCTTGGCTGGTCGCCTGTTCCACGCCCTGCCAGAGCTGGCTTTCGTCGTACTCCACGGTTTCGCTCTTGAAGACGTCGGGCAGGCGACTGAAAGTGTCCACGGTCGGCTTGCCCTCGATGCCGTACTCGCGGCCCATTTTTTCGAAAAGATCGAGGTAGCGCCGGATCACTTCATCATTGGCCACGATGTGGGCCGTGTTCTCCTCGGCCGCCTCCCAGGTGAGCTGGTAGTTGATGTAGCCGCGGCTGATCTTAGACTTGACGAGGTCCTTGATCGCCGGCTCGAAGACCGAAAACACCCGCGGCGTGCGGATCGCAAAATCGATGTAGCGATGGTTGACGGTGCGGATTTCTACGGTAAAGGTCCCGCATGCCACCACCGCTTCGCCCCTGCCGAAACCGGTCATACTCGAGATCATTTTTTCTCCAATTTGAAATCCGCCTGCCTGTCCGGGCCGGACAATTCAATCTTCCCGCTCAAAGCTCAGCCGCCGGTATTGTAACGCGGGAGGTAGCAGGAAACCAGAAGAAATCCGTTATCGCCTGTGCGGCTGCCGCGCAGGGTGTATAAGTGACTGCCTTCCAGCGCCTTCAGCACGAACACGCCCGGCTGGGATACGCCCCAATTATGGTAGCCGTAGAGGCTGAGGTAGGCGGCGCGTCCCGCCTCGAAGGTCACCTCGCCGAGTTCGGTTTTGTCCTCGGCCACCATAATCGTATAGGACGTCTCCAGAGCCGTTTCTTCCGGCGTAAAGACCGCCAGACCCACCACGATCATCTCCAGGGGGCCGTCCAGTTCGACATCCAGCGAACCGTTCCGGTCGAGCCGGTAAAAAAGCTCGCCCTCCCAGCGGCTGTCGCGGCTATTGATTACCAGCCTCTCCGGCTCCCAGACTGGCTTGACGAATTCGAGGCGGGTGAGCGAGACCAGCAGCTCTTCCGGGAGCCGCTCCAGGATCACCGGCGGCACCGGCCGCTCGATCAGGTTCAACAGCTCGAGAGTGGCGGTGGTGCCCTCCCGGGTGCGGGCGCCGGTCCAGGTGACGGCCTTCCGGCTGCCGCGATAAGTGCCCGAGGCGATCAGGCGGCTGACCAGCGCGCCGGCGCGGGCGGTGGTGACCGCCACCGTCCTCGCTCCCTCGGCCACCTTGCGGGCCGGAACGAAAGCGCCGCCTTTGTGGCCTCCAAACCAGGAACAGCCGAGCACGAGGCCGAGGGCTGCCGCTGCTCCACCTAACGCTCCACCGGGTCTCACCCGCCAAACCTCCATTCAGGGTGATCCGTACCTTCGCACGCCGCTGGGGGACTCCCGGCCAGTGGGTTAGAATTCACTTCCGGTTGTCCAGCGCCCTGCCGAGCGCTTCGAACAGCGGCACGGGGATTTTTTGCACCCGCAGCTTCGCATTGACGCAGATATGTTCGGTACGGCCGCTCACCACCAGCTCGCCGGACCGCATCACCCGGTAGCCGAACACCACTTTGCGGCTCCGCAGCTTTTCCAGCCTGGTCTCTATCCGCAGCCGTTCCTCGTAGTAACTGGGCTTGTAGAGCCTGAACGAGGCGTCGCAGGTGGGAAACATCACGCCCGCGGCTTCGAGGCTGCTGTAGGGAAAGCCGAGCCGGGCCAGATAATCCGTGCGGCCCACTTCCATCCAGACCAGGTAATTGGCATGGTAAGCCACGCCCATGCGGTCAGTTTCGGCGTAACGTAAGACAATTTCGCTTTCCGTGACCAGTGCCAATTTGCCTTACCCGGTATTCAATCCAATTCGAGTCCGAGCAGGGAGGCGGGATTTATCCGGGCGCCGCGCCAGCGGACTCCCCAGTGCAGATGAGGGCCGGTGGCCCTGCCCGTGCTGCCCACTGCGCCGATCACCTGGCCCTGTTCCACCATCTCCCCCTCCCGGACGTCGATCCGCGCCAGGTGGAAAAACATACCGATCAGGCCCAGCCCGTGGTCGATGTAAATGCTGTTGCCGGTGAAGAAAGAATCGCCGGTGAGGATCACCCGGCCGGCTGCCGGGGCTACCACCGGAGTACCCTCGGCCGCGCTGATGTCGACGCCGGTGTGAGGGCTGCGTGACGCCCCGTTGATGATCCGCCGGTCGCCGAACCGCGCCATCTCGCCTGCCACCGGAACGATGAACCGCTCTCCCCAGAACGCACCCCCCGCCCACTGCGTCCAGCGGCGGTTACGCAGCTCATCCTCGCGCTCGATCCGCGCCTGGGTCGCCGAATCGGGAAACACCTGGGCCGGGGGCAGGGTCAGTTTCTGCACCGGGAAATGGGCATCCGCCACCCGCAGACGCCGGGAAAAGTTCCGCGAACTGCCGTCCCGGCGCACCAGCTTGAGTGCAAGCTCGTATTCCCCCGGCCGGGTTTCCAGGTCCACGCCGGCCAGGGTGTAAAAAGAGCCGTTCGGGCCGGGGACAAACGGCAGGCTTTTCTTCATGAAGGAGCCGGTGACAGTGTCCAGCCCGGCGTCGTCGGTCACCAGGACCCTCACGATCCCGCCCTGGTACAGGAGACTGTCGCCTACCTCCACGTTCGCCCCGGCGGCCTCCGCGGCGAAACCCGCCGTGAGATAGAAAATGGCGGCGCAGGCCACTGCGCCTCCGGCGGAACTCATCGGCCATTCCTCGCTGCATGTCGTTTTCACCAGGGTCAATCCGGCTCTCGCCGCGAACAATAAGATAATATAACTTCAGGCAGCTTTAATCAACAGCCCCGGACAGCCTGACCCCGGCCCTCAAAAAAAAGTTGCCCGGCGCCGCCGTCCACTCTATTTTTGCGCCAGGCAGGGCCGGAGCGCAAAAGCAGCGGGCCCATCCTCACACAGACTGCAGGCCAGGGAAAAGTGGAGCTGCCCCCTTACATCGAAGCCCGTATCCCGGGTGATTCCCGGGTGGTGTTTTTCAGCGACGCCCACCTGGAGAGCGAATTCACCGCCGAGGGCCGGGAGCGTTCGACCCGAGTGGTGCGTTTTCTGGAAAGCCTGCGCGGCGGTACCGACGTGCTGGTTATCCTGGGAGACTTGTTCGATTTTTATTTCGAGTATAAAACCGTGATCCCGGCGCGTCACCTGCGGGTGATGGCCGAAATCGAGAGGCTTTCCTCGGCGGGAGTGTCCTGCTATTACGTGGCGGGGAACCACGATTTCTGGCTGGGCGAACTGTTCAGCCGGACCTTGAGCGTACAGATAGTGCCGGATGCGCTCGTCCTGGTGCGTGAAAGCGATCCCGGGCATACTTTACTGGCCGCTCACGGGGACGGCCTGGGCTCCGGCGACACCGGCTACAAGATTCTGAAGGCTTGCCTGCGCAATCCCTTTCTGATCCGCGCCTTCCGCCTGATCCACCCCGACTGGGGCTACGCCATCGCCCGGCTCACCAGTCACACCAGCCGCCGGCACACCGCCAGATGGCAGGCGGCCCGCAGCGAAGCCGCAGCCGAGTGCGGCAGGAAGCTCCTCGAATCCCACCCCCGTCTCGACACCGTGATCCTGGCCCACACTCACCAGCCCGATGACCGGAAATTCGAAAACCGACGATACCTCAACACCGGAGACTGGTGCAGCCATTTTTCCTGGATCGAATGGACCGCTCCGGACCGCTTCAAAACTCAGTACTTCGCCGGCGGCCCTGCAAGAGGTTGATCAGCGGGCCGCAGCCAACGGGTGCTCCAGGAGATCGACTTCCTCCAGAAGCTGCCGCCTCCAGCTTTCCGCAGCGTAGGTTTCGAGTCCGTGGTGAATCTGGTAAATCACCTCCGGGCCGTTGTCCGCGATACCGGCCAGGATTGCATTCAACTTCTGCTCCGCCTGGTCGCCGGTCCGCCGTACCCCCTCGTCCGGATGGGCCCGGCAGCGCTCGATCAGCTCGCGCACCAATTGCACCAGCCGCAGGTCCTCGATCCCGCGGCGGATTCCCTGCCATTCCGGGGAAGGCAGCAGAAATTGCGGCTCCGGGCCGGGGTAGGCCGCGCACCAGTCGCGGTGGCCCCCGTCCAGCTCATCGTACGGATCGCCCGCGACCGACTGGTAGGCGAAATAATAAATGCCGTCGGTGCCGCTGCGGGGCAGGAACCAGCCCGGTATCACTCGATGATAGGCGGCGTCCCCGCCGACGTCCGAGGAGCCGAAGCAGGGCAGGTAAAAAAACGTAGACAGACCCTTCCCACGGGTAACTTCCACGGTCTGCGGCGACACCGAACTAATCTGGATCACCACCGCATTAAGGAATTCGGCAAGTTCCATCACTGAGGAGGTCGTGTTGAGGTCGCAGAGCACCGGGATGTCTCCCATGGCGTGGAGCAGGCCCAGAGTGCGGCGGGCGAGCTTCATCTGTTCCGGCTGGTTGGCCGGCTCGTCCACGGGGAAGAACATCAATTTGCTCCAGCCGCGGTTCAGCGCCGTGGTGTACATCAGCCTGACCGCGCCGGTAAAGAGCTGATCGTGTTCGGCGGTCCATTTATCGGCGGCTTCGGGTAGCTCCAGGCGGCGGAAAAGGTCGGAGATATAGAGCGAGGTGGGCCGGTTCATCCCATAGCGGCGCATCAGGGCCATGATCCGGTCCAGGCGGGCTACCTGCTCCCAGTTTACCCGCAGGCGGCCTTCCGGCGATTTCTCGACGAACGACCCGGAGAGGCTGACCCCGTTGATCCCGTGATCGGCCATGTCCCGGAACTGGAGCTCCAGCAGCTGCTGGTCATCCGGCGGGTAATAGTACATTCCCACGACGTATTTTTCCGCAAGCGGCGGTAGAACGGCAGGCAGCACCTCGATACGGAAAGGCACTTCCAGAGGGGTGCTGCCGGCGGCCCGGACCATGACGGTGCCCTCGTAGGTTCCCGGATCGGCGTTGGCCGGGACCGGCACGTCGAGCCAGTAGAAGAGGTTTTCGCCCATGGGCAGCGGCTTGGCGTTAGGGGCTTCCAGCATCCTCACCCGCACGCCGAAAACCCTGCTCCAGCTGCCTTCCAGCCGGGTGGCGGCGAAACGTCCCTGGTAGAGGACCGGCCGGGTCTTCAGGTTGCCGGCGGCACCGGAGGGAGGTATCGCCAGGCTCGCTTCCACCGCCGAAAGGTTTTGCAGCGCCTTGACCGCAAAGGCGAACGGCGCCACGGCGCCCCTGGGCACCTTTTCGTAGAGTACCGGTACGCGGTCGTCTTCGCGCGGCTGGGCGTAGGGCGTGGCTTCCACCAGCTCCTTGCGTTCGAACAGCATAATTCCGGCGGAGACTTCCGCAGGCCTGGGCTCCGGAGCCGGCTCGGGCCGGATCAGCCGGCCGGCGGTGTACTGGTAGCGGTCGTCGAGGCTGCGGCCGAGATGGGTCGAAAAGGTGGCGGCGTAGGCCAGCCAGCCCTCACCCTGGCCGAAAGAGCACTTCCCGATCCAGACCCGGCCTTTTTCGGGATGGCTGGCCAGCGACACAGCCACCTCGGCCACACCCTCCGGCACCCGGACCGCTCGGGTATACTCGATCCAGTCGCGGGTATCGCCCTCAGATCGGGAGCCGGCGGAACCACGGATGGCGTACAGGAGCGTATCGCCGGCCGGGCTGCCGGACTGGTCGAAGAGGCCCAGGCGCGCCGCTGCCAGCTCGCCGGCTGCCTCGCTGCTTCTGAAAGCGAAGCTAAACGCCACGCTCCGGCCCGCGCTCACTTTAAAGCGGGGGGAGCTCAATTCGAGCGCGGCGGCGCTGTCGGCATCGACCAGCAGGCACTGGAGGCTGTCTCCGCCGTCGACATAGGTCTGCTCGGCCACCGAACGGCTCGCCGACCTATCCCAGGCGACCGGACCGTCATCCGTAGCCAGACGCCACTGAGGACCCTGCTCTGGCCGGCTGCAGCCGGCCTGAAGACCTAAAATAACGAGCGAAATTGACAGCGAGAACTGCCATCGGTTCATTCTGCGCCATCCTTCGGTGGGAGTTCGAAAGCTATGTCAGGCAGGAGGTTGCACGATATTCAGGCTATTCATGGATTCCGTTGACCTATCATACCACAGAGGCAGGCGGTTGGCAAATAAATAAAAAGAGCGCAAGGCAGCTTGTGCCTGCGCTCTTTGCTCTATTTAAACAAGGCGCTTCGTGTTACTTGTTTACTTTGACCTGGATGGCCCGCGCCTTGACCTCTTCCCGCTTGGGAAGACGTAGAGTGAGGACGCCGTCGTTGTAGACGGCTTCGATTTTCTCGCCGTCCACCTGGCCGTTGAGCCGGAAGGAGCGGGAAAATTTGCCGTAGCGGCGTTCGCGGTGGTAGTTGCCGCCTTCATTGCTCTCGCTCTCGGACTTCTTTTCGGCCTCGATGGTGAGGGTGTCGTTTTCCATGGTGACCCGCAGGTCCTCGTTCTTGATACCCGGAAGCTCGGCGGTCAATTCGAAGTGGTCCTCTTTTTCGGTGATGTCCACTTCCAGCGACCGGTTGCCGTTGTCCAGTCCGAACAATTCAGGGAAATAACCTTCGAAAGCATCGTTCTCCCGGAAACTGCGAACCGGATAACCGAACGCGCTGCGGGCAGGGTTCCATCTGACGAGTCTCATTGCATCCCTCCTTGAAGGATTTGTGAATAGATCGAGTTTATTCAGACCGGGTTCTCACCCGGTTCGACTTCTGCCCGATGGTAAACGCAAGGTGCGTGCCAGATTTCCGGCGTTTAAAGCTATCTTATTGATATTTATACAATTACACTCAACGAGGCTGACCAGCGGATCTGATGGAAATGACAGCGGAAGGCAGAAAGATACGCCAATTTGACAGAGTTTTATTTATCTGGCAGAAATTGCGCCGGAATGGCAGTATGGCTCTCGAGGTAAGAAGGCCCGGTGGAATCGACTGGAGCCTCGGAAGCCGGTGGGAAATCACTGCTGGATATTTTCTCCGGAATCCCTCCTTTTCCGGTTTTGTCTGTTGTTTTCGCAGGCGCACTCGCCGGCGACCTTGAGAAACTCGTCGAGACTGATTCGTCTTTTGCAGCCATCGCGGTTCTCCAGCTCCACCTGTTCGTTGAACAGGTCCAGGCCGCTCACTCTCTCGATCTGGCCATCGCCGGTCTGGTACTGTTTCCCTTCCTTGGGGAATCTCCTGACCTGGTCCTTGTAGAAATCCCGTTCGTACATCAGGCAGCACATCAGCCGGCCGCAGATGCCGCTGATCTGGCTGGGATTGAGCGAGAGGCGCTGTTCCTTGGCGGCCTTGAGGGTCACCGGCTCGAATTCGATCAGAAAGCTGGTGCAGCAGAGCTTATAGCCGCAGCGTCCGCAGCCGCCGATCCGCCTGGCCTCATCGCGCACCCCGATCTGCTTCAATTCGATCCGGGTCTTGAAAATGGCCGCCAGGTCCTTGACCAGCTGGCGGAAGTCGACACGTTTTTCCGCGGTGAAATAGAATATCACCTTGTTGCAATCGAACTGCCACTCGGCATCCACCAGTTTCATCTCCAGCCCCCGCTCCGCCACTTTCCTGACGCAGATGTCGAACGCCTCTCCTTCCTTGTCGCTCAGCCGTCCCACCTCCTGGATTTCCTTTTCATTGGCCAGGCGCTTGATCCGGCAGAGCTGATTTTTCTTTTCAGCGCGCTTGCGGTCGGCCATCTCGCCGACTTCGGACACGCGGCCGAGGTCTTCGCCGCGATCCACTTCCACGATCACGTAATCGCCCACTTTCAGCTCGAGGTTTTCCTTCCTCAGGAAGTATTCCTTGCGCTCGCGCTTGAACTGGACTTCCACTATGTCAGCCGGTTGCACCACCGATCACTCCTCGCATCTCGTTCAGCAGCGACCAGCCCAGCAGCCGCAAGTTCACGTTGCGGTTGAGGCTGTCGTGCAGGTTGACCAATCTCCCTAATAATTTAATCAAAGCTCGTGAATCCGCAACCCGCAAGGTATATCCGGTCCCGGGGGCCTCGACCGCGCGTCCCGGCGACAGGTGCTCCAGCAGAGCTTCCCGCAGCCGGCGGGCCAGCAGGGCCGCGTAGCGCTCGAAATCCCCGCGGTTGAACATCGGCCCCCGGCGGTCCTCGCAGAGATCGAGCAGCTTGGTCCCGGCCGGTTCGAGCACGGCTTCCAGCGTCCGGTCGACCCATTCCATCTGCGCCTGATAAGCCCCTTCCTCCTTCAGACGAAGGGCAGAGGCGAGGTTGCCTTCCGCGGCCGCCAGCAGCTCGCGGGCCTGTCCCTGGTCGAAGCCGAATTTTTTCTGCAGGACCTCTGCCAGCGTGGACATCCGCGGCCGGGTGACATGCAGCCGCTGACAACGGCTCAGGATCGTGGGTAACAGGCCCGCCGGCCGGTCGCTGGTGAGTACGATAGCGACGTTGCGGTGCGGCTCTTCCAGCAGCTTCAGGAAGGCATTGGCCGCTTCCGTGCGCAGCCGGTCGGCCCCGGTGATGACGAACACCTTGCGCCGGGCCTCGTAAGGGCTGCGGGAGGCCTCGTCCCGGATGCGCGAAACTGCCGCCAGATGGTGTTCGGCCTTTTCAGCGAACTCCACCTCGCTCCAGGGCCTGGCCCGTTTCTGCTCGAATATCCCCGCCAGCTTACCCTCGTCCGGATGGCCGCCGCTGTAAAAGTTCCCGGGCACGGGGAAGACCCAGAAAAGGTCCGGGTGGTTCAGCGAATCGATCTTGCGGCAGGAGTTGCACTGGCGGCAGGCCGGGCCGGTTCCCCCACTGCGCTCGCAGTTGAGCGAGGCGGCCAGCCAGAACGCCAGACTCGACTTGCCGCTCGCCTGGGACCCGAACAGGAGCAGGGTCCCGCCCAGTCTCTCCCGACGGAGGGCCGCGGCAATCATCGAAACCTGCAGGTCCTTGTCTATCAGCTCGGTCAGGCCGAGAGCCGGGCCCTGTTTGCTGTCGTCAACCAAGAGTCTTCTCCTAAAAATCCCGGTTAAAACTATAATTTTCCGTGGTCTGTCAGGCCGGAGGTCTTGAGTTCAAGTCTCGACTGCCCGACAAAAGCTGTGGCCTCGAATGTCATCTCGTTTCCCTGCCACCGCGTATCATATTGTCCGGCCTCTTCAATTTATTATGTGAATCCTTTAAAGCTCTTCACTCCATGATATTATTTCTTTTGAGCCGTAAATAAATAATTCCCGCAACGAGAGGCCCGAAAGCCAGCGTCAGGCAAATATAAAAGGGAATAAGCGTGCCGTGTTGTGGCACCGGGAGCGCAACGTTCATGGCAAAAAAGCTGCTGACCAGCGCCGGCCACATGACTGCAATCATTATCATATTCAATTTCTTCATCAGCTGGTTGAGATTGTTGCTTACTATGGAAACCCGTGCATCCATTAGTCCGGCGATAATACTGGAGTAAATTTCAGCCTGCTTGCTGTATTCGTTATTTTCAATTTGAATATCTTCCAGAAGCTCTTGTTCCTCGGTAGTCAAGCCCAGTTTGGCGGCGTTGTGCCTCAGTTTCTCGATCAGCCGCTCATTGGAATGGATGGCGTTCACCAGGTAAACCAGGCTTTTTTCCAATCGAAAGAGGTAGAGCAGGTACTTGTTTTCCAGCGAAGTGTTGATTTTCCCCTCAAGATCGTCAGAAATAGAATTGATGCATTCGAGGTGGTTCATAAAATGGACTGTGGAAAGATTGAGAACATAGAGCAGAATACCGGCTAACGAATTGACTCTGGCAAATTTTTTCCCACCGCGAAATATCGGGACGTCCTCATCCAGGACCACTATCACCCGGTTGCTGAACAGGAAGACGCCGGTCGAGGCAACCTTGAATTCGAATTGATCCTCGCTGCTGTAACTTTTCGGCCGGTTCATGATGATCGCTGCATGGTCGGGCTCAAATTCCAGACGTGGAGTTTCTTTCGGATCGAGCGCGGAATTCAACGTATGCTCGTCAACGTTAAACTGGCTTCTAATGAACTTTTTCTCATTGTCATCCGGATTAATGAAAACCAGGACCGGCGCATCTTCCGATGTGCTTTCCACAATCTTCCCCTGCAGCAGTTCATATGCCTTCTGCATTTTTCACCTCCCCGCGAATTGTCAGAATGAAACAATATTTTTTCAGGCTTAATCCGGGGTTGTGGGCTAAGAACTATTTCCGGCCCAGCCAGGAGCGGGGGTCCACCGGCCGGGCGCCGTCGCGCAGCTCGAAGTACAGCATGGGCCCCTCGAGCGATCCGGTGGAACCCACCGTGGCGATCACGTCCCTGCCGTTGACGAAATCGCCCTTGGTAACGTACACCTCGCCGAGGTGGGCGTAGATCGAGTACATGCTGGCGCCGTGGTCGATCATCACGGTCTTGCCGTAGGCCAGGTACCATTCGGCCATCACCACCGACCCGCTGGCCACGGTCAGCACCTGCTCGCCCTCCGGCGCGTTGATTTCGAGACCGTTGTTGATCACTTTCGTCCGGGTGATTTCATCGGTATAAGGCCCGAATCCTCTCACCACTTTGCCGCGGGCGACCGGCCAGTCGAGCGAGCCCATCTTGCCGGCGAGGTAGGCGGTTTCCGGCGGCGGAGCACGGCCCTCGCGCCTGGCCTGCTCGATCAGCTCCCGGCGGCGGCGCTCCATTTCCTCGATAAGCTGGGCCATGCGCTGACGGTCCGCCCGGCGCTGCTCGATCATTTCCAGCACTCCGACCCGCTTGGACTTGACCGACTCCAGCAGAACGTGGCGCCGCTGTTCGGACTGTTCGAGACTATCCTGTTCGGTCTCGATCTCCTCCTTGCGCTCGATCCGCTGGGCCAGCTTGCGCTCGTTGGCCCGCCGGTACTGGCCATAGGTGTCCTGCAGCTGGCCCACCTCGCGCACCAGCCGCTTGTCCTGGTCGGCGATCAGGGTGAGGTACTTGATCCGCTTGAGGAAATCGGTGAAAGAATGGCTTTCCAGCAGCACCTGGGTCGTGTGGAGCCGGCCACGCTTGTAGATCTCGCGGATCCGCCGGTGAAGGATGGCTTTCTTGCGGCCGAGCTTGTCCGAGAGGCGGCCGAGCTGCCGGTTGATGTAGCTGATCTCGGCGTTGATCTCGGCTATTTCGCCGTTCAGGCTCTTGAGAGTGCGCCGCGAGCGGTCGATCTTGCGCTCGATGTCCCTGATCTGGCGGACCAGGCCGCCTTCCCGCTTCTCGAGTCCCTTGGCCTCCTCTTCCCTCGTCTCGATCTCGACGTCCATCCGTTCGAGCTGCGATTTGGTCGACTTGATCTCCTTCTCAGTCTGGCGCACATTGTCGCTCTGCGCCGGCAGACCACCGGCGGCGCAGATAATCAAAATAGACAGAACGGCAATCCTGGCCGGCGCTTTATTCATCAAATAAACCGTTTGGGTTCAAGTCCCGGCTTCCCAAAAGGACCTTCTGGAAAAATCCGTTACACCCGCCTGAGGTATCTGCTCAACGCCAGCCAGCTCCCCACCAGACCCATCAGCGCGCCGGCCAGCACCGTGTACAGGTAGTAGCGGTCGCTGAAGCCGGTGAGGGAATAGACCCGGCGGGAAAAAATTTCAGTCACGGCGTAGACACAGCCCGCCGCCAGCAGGCCTCCGAGAGCGCCCTTGAGGAAGCCCTCGAGCAGGAACGAGCGCCGGATGTAGCCGTTGGTGGCGCCCACGATCTTCATGATGAATATTTCCTTCTGGCGGCTGAAAATCGCGATCTTGATCGCGCTGGCGATGAGCACCACCGCCACCAGGCCCAGAAGCGCCGCGGCACTGATCCCCACCACGCTCACCACGTGCTTGAAAACGTCCATCCGGCGCAGCCATTCGCGGCCGTAATCGACCTCCTCGACGAACCGGTAGCCGGCTGCCTGGTCCGCCACGGTCTTGACGTGCAGCGTATCACGGTAGCCGGGCTGCATGGTGATGTTGAAGGAGGCCGGGACGGGGTTGGCCTCCAGGTCCTGCAGCAGGTCGCTGTCGGGTCCCAGGTCGCTGCGGAACTGTTCGAGAGCTTCCTCCTTGCTCAGGTAGTTCACCTGGGCCACTCCAGCCAGCGCAGTCAGCTCCTCGACCGCCAGGCCCACCTCGCTCTTGCCCGCATCGTCCCTGAGGTAGGCGACTATCTCCACCTTGTCCTCGAAGTAGCGGATCAGCGTGTTCAGGTTCAGGAGCGCCAGGGCGAACAGGCCCAGCACCAGCAGGCTGAAGCCGGTGGCGACGACGGCGAAGAAAGTCATCGTCTTGGCGCGAGTAAAACCCAGGACGGCATCTCGCAGCGGACGCAGCATCACTTTTGTGCCAATCTCCGTGGCTTGTCCCCGGATTAAACCTGGTCCGAGGTGGGAGCGAATCCCCGGTTGGAGCCGTCGTAGATCAGACGGCCGGCGGACAGATGGAGCCTGCGGAAGTCGTCCCGGCCGGCCAGCAGGCCGTAGTTGTGGGTGGCCAGGATCACCGCCGTGCCCAGTGTGTTGATCTCTATCATCAGGCGCAGTATCTCGCGGCTGATAGCCGGGTCGAGGTTACCGGTGGGCTCGTCAGCCAGCAGCACGAACGGCTCACCCACCAGAGCGCGGGCGATCGCCACCCGCTGCTGCTCGCCCCCGGACAGCTCCAGCGGGAAGTTGCGTTGCTTGCCGGCCAGCCCGAGCTGTTCCAGGACCTGCGCCACCCGCCTGCGGACAAACGAGCGGGGAGCGCCGGTCACCTCCAGGGCGAAGGCCACGTTCTCCTCCACCGTCCGGTTCTCCAGCAGGCCGAAATCCTGAAAGACGATTCCCAGCTTGCGGCGCAGGACAGGAACTTTCCTCTTTTTCAGCCGGCGCGAGCTGAATTCGGCCACCACCACCTCTCCGCTGGCGGGCCGCAATTCGTGGTAGACCAATCTGAGCAGGGTGCTCTTGCCGCTCCCGCTGGGCCCGGTCAGGAAAACGAACTCACCCTTGTCGATGTGGAAATTCAGGTTTTCCAGGACCCTGGCGCCCCGCGGATAGCTGGCTGTGACGTCGTGGAAGGTGATCAAATCCCGCCTCCGCTGCTCCGGGCGCCGCAGCAGGCGAGCGCCAGCGCGAGAGCCTCGAGCATACTGCCCTCATCCGCCACCCCCCGGCCGGCGATGTCCAGAGCGGTGCCGTGGTCCGGCGAGGTGCGCACGAAAGGCAGGCCCAGCGTCACGTTCACTCCTTTGCCGAAAGCGTGCATCTTGATCGCCACCATCGCCTGGTCGTGGTACATGGCCAGGACGCAGTCGAACTCGCCACGGGCGGCTCGCACGAAGACCGTATCGGCCGGGAACGGCCCCCGCACGTCGAGGCCCTCGCGCCGGGCCAGCTCGGCCGCGGGAGCGGTGACCTGCAGGTCCTCGCTGCCCGCCAGTCCGCCATCGCCCAGGTGCGGGTTCAGGCCGCAGAGCGCGATCCGGGGCCTCTCGATCCCGAACACCCGCCGCAGGCCCCGGTCGATCACCCTGCACTGGCCGAGGATCAACTCCCGGGTTACCAGCTCCGGCACCCGGGCCAGGGCTACGTGCGTGGTGGCCGGCACCACCCGCAGCCCTCCGCCGGCCAACAACATCGCCACTTCCACGCCGCCGGCAAGGCTGGCGAGCATTTCCGTGTGTCCGGGAAACGGGTATCCGCCCAGGTTGAGAGCGTGCTTGTCCAGGGGAGCGGTCACCAGGGCCTCGGCTTTTCCAGCCAGCACCAACTCGACCGCCTCGGCCACCGCCCGGCCGGCCCAGCGGCCGGCCAGCGCTTCGCGCTCCAGGAGATAGTCCCGGATCCGGTCGAAACCGGCAACCTCCGGCGGCAGCTCGTCCTCCCCGGTCACGTCCACGATCTTTCGCAGGGCCTCTCTCACGATGGCGGGCAGACCGGCCGGCCTGGGCCACAGCGATTCTGCCTGGGCCAGAACGAGTCTTTTACAGCCGACTATCAGGGGAATGAAGCGGCCTGGATGGCCGCAGCCCGCCAGCGCCTTGAGCAGCACCTCGGGACCGATGCCGCGGCCGTCGCCCATGGTGAGGGCAATGGTGGGGGCCGATCCGCCGCCTTCTGCCGGGCTACCAGCCTGTGGCGAGCGGCGACCAGCCCTCGAAGCGGATTTCGATGAAAGTTTTCTTGCGAAGCTCTTCAATGTAAGCCTCGATCGCCTTGCTCTGCTGCAGCCTCTCGATGATCTGTTGCCTGACGTCCTCGAAAGCCAGCGGAGCGGCCGGCTTGCGCTCCAGCTCGTAGACGATCCCGTAGCCGTGCGGTTTCATGTCGATAATTGCGCTGATCCGGTGCGTTTTGCCCGGCACGCTCGTCAGCTCACCCATTAGCGCGTCGCGGAACTGTTCGGGCTGGATGTTGTCCAGGACCGATAAAGCCGGGGACTCTACCAGGCCCGTGTTCTCCTCGCTGTTTTCCTTGGCCAGGGTATAAAAATTTTCTCCGTCCAGCACGCGCTGCCTGAGCGAACGGGCCAGGTCGTAGGCGCGCTGCCAGTCCTCCTCGACGATCTCGGTGCCCGCCAGGATGTGCCTGGCCCGGACTTCCTTCTGCCGCCGGGCCTCGACCCGGATCAGGTGCCAGCCGTACTTGGTCTGCACCATGCGCACTTCGCCTACTTTCATGCTGAACGCCGCCTCCTCGAATTCCTTGACCATTTCGCCCTTGGAGAAGAAGCCCAGGTCGCCGCCTCGGGAGGCGTTGGGGTCGTCCGAAAAGTGTTGGGCCAGATAGGCGAAATCCGCGCCACCCAGAAATTGCTTGTAGACTGAATCGATCTTGGTTTTCGCCGCGGCCAGGACCTGTTCGCTGGCGCGCGGAGCGATAATCATGTACTGGAAGCGCACCTGTTCCGGACTGTTGCCTATCGGCTGGGCGTCGAAGAACTTGCGCGCCTCCGCTTCATCCACCTTGATCCTGGGAAACTCGTGGCTGTGCTCCTGGAGGAATTTCTGCCGGTAGAGTTCATCCGTGGCCTGCTGGCGGTAGACATCCTTGAGGCCCGCCTCGTTCTGACCGGCCTCCTCCAGGTCGCGCTTGAATGCCGCGTCGTTCGGGTAGCGTTTGCGCAGCTCATCGAGCTGGTTCTCCACCAGTTGGTTGATCTCCTCGTCCGTCACTTCGATCTTGGCCGCCTTGGCGTGATGCAGCAGCACTCTTTTCTGGATTTCCGATTCGAGGACTTCGTGGGAAATCTCGCGCATGGCCGCAGTGTCTCCCGGCTCGATCTTCCGTTCAGCGGCAGTGGCAAGGGTGAACATCTTGACTTCGCTGGACATGATGATCTGGCTGCCCACCACCGCCGCGATGTCGTCCACGATCAGCCGTTGATGGGTCTGCTGGGCCGCTGCCAGCGAAAAAACGCAGAGCAGGGGCAAAATCACTTTTTTTAGCATCTTTTCTCTCCCGGTTCCGCCGTCCTGGTGAAAAACTCCGCCTGAAAGCCACACTATTTATAAAGCGCACGGCGGGACTTGTTCGGAACTTTCTTATCGCCGGCCGGTCTAAGTCCGGCAAAATCAAGTTAATTTAACCCCCCACTCCCCGGGTGTCAATCAAGCCAGGGAGAGGGCGATATAGGGCAGTGATGAGCAGAATGCGGCCGGAATGGAAAATCCGGGATTTGGTGTCATGTTGCAGGAATTAGGTTGATCTCGCGTAGGGGCGGCCCCCCGTGGCCGCCCGTCAATTCCTTGAGTACGCCGTAGGGGCGACCGGCCGGTCGCCCGGTGAAGGGGGAGGGGGGAGTATCCGTGAAATCCATCTTTTATCCGTGAAAACCATGATTCAGAATCACGGATGTCGCGGATGAGGCACGGATTGCACGGATGCCCCGCCCAGCCCTCGTGACGTAGGGGCGGCCCCCCGTGGCCGCCCGGATGGAATGGGGCAGGCACCCCGATTTATCGGGGCCCCTACAAAGTGCACGGCTTATATCTCAGGACAGGCCACCAGGATATATTCAAGCTATTCACGAGAAGAGACGGCAGGAGAAAAGCAGGATAGTAGGCCGCAGGGCTGGCTAAAACGCGGTGAGAAAAATTGAAAACTATCTTTTTGATTGGTCTATATTTCCTTCCCGCCCACCGCAAACTCGCTTTATAACATCCTCTAAATTCCTAACCTCATCCGAAAGATATTCTTGCAATTCGTAAGCTTCTTTAAGCCAGAAGCAGGCATCCGGGTGCGAGATGTCAGTCAAGACCAGACCCAGATTTGCCGCGGTCTGACAATAGTATTGCGGATATTCGTCCTTCTTATATACTGCCAAAGCCTCCTGGTAACACTCTATCGCCCGGCACACGTTTTCCACCCGCTCCGCATCGTCCCGGCTCGGCAATACCCTATAAGCATTGCCCAAGTTGTTCTGAGTCATCGCATAATCAACCGGATACTCGTTCTTCTTCCTTACCGCAAGCGCCTCCTGGTAACACGCTATCGCCCGCCGCAGGTTCTCCGCCCGCTCCACACTGTCTCGGCTCGGCAAAGCCATATAAGCAGCGCCCAGGTTGTTCTGGGTCGTCGCACATTGTATCGGATACTCGTCCTTCTTATATATCGCCAACGCC
>Ga0214473_10002579_pt1 | contig 22252 bp, 23 predicted proteins | sample RVTome_7_FD_203509 | JGI IMG/M metagenome (GOLD analysis project Ga0214473, IMG submission 203509) | Soil microbial communities from uranium-contaminated site in the Upper Colorado River Basin, Wyoming, United States - RVT98D197 | ecosystem: Environmental > Terrestrial > Soil > Contaminated >... | reverse complement strand
TATTTCTTCTTCGGCACGTACGATGTAGATTCAGGATTTTTCGATGCGCCCGTGCTTGAACTGGTACGCTCCGCGCCCGATGGTGTGACGGACCGTACTGTTCTCAGGGATGAAAACTTCGTGCTCATGGATGAAGCCTTGTGGGCCCCCGACGCGAGTTTCGTCATCGTAGCTTCTACGCCTGCACTGAATTGGGATCAGGGTGGTGGTGTCCTCGAGCTGTATCCCACAGACGGGCAGAAAGAGCCGGTTTGGCTCGCGCCTTATGGGGGACAAATGAAATGGGGACCATAATCAGTTTATCCAACCGCCCCGCGGGTGATACGCGACTGAACTGCCAGACTACTTCTATCCCAACACAAAATTATCGATCAGCCTTGTCTTCCCAATGAACACCGCCATCGAAAGCAGGGCTTTTCCTTTCACCGTATCCAGCTCTTCCAGCGTGTCATAGTCCGCGCAGGAAACGTATTGGACTTGCGCAAGCGGCTCCGAAGCCAGTTCATCATTCATGATCTGCCGTAACTTCTCCGCACCGCGCTCGCCGTTTTCGTAAGCCTCCTTCGCCCCAGTCAACGAACGGTACAGCACCGTCGCGGCGTTGCGCTGTTCGGGGTCCAGATACACGTTGCGGCTCGACATCGCCAGTCCATCCGGCTCGCGGATGATCGGGCACACAACGATCTCGATCGGGAAGTTCAAATCCCTTGTCATCTGGCGGATGACGGCGGCTTGCTGCGCATCCTTTTGACCGAAGTAGGCCTTGTGCGGCTGGACTCCGTTGAACAGCTTGGCTACCACAGTCGTGACCCCGCGGAAGTGACCGGGCCTCATCGCACCTTCCAGCGGACGCGTCATCGCTTCCACCTCCACCCAGGTCTGATACCCTTGTGGATACATCATCTCGGCTGTGGGCATCCACACCAGGTCAGTGCCGAGCGGCTCGATGAGGCTCAGGTCACGCTCAGGGTCGCGCGGGTAGTTGGAGAGGTCTTCCCGGGGCCCGAACTGCGTTGGGTTTACGAAAATGGACACTACAACGTGGTCGCATTCCTCCTTTGCGCGGCGGATGAGGGAAAGATGTCCCTCGTGCAGGTAACCCATGGTTGGCACGAGGCCGACAATCCCTGGAAAAGAGAGGCGGGTGGAGCGCAGGTCGGCAAGCGTGGAAACGGTTTGCATACACGAAACTCCTGATTGACATCGGTAGAAAATCTGTGCTACACTAAGAGCAGAGTCCCCTAAATTACCAGCTTAAAGGAGAAAATATGGCTTACGCATTTGCAAATTCCAAGGGTGTGACCTACTATCTGCACACCAAAAAGTCGATGACATCAACCGGCAAGGAGCGCACTCTGTTCTTCTTCGCAAAAGAGGTCAGGGATGGCACGCTCGACGCAGTACCCGAAGGCTACAAGGTGGTCGAAATGAAGACCGGCTTACCCGTTCTCAAGAAGACGGGAGGAGACTCGGAAACTTCACCTGAATCGTCCGCAATGGCGGAAGCACCAGGTGAATAAAGTATAACCCTATTGAAAGCAGCCCAACAGCTCTTTTAGAGAAAAACGAGACTATCGAAGACACTTGTGTATGTCAGGGGGCGGTTAATAACCGGCAGGCACGCAGACTAAGCTCGGACAAATCATTATGCGAGGTACCGTACACAATTACGCAGGAATTTAGCGCTCTCAGCCGAATTAGCGCTGACATAACTTGTTGTGCATCAAAAAGACCAGAACCGGGCAGAAAATATTGTCCGGTTCTGGTTTTGTCTGGCTTTGCCAGGAGGGGGACGCAGTAGCAGGAGTTCGTTGACAATTAGAAAATTTGTGCTAAAATAAGAGTACAAATTAATAGCTCTTTTAGAGAAAAGGAGATTAGTATGGTACACGAACACATGTCCTCTAAAAGTAATGTTCTCACCGAAGGTGCCGAAAGGAGGGAGCCATGCCAGCACTGAACCGCGTCCAACTCATCGGAAGGTTGGGAAGAGACCCGGAGAGCCACTTCACCCCCACCGGCAAAAAGGTGGCTCATTTCAGCGTGGCCGTCAGCAACCAGTGGAATGGCAATGACGGCGAGGTGAAGGAGTACACCGAATGGGTCAACATCGAAGCCTGGGGACGGCTGGCTGAGGTCTGCCAGGAGTATCTCAGGAAAGGCAGTTTGATCTACCTGGAAGGACGGCTGAAGACCAACAAGTACGAGGTGAATGCGGAGCCAAGATACTTCACCAAAGTGGTAGCCTCCGCGCTCGAATTCCTCGATACCAGGCCTGCCGAGGAAACCATGACAGCAGTAGAGGAAGAGGTAGGCGGGTACGAGCCATAAGAAAACTGAATATTTGAACAAAAGAGCCAGCATTTTTGTTGGCTCTTTTGTTTTGATAATTATCGCCGTGGGACAGCGGCGGATAGATCAACCATATTACTCTGACAAAACTGACAGGCCACATATATCCTGACAAAACTGACGAGCTACACTCATTGACAGATTCTTTTTTCCGGCTAAACTAAGCATGCATCACAAAATTCAAAGTAGATATGGAGAAATTGCTATGCCTGCACTAAACCGTGTTCAACTGATTGGCCGTTTGGGCAAAGACCCTGAAAGCAAATTTACACCCACAGGCAAGAAAGTTACCCACTTCAGCCTCGCTGTTTCACAACGCTGGAAAACCGGCGGTGAGACCAAGGAATATACCGAGTGGGTCAACGTTGAAGCCTGGGGACGACTCGGCGAGGTCAGCCAGGAGTATCTCAAGAAGGGAAGCCTGGTATATATGGAGGGAAGGCTCAAGACAGAGAAGTATGAAGACAAGGATGGCGGCACCAAATACTTCACCAAAGTGGTTGCGCTAACTCTCCAATTCCTCGACAAGAAGGACAAGGAAGAACCCGTAATGGCTGTAGAAGAGGAAACTTTAGAGTACGAAGCTTAGCTCAATACCTGCCAAATAAAACTTAATAAAGGCGTAATGCGCTCCGTCTGGAATGTGCATTACGCCTTTATGCTTTACAGGCTTTTTTTTCTCTACAACTTCTCCAACTCATCCACCATCCGGCTCAGGACATCGAACCCGCCCTGCCAGAACTTCGCCGAGCGAATGTCAATGCCCGCTTCCGCGAGGATTTTCGCGGGCGCTTCCGCCCCGCCCGCCGAGAGGATCTTGAGATATTTCGGCTTGAATGACTCGCCTTCCGCCTTGAACTGCTGGTAGAGCGAAAATACCAGCAGTTGACCAAAAGCATACGCATACACGTAGAACGGCGTGTGGTATATGTGTGGAATGGATACCCATTCCCATTTGAATTCATCGGTCAGCTCAATAGAATCGCCGAACTGCTCCTTCAGGTTTTCCTTGTACGCCGCGCACATTTCATCCACCGTTGCATTTTTCTGCGTCATCCCATGAGCTTCCCGCTCGAACAATGCGAAATAGACCTGCCGCAGGATGGTGGCGTAGGCGTCATCCACCTGCTTGAAGAGGATATCGCGGCGCACGGCCTCGTCTTTTTCCTCGGCGAGCAGTTTATCGGTGAGCATCATTTCGCCGAATGTGGAGGCCGTCTCCGCCAGCGGCAAGGACGAATGGAACGTGAACGTGCTGTGATGTGCCGCAAGCATGGAATGGATGGCATGTCCAAGTTCGTGCGCCATGGTTGCCACATCACGCGCCCGGCCCTGATAATTCAACAGAACGTATGGCGTCATATCAGGCACGACCGACCAGCAGAACGCGCCGTCGCGTTTGCCTTTGCGGACTTCGCCATCCACATGCTCCTGATCGAAGACGCGCTGCGCCATCTCCGCGATCCTCGGGTCGAAGGTATGGAAGGAATCGAATACCATTTTCGTCGCCGCGTCATACTCGAACTTTTTATCCGAATTCGCGACAGGGGCGTAAATATCATAACGACGTAACTTACCCACACCAAGATGTTTGGCTTTGAGTTTGAAATAGCGCTGGAAGATTTTGGTATTCCTGCGCGTTACATCCAGCAATACATTCACAGCTTCATCAGGAATATCATTTGTGAGATTGCGGACCGACATCGCGCCGGCAAACTTTCTGAGGGTCAAATTCTCGTTATGCCAGTCACGCGCCCGGGTCTGGTACATTTGTCCGAGAATTGGACCATCCACACCGTAAACACGATACAGCTCCTGATAGGCTTTGGCGCGCAAATCTGCATCTGCGCCCTGGACATAGGCCATCAATTGACCACGCGTCAGTTCTTTTGTTTCACCATTCACTTCCAGTTTGAATACATAACGGTTCGTGATGGCGTCATACAGAGTAACAAGCGCGCCCGCGCCCGTTACATCCTTGAGATTGATGATTTTCTCTTCCGCTTCACTCAATGTGTGAGGTTTAAAGTGGCGCATTTCTTCGAGGTAATAACGGTAATCACCTGAAACATCCATCAGACGCTGCGCGTTCGCCTCGTCCAGATCCTTCCACCACAGGCTGAAGAACAGGGTGCGGTTCTGCATCTCCGCCGCAAACTGTTGCACCCGCGCCATATACGTCTGCGCGGTCTGATCCTGCGTGTTGGATGAGAACGAGAGTCCCGTAAAGGCGTAGATTTTGTTCACAATGCGCGTCGCCGCTTCCGATGCACGCACGAACTCAAGGAATTGCTCCGCATCAATATCAGGCTTGAGCTTGCCCCGTATCCCCTCAAATGACATCACCTGCTCCTCCACGTTATCGAACGCGGCTTGCAGGTCCGGGCTGTCAAAGCCGGGGAAGAGTTCGTCGAGCTTCCATTTTGTAAGTGTGTAAGCCATAAATTCTCCTACAAAAAAAATAGGTGACAGTCACCCAGGAAGTATTCACCTCTGCCTGTGCATAAAAGTCACAAAAGTGACTGTCACCTTGTTATTACAGACTGGATCGGATATGCACAATATCCCCATCCTTCACGGGATATTCCTTGCCTTCGAGCCTTAACTTGCCCTTCGACTTCGCTTCATTCATCCCGCCGAGGCTGATGAGGTCCTCATATGGCACCACCTCGGCCCGGACGAATCCACGCTGAAGATCGGTGTGGATTTCGCCTGCGGCTTCCTGCGCGGTCGCGCCGCGGCGCGTCTCCCAGGCGCGGACTTCGTCTTCGCCAACGGTAAAGAACGATTGCACCTGGAGCAGATCATAAGAGAGACGGATCATCTTGTTCAGGCTCAGTTCTTCAATGCCGTATTCCTGCATAAATACAACCGCATCTTCAGGGGATAATTGTGCGATCTCCATCTCGAGTTTGCCCTGCAAAGCAACAGATGGAGTATCGAATTCCCATTCTGGTGCGGTTTGACCTTCACCTGTATTGAAGACAATCAGGACAGGTTTGCGGGTGAGCAAGCCAAAGCTGGCAAGGATTTTACCTTCCTCTGCTGAGACTTCCACCTTCCGCAGAGGGGTATTTTTTGAGAGTGCCATATTCAAGCGTTGGAAGAGCGCGGTCTGGCGTTCGTTATCTACCTTGTCGGTGCCACCCTTCTTACGTTCTTCGGTGAGGCGTTCCAGTTTCCGTTCGACTGCGATCAGGTCATTCAACAGCAATTCGCTCAACATCATATCAACGTCGCGCCTGGGATCCACGCTCCCTGCGGTGTGAAGGACGCTATCGTCCATGAAGCCGCGCACAACCAGGATAAAGCCATCCATTTGCGTGAGCTGATTCAGCAGTTGACCGGAGATGCCGCTTTTTGCCGCGCCCGTTTCCAGCCCCGCGATATCCGCGTAGGTTACTCTGGCATAGATCGTCTTCTTCGGCTTGAACATCTCCGAGAGTCTGGTCACGCGCGGGTCGGGAACATCCACGACCGCGGTATGGACTTCGAAGCGTCCTGCCGAAGCGGTGGTCGGTGTATCCCCGCGTGTCAATGCATTGAAAATGGTGGTCTTTCCTGACTGGGGTAATCCGATTATTCCTAGTTTCATCTTGACCTTCGTGTCGGGAGTGGTATACTTTGGGGCGCAAATCAGGCCGGAGTGGCGGAATTGGCAGACGCGCACGACTCAAAATCGTGTTCCCTACGGGAATGAGGGTTCGATTCCCTCCTTCGGCACTCGTTTTCACTGGCATTATACCCTACAGGCAATTTAACCGAACGTCCTCTCAGAACGGGAGGATGTTTTTGCTAAGCCTATATTTTTATTAGACAAATATTATGACTGTTGACTTTCAATATGCTGCGCCGTAGAATGAAAGTAATCACAGTGCAGCGCCTGCACAAGTGCGCTTGCGCGAATGTCACAAGGTGGTTCGGCTCTTTTTGTGAGGTGAGAGATGAAGCTTTATATAATCTTTGCGCTGATTGACCTGTTCATTTTATTGGCATACCCCATCGTTTTTGTGTCGGGAAAGGTGCGCCAGCTTCTGCGTTTTAAGAGATAATAGGGCTATTGTCCATTGCGAGCCTCACAGCCTTGTAAATGATGAGTGAGGCGAACGCTCCTCGCAATGACAGCATGGAGGCCACTATGCCGTCAATGAACGATGTTCTGGGTGTCATTATGGGAGGTGGACGAGGGTCGCGTCTGCATCCGTTGACCAAGATGCGCTCAAAGCCTGCCGTGCCGATCGCGGGCAAATATCGACTCATTGACATTCCCATCAGCAACTGCATCAATTCGGGGATCTTTCGTGTTGCGATCCTGACGCAGTTCAATTCTGTTTCGCTTCACCGGCACATTTCCCAGGCGTACAACTTCGACGTGTTCCACACCGGCTGGGTGCAGATCTGGGCCGCGGAGCAAACGCCGCAAAGCGCAGACTGGTATCAGGGCACGGCGGATGCGGTGCGAAAACAACTATTTGAGATCCAGGCTACTGGCGCGGAATATGTGTTGATCCTTGCCGGAGATCATCTCTATCGCATGGATTACACAGCGTTGGCGGAATATCACTGGGAGAAAAATGCTGATATAACGGTGGCAGTCCAACCCGTCGCGAAAAGCGAAGCATCTCGTTTGGGGATTTTGAAGCGCGAGATGGATGGCCAGATCTCCGCGTTTGTTGAAAAGCCGAAGGATCCGGCGATCCAAAATAGATTTGTAAGTCGTGATGACCCCGAGCGTCCGTTGCTGGGTTCGATGGGCATTTATCTGTTCAAGACCAAAGTGTTGAATGACCTTCTCAACTATCATCTGCGGCATGACGATTTCGGCGGCGAGATCATCCCGGAGGCGATCCAATCTCATGAAGTGTATGGTTTTGATTTTGATGGTTATTGGGAGGATATTGGAACGATTCGCTCCTTCTATGAAACCAATTTGAAATTAACGGTTTCGAATCCACCGTTCAATTTTTATGATGCGAAGGCGCCGATTTATACTCACGCCCGCTTTCTGCCCGGCTCCATTGTGGAGGACAGCCAGTTGAAGGATGTGCTGCTGGCGGAGGGCTGCCGCATTCGCAAAGCCGAGATTAAGCATTCAATTGTGGGTATCCGCAGTCAGATTGCGGAGGGAACAGTGATCAAAGATAGCATTCTTATGGGAGCAGATTATTACGATGTTGAGAAGCCGCGCGGGAACCTTCCAATCGGGATCGGCAGGAATTGTCACATCGAATCTGCGATCCTGGATAAAAATGTGCGTATTGGTGATAATGTTGTGATCCGTCCATTTCCGCTTGATTCCGGAGATATTGATAATCAGCTCTACTTTGTGCGCGACGGTGTTGTAGTGATTGCAAAAGACACCGAGATCCCGGCTGGCACAAAGATCGCGCCTTCATGATCGGTATGTAAAAGCAGAAATAATTGTCGAGACTTCTGACTTGACATCCCGAAAACAGAAGAATACACTTGGTAACAATTGGGGAGTAGCCACCTGCCAGCTGCAAGGCGGCAGGACGAGTTGTCGTCAGGACATGGCCCGCAAGCGCGCGCCATCGGCAATTCGAAGCGCTCTCGAGCGTTAGGCGAGACCATTACAGGGTGTGGTGGTCTCGTTTTAATTTGCCAGATCATCGTACTCCATATTATTCATACAGGAGATACTTGCATGTCCGACGAAAAAGAATACATCCCCCAGCAGGAATGGCACGCTCTTAAAGCTGAAGAGGTACTTAACCATCTTGAGGTTCAGGATAAGGGGTTAACTTCTGAAGAAGCGAAAAAACGACTGGAACATTACGGTCCAAATCAATTAAAAGAGGCGCCGCGCCCCACCTTCCTTCAAACGTTGTGGGAGCAGTTGAACAATTTTGTCGTCATCCTCTTGATCATTGCTTCGATCATATCCGCCCTGCTTGGAGACTACATCGAAGCCTCGGCGATTATGGCAATTGTGGTTTTGAATGCCGTGTTGGGAATCGTTCAGGAGCGGCGCGCCGAAGAGGCTCTTGCCGCACTCAAAAAACTTGCGGCACCTGATGCACAGGTAATCCGCGATGGGCACAGACTATCCATCCCCGCGCATGAACTGGTCCTTGGCGATATCGTTTTCCTGGAGGCTGGTAATTACATACCCGCTGATGTCCGTTTGCTGGAGGCGGTCAACCTGCGTGTGGAGGAGGCTTCGCTTACCGGCGAATCGCTCCCGGTGCAAAAGAACGCCGCGACCGTATTGGAGAAGAACGTCCCCCTGGGTGACCGTAAGAACACAGCCTTTATGGGGACACTGGTCTCCTATGGCCGCGGCCGGGGTGTGGTCACCAGCACCGGGATGCATACGCAACTCGGTTTGATCGCCACCATGCTTCAGAATGTGGAAACAGAAGTGACCCCGCTGCAGCGAAGGCTCGATCAGCTGGGCAAATCGTTGAGTGTGGCCGCACTGTTCCTCGTGGCGATTGTCTTTATTGTTGCTCTTATCAATTACACAAATATCAACGAACTCTTCACGGGTCCGCTGGCTTATCTAGGCGAATACGCAGCTGACATTACGGAAGTCTTTATCATTGCCATCAGTCTCGCCATCGCGGCCGTGCCGGAGGGCTTACCCGCCGTTGTAACGATTTCCCTTGCGCTCGGCATGCGTGAGATGATCAAACGCCACGCGCTCATCCGAAAGCTGTCTTCCGTTGAGACGCTTGGATCAGCCACCATAATATGTTCCGATAAGACCGGCACCCTTACGCAAAACGAAATGACCGTCACACGCCTGTGGGTGGACGGCCGGTTTATCACCGTGACGGGAACAGGTTATGTCCCCAAAGGCGATTTTCTTGTCGACGGACAGAAGGTGATGATCTCGAAATATCCCGCTGCGCAGACCGCGCTCTGGCTGGGGCTTTTGAACAACGATGCTTTTCTTGAAACAACAGGCGAGGAAGATTCACAAAGAACCTATCGTATCGTAGGCGACCCCACCGAGGGCGCGTTGCTGGTGGCTGCCGCAAAAGCTGGTGCTGCTCACATAGATATAAAAGAGGCTTACCCGCGCGAGAGCGAGGTGCCGTTTGATTCTGAACGCAAGCGCATGATTACAGTGCACGATGTGGTCACGCCGAGAGCTGAAGATCCCTCTCCTTTCACAGATGAGAAACATAAAAACTGGGATGTGATTGCCGTCAAAGGCGCGCCTGATGTGGTGCTCGAACTCTGCACTCAATATCAGGATCTGGACGACACACCCAGACCATTGGGGACGGAATCCCGCGAACGAATCCTTGCCGCCAACGATGAATTGACAAAAGATGCCTTGCGCGTGCTGGGTCTTGCGTATCGTGTGACCAGGGATGTTCCTGATAATCCCGAACAGGTCAAAGCTGAAGAACTTGAAAAGGATCTGGTCTTCGTTGGCTTGATAGGTATGATAGATCCTCCCCGCACAGAAGTGAGACCAGCGCTCGAAAGAGCGCGCGAAGCTGGCATTCGCACCGTCATGATCACAGGGGATTATCCAAATACCGCGCGCGCCATCGCCGAGACCATTGGCCTGCTTCAACACGGCAGAAAAGTGATGACAGGCGCACAACTGGACGCAACCAGTGACAAGGAACTTAAGAAGGTGATCGAAGATACCGCTGTCTTTGCCCGCGTTTCACCGGAACATAAGATGCGCATCGTGGACGCGCTTCAAGCCAACGATGAGATCGTCGCGATGACAGGTGACGGAGTCAACGACGCACCTGCCATCAAGCGCGCCGACATCGGTGTGGCGATGGGCATTACAGGAACGGACGTTGCCAAGGAGACCGCCGACATGGTGCTCACAGATGACAACTATGCGAGCATAGTCTCGGCAGTGGAGCAGGGACGCATCATCTATTCGAATATTCGCAAATTTGTGTTCTTCCTGCTCTCATCCAACGTGGCTGAGATCATGATCATCTTCCTGGCCACACTGGCAGGACTCCCCGCCCCACTTACGGCCATCCAATTGTTGTGGCTCAACCTGATCACCGACGGCGCACCGGCACTGGCGCTTGCCGTCGAAAAAGGTGACCCAGACATCATGCAGCAGAAGCCGCGCAAGAAGTCGGAGCCGATCATCAATCGCAGCATGATGCTTGGCCTGGGCGTTCAAACGGTCGCTCAGACTGGCGCTGTGCTGACGGCATTCGCGCTGGGCCTGATCTGGCACCTTGAAGCGGGCGCTTCCGTTGCGGGAAACCCGCTGACCTACCTGTTGCAGCACGATTGGCGCGGTGTGGATGTACAGAGCGCGGAGACGATGGCTTTTGTCACGCTCTCTCTCTGCGAACTCTTCCGCGCTTATACGGTTCGCTCGGAACGCGCCTCCATCTTCCAGATCGGTGTGTTCTCGAATCGTTACATGCAATATGCAGTGGGACTTTCGATCGCATTACTTTTGCTTGTGTGCAGTGTGCCGTTCCTGCAGCCCATCTTCAACACACACTTCCTCAGCGGGCGCGAGTGGGCCATCGTCGTCGGTCTGGCCCTCATTCCCGCGACCGCAGAAGAGATCACGAAATTCTTTTTGCGGAGGAGCAGACAAAGTTAACGAATATTTCCCGCCTAGAATCAATTACGGATTACGAAACGGTTACGTAATCCGTAATTCTTTAACTTTGAATGACTTGCGATGAATGGGAGAGACGCCCAGCCGCTGCAACGCGAGACGATGGGCCTGCGTGCCGTACCCTTTATGTTTTCCAAGCCCATAGCCCTGATACTGTGAATCCAGTTTACGCATGTAGGCGTCGCGCGCAGTCTTCGCCAGCACGGACGCGGCCGCGATGCTCAAGCAGTGCACATCGCCTTTCACGAGCGCCGTCTGTGAGATATCAAGCTGAGGGAGTTCGAGTCGAAAATCGGTGAGGAGATATTGCGGATAGATGGCTAGATCCTGCAAGGCGCGCAGTGCAGCCAACCTTGTCGCACGGACGATGCCCTGCGAATCGATCTCCTCTGCGGAAGCAAATGCCACGCTCCATGCGAGCGCGGTTTCCTGGATGCACGGCGCGAGTGCCTCACGCTCGAGGGGAGTCATCTGCTTGGAATCCCGCACCCCGGCCAAAGTCCGCGAAAGAAGCGTTGAGTCGTCCGGCAGGATCACTGCGCCAACCGCGACCGGTCCGGCGAGCGCGCCGCGTCCCGCTTCGTCCAATCCTGCCACATGAAGCAAGCCGCTTTTCCAGAATTCTGATTCAAAGTGCGTGTCAGGATCAACGCGCATCACCGTAGGTTCCTCGCCGCGCGTTGGCGTGAATACGGAAGATATCCCGGATCATGCGTACTGCATCGCGCAACGCATTTACCTTGCTGTCTGAAAAATGATGCCAGTGAATGGGAATTTCCTTGATGCGATAGCCATGACAGCGTGCGATGTACAGCAGCTCGATGTCGAACGACCAGCCATGCAGTGTTTGACGGCTGAAGATGTCTTTGGCAACCTCCGCGCGGAAGGATTTGAATCCGCATTGCGTATCATTCAGCCCCGGCAGGATCAATGCCTGGATAATAAAATTGATGCCGCGTCCGCCAATATGGCGATAGGATGGTTCGTTATATCGCACAGCCCCTTTTGCTTCGCGTGAAGCGATGGCAATATCAAAATCCTCGAGCGCAGGAGGAATGAATTTTACGATCTCTTCCACCGGCATGGAAAGGTCCGCATCGCACATGAATCGATAATCCCCCTGTGCTGCGAGCATGCCGCGCTGGACAGCCGCTCCTTTGCCTCGTTCACTCTGGATCACACGCAGGTTTTTATGCTGCTTCGCGAATTGCTGTGCGACCTCATACGTACGGTCACTGCTCCCGTTCTCAACAACGATCATTTCCGATGTGAAAGATTGTCCATCAAGAAAACGAAAGATCTGCTTTAACGTCTCAGGCAGGCGATTCTGCTCGTTATGAGCAGGGATGATAATGGATAGAAAAGGATTCAAAGTTAATTCAGGACGTGACAAAGACAAGATAAGCAAAAGTAGCAAGAATGCACATTAATGCCAGCCCCAATGCAGCAATGACAGCGAACTGAAGCGGCGTCATGCCAAGAATGCGCCGGTTTTTTGGTCGTTGAAAGGATCCTGCAGGGCCTGATTCCTGCAATGCGGAAGATACTCCTTCTGCAGAAGGCTCATCCTCTGTCATGGCAAAATCAAAATCCGCGGGGTCGAATGGTTTTAGATTCTCTGACGCATTGAATATGGCACGTGCCCGCGAGACCTCCTGTTGGGCAGGCTCACCCTGCTGCCTTGCCGCACGCGGCTCGGTCGGCTGTGAGGTAACAGGCCCCTTCCTTGGGTGACGCGGGTTCACAATGCGCTCTGTGAACTCATACACAGCCTCGACACTCAGCACGGGGTGTCCCGTTGATAGTCCCGCTACAAATGACTTGATGCCATCGATCATCATCACTCTGACGGAGGATCCTACGGATTCGATGTGCAAGCCCGGGTCAGCCGCAATCAATACCGGCTCTATGCTGATGAGGGGCAATTTCGTTCCCTGGCGTTCGATAAAGGCCTGCAGTGCTCGCGCCATGCGGGCAGTGATCTGGATCAGGTTGATGCTGGCAGGCTTATATCCCTCCCCTGATTGAATATTCCACGATGCACCTTTTGCTTCATATCTGCCGCGCAGATGGGTCACATTGATAACAAAAATACCCGCAGGACCGAGCAGGATGATTGGGATCGTAATGCCGCTCTGACCAAGCGTCATGTTGCGGATGAGGGCATAGCCTCTCTCCAATTGACGATCGAAGAAATTGATAATTGCCTTCTGTGCCTGCAGTTCATTGGGCCAGTTCAGGCCAAATGTAAGCATGCCTTGAAGGCGCTGGGCGATGCCGAGCTCGCCTTTTTCATCGAGAAGAGGGGTTTTATCTATGATCTTCATATCAAACTAGAAAACAGGTGTCTGCTCCAATTCATCGTGACTCGCTTCCGCATGTGTCGAAATGATTTCCCTGCCATCACGGTTCAGTACTTGTACAGGCTTTCCCTGCTCAAAGGTGCTTGCCATAAGTCTTTTGCGCTCACCGATCACAAAGCGCTTTCCACTTCTAATGCGTTCCAGAAGTTCCTTGCGACCAAGCAGAATATGGTCTGAAAAAGTGGCGCCCCGTCGTTCATATGCGCGCACAGTCAGGATTTGTCCATTCTTGTAACGGACTGCTTCGATCACACCATCAATTTTTTTTGCCATGAAAAATCCTCTGTGTGTATTTTAGCATTAAACAACAAAGAGACCCTAAAGGTTTCTAAAACCTTTAGGGTCTGATAATTGTCGGGGCGCCGGGATTCGAACCCGGGGCCTTGGCGCCAAGCGCCACGCGCTAGCCGGACGATGCGTGGCGCGCGGCGCCAAGGTCAGAGAGATAACGCCTGATGCCGCGGGCTTTGATTTTTCGTTCCCGAAGCATTGCTTCAGAACGTGTTGTGAAGCACTCTGTGTAGATTAATTCCCACGGTCTACCTGCACGCGTCGAGGCTGACTTGCCTGCATTATGTTCTTGCAGACGCTTTTCCACCACTTCCGTCGACCCCACGTAATATCGCTTCAGACGTTGACTCCAAATGATGTATACGTAAATCAAGTCGGGGCGCCGGGATTCGAACCCGGGACTTCTTGCTCCCAAAGCAAGCGCGCTACCGGACTGCGCTACGCCCCGTCCTATGCTGTGTGAGTATAATGCGAAGGATGAAAACCCGTCAAGCGACAAAACGGACACTGGTACTGCTTGCGCTTCTAGCAGGGATAACAGCCTGCTCGCCGTCAAACCAATCAACTCCAACATCCACAGCCACTCCACCAGCTGGTTCTCGAACACCCCAACCGACTCTTGCACCTTCACCGGCTCCCACATCCACCCCGCGTGCATGCCTCACTCAACCAGGCCGCGTGGATGAGGGCAAACTCGACTCGACCAGTCCTCCGCAGGAATTCCAGATCTATCTGCCTCCCTGTTATGAGGAAAAAACGGACCAGCATTATGCCGTCCTTTACCTCCTGCACGGGCAGACCTACAGGGACGATCAATGGCTCCGTCTCGGCGCAGTGGATGTAATTGACAATCTTATCCTCTCAGGCGAATCGATCCCCTTCATCATCGTCTTTCCAGATGACCGTTACTGGAATCTGCCGGCAGGTCCCGGCTTCGGCCAGCGTCTGGTGGATGATCTTATCCCTTACATTGATCTCACGTATCGCACGATCCCCAATCGAGATCATCGTGCCATCGGCGGCATGTCGCGTGGAGCAGGCTGGGCATTACGGTTAGGTCTCACGCGCTGGGATCTGTTCGCCACGATCGGCTTGCATTCGCTTGCCGTCCTTCAAAGGGATGCCTCCAGGATCCCAGACTGGCTGATGAATATCCCAGCCTCATCTCGCCCGCGCGTGTTCATGGACATCGGCGACAACGACCCAGAATTGACGATAGCGCAACTTGTGGAAGCGCAATTCAATGAACATGGCTTGTCCCACGAATGGCACCTGTACAGCGGCGCACATACAGAGGAATACTGGGGAGCGCATGTCGAGGAATACATCCAATGGTACGCGGAGGGATGGAACAATATGACTTCCAAGTCCTCAGAAAATCATTCCGTTATACCGAACAATGACACGTTCATAATGCTACATATTCAGGAGGTTCCATGAACATCTCGCCCAAAGGGATGTACTGAGTAGGCGATTATAATTGCCTGACCATGACCTTTGCCATTGTCCTCTTCGGCTGGATCTTTTCACTCTGTCTGCATGAGTTTTCTCACGCGCTCGTGGCTTACTACGGCGGTGATTACACCGTGCGTGAAAAAGGCTACCTCACATTCAATCCGCTAAAATACACTCACCCGGTTTTTTCGATCATCCTGCCACTGGTATTTCTCCTGCTGGGCGGAATCGGCTTGCCGGGCGGAGCCGTCTATATCGAAAGATGGCGCATCCGCGATCGCTTCTGGCTTAGCGCCATGTCACTGGCGGGTCCTCTTTCGAACTTATTGGTCGCAATCATTCTTGCCATCATTCTGCGCGTTTCCCCGGTCACCCCTTCAGGCATTTGGCCCGGGGTTTCGTTCCTGCTGGTTCTTCAGGTATCCGCCCTGTTTTTCAACCTTATCCCTCTTCCACCCTTTGATGGATATAGTGTCATTGAACCCTTCCTCAGCCCCGTGATCCGCATGCAGGTGGACCGCTTCCGTGGCGCGGCCATCTGGATCGTCTTGCTGGCGTTCTGGTACATTCCCTTTGTTTCGAACCTATTCTGGGGAGGGGTCCAAATCTTCGCCTTAATTCTGGGAGCGGATTGGAACCTGGTCGCAATCGGGTTTGACAGGTTCCGATTCTGGCAACTATAAGCACTACCCAAAACTGAATTCCGGGATCGCCTTCGGCAGGGCAGGCCTGATTCTATTGAACAAATCATCTTGGGGAAAGTTTGGTTTATCGCCTTTCGTTCTCCAAAACAATTTGACAACTTAGACCTACTTGGTTATAATATTTGTGTGATATTTCACAAATAGGAGGCAGGTAGAATGAATGCTCAAAGGCTCCCCCACATTGTTATCGTTGGCGCGGGATTTGGCGGAATGGAAACGGCGCGCAGGCTGGTAAACGCGCCGGTGCAGATCACGCTGATCGACAGGCATAACTATCATCTATTCCAGCCCCTGCTATATCAAATCGCCATAGCGGGTCTTGTGCCTTCGCAGATCGCCTACCCGTTGCGGACCATATTTCGCAGACAAAAGAATCTAACCTTCCACATGGGTGAAGTGACGGCCATCGATTTTGAATCTCGATATGTAAAAATGGATGGTTCGGTGCTGGCCTATGATTGTCTGGTGCTGGCGGTTGGCGGACAGACGAATTTCTTCGGAATGAGCACTGTTGAGCAGAACAGTTTTCAGCTAAAGAATATCGAGAGCGCGGTCAGCACACGCAATCACCTGCTCGGGATGTTCGAGAAAGCCAGCCGCGAAGTGGACGTTGACCGAAGAAAAGCTTTGTTGACCTTCGTCGTCGTTGGCGGCGGACCCACAGGTGTGGAAACGGCAGGCGCGCTGGCTGAGTTGATCACCCATGTGATGGCGAAGGATTATCCTCAAATGGATTTGAAGGATGTGCACGTGCTGCTTATGGAAGCAACAGATCATTTGATGGGAAATTACCCTGATGAGCTGCGCAGGGCCACCATTGATTTGCTGCGCAGCAAAAATGTTGAAGTGTTGTTGAACACAAAACTATCCGATTACAACGGAAGGCAGATCACTCTCGGAGATGGAACGCAAATCAATGCTCATACATTGATCTGGACAGCAGGCGTCCGCGCCTCCGAACTCACGAATCGGCTTGGGGTCCAGCAGGCAGCTTCCGGACGGGTGCGAGTCGAACCCACTCTGCAGTTGCCTCAGCGTCCTGAAGTCTTTATCATCGGCGACGCGGCTTATCTGGAGAATGGAGAGGGTCAGGCGCTGCCCATGCTATCAACCGTCGCTATCCAGCAGGGAAGGACAACCGCGGACAATATACAGCGAATCCTACGAGGGCAAAGCGCCGAGCCGTTCCGCTACAGGGATCCCGGCCTGCTGGCGACGATCGGACGTAACGCGGCGGTTGCACGCATTTGGGGATTGTCATTCAGCGGATTCATCGCCTGGTTAATCTGGGTATTCCTGCATATTTATCGGTTGATCGGTTTTCGTAATAGACTGGTCGTATTGATCAACTGGGCATGGGACTACTTGTTTTATGAAAATCAGGTGAGGCTGATTACAAGGGAATAAGTGACCGGCAAATGCCCCGCTCAGGATCAGACAATGAGCCAAAGTTTGGAAAAATATTCAGGCGGCAGACGAATGGATGCAAATAGCGCGCACAAACTGGACCCATTGACGAGAAAATGCAGGATGATCCCTGGCCACAGCGAGTTCGATCTATGATAGAGGTAAGCCAGCACCAGGCCCAGGATAAAAGTCGGGATGAGCGAAACCGGATCCAAATGTGCGGCCGCAAAGATCGCGGAACTCAAGAGCGTGGCATTCATCCATCCGTATTTCTGGCGAAAGCCCTGAAAGAGAAAGCCCCTGAAAAATATTTCCTCCACGAACGGGGCGAAAACAACCGCCACCAGGAAAAACCACCCGGGCGAGTCAAGCATTTCAAAGAGCCGCAGGATCGATTCACCCTGCGTATCAATTCCAAGTTTCAACAGAATGAAGTTGTGCAACAGGATAACAGCGTAACCGCCAATGAGCAGACCGCAACCCAGACCCATCACCTTCGATCCAAATTTCCTGAAGCCAAGATGTTTCCAATGGATGCGTCTCCACGCGAAAATCAAAACGACGGGCAGGAGATAGGCGAGTTCAAGGAAGACGATCCCGGCGCCTTGCGCAAGTTCCGCCTGCGAGCCTCGCAATGCAAGAATGAGCAGAATGGCATCGATCATCGCCAGCATCACAACACCCAGCCAGACATCGAAGACGGTCCAGGGAACCGGGTACTCAGGGGGATCCTGGATGGAAGCAGGCTGCTGAAGTTCTGAACTCATCCTTCCTCTCCCAACTCCCGGTAGATAAACCACTGACCCTTGCGGTCGTCCACATTTTTTATGGCGCGGTCGTAGTAAATATCGAAGATTTGATCGGTATCCACTTTCACCCTGAAATAAAACCTGCCCACATTCAACGAGCCACGGCTGGATGCAACGGCTGCGTGCGCGGGACGCATATTGCGCGCCATTTTTCCGCGGCGTGCGAAGTCGCTCCATGCGGAGAGCATCTCGGTCACCCGGTAGGTCTTGCCTTCCCAGATGAAACCATTTGGGCAATCGGGGCTTTTCTCGCGCGCGGGAGGCGTAGCGAAGACGGCTTCAATAGGGTGGTCGAAAAAATGGATGGGCTGGAAATTATCCACCTGGATCTAAACCTTATAAGGATCGTCGGCCTGTAAAAAGGCAAGCAGCATCCCCCGCATGGGATGATCCTTCAACCAACCGCGGATCTGTTTAACGTTTTCGTAATCGTCCTCGCCAAGTTTTTCCAGATAGATGCTGTCCAAATGATTTTTGGTTTCCACTGCGCGCAGATTTTCCTGAAAGGGGCGCGTGAAGAATTCGTTCAGGTTGTCGTGCAGGTTCCGGTCGATCAATACCTCCCACTCATGCTGGTCAAGCCAGATCCCGTTGCAGTTGCGGCATCGGTCGATGTAAAAGTCGGTATCAGGAAAGATCTTGTAACGTGCCATTATATGACCGCAATCGGGGCAAAACTTTAGTTCCCTCACTTCCCACATTGGATCGATCTCGATGGCTCCCTCTTTTGGAGGAAATTCACGACCCAATGTTCTCCGCCACGTCATATAGGCGTTGGATGGGATCGAAACACCGCTGCAATTCGAACATTGGCTGGCGGGGAGTCTCTCCAGAAGCTTGATCGGGCCGAGTGTATTGTCTTTACAGACCGGGCATCTCATATCGCCTCCGATACGAATAGGTCTTATCGAATTATATTGCCATTTCCAAAGTTCATAATGTGGTTCTCCAGGCTTTGTCGTGAAAGGGGGCCGGCTTTGGGGGTGAGAGCGTGCGTACGCACGCTCTCACCCCCAAAGCCGGGTTATATACCACGGAAATTCCCAGAGAGCCCATAATGTCCGCGTCGCGCCGCCGATGGCGACCTTGTTTGAAAGCAGCAGACCCATGACTAATCGTCTTCAAGCTCGAGATGGAAATAATGCAAGAAGCGATGAAAGATCGGCGTGGCCAGTACGCCAACAGAGGCCAGCAGGATAATACCTGAATACAAGGCATAAAATGAAGCAAAGACTTTTCCAGCGTTTGTCTGCAGTGTATTGACAGGCCCCATTCCACCAAGGATCATGGATGCATTGAGAAGAGAGTCGATCCATGAAAGGGATTCATAGTAATGATAGCCCAGCATGCCGATGCCCAGCGAAAATAGAATGACCCCGGCCGCCAGCAGGCCAAATCGTAGCATGCGCTGTGCAAATTCAGACTGGCTTGCCAGCGGCTGTTTATGATGCTCGAACACGTAGTGCCTCCTTTATCCATCGTATTTCCAATCCCAAAACCAGAACGCGAGACCCTTGAACCCGCCCCATTTCTCGAACCGCTTTTCGATTTCCTTTGCCGTGACAGGTTCCCCGCCATACCATTCATACGAGACCACTTTCAGCGCGTATGAGTCGATCGGGATGAAATCATGGCGACCCAGGATCATCAACAGGTTTGCGGCTGCATAGGGTCCCACGCCGTTGATTGTCAACAGTTCCTTACGCAGTTCAAGCGTGGGCAAACTACTTTTTTTGAGAGACTCCAGATCGAACTGACCCGATGCAACGCGGACAGCCAGTTCATGAATGGCCGGGGCGCGATAACCCACGCGTATTTTTTCCCTGATGAATTCAGGGCTGGAGGATGCGATGGCTTCAGGAGCGGGGAAGGCTTTGGTCTCGGTATGCGCCTCACTATCGTTCCCAGCTGCTCGACCCGCAGAGGACGAATATTCGCCGAATTCATTGACCAATCTAAGGGTCATGTTCCTGGTCGCGGCCCAAAGTGTGTTTGTCGTCAGGATGGTTTTGATCACATCTTCGAAGAGAGTGGGCGAGCGAAGGACCCGGCCCAGAGCACGCTTTTTGGCGCGCGCCAGCTTCGGCTCCCCGCCTGAAGCGGCGTAGAAGAGCGAGAAATCCATGTCGAGTCCGAACATCCACGTGACTTTATCAGCCACTTCCTGCCGTTCGGTCTTGTTGAGCTTCTCCGTTTCGACGATCACACCATCTTTTGCAGCGCGCAATTTCAGTTCGATCACGCGCCCGTTTGAAAGCCTCATCACATAGGACAGTGTGTTTGTACTTTCATCATAAGAAAACGGCGCGAGCTGGCGCCATCCATGCGAGTTGAGGACCGAAAGAAAGTTAAAGGGCGGACGGGCAGAAAGGGTAAATTTCACCCTTTGATCAGCGGCAGAGCGCGTCTTTTCAAGAGCGGACATGGATCACCTCCAACACGGGATATGGAATTTTAACCCATGCAGACGCATACGGTTCACAGCATAATTTTCCACAGGATATTATTCTTGCGTGGATGAGGAGGGGGAAACCTGTCAGCTGCGCAAAGCGCATTTCACCCACACGGGATTCGCAGTGCGGATGTAATCTTCGAGTTTCATGAAGATGGAGCGATCCAGGCGCCCGGCGTTAAAGACGACTTCCTCGTTTTGCCGGATCAGCGGGTCAGCCAACACCTGAAGCTGGTCGCTGAACGAAAAGGGCGGGATCGCCCCGATCACGCATCCCGTTAACTCCTGTGCTTTGTCGCGTGAGGCGAATGCGACGCTATCCGCGTTAAAGTGACTCTTGATCCCGTCAAAATCAATGCGGCAGCCGCCGGGGACATTCGCGAGGCAATAGATGTTCTCTTTCCGGTTCAGCCTCACCTGCACGACAATGGACTTGATGGACTGCTCGATCCTGTTCCCGCGGATCTTTGCGATCATCTCCGTGCGCCCCTCGGGTTCGTGTTCGATGACGCGATAGCTCGCGCCTTCCCTGTCAAGTAACGCACGCAGTTGCTCATGGATGTCGCTCATAAGACTGTTGGCTTTATGGCTTTGCACTTTGACAATTATACAGAGAAAGCGAAGCAGGAACAAATCAACGTCGGGATGGAACGTTCCATCCCGACGTTGATATGAGCCGCAATCATCCGCCTCAACGACAGGCTCCCAGTTTATCTCCGTGACCCAGATGTGCGGGCACGGCTGATTGTGGGATGCTCAAGGTATGCCCGCCTTTCTTATCAGGCTTGTGGCATATCAATACCTTCCCTCCCCCCTCGCCTCCCTCGATGGGAGTCCCATCATCGCCGGTATTTACAATAATAATGATCTGCACGATCACGATCTGCCCCTCTCCAGACGGGCATACGATAACCAGAACGACCTGATTCGGGCTGAGCGTCCCTTCACCGCCTTCATCGTTCTCGATCTTGATATCCTCGCCAAGCGTGATGACAGGCCAGCCTGTTAACTGGATTTCATTCCCCTCCACGCTGAGGACTGTGGCCACAACCATCCCACAGTCCGGATCTTCTTCAAATTCACCAAGCGGTGCGATGCTCAACACCTCCCAGGTGCCATCCGGCGAAAGCAGGATTTCCACACGGACGAACATTCCGGGCGTAATTGTGCCTTGAATGTCTGTATCTTCCGTGACATTGAGCGCAATTCCATTGACCACCCAGGGATCCACGGAGTCTACCCGGCCGATCAGAATGATGATCGGGTCGACCTGCTCTGCGGCGCGTTCAATGGAATTTGCCAGCCACGTGCCGTCCTCAAGGATGATGCCCCGCACGCGTACCAGGTCGCCTACCTGCAGTCCCTCTTCGATCCGGGTCGATTCGTTCGTCTCGAGGGTGACGCCTGCCACTTTCCAGGGGTCCGTGCTCTCGAGTTCGGCGGTTACGTCAAAGGCCGAATCTCCCGCCACGGGCGTCCAGTCACCGTTCTCATCCATTATCTCAACTACGCCGTTATCCAGGTGCAGTGACCCTGCTTCCACATTTGATGAGCCCACTGCAATACCTGCGCAAGCCTGGATGAGCAATGTGATCCCCAGGTACCCCACAATCAGGAAAAATGATTTGTCCTTTGTACCCATGGCTGCCTCCAGAAGAGATGATCCATAAAACGCACTACCGTCCGGTATGAACATAATAGCACGCTTCGTTCCAATGACAAGTATGCCATTTGGGGGGGAACCGAAGTTTTCTCATTTTCTATACATGTCATTGCGAGGAACGGCCGTAGGAAGTAACGAAGCAATCTCCCGTTTAAGAGGGGATTGC
>Ga0214473_10002578_pt1 | contig 22252 bp, 18 predicted proteins | sample RVTome_7_FD_203509 | JGI IMG/M metagenome (GOLD analysis project Ga0214473, IMG submission 203509) | Soil microbial communities from uranium-contaminated site in the Upper Colorado River Basin, Wyoming, United States - RVT98D197 | ecosystem: Environmental > Terrestrial > Soil > Contaminated >... | reverse complement strand
CATTCGAGGTCGCCTATCAGCGCCTCGAAGCCCTGAACCCCGGTTATGTGCCGGCGGCCCCGCGACACCTCGCCGCCGCGGCGCGCGCTCTCGGTTACCGGCGGGCCGAAGCTCTGGCCGTTTGGTATCGGAGAGCGAAGCGGCTGCTTCGCCGTTGAAGCGCGAGGCGAGGCGCGGAGTTGTGCTCCTGGCCGGCTGGTACTACCCGGATTCGGTAGGGGGGACGGAGGCCTATGTGCGCTGGCTCGCGAGGGACCTCCAGCGCCGTGGGTGTGACGTGGGAGTAGCGGCGCCCTCGGTTGACCGAACCGAGCACCGCTACGAACACGATGGCATACCGGTCTATCGGTACCCGGTCGAGCCGGCGCCGGGGCTCTCCGAGGTCAGGGGCGAAGTCCCGCCAGACCATTTCGACGTGTTCGCGAAGTGGCTCGATGAGGGTCGGCCGCGACTGGTCCACATGCATTCCTTGACCCGCGGCTGCGGCTTCTTTCACGCCCGACACGCGAAGGCGCTGGGGCTCCCTTTGGTGATGACGGTCCACGTGCCGGGCTTCGTGTGCCCGCGAGGAACGATGATGCGCTGGGGGACGACACCCTGCGATGGCCAGATGCGGACGTATCGATGCGCCGCGTGCTCTCTCCAGGCGCAGAGCGTGCCGCGGGCCGTCGGCTGGCCGCTGTCGCTCGCGTCCCGATGGGCCGCCACCTGGGCCACCGGTAGGAGAGGCCGTGTCGCGTCGGCACTGACGATCGGGGAGCGGACGGCCGCGCGGCATGCCCGCGTGCGCGAGCTGTTCAAGCTCGCCGATCGGGTGGTCGTGGTCTCGCAATGGTTGTACAGCGCGCTACGTCGGAATGATGTCGATACCCGGAAGCTCGCCCTCGTCCGCCATGGGCTGCCGGACGACTACCTCTACGCGTCCGGGACCGCGTCGACACGGAGCGCTCGCGGCAGATTGCGTGTCGGCTACGTCGGTCGGATGCACCCGGTCAAGGGGCTGCGACTGCTCGTGTCAGCCCTGAGAGCCCTGCCTCTCGCGATGCCGATCGAGCTGCACATATACGGCACGGCGCGGGACGACGAAGAGCAACGGTACCTGTCGGCTGTCCGAGCCACGGCGGGCGAGGACAGCCGAATCGTGTTCCACGGGGAGCTGACGGAGCCCAATCGCCTGGACGCGTTTCGGAGCTTCGACATCCTGGCCGTCCCCTCACTCTGGCTCGAGACCGGCCCGCTCGTCGTGCTGGAGGCGTTCGCGGCGGGGCTGCCCGTTCTGGGGAGCAACGCGGGTGGAATCGCCGAGCTGGTGACTGATGGCGTGTCCGGCCGGCTCGTCGAGGTGGGCAGCGTCGGCGCGTGGGCGCGCGCGCTGAGCGATCTCGGCGAGCAATCGAAGGCTGGGCGGTGGGCGTGGAGCGTTCCTCGGGTGCGCTCGAGTCGCGACGTCGCGGAGGAGATGCTGGAGATCTACCGACGCGCATGGGAACCCTCCTGCTGACCTGGTGACGCGATGCGATTCCTCCTCGCCACCGGCGCCTACAATGCCCACGTGCAGCACATCGCACTCGCTCTGCACGAAGCAGGCGCGCTCGGTGCGTATCACACGGGGTGCGTCGACCACTACCGCGGAGCGGCGCCGCGGCGGCTGAGGCGGCTGCTGGAAGTGCTCGCGCCAGGAGTTGACCGGGGCCTGAAACGCCGCCGGATCTCCACGGTCCCCGATGCGCTGATCCACCCGCATTGGAGATGGGAGTGCGCGCGGACGGTGGCGGGAAAGCTCGGGCTGTCGGTCCGGGTGGAGGACTGGCTCTGGGAGCGCGGAGAGCTCCACCTCGATCGGAAGAGCGCCCGCCTCCTGGAGAAGGGGGCGTACGACGCCTTTTTCGGGGTCGAGCACGGGGCCCTGAACGCCATCTTGGCCGCGCGGCGGCTGGGAAAGAGGAGCGTGGTGGCGTTCCTGAGCCCGCATCACTCCGTCCACAGCCGGTGGGTCGATCGAGAGTACGAGCTGTTCCCGGAGCTGCTGAGGCCGGGCAGTCGCCGCCTGATGGAGCTGGCGCGCGTACGGGACGCCCGGCGCGACGAAGAGGCCAGGCTGGCGGACGCGATCTACGCCAACTCCAACTTCACGGCACGGTCGCTGGTGATGGCCGGCTTCCCGGAGGAGAAGATCATCAACGTGCCGCTTGGGGGGCCGGCGGTGATCCCCGACGAGTCGCTGCCGTCCGTGTTGCCGGAGCCCCCTCGCGTTGTCTACGCGGGGTCCGTCTCCGTGGGGAAGGGCGCGCACTACCTCATCGACGCATGGAAAAGGCTTGGCGTCCGGCGGGGCGCCGAGCTCCATCTCTACGGTCGGAACTTGCTGCCGGGCCGCTGCCTGAGCGCGTGCGGGAGGGACGTCGTGTTCCACGGTGTCGTGAGCCAGCCGGAGCTGTTCGCTGCCTTCCAGGGCGCCGCCATCCTCGTCCTTCCGACGTTGTGCGACGGCTTCGGCTCCGTGGTCTCGGAGGCCATGGCAAACGGGCTGCCCGTCATCACGACCACCAACGCCGGCGCCGCCGACCTGATCGAGGAGGGGTCGAATGGCTTCGTGGTGCCGCCAGCGGACTCGGGGGCCCTGGCCGACCGGATCGAGTGGTGTCTCCGTCATCCGAGGGAACTGGTCGAGATGCGCCGGCAAGCGGCGGTGACCGCGCGACGCTGGACCTGGGTGGAGTTTCGGGCTGCCTTGCGAGCAGGGCTCGCCCGACACCTGGGCGATACCGCGCTGGCGGCGGTCGGCGCGAAGGCCCGGGGCGTGAGCTGAGGGGGCGCGCTTGCGGATCGTCATGACCCGGCTGGTCAGGGAGGCGCTCTCGTGAGGATCCTCCTGCTGGTGGATCCGTTCATCAAGGTGCCACCTCATCACTACGGCGGCATCGAGCGTGTGGTGGCGGATCTTGGCGATGGTCTTGTGCGTCGTGGTCATGAAGTCACGTTGTGGGCGGCGCCTGGATCCAAGGTCGCAGGAACGGTCGAGCCGTTCGGCGTGGAAGGCGAGTGGACGCGGTGGAGCAACGTGCGGAACACCCTGACGCTGGCCGTTCGGTTTCTCACACGGGCCCGCACGTTCGACGTCGTACACAACTTCGGACGCCTCGCTTACTTGGTCCCGATTCTGCCCGTCGACGTGCCCAAGGTCCACACCTACATGCGCAGAGTCAATCCCAGGAACATGGCGAGAGCGCTGCGGTTGCGCGCGCGATGTCTGCACTTCACGGCGGTGAGCGCCGCCATTCGAGATACGGGCCGGCCGGGAGGCGGCGAATGGTCGGTCATTTACAACTGCGCGGTGCCAGCTCGCTATCCGTTTGTCGGCGAAACGGATCCAACCACCGCGCCGCTCGTCTTTCTCGGGCGGCTCGATCGGTGCAAGGGTGCACATCACGCCATCGCGGTCGCTCGCAAGCTTGGCTGGCGACTCGTGATCGCTGGAACCATCTCGCCGCTCGCTCACGAGCGGGAATATTTTCACCGGGAGATCGAGCCGCAGCTCGATGGCGACCTCGTGACGTACGTGGGCCCGGTTGACGATCGACAGAAGCGAGTGCTCCTCGGCCAGGCGGCGGCCATGCTCATGCCGATCGAATGGGAGGAGCCGTTTCCGGTCGTGCTGCCTGAGTCGATGCTGTGTGGCACGCCGCTGATCGCGTTCCGTCGCGGCGGCGTGCCCGAGGGGATCGATCACGGGCGCACGGGATTTCTTTGCGACACCGTCGACGAGATGGCTGCGCTCGTGGGCCGGCTCGGTGAAATCGATCGCGCTGTCGTGAGGGCAGAGGCCGAGCGGCGTTTCAGCGACACCACCATTGTCGGCGCTTACGAAGACCTCTATCGCAGGATGGCTGCTGGATGACCGGCCGCAGGTTTTCGCCGGCCTCGTTTGCCGTCCTCTCCGCCGTGGTTGTTGGCGTCGCACCAGCAGGCGGCCGCGCACTTGACGCTGAGCATCGGATAGCCGATGCGATGGGCAATAGGCGCCGGACGACATCGCGCCCGAGGGCCTCGAGACAGCGGGCGACCCACTCGCCGCTCGGTCGGTTCGCCCCTCTCGGCGAGGATACAAATCTGGCTCTCCTTCTTGTGGGCGTCGACGCCGGAATGGTCCAAGGCTGGCCTCTCCTCCCTGCGGCGTTGACCGCGGTCTGTCTTTGTGGTGCAGTTTATGTCACCAGCCAGCGCGCCAGCCCGTGCTCGCTCGTCGGGGTGCAGAGGCGAGGCGCGGGCGCGGGCCCGCGGCCTCCCAGGGTGGAAACCACCATGTCCCGGTTCGTGACTCGGCGCGTTAGTCGTTGAGGAAAGGACGACAGCCCGTCAGATGATGGATATGCAGCGCATGGCCATTCTCGGCACGGTGACTCCGGGACGTGAACGCTACTGTCCCATCTTGTCGGCCCACCTCGACCAGATGTGGGTGGGCCACGGGCCGATGTACTTCGCTCTCCCCGCGGGTAGGACCGCACCCTACGGGCGAGTCATTCAGTCGGACGCCACCACCTGGACGGGGACACTCCTCTATGGGCTGGAGTATTTGAAAAACACTGTTGGCGGGACCTACGTCTTCGTCCTGCTCGAGGACCATGTTCCGTTGCGGCCGTGCGATCCAGGCCTCATCGCGAACGCCCTCGATGTCGTCGAGGCGGAGGACCTGAAGTGCGTGTTCTTCACGAAGTACGACTGGCCGTGGGAAAGCACGGACTATCGCCTGGATGAGGATGGCAGGGTGATTGGCTGGCGGGAGATTGATATCGTGGCGATCCGGGGCCATCGGATGGCTCGGATGCCGAGGGATTTCTTTCGGTACAACCAGTGCCAGCCGGCGATCTGGAATCTTGACTACTACATCGAGGTCGTGAAGGGGGCAGTGCGACGGGGCATTTCGGATCCCTGGAGGTTCGAGGCGTATGTCATGCCCGACCAGCCGCAGCACTACGTGTCCGAGTACAAGTGGCCGTCCTGGTCCAATGGATACCTCGACCAGGGTAAGATCGACTGGCGCGCCGTCCGTCTGATGAAGATGCCGGAAGCGCGGGTGTTGAGGAACGAGCTGTTGCGAGAGCACTTCAAGGGCGTGCCGCTGAAGCCGGATCTCCTCTACGTCCTTGGCGAGTGCGTGCGCTACTCGGAACAGCTCAGGGCTCTGCCGGGCCGGATTGCCCGGCGGGTCGGCAGGTCGCTGCGAGCCGGGGCCTGACAGGTAGGCCGCGATGACGAGGCGTTGGTTTCGCCGATCATTTCGGGTGCTCGTGCGCGTCGCGCCAGAGTTCTTTCGTCGCGGAGTCGCTCGACTGCCGTTCTCTCGCTTCACCCGGCCGACGAGCGCCCTTCTGTGGGGCGACGAACAGATCGAGTGGCACGGACTGCAGATTCTGGCCAATCCCGGAGAAATGAGCGGGTTCTTCCTCTACCTCTTCGGAGATGGCTCAAATATCGAGGTGGACTACTTGATCGACGTGTGCCAGGGCGCCAGCGTCGTGTTCGACGTCGGCGCCAATCGCGCGTGGGTCTCGCTGGCCGTGGCGCTCCACTGCCCACAAGTCAAACTGATTGCCTTTGAGCCGGATCCGGAGATTCTGCGCATGGGGCGCCAGAATCTCGCGCTCAATCCGGATGTCGCCGGTCGAATCACGCTTCGCGAGCACGCGGTCGGGGACCGGAACGGGACCCTGTCCTTCGCTCGGAGCGAAGGCGGAAACCTCGGGACGGGCCGACTCAACGAGCGGGCGGGGGTGAACGCCATCACGGTTCATTGCCGAACCGTCGATTCGATCTGCGAGGAACTCGGCGTCCATCCCGATGTCATCAAGATCGACGTCGAAGGAGCCGAACTTGCGGTGCTACGTGGCATGCCGGAATTGCTCCGGCGCCATCCTCCTCGAGCCATGATGGTGGAATTGCACGGCTTCTACCTAACCGACCACCGAGACTTCTATCGCGAGATCCACGATCTGCTCTCGGCAGCCGGCTACAAGCTGCTCCAGTTGCGTGAGCACGGTTTCAAGCCGGCGACGCCATGGAGCGAATGGCCTTCGAGGCTTCATCTAGCCGCCATCCGGGCCGGTAGTTCCCATCAACATTCTCGGCATTGACGTGTACCGCGGCGACGTGTCGATGACGGCGGGCGTCGGGCCCGAGGAGGTTGCGCGCTCGAGTGGGGTCCGCAAATCAGCCGGCACCGCGTCGGAGACGTGGATGGCGAAGGGACATGGGTGGTCTTCACGACCGCGCCCGGTCGAGCCAGCGCGCGGCCTCGTGCCCGTCCGGGAACACGCACGCCCCAGAGCGGAAGGACGGGTCTTTGTTCTGTTCCTGGGCTTGCGCCTGTCGTGGCGAGATCAATGACGGACATGACCGACGCTGTAGCGGCGTACGCACCCTCGGTGCCGCTACGCTTTATCCAACGAGTCGAATTCCCTCGGAAGCTCGGTGTATGCGAGCAGCTCTTTGCGCGCAGGCTGACGCGCCTGGGAATAGTGTGGGCCTCGACCCCGGGAGGATCCGTGTGGAAGCTCGACCTGACAATGCCGAGCCATCGGTGGGCAGTGTACGGTCAGCATGACCGCGGACTTGTCCGGTACCTGCAACAGCGCCTCTCGCCGGACGCGGTTATTGTCGATTCTGGAGCGAACATCGGGCAGATGCTGCTGAGTCTCATCGAGAATGTGCCGTACGGGCGCTACTACGCGTTCGAGCCTGAGGAAGAGGCATCTGACTGGCTAGCTGATTGCCTAGCCATGAACGCTCTAACAAAGGTTGAGCTTGTCCGTGCCGCCCTCGGTGCAGCTTCCGGCTGGAGCTACCTGGCGAAGCCGAGAGGGTCTCACGGGGCCCAATCATTCGTTTCGGATTCGTTTAGGGACCAAGCCGTTCGGATGATGGCCCTCCAGGAGTTTTTGAATGATCGAGGTATCCCACGCGTCGACTTCTGGAAGATCGATGTGGAAGGTTATGAGTTGAGCGTATTGCAGGGTGCAGAAACATTCCTCAAAGCGGGGAGGATCCGGGACCTGTACGTGGAGCTTAGTCGCGAGGAGTCGTACAAGGTCCGCGGCTACCTCGATAGCTTCGGGTACCGGTGTTTTGAGGTGCGAAAGAACGGCGAGCTCCGTTCGTTCGTCGATCGCGGCCTCGTCATCACCGACGCGCTCTTCTCACGGGACTAAAGGGTCTCTATATCTCGAGGGCCGAGACGTCGCCGGCGCGTGGCAGAGCTGGGCGTCCGGAGCCGTCTGCTGGCCTTGCGGCCGCCATGAGCACGGCAGGAAGGTCCGTCCATCTACACCTCACGAAGGCAGTCGCGCAAGTCCCGATACGCCTTCCATCACAGTGAGTCGCGGTTGAATAGAACGAGATCCAGCTCGATCAAGGCTCCCCGCGCTTGATCTCGCATGCCTTCGAGGATTCCGTAGACCGCGAAGCCATGGGTCAGCAAGTACGGGAGCACCTCGCAGAGCGTCGGCTGTTGTTCGTAGAGAGGTTCGAGTGCAACCTCTAACTGGATCCCTGTGAGCTGTCGAAGGTGCTGACCGACCCCCTGCAGTACCTCGAGCTCGAAGCCTTGTACGTCCAGCTTGAGAAACGCACGGGATCGGCCGAGCCCGAGCTCCTCCCACATACTTGCGAGCGGTCGCATCGAGACTGTCTTCACCTCGATCGCAGCGATTCCCCCATCCACGAGTTCAGCGCCCTGCTTTGGAGAGTAGAAAGAGCTAAATTCAGAGTTCCGGGTCACATTGAGGTGCGCCGACCGCGCTTCTCGCCCGAGGGCAGCGCTCACTCCCCGCCACCGCGAGTCTCTCGACGCGACCAAGTGGAGCTGTGCATACGCGTCGGGGTTGGGCTCGAATGAAACAATCGCACCCCGGAAGCCTGCGGTGCGCAGCTTTTGATAGTACTGCCCTCGATTGGCACCTACATCCAGTACAGTATCGACGTGGCGCGCGCTAAGCAAGGACACGACACGACCCATCGTGTCCGGGCCATAGCGGACGACATCGTAGCCCACCCTCCGGAACGCGAATCTAATTACGTCTCGGAGCTGCCTGCGCATGTGAGCTGTCCTGAACGGATGAGGAGGGGCCTGCGGATGCGTCGCTACGAGTGCACGCGTGTGCCGCGTGGCATCGCTGATGACGCATGCTGGGTGAGTTCGCTGATCGGTCCACGGCGCACGGCGCGCCACGCGTCCACGGTAGCCTTTGCGAGTCCCAACGCGACCATCGGTTGTCGCCAGGGCCGCACGACGTTGCGGCGGAGAAGAATGCTGCGGCGAAGCACCCAACCATAGAGAATGGGCCAGAGCTGGCTCACCTCCGCGTGTCGGAACATGAAGATCAAGCCACTGAGGCACTTGTCGTAGTCGGAAAATCGGTTTCCGACATCGCTCATTCGCAAACCTCCCGTGGGGGCCATCAGATGCACGAGCCACGGGCGCGGATCGTAGACGCAGCGCAGGCCGGAAGCCGACATGCGCAGGACGAGATCGGCGTCGTCACCATAGGATGCGCCCCGGAAACTCTCGTCGAAGCCGCCAACGCTCAAGAAAGCCTCGCGCTTGATCGAGCCATTGCAGGTCGAGAATACAGCCACTTGTGCGGCGTCTGGTTGGCTCCGGTCGAATGCCAGTAGCGTCCCGAGCGCGCTGGCTTGGGGACGGCGCACGCTCACCGCTGCACGCTGCACTTGGAGTGGCCTGCGCGTCTCCGCGTCCACCTGGTGCGGCTTGAGCTCACGGCCGCAAACACACGCGAGACTGGCGTCGCGATGGGTTTCGACGTGGTGCCGCACGAACGACGTGTCGGGAATCCATACGTCGTCGTCCACGAAGAGCAAGAGCTCTCCTCTGGACTGGGCCGCGGCGAAATTGCGCGCCCGCACGACGCCGACGGGGAAGCGATCGAACCAGCGCACGCGAGGATCGCTGCGTAGCGCGCGGCTCTGCCCCGCCAACTGTTCGGGCCAGTTTAGGTTCTGGTCGACAACCAGGATCTCGAGGCTGGAGTAGTCCTGATCGAGAAGGTCCCTTATCGTGCTCAGAAGCGCAGCATGGCGCCCGAGCGACGGGATCACAACAGATACTAGCGAGAGGTCCATGCGAAGGAATATACCATGCCGCGGTTGCCGCGGTGCTCAGTGTCGCCGGCCCCGGGCTACGAAAAGCGGGGCTCATCGAGGGAGACGCTCAAGAGGTGCGATGCCCGCCCGTGACGCGGCAGTTCTCGTCCAGGATCTCCCCGCGCCCCTGTTTTGTCAGCCAGGCGATACCGCGTCCGCATCAGCTCGGCATACTCTCGGCGGCCTTGCTCCGTCACGGGGCCTCCTTTCCGGTTCCGTTGGTAACACCGGTCTTGAGGCAACCCTCTTCGTTGCGGTGACAGAGTTCTTGAGGGCGATCGCCACCTTGACCCGTTCCAGGCGCCGGGGCAGTATGGAGCATGGCCGCAAGCCCGGCATCGATCTGCATTGTGACGCCGGGTTATCTCGCTTCGTCTCCTCGGGTTCTCAAAGAGGCGGACGCGCTGCACGAGGCCGGTTATCGGGTGCGTGTGGTGTTCAGCGAGGGGGATCTCGAGCTCCTGCGAAAGCATGATGGCCTGCTTTTGCGGGACAAGCCGTGGCGTTGGTCGGCGATCGGGTGGTCACGGCGGCGACGGGGGGAGCGCCTGGTCTACTGGCGCGCCACGCTGGGTTACGAGGCGGCCCGGCGCGGTCCCGCCATCCTGTGGCCAGTATTGGCTCTCGCGGAGCGCGCGGAGGGACGGCTCTATTCGGAGCTGGCAAGGAGGGCAGCGGCCGAGTCCGCGGATCTGTTCATCGGCCACTACCCGGCGGGCCTCGCGGCCGCGGCCGGCGCGGCATCCGCCCAGGGTGCGAGGCTCGGCTACGACGCCGAGGATCTGCACACGGGGGAGAATCCCGCGACCAGGGCCGGGCAGCGCCGGACGCGGCGCATCGACCTGATCGAGCGGAAGTACCTCCAGCGCTGCGTTCACGTGACCGCGGCGGCGCCGCGGATCGCCGATGCGCTGGCCGAGCGTTACGGTGTGTCGAGACCGGTGGTTGTTCACAACGTGTTCCCGTGGGCGGACCGCGGCCGCCTGGACGGGAAGACCGCCGACCGGAACGGGTCCGGCCTGTCGCTCTGCTGGTTCTCGCAAACGATTGGATTGGATCGGGGCGTCACGGATGCGATCCGCGCGGCCGGCGTGCTGCGCCAGCCGGTGCAGATTCATCTCCGCGGCGGCCTGTCCGAAACGGTCAAGCAGGCCATACTCGGTCTGGCGCGAGAGAGCGGCGCCGCGGTGGCCGAGCGCCTGCATTTTCACCCCCCGGTGCCTCCGATGGAGCTATTGTCCCGGACGGCGGAGCACGACGTGGGATTGGCGCTGGAGCAGGGGCATAACACGAGCAACTCGCTGACGGTCACCAACAAGCTGTTCCTGTACCTGCTGGCCGGCCTCGCCATCGCCGCCACCGACGTCCCGGGCCAGCGGGACGTCCTGGCCACGTGCCCGGATGCGGGGTTCCTCTACCCCCCCGGCGACTGGCGGGCGCTGGCATCGCGCCTGGAGAGCTGGGGTCGGCACCCCGAACAACTACGGGCCTGCCGGGAAGCGGCGCTCGACGCGGCCCGCGCCCGGTGGAACTGGGAGCGGGAGAGCGGCAAGCTGCTGGAGAGCGTCGCCGCCGCGCTGGCCCGCGCGCCGGGCGGCTCTCCTCTCAGGGAGGCGACATCAGCGCTCTAGCTCCGGGAATCGCCTGATGACCCAGGCGGGCGCCCGACGCGAGAGATCCGTGGTCATTGTCGCCCCGCACTTCCCTCCGAGTAACCTCACAGCGGGGCATCGCAGCCGTCTCTTCGCCATGCACCTGGAAAAGTTCGGGTGGCGGGCGTGCGTGCTATCGGTCGATCCCCGCTATTACGAAGAAGCCCTGGATCCAGAGCTGGAGAAGCTGGTCCCGCCCCGGCTCGACGTGGTCCGGACTCGCGCGCTGCCCACCCGGCCGATCCGCCTCGTAGGTGATCTCGGCATCCGTGCGTTCTGGTGGCACTATCGGGCCCTCGGACGATTGATCAAGCGGCAGGGGGTCGACCTCGTGTACATTCCGATCCCCCCGAACTTCAGCGCCGTGCTGGGACCGCTCGTCCATCGTCGCTACGGGGTGCCGTTCGCCGTCGATTACATCGATCCCTGGGTGCATCCCTGGCCGGGTTGCGAGGTTCCGCTGAGCAAGGCATGGTGGGCGTTCCGGCTGGGGCGGCTGCTCGAGCCGCTGGTACTGCGCCATGTGCGCCTGGTCACAGGCGTGGCTGCGGCATACTACGAGGGCGCCCTCCAGCGCAGCCCGTGGCTCGACCCCTCGCGGTGCGTCGCCATGCCATACGGGGCCGAGGAAAGCGACTTCGACTTCCTCGGTGGTCACCCGCGCCGACCCTTCCTCTTCGATCCGGATGACGGGAACCTGCATATCGTGTATGCGGGCGCCATGCTCCCCCGCGCCTATTCGACCCTCGAGGCCGTGTTCCGCGCCGTCCAGCAACTGCGCGAGCGCGACGCGCGCGAGGGTTCGCGGTTGCGCCTCCACTTCATCGGCACGGGGAGCGCGCCCTCCGACCCGTCCAGCCATCTGGTGATGCCGTGGGCGGAGCGCCTCGGCGTCTCCGGGATGGTGAGAGAGCACCCGGCGCGCATCCCCTACCTCGACACGCTCAACCACCTCAAGCACTCCGACGCGGTTCTCGTGCTCGGCTCCTCCGAGCCCCATTACACCGCGTCCAAGGTGTTCCAGGCCGTGCTGGCCCGGCGTCCCGTCGTCGGCATCCTGCACGCGCAGAGCACGGCCGCCGAGATCCTGAGGCGGGCGAACGCGGGCCCCGTGGTGACGTTCGACGAGATACATCCCGCCTCGTCGCGCGTCGAGGAGATCGGGCGGGCCCTCCGGGAAGCGGTCCGGAAGGGCAGCTACGCGCCCGAGCGAGTGGACTGGGAGGCGTTTCGAGCCTATTCGGCGGAGGCGATGGCCGAGCGGCTGGCCGCCGCGTTCGACGCGGCCCTGGAGTGGCAGAGTTGAGCTCCCTGTCCCCCCGGGAGAAGCCGCGGGTCGGGCTTCTCGCCACCCATCCCGTCCAGTACTATGTCCCGTGGTACCGACAGCTCGCCCAGGTGCTCGACCTCGAGGTGTTCTACTGTCACCGTCAGACGGCGGAGGGGCAGGCACGGGCCGGCTTCGGCGTGCCCTTCGAGTGGGATGTGCCGCTGCTCGATGGGTATCCTCACCGCTTCCTCCCCAACCGCGCCCGGAAGCCGGATGTGTCATCGTTCTTCGGCTGCAATACCCCGGACGTTGGCCGGATCATTCGGCACGGCGCATTCGACGCCTTCATCGTCCACGGGTGGGCGATCCGGAGCTTCTGGCAGGCCATCATCGCTTGCTGGCGGAGCGGGACGCCGGTGCTCGTTCGCGGCGACTCGCAGCTCCCGTCGGCGCGACCCGGGCTAGTGCGTCTGGCCAAGCGACCCCTTTACCGCTTCTTCATTCCCCGCTTCGACGCCTACCTGGTGGTGGGACAGCGGGCGCGCGATTACTATGTGCACTACGGTGCCGAGCCACGGCGGATGTTCTTCACTCCTCATGCCGTCGATAACGATTTCTTCCGGGACCGGGCGGAGGCTTTGCGCAAGGAGCGGGAACACCTCCGTGCGGCCTGGGGCATACCGGCCGGTGCCACCGTCTTCTTGTTCGTCGGCAAGCTGAGCCACGAGAAGCGGCCATCGGACTTCGTCCGGGCGGTCGGAGTGGCATCGCGCGATCGGCCGGGCATCTGGGGGCTTGTGGTGGGTGATGGCCGGTTGCGGCCCGCCCTGGAGTCGCAGGTGACGGAGGCCGCGTGCCCGGTGCGCTTCACCGGCTTTCTGAATCAAACCGAGATGCCCAAGGCCTACGCCGCGAGCGACGCGCTGGTGCTGCCTTCGTCTTCCGAAACCTGGGGTCTTGTGGTCAACGAGGCCATGGCCAGCGGGCTGCCCGCTGTCGTGAGCGACCGGGTCGGGTGCGGCCCGGATCTCGTGCTGCGGGGCGAAACCGGAGAGGTCTTCGCCTGCGGCGCCATCGTCGAGCTGGCTTCCATTCTGGCGCGTCTTGCCGGCGATCCGCCTCTCCTGGCGAGGCTCGGCGGCCAGGCGCAGCGTCTCGTCCAGCGGTACTCGCCGGTCGAAGCGGTCAAGGGGACGGTGGCGGCGGTTCAGTCCGTGATGGGTGCGCGCATCGCCTCCGCGGGCACGGTCTCGCGGGGGGTCTGAGGTGGCGATGGCCTGGAGATTGGGCCTCCCGGTGCCTTGGTGCTACGCTAGTGATTCTGACCCGCCAAGGTTTCCGTCGAGCGGGCGTATCCAGGCGGAGGGGTAGGTCGGTCCCATGGTATCTGAGTGGTTTCTTGCAGGCGAAGCGCTCATCTGGCTGATCGCCATCGGTGTCATTGCCGTCGCGCAGGAGAGGCGGCGAATCGGGGGTGTCGGCCTGGTGCTGGCGTACGCCATCAGCCTCTGGCTCATCCACTGGCCGGGCGCAGCTCTCTACCTGTTCCCGTGGTACTCGAACCTGGATCCGGGTCTCGTCGAATCCGGCTTCCGTCAGAGCACCTATGCCGTGATGGCCTTCACGGCAGGAAGTGTGCTCTTTGGTCCCGTCGTCATCAGGCATCTGCCCTCCGGGGCGCGGCCGGAGCCTCCGCCACGCCTCCCGGCGACGCGTCTCGAAACGGTGTACATCGTGTGGGGCCTGGTCTCCTACCTGGTGCTGATTCCCCTGGTGGGTCAGGTGGCCACCACGACGGCGATCGTGGTGGCCGGCTGGAACATGCTCGGGGTTGGCCTGGGCCTGAGTTGCTGGCGGGCGTGGAGCGAAGGGCGTCATCGCACCTTCCTGGGCTGGCTCGCCCTGGTCGGATGCCTGCCCCTTGTCACCATCGTGAGCCAGGGGTACCTGGGGTATGGCGTCGGGGCGCTGCTGGCCGTGCTGACATTCGTCAAGACATTCCGCGCTTGGCCACGCTGGAGGCTCCTCACCTTCGGCATCCTGTTCGCATACCTCGGCCTGTCCTTCTACGGAAGCTACATGCGGGACCGGTCGCAGATCCGGGAGGTGGTCTGGGGCGGGGATTCGTTTCCGGAACGCATCGAACAGCTGTACCTGACCGTCAGCCAGCTCGAATGGTTCGACCCCTACGACAACATGCATCTTCTCCGGATCGACGACCGCCTCAACCAGAATGTGCTGGTGGCGACGGCGATCGACTACCTGGATTCGGGGCGCGAGGACTTCGCCCACGGGGAGACTTTCTGGCAAGCGGTGATTGCCGTGATCCCCCGCATAGTCTGGCCCAGCAAGCCGGTTGTGGCGGGAAGCATGGACCTGGTGAGCCGCTACACCGGGCTCTTCTTCGCCGAGGGCACGAGCGTGGGAGTGGGCCAGGTCTTGGAGTTCTACATCAACTTCGGCACGATCGGGGTTGTGCTGGGGGCCTGCGGCTTCGGCGTTCTCTTGGCCGTCGTGGACTCGATGGCGGGACGGCGTCTCGTGAGCGGGGACTGGCGAGGGTTTGCGCTCTGGTACATGCCCGGCCTGAGCCTGCTGCAGACAGGCTGGTCACTGGTCGACATCACAGCGAGCGCCGGCGCCGCCGTGGTGAACGTCCTGCTCGTGAATCACGTGCTGGTTCGCTGGGCGCCCTCGAAAGGACAGCCCAGACCGGTTCGATCCACGGGGAACCCGCCGTCCTTGGGTGGGCTCAGGGGTTCACCGAGGGCGGGGCGACAGGAATAGGCCGGGGGCGGGATGGTCGCACAGTGGCTCAAGGATCTGTTCCACACGACGGTCGGCCGCGCGACGGCCATTCCGTACTGCTACCTCAGGTCCATAGGGCATCGGCGGTGGACGCGCAATTCATCGGGAGATCCTCGCCCACTGCGCTTGCACCTGGGATCGGGGAAGGGATACATCGGCCTCCCTGGATACGTGAACATCGACATTCACCCTTTCTACAGGAAGGACATCTGGCTCGACGTGCGGCTGGGGCTGCCCTTTCCAGATCGCTCCGTCGACGGGATCTATTGCTCGCACATGCTCGAGCACTTCCACGCGCCTCAGGCGGTCAAGCTCCTGCGCGAGTGCCACCGCACGCTCAGGCCGAAAGGGGGAATACGCCTGGTCACCCCGCACCTGGGCAAGGCCATCGCCGCCTATGTCGCCGAGGACAGCGGCTACTTCTCCGACTTCCCGGACAAGCGCCGCAGCATCGGCGGACGGTTCGTGAACCACATGCTCTGCCGCGACCAGCACCGTCTCATGTTCGACTTCTGCTTCATGGAAGAGTGCCTGGGCGAGGCTGGGTTCACGGACATCTTCGAGTGCGCTCCTCAGGAGTCGCGGCTCTTTCCGCTGGATGAGTTGCGCGTGTTCGAGCACGAGACGAAGGAGACCCACAACTCGCTGTTCGTTGAGGCGGTGCGCGCCGTCTGAGGGATGGGCGAGAACCTATTGAGGGACGAACGATGCGCGTCATCACGCCCCGATGCCGGGTGAGTGGGTAGCGAAGGCGGCGTGGCAGCCACGACTCGCGCTCCGCAGGGGATCGGCCGCCGCGACGACCTCGCGAGCGGCAGGATCGGGCTCCTGGGCGTCTTCCCGGCGCTGACGTGCTCGTACGGAGGCGTGCAGGCAAGCGGGCGCATTGCGTGGGAGGGGATAGCGGCGCGATCGCGGCACACCCCGACCGGATGCGTGCTCTTCCGCTATGGTGAGCGCAGAGGCGCATGGCAGCCCGGCACGGCGATGGTCTCCAGTCGTTCGCGCCTCGCGGCGCTCGCGGCGGCACTGAGCCGGGAGTGGCCGGCCGACGTCGTGCTCGTATGGCACCTCGCGCTCCTGAAGCTCCTGCCATTTTTTCGTCTGCGCGGCGCCAGGGTGGTCCTCTTCCTGCACGGGATCGAAGCCTGGCCGGAGCCCACCTGGCCCACGCGCCGCCTCCTGAAACGGGTGGATCTCTTCCTGACCAACAGCGAGCATACGTGGCGCCGATTCGTCGATGCGAATCCAGGGCATGCTGGCGCTGTCCGCCGCATCGTGCCTCTGGGTCTCGGAGCGCCGCTGGCCCGCAGCACTCCGTCCCCGACGGGCCTCCCGGTCGCGCTCGTGGTGAGCCGGCTCCTTCGCGGCGAGGATTACAAGGGCCACCGTGAGCTGATCGCGGCGTGGCCGCTTGTCCTCGAGCGCGTGCCCGAGGCGGAGCTGTGGATTGCCGGTGACGGGGACCTGCGGAAGGACCTCGAGGCGGTCGTGCGAGCGCGCGGCCTGGCGGCGCGCATCCGCTTCTGGGGAGAGATCGGTGAGGAAGAAAAGACAGAGATGATCGCTCGTTGCCGCTGTCTCGCCATGCCGAGCCGTGGCGAAGGATTTGGCCTGGCATATGTGGAAGCCATGCGGATGGGTCGCCCCTGCCTGGTGAGCACGCTTGACGCCGGCCGCGAGGTCGTCGGCCCTCCCGCAACCGGGTTGGCCGTCGATCCGAGAAATCCCCGGCAGGTGGCGGACGCCTTGTGCGAGCTCCTGGCTGGCGGCTCCGCGTGGGAGTCGTGGTCCCTGCGCGCTCGAGAGCGCTACGAAGCCCATTTCACTGCCGCGCACTTCCAGGGCCGGCTCTGGGATGCGCTGGGGCCTCGCCTCTGATGTGCGGCATCGCCGGGATCCTGCTCCGGTCGGAGGCGACGGGGTGCGGACTGGCTGCAGCCGGCGGCTCGCCATCGTCCGCCGAGGCTGTCGCGCGGCGGATGGTCGAAGTGCTGGGCCATCGAGGGCCGGACGGCCACGCAGTCCAGGCGCTCGATGCGGGACGGGGTGCCTCGGTCGCGCTGGGGCATACCCGGCTGGCCATCCTGGACCTGTCTCCCGACGGACGCCAGCCGATGTCGAATCCGGAGACGGGTGATTGGATCACCCATAACGGCGAGGTCTACAACTTTCGTGAGCTGCGGGACGAGCTCGGGATCCCCGGACGCCGGGAGGGACCCGAGCGCGACGGGTGGAGGTCCCGGACGGACACGGAGGTCATTCTCGGGGCTTACGGCAAGTGGGGGAGGCAGTGTCTCGGTCGGCTCCGGGGCATGTTCGCGTTCGCCCTCTGGGACGCGCAGCGCCGGCAGCTCTTTGCGGCCCGCGATCGGCTCGGGATCAAGCCCCTGTACTACTACTCGGGTGATGGATTCTTCCTCTTCGCGTCCGAGGTGCGGGCGTTGCTCGCCAGCGGCCTCGTCCCCCGACGTCTGGACATGCGGGTGGTGTGGGAGTTTCTCGCGTACCAGTCCGCACCTTCGCCCCGGACGTTGATCGAGGGCGTACGGGCCCTTCCTCCAGGCGCATGGCTGCGGGCCGGCATCGACGGGACGGTCGAGACAGGCCACTACTGGGACTTGTTGGAGCGGGCGGCGCCAGAGGCCCGGACGGCAACCGTGGCGGAGAGCCGGCGGCGTGTCGGCGAGATGCTGCGAGAGGCGGTCGACCTCCACCTCGTCAGCGATGTCCCCGTCGGAGCCTTCCTCTCGGGCGGCATCGACTCCAGCGCCGTCGTTGCCCTGATACGCGAGGCCGGGCAGGTGCCGCGAACCTTCTCGGTGGTCTTCCCGGAGCGGGCCTACGACGAGGCGCGGCATGCGCGACGGGTTGCCGCCCGGTTCGGGACCGACCACTCGGAGATCCTCCTCACCGAGCGGGATCTCCTCGACCAGCTTCAGGACGCCCTGGCGGCCATGGATCAACCCACCGGAGACGGGGTGAATAGCTATGTGCTGTCGCGGGCGGTGCGGTCGGCCGGAGTGAAAGTCGCCCTCTCCGGGCTGGGTGGCGACGAATTCTTCGGTGGGTATCCCTCTTTCGGGCGACTAACCCGCGCGGCGTGGTGCCTCAAGCCCTGGGGCTATCTGCCGGCCGGCCTCCGCGCGTGCGCCGGGAAGGCGGTCGGGTTTCTCGGCGGCACGTCGGTCCAGGGCGCCAAGGTTGCGGCCCTCGTCGACAGTGACGGCACTCTGCCGGCCGTGTTCCCGGTGATGCGGCAGCTTCTCTCTCGCCCCCAGCGTCATGCGCTGCTGGCGGACTCGTGCCTCCGGATGGTAGACGAGGCTCACGATACCTATGTCACTCTCCTCCAGCAGGCGTATGCGGGTGCCCCCGGGGCCGACGCGTTTGCCCGGATTTCCTACGCGGAGGCGCGGACGTACATGCACGACGTGCTCCTGCGGGATACCGACCAGATGAGCATGGCGCACGGCCTGGAAGTGCGGGTCCCGTTGCTCGACCACAAGCTGGTCGAGTACCTGATGGGCCTGCCGGATACTCAGAAGCGTCCGGACGGGATTGCGAAGCGGTTGCTGGTCGAAAGCCTCGCCGGACTTCTCCCGGATGACATCGTGCACCGGCCGAAGCAGGGCTTTGCCCTCCCCTTCGCCCCCTGGATGCGCGGGGCACTGCGCCGGTTCTGTGAGGAGCGCCTGGAACCCGGGCGGACGGCAGCGAGAGGCCTGTTCCGTCCGGAAGCGGTGCGGCGGCTGTGGCGCGCCTTCCTGGGCGGGCAGGGTGACGGGCTCTGGTCACGGGTATGGATCCTCGTCGTCCTGGAGGAGTGGCTCGAGCGGAACGGCGTGCGGGGCGAGAGCTGAAGGATGAACCCCAGGGGCCCAGCGCCTCCGCCCCCGCTGAGGGTGCTGCACGTGATCCCGGCCGTGGCCCCGCGGTACGGAGGTCCCAGCCGCGCCGTGCTCGAGATGTGCCTGGCTCTTCAGGCACGCGGGGTCGCGCCGCTCATCGCGACCACCGACGCCGATGGCGGGGACCACCGCCTGCCTGTGCAGATCGAACGGCCCGTGTCGTACGGCGGAGTGCCCGCGATCTTCTTCACCCGCCAGTGGAGCGAGAGCTTCAAGTACTCGCGTCCCCTCGCTCAGTGGCTGGACATGCACGTCGCCGATTTCCACGTGGCGCATATCCACGCGGTCTTCTCTCACTCGTGCCTGGCCGCCGCGGCGCGGTGTCGCCGCCGGGGCGTTCCCTACGTGGTGAGGCCGCTCGGGACGCTGGATCCCTGGAGTCTGGGCCAGAACCCGCTGCGCAAGCGGCTCCTCTGGCTCCTCGCGGCGAAGCGGATGCTCCGGGGGGCCGCGGCGATCCACTACACCACGGGTGGAGAACAACGAGCGGTGGAGGGTTCCCTGGGCCTTCGGTGCGGCGTCGTGATCCCGCTGGGGATCGAGGAGCGGTTGCTCACCGAGCCGCCCACATCGGAGATCCTCCGGCGGCGCCAGGCAGGGGAGGACCAGTATGTCCTCGTGCTCTCCCGCCTCCACCCGAAGAAGGGGCTGGAGCTGTTCCTGGACGTCTTCCTCGACGTGGTCCAGCGGGACGGGCTCGGCCGGTGGCGACTCGTCGTCGCCGGCGACGGAGACCCGGCGTACGTGGACACCCTGCGGCGCCTCGTCCGCGAGCGGGACGGAGCGGATCGCGTCGTCTGGACGGGGTGGCTCGAGGGCGAGGCGAAAACGGCGGTCCTCCAGGGTGCCCAGCTCTTCGTGCTGCCTTCCCGCCAGGAGAACTTCGGTCTGGCTGTGATGGAAGCGCTCGCCTGCGGCGTGCCCGTGCTGATCAGCGACCACGTCAACGTGGCGGATGAGATCGAGGCCGTCGGGGCGGGTTGGGTCGTGCCCCTGGAACGGGCAGACCTCGCCAAGGCGCTCGAGGAGGCGCTCCGGGGCGGCGACGAGCGGGCGAATCGCGGGCTGGCGGGCCGGGCCCTGGTCTCGCGTCGCTTTCGATGGGCGGGCATAGCCGGCGAGCTTCATGCCCTCTATGCATCGCTTGCGCACGTGGCGGCGCCAGCGAGCCGGGAATGAAGGTCGATCCGTACGTCCAGGGAGCGATCGTCGATACCAACGCTCACGGAAGAAGGCCGCCACGTTTGATGCGCAACCGACCGCGGCTTGCGCGGCCGCCAGCCCTCAGACGGTCTTGCTCGGACCGCCCTCACGAAGCGAACGGAGGTAGCCGGCTTGGCCATCGGTCCCTCTAGGAAAGCGGCCCCGGTCACCGCGATCGTGCTCACGCTCAACGAAGAGGAGAATCTGGGCGCGTGCCTCGAGAGCGTCGCGGGCTGGGCGCGCGATGTTCTTGTCGTGGACTCCGGGAGCACGGATCGCACAACCGAGGTCGCCCACCGGTACGGTGCCCGGGTCGTGACGCACCCGTTCGAGACCCATGCCAGGCAATGGAAGTGGGCGTTCGCGAGCCTTCCAAAGTCCACGGAGTGGATCCTCGCCCTTGACGCCGACCAGCGCGTGACACCGCCTCTGCGGGACGAGATCGCGAAGGTGGTGGCCAGGGAAGGCGATGCCCGGGGGCGTCCGCCGGCGGGCTGCTACCTGAAGCGGAAGCAGATCTTCCGGGGCCGTTGGATCAAGCACGGAGGGTACTATCCCAAGTACTTGCTGAAGCTCTTCCGGCGCAGCGAGGTATGGGTGGACGAGAGCGACCTGGTGGACCACCACTTTCGCGTCAGGGGAGAGGTTCTGAAGCTCGCCGGTGATCTCATCGAAGAGAATCGGAATGAGGCCGATATCTCGGTGTGGGTGGCGAAGCACAACCGGTATGCGATGCTCCAGGCCCGGGAGGAATTCGAAGCGGCTCACGGCATGAGGCGCCGCGACGTGGGCCGATCACTCCTCGGGTCTCCCGATGAGCGCGTCGAGTGGCTCAAGAGCATCTGGGTGAGGCTTCCGCTGTATGTCCGGCCCTGCCTGTATTTCCTCTACCGTTATGTTTTTCGGCTGGGGTTCCTCGATGGGAAGGAAGGCTTCGTCTTCCACGTTCTCCAGGCCTTCTGGTACCGGCTTCTGGTTGACGTGAACCTGGACGATCTTCGGCAGGCGGCGACGGCCGGCCCCCGCCCGGAGGCGCGAGCGGAGATAGGGCGTCGCTCCGGGGATGCGAGCGGCGAATGATCGTCCTGGGGATCAATGCATATCACGGTGATGCGTCAGCCGTCCTGCTGCGCGATGGCGAGATGGTGGCGGCGGTCGAGGAGGAGCGGTTCCGGCGGGTGAAGCATTGCGCCGGCTTCCCGGGTGAGTCCGTGCGTGCGTGCCTGAACATCGCGAAAGTCGCGGGGGAAGAGGTGGATCATTTCGCCATCTCGCGAAACCCGCGGGCCAATCTGCTGCGGAAAGCGAGGTTCGCCCTGTCGAACCGGCTCCGGCTGGAATCGGTGAAGGCTCGGGTCGAGAACACCGTGCGGATCCGGGAGGTGGGCGATCGCATCGGCGAGACGCTGGGGCTGGACCGAGCACGGGTCCGGCAGCGGATGCACTGGGTCGAGCACCACCCTGCCCACCTGGCGAGCGCGTTCTTCGTCTCGCCATTCGAGACGGCGGCGGTCTGTGCAATCGACGGCTTCGGGGATTTTGTCAGTACCTCGTGGGCGATCGGCGATCGCGCGTCGCTGAAGGTCGGCGGGCGAGTCTACTTCCCGCACTCGCTGGGCCTCTTGTACCTGGCCATCACGCAGTATCTGGGATTCCCGAGATACGGCGACGAGTACAAGGTGATGGGGCTCGCCCCGTACGGAGAGCCCGCCTACGCCGACCGGCTGCGGCGGCTGCTCCGACTGAAGCCCGGAGGCGACTTCGAGCTGGACCTGTCCTTCTTCCGCCACCGGTCCGAGGGTGTGAGCATGTCGTGGGACGACGGCGAGCCCGTCATCGGGCCGGTGTATACGCCGGCGCTCGAGGCGCTGCTGGGACCGGCACGAAAAACCGACGAGCCGTTGGAGCCCAGGCACGAGGCGATTGCGGCCTCCCTTCAACGGGTCTTCGAGGAGGCCGCCTTCCACGTGTTGCGGGGACTCCACCAGAGGACGCGGTTGCCGCGGCTTTGTCTCGCGGGCGGCTGCGCCATGAACAGCGTCGCCAACGGCAAGATCCGCGAGCAGACGCCGTTCGAGGATGTGTTCGTCCAGCCGGCGGCCGCCGACAACGGCACCGCTCTCGGGGCCGCCTTCCACGTCTGGAACCAGGTGCTCGGACAGCCGCGCCGCTTCGTCATGCAGCACGGCTACTGGGGGCCCGAGTTCGGCGCCGCCGCCATCCGCCGAGCGCTCGATGCGTCTCGCGAGGAG
>Ga0214473_10002577_pt1 | contig 22253 bp, 19 predicted proteins | sample RVTome_7_FD_203509 | JGI IMG/M metagenome (GOLD analysis project Ga0214473, IMG submission 203509) | Soil microbial communities from uranium-contaminated site in the Upper Colorado River Basin, Wyoming, United States - RVT98D197 | ecosystem: Environmental > Terrestrial > Soil > Contaminated >... | reverse complement strand
GCCATTCTCCTGCTCGTAGATCGCCACGTCGTCCCGATGGTTCCCACGGTTGGTGAATTCCTGTTGCAGGGGGGCCAGCGTCCTGACGTCAAGATAATAGTCGATCGTGTCTCCCGCGTAGATGAGCACGAGAAGTCCCGTCGTCCACGCCTGGACGTTCAGGTGATAGGCCTCCTTCCCGCGCAGCATCGTCTTGCCCATGAACGTAAACCGGGCATAGCCTACCGTGATCCCGAGGAAATCGATGCGGTAGACAAGAACCTCTTTCCCGTTGGTCCATGCAGGCTCTCCGCCAATGAGAGCGTGCGGAGCAGGTTCCCCGCCGTTTGCGTGAACGTCGGCAGGCGGCCTGACCGCTCGCGCCACTCCGGCCGGGGGTTCGGTCACGTGCTGCGCCGGTTCGCGGGATTCCACGGCAGGCGGAACGGGAGCAGGCGATGCGGCCGCTTCGGGAACACCGGCGGATGTCCCCTCCGTCCCTCGCCCCTCGACCTCTATGGGGACTTCGGTGGTTGCGGCCGGCCCCGGGGTTTCCTCCGCTGGATGCTTGGCCGCCGTTTCCAGCGGGCTGACGGGAGCGGGAGATTTCCATGCTTTGCGGGAATCCGCCGGAGGGGGCACCCTTGCCGACTCTCTCCAGAGGCACCCATTGCCCATCAGGAACAAAACCGACAAGGCGGAAAAAACGCAAACGAATACGAAACAGGCCCTGCGCCCCCTTTTCCGTATCACCCTGCCTTCTCCCCGGACAATATCCACGCCGCCGCCTCCCGGATGCTGGGAAGAAACCTGTCAGGACGCTCCCCCAGGCGTTCTCCCTCCTGGCATTCTTTCTCGCCGTACCCGGTCGCGACCAGGATCGTCGCCGCCCGCAACCGTTTTCCCATCAATATATCCGACATTTTATCACCGACCACCCAAATTCTGCAGGAGGCCGAAACGCCAAGTCTTTGAAGAATCTTCTCGGCCATTCCGGAAGCGGGCTTCCTGCAGCCGCAGACCCTCCGGTACCGTTCCACGACCCCTTCCGGGTGATGGGGGCAATATTCCACCGCGTCGAACTCGACGCCGCGCGCTCGGAAATATTCGACGAACGCCCGGTGGACCGCTTCCATCTGGTCTTCCCGGAACTTCCCCCTGGCAACCCCCGCCTGGTTGGACACCACGGCAAGAAGGTAGCCTTCCCGGGCCAGTCGACCGAGGGATTCCGCCGCCCCGGGGATTTCCCTCAAGAGCGACGGGTCGGAGAGATACCCCATCTCCTCGATCAGTGTGCCGTCTCTGTCCAGGAAGACGATCCCTTTCAATGCGCCTCCCCGTAAATGCCGGGCTCTCCCTTTGGCCTGGTCTTCCACCGCCGGTGTAACCAGAACCATTGCGTCGGATCCTCCCGGATCGTCTTCTCCAGTTCTTCGTTGCACCTGCGGGTCAGACGAAGGACCTCCTCCTCCCTCGGCGCCTCCGGGTCCATCTGGATGGGCGGCCCCCACCGGATGGTATGGTGAAATTTCCTCTTCGGGTCACGGAAGATGAACCCCGGGTGGACGGTTGTCTGCATCGCCAGGGCAAGCCGTGCAATGCCGAAGGTGGTGTACGCCTTCCGGGTGAAGAAATCGACGAGCACCCCCCTGTAGGTGTCCACGTTCTGGTCGATCAGGATCCCGACGAGCGTTTTCCTGCGGATCTCGCGCATTATGAGCTTTGCCGAGTCCTCCTTCCGTATCACCCTGTTGCCGGCCCATTCCCTCCGCTCCGTCACGATGCGGTCGAGAACGGGGTTTTTCAGCGGCCGCACGATGAACGCGATCGGGGCCACGACCACCCCTTGGACGAAGGCGAACAGCTCCCAGTTCCCGAAATGCCCCGTCATCCCGAGAGGGGCGATCCCGCGCTCCTCCGTCGCTTTTATGACGTGCTCCGCGCCCTCGATCCGGAAATGCTCCGCTATGTACCGGGCGTCCATTTTGGGGATGTGGATGAATTCCGCGGCGGAGGTCCCCATACGGGTGTAGCAGAGCCGGACGATCCGCGACATTTCCCGGTCCCCCATCTCCGGGAACGCGATCCGGAGGTTGATCCGCGCGATCCGCCGGTGCCTCGCGTCCAACGCCCAGACCCCCAGCATGGCCGCCTCGAAAATAGCGGCCCGCAACGACAGCGGAATCGCTTCGAGGACCCTAAGGAACAGCCGGATCAGCTTCTCCTTCATAGGCCCCCCGCGAAACGCATCCTTTCAAGGAGGAAACGCGACAGGGAATCCCAGCCGGCCAGGAACTCCACGCCGACGCGAACCGCCTTTACGTCGAAGGGGAGTCGATCGGGTAGCCGCACGAGATCCTTTTCCGTCGTCAGCACGGGCAGGCCTTCCGCGGCCGCCGCGATTTCCCCGATCTCCGCAGGCCGGAACCGGTGATGATCGTCATAGCCCAGGAACTTCCGCAGAACGAAACCCGACTCCCGCAGCGTCGCCGAAAACTGGTCGTTGTGGGCCAGCCCGCAAAAGGCAACCACCTCCTCCCCCCGGGAAGGAAGGGGCGATTCTCCCCCGCGGCGGTCCACCAGCGAGCGAGGGACCAGGCGCGAGAACGCCCGGGGGCGATCCGCGGGAAACGGGACGGCTGCGGCCACCCCTTCCCCCTCCGCCAGGCCGGCGCACCTGGTCACGACGAGAGCATCGGCGAAGCGAGCGTTCCCGACCGGCTCACGAAGAGGGCCAAGCGGCAAGGTACGGCGATTTCCCAAGCCGCGCCCGCCGTCCACGAGGAGGACGTCGGCGGCCCGGCGAAGGGAAACGTGCTGAAAACCGTCGTCCAGGAGGAAGACGTCGACCGTTTGCCGACGGAGACACTCCCTGCCCGCATCCGCGCGGGCCTCTCCCACCAGCACGGGGACTCCCGGGAGCAACCCCGCAAGGAGGACCGGCTCGTCTCCGCCGATCCGGGCGGAAACGAGCGGACCCTCGCCGTGTGAAACCCAGACGATCCCCCGGCTCTCCCGCCCATATCCACGGGAAAGCACCGCTACCCTGAGGCCCAATCCGGTCATCCACGACGCGAGAAACTGGACATGGGGGGTTTTTCCGGAGCCGCCAACGGTGAGGTTCCCGACGCTGATCACGGGGCGGGGAAGGGATTCGGACCGCAGGATCCCCCAAGCGTACAGCGCCCTTCTCAGGTTCGCGAACGGCCCGATCACTCTCTCTTCCTCCGCCGACGCGCAAGCTCGAGGTCCACGATCCCGGCGTTCCTCTTTGTGGCGCCTCGGAAAGCGGCCAACAGCTCCCTCGCCCGCCCGCCCGTTTCCGACATCCTGGACGGGTCCGCCGCCCAGCGCGCAAGTCGATCCGCAAACTCCATGGCGTCTTTCACCTGCACAATGGCCCCGGCGTCCCTGAAGATCTCGGCGATCTCCCGAAAATTCTCCATGTGGGGCCCTACGATCGTCGGTACGCCGTAAAAGGCCGGCTCCAGGATGTTGTGCCCCCCCTTGGGAACGAGGCTGCCGCCGACGAATGCGATATCAGCGGCTGCATAAGCTGACAGGAGCTCCCCCACCGTGTCGAGCAGGAGCACCGGGGGGAGCCTAGCGCCGCCCTCCCGGGCCGCGCGGGTTTTCCGGACCGTTTCCCATCCCTCGCGAAGGCACAATTCCTCCACTGAATCGAACCGCTCGGGGTGCCGCGGCGCCAGCAGCAGCTTCACCGAACCGTTGACGTCTCTTGCCTTCGCGAAGGCGCGCAGCACCTCCTCCTCTTCTCCCTCGTGGGTCGACCCGGCGACGAACCACACCGTTCCGCCGTCCTTTTCCCCCATGAGAAAGGAGTGCAGGGGCGACAGATCCTGCGAGGGGGGGGTGACGTCGAACTTCATGTTTCCCGTCACCGCGACCGATTCGGGCGGCGCTCCGAGAAAGCGGAACCGCCGGGCGTCCTCTTCCGTCTGTACCGCGATGGCGGTGAAGCAGCGGAGCGCCCTGGAAAACAGGAACCGGAGCCGTACATACCCGCCGAACGAGCGCTCCGAGATTCTTCCGTTGAGAAGAATGACGGGGATCTTCCGTCCCGCGCATTCCGCAAGGAAGTTCGGCCAGATCTCGGTCTCGAGAATCACCACGACGTCGGGACAGACACGGTCGAGGAATCTCCGGGAGATTCCCGGGAGGTCGAACGGGAAGTAGAATCGCGCGTCCGTCTCCCCGCTCAGGGATTTTTCCGCTGTTTCCTGGCCGGTGATCGTCACCGTGGAAAAAAGAAGCTCGGCTTCGGGAAGATGCTTGCGGAGCAGGCGGACCAGCGGCGCGGAGGAAAGGGTCTCGCCGACGGAGACCGCGTGGATCCAGATTCTCTCTTTCCCGGAGGGAGGCGGCACGCGGTCCATCCGGATCCCCAGCCGGTCCAGGAAATTCTTCCTCCGCTTCCGGGACGCCAGCACCCATGGGCCCCAGACAGGCGCGGCAAGAAGGAGAGCGCTTCCCAGCGCCAGATTGTAGAGAAGGTGCGCCCCGGTCCGGGGGAGGAACGCCTTCATGAAACGGTCAAGCCGGTCCGGCGCCGGTCGCGGTCCCGGACTTCCGCTCCTCGAACTGTTTCAGGTAGAACGAGCGGTATCGCGTATCCCCGGAGAGCAATTCCTCGTGGGACCCTTTCTCCACGATCCTCCCCTCCTCCACGACGACGATCATGCTTGCGTTCCTGACCGTGGAGAGCCGGTGGGCGATGACAAACGTGGTCCGGCCTCGCATGAGCGCATCCAGCGCCTCCTGGACGACGCTTTCGGATTCCGAATCGAGGGCGGAAGTGGCCTCGTCCAGAATGAGGATCGGGGCGTCCTTCAGCAGGGCACGGGCGATGGCCAGGCGCTGCCGCTCACCACCGGAGAGCTTCAGGCCCTGCTCCCCGACCACCGTGTCGTACCCGTCGCGCAGCCGGGAGATGAACCTGTCCGCGTTCGCCTGCCGCGCTGCGGCTTCGACCTTCGAGAGAGGTGCATCCGGCATGCCGTATGCGATGTTGGCTCGGACCGTATCGTTGAAGAGGATCGTGTGCTGGCTCACGACGCCGATTTGCGCGCGCAGGGACAACAACGAAACGTCCCGGATGTCCACTCCGTCGATTCGGATCGCGCCGTTCTGGGGATCGTAGAAGCGGGGAAGGAGATCGACGAGCGTCGTCTTGCCCGCGCCGCTGGAACCGACGATGGCCACCATGGTGCCCGCCGGCACCCGCAATGTAACGTCCTTCAGGATATAGTCTCCTTCCCCCGGGTAGCGGAAATCGACCTGGTCGAACTCGACTTCCCGGCTCACGGGGGGAAGCGCCGGCGCGTCTTGTTTCTCCTCCACCTCGGGCAGGGTGTCCATCACCTCGAAGACCCGCGTCGCGGCGGCGATTCCCTGCTGGATGACGTTGTTGATCCGGGAAAGGCGCTTGACCGGCTCATACAGCATGAAGAGCGCGGTCATGAACGAGAAGAAGTTCCCGGGGGTGCTGTGGCCGTTCACCACGCTGTAGCCGCCGTAGAAGATCACCGCGGCCGCCCCGATCCCGGCAAAGGTTTCCGACATCGGTGAGGTGAGCGCCTGCACCTTCACGATCTTCATGCTCAGCCGGAAGAGGTCGGTGTTCCGCGCGGCGAAACGCTCCACCTCGTACCCCTCCGCGCCGAACGCTTTCACCAGCTTGGCCCCGCTGATCGTCTCCTGGAGGTGGGACGTCAAGACACCGGTGACCTCCTGGGTCTTGATGCTGGTCCTGCGCAGCTTCCGGCCGAATTTCGCGATCGGCCAGAAGGCCAGCGGGAAAGCCACGAGGGCAATGAGGGCCAGCTGCCAGTCCCGGTAGAAGACCACCCCGATCAGGAACATTCCCGTGAAGAAGTCCTTGATGAGTCCCGTGACGGCCTCGGTGACCGCACCCTGCATGAGCGCCACGTCGTTCAGAACGCGGGACATGAGCACGCCCGTGGGGTGTCGCGTGTAGAAGGACAGAGAGAGCGACTGCAGGTGGCGATAGAGGCGCTCCCGGATGTCCCGGATGACCCGCTGGCCGACGCCGCTCATGAGATAGCCCTGGGAAAACTCGAATACGGCCTTCAGGAGGTAGACCGCGAGCACCAGGAAGGGAATGAGGGCGAGCCGCGACGCGTCCTTTCTGATAAAGATGTCGTCCAGCGCGGGTTTGACGAGGAATGCGATCGAGCCGTGGAACGCCGACACGCACACCATGAACAGCATTGCCAGGAGCAGCCGCGGCGTGTACGGACGGACGTATTCCAGCATCCGCTGGTAGATCGTCATCCCCATGATTCCCCCGCCGCGTTCGCCAGCAGATCGACGACCGCCTCCGAAGGGCCGGAGCCCGATAGCTTCTCCCGAAGGGACCTGCAGCGGGCGGCCAGGGATTCCCTGCGCGCAGGTTCCAACAGCAGGACGCGAAGCTCCGCCGCGACCCGTTCCGCGCGGAACTCTTCCTGGATCAGCTCGGGCAGAAACGGCTCGCCCGCGACGATGTTCGGAAGCCCGATGGACGAGACCTTCGCCAGGCGCTTCCCGATCCGGTAAGTGACCTCCGACGTACGGTACACGATGACGTGCGGTACGCCCAGGAGCGCGAGTTCCAGCGTCGCCGTGCCGGAAGCGGCGACGGAAGCGGTCATCCCGCGGAAAAGGAGGAAGCGTTCGTCCTCAACGATGGTCAAGGGAAGCCCTTCCCCGCGCAGTTCCTGCTCGATTGCGCCGCGAAAACGGGGGGACGCCAGGGGAACCGCGAAATGGACGTCGGGAAACTCCTCCGCGATCCGCCGCGCCGCGTCCGCCAGGACCGGGAAATGGGCGCGGATCTCCCCGTTCCGGCTCCCCGGCAGCAGCCCCACCACCCTTTTCCCCGCCGGGATGCCGAACCGGGCGGGATCCGGCGCCGCGTCCAGATACGGAGCCAGCTCCTCCAGCAGCGGATGGCCTGCGAACCGGACGTTCACTCCCTGTTCCCTGAGGATCGGCTCCTCGAACGGAAACGGGACCACGACCCCTTTCGTAAATGCCGCGAGCTCCCGCGCCCTTCCCCTTCTCCACGCCCACAGCTGGGGAGGGATGTAGTAGATCACCGGGACGTTCCTCCGATGCGCCTCCCTGCCGACCCGGAAATTGAAGTCCGGGAAATCGACGAGGAGCAGCGCTCCCACGTCGGGACTGGCGACGCGGCGCTTCGCGGCCCGCAGCGCGGAAACGACCGCCGGGAGATGCCGCGCCACCTCGAGAATTCCGACCACCGAGATCGACCCGTAATCCAGCAGGAGCCGGACTCCTTCCGACGCGAGTCCGGAGCTTCCGATCCCCTCCATCGGTGCGAGCGGGAAGCGCCGGCGGAAAGCGCGCGCCACGCTTGCCGCATACGTTTCCCCCGACGGCTCGCCGCAGATAATGAAAAGGGTCTTGGGCGCAGGGCTCAACTTCTCCTCATGTTGCGCAGGATCCGGAACGCGATTTCCAGCGCCGCCAGCCCTTCCACGCCGGAGACCCGCGGCGAGGCGCCGTCCCGGACACAGTCCAGGAAGGAGCGGATCTCCTCCAGGAGCGAATCCCCCTTTTCGGTCTCCAGAAGCTCGCCGGATATTTCCGGAGGGCTCAGGGGTCCTTTGGGGAAGGTCTTCCGGAAGATCTGGATCGTGCCCTCCACGAAATCCATCGATACGTAAGTGTCCTCCTGGAAGATCCGGATCTTGCGCTGCTTGCGCGCCGACACCCGGCTCGCCGTCACGTTGGCCACGCACCCGTTGGCGAAGGAAAGCCGCGCGTTGGCGATGTCGATGTTGGGGGAAATCACCGGAATACCGACCGCGTGGATGCGCAGGACGGGCGAGCGGACGAAGGAAAGAATCAGGTCGAGGTCGTGGATCATCAGGTCGAGAACGACGTCGACGTCGGTCCCGCGCGCTCCGAAAGGCCCCAAGCGGTGGCACTCGATGAACCGGGGCTCCGCGAGGAGAGACGCCGCTTCCCGGACCGCCGGGTTGAACCGCTCCACATGGCCGATCTGGAACACCAGCTTCCGGTTCGCGGCTTCCCGGACAAGGGCGCGCGCCTCGCGGACGTTCGCGGTGATCGGCTTCTCCAGAAGAACGTGGACGTCGGCTCGCATGGCGTCCATCGCCACGCGGTAATGGGCGGTCGTCGGTACCGCGATGGACACGGCGTCCACTTCCGCCAGGAGCCTCTTGCGGTCGGCGAAAAAGGCGGTCCCGCACTCCTCCGCCACGGACTTCCCGCGGCCGGGGTCGGCGTCGCACACCCCCACGAAACGATGGTCGGAGAACGAGGCGATCTTCTGCGCGTGCAGGCGGCCAAGATACCCCACGCCGATGACACCGACCCGTATCGGCCCGCTCTCCGCCATGGCGGTTTACCTCAGGACCCCGCGCTTGCTCGACCGGATGAAGTCGAGGAGGCGCCGCACCTCGGGAAGGAGCTCCACCTCCGCTTCCACCCTCGCTACGGCGTCCCGCATCGTATCCCCGGAACGGAACAGGATCCGATAGGCTTTCTTCAGCGCGGAGATGGCCTCTTCCGTGAACTGGTTCCGCTTGAGGCCGATGTGGTTCAGTCCGTAGAGAGAGGGCCCCTTCTGGGGGCGGGCAACGACGGCGATCACGTACGGTGGAACGTCCTGCGGGACCCCGGAAAGCGCACCCACGATCGCATATTCCCCGATGCGGACGAACTGGTGAACCCCGACGAGCCCGCCGATGATCGCCCCGTCGCCGACCACCACGTGCCCGCCCAGCGTGGCGGCGTTTGCCATCACCACGCGGCTCCCCACCTGGCAGTCGTGCGCGAGGTGGCAGTAGGCCATGAGCAGCGTGTTGTTCCCGACCCGGGTCACCCCCGCACCCTGCGCCGTTCCGCGGTTTACCGTCGCGTACTCCCGTACCGTGGTCCCTTCCCCGATCTCCACCCAGGTGTCCTCTCCCTTGAACTTCAGATCCTGCGGAGGAGCGCCGATCGATGCGAACGAGGATACCCGGTTCCCCTTCCCCATGCGGACGTGCGAGGCAATCTGGACGTGGGAGCCGATCGAGCACCCGTCGCCGATCGTCACCTTCGGGCCGATCACGGTGTAGGGGCCCACCTCCACGCCCTCTCCCATGCGTGCATCCGGATCGATGATTGCCGTGGGATGAATCATTTCACCGCTCCCTCCTGGGGGCGGTCGCCGAAGGACTCGCGAATCGTTGCGGTCAAGTCGGCCTCGGCAACCAGGGCATCCGCCACGCGCGCCTCACCGTGCATCTTCCACACCGGCCCCTTGTGAGCGGTGATCGTGACATCCAGTCGGATCTGGTCCCCCGGAAACACCGGCCGCCGGAACCGGCAGTTGTCGATCCCGGCAAAGTAGGCGAGCTTCTTTTCCCCGCCCAGCGCCTTCAGGGCGGCGAACCCCCCCGTTTGCGCCAGCGCCTCCACGATCAGGACGCCGGGCATGATCGGATGCCCGGGAAAATGGCCGATGAAAAACGGCTCGTTGATCGTGACGTTCTTGAGCCCTACGATACGCCTTCCGGGCTCCCACTCGACGATCCGGTCCACCAGAAGGAACGGATATCGATGCGGCAAGAGTTCCATGATCTCCTGGATGGTGAACATCTTATTTCTCCCCCTTCGGAATTTTGGCATCCTCCAGGTGCTTCACCCGCCGGAACAGCTCCGGCAGCTTCGGCAACAGCATCGCCATCCGCAGCCATGTCGGATGCGGGATCGCGGGAACCCCCGACCAGACCCGCGCCTCCGACGCGCGCAGCGTGTGTGCAACTCCGCACTTCCCTCCCAGCTGGATCCCGTCCTCCACCTCGAGGTGCCCCGCCAGGCCCGCCTGGCCGCCGATCCTCACGCGGTTGCCGATCCTGCAGCTGCCGGCGATTCCGGTCAGCGCGGCGATCACCGTGTCGTTCCCGATCGTGACGTTGTGCCCCACCTGCACCAGGTTGTCGAGCTTGGTCCCCCTGCCGATTCGCGTCACGCCGAGGACCGCCCGGTCCACGGTGGTGTTGGCCCCGATCTCGACGTCGTCCCCGATTTCCACCGTCCCTACCTGGGGAATCTTCCGGTATCCCTCCCCGGAAGGTGCAAAACCGAACCCGTCGCACCCGATGACACACCCCGCATGGAGGATCACGCGCGACCCCACGCGCACGTCGTGGTAGAGAACGACGTGCGGGTAGAACAGGCAATCCTCCCCCACAATAGCGCCCTTGCCCACGATGACGCCCGGTAACAGGACGGTCCGGTCGCCGACGACGGCGCCCTCCTCCACGACGACGAAGGGGAAAACGGTCACGTCCTTCCCCAGCCGCGCCCCGGGGTGGAGGCTGGCAGCGGGTGAAATCCCCGCGGGCCGGCGTACCGGGGGGTGAAACAGCTCGACCACGCAAGCAAACGCGAGATACGGGTTCTCGGATAGGAGAAAGGCCGCACGCGCCCCCTCGACGCGGTCTTTCGCGATGATCGCGGAAGCCATCGACTCGCGGGCGAAGCGCACGTACTTCGGGTTCGCGAGAAACGTCACCTGCCCGGGCCCGGCCTCCTCGATGGGTGCGACCCCGGTCACCATCGCATCGCCTTCCCCCGTCAGGCGCGCCCCTATGCGCGCCGCCAGGTCGGACAGACGGATCTCATTTTCCACCGGCCTTCTCCTTGTTCACCATTTCCAGCACCCGGTCGGTAATGTCCAGAGCGGGATTGAAGTGGACGACGCCGCCCTGCGTCCGGTCCAGCACCAGATCGATCTTCTCCGCGGCCACCATCTTGTCCAGCTGGGCCTCGACGATCTTGAGCACCTCCCGCGTCTGTTCCCCTTGCCGGGCCTGCATCTCCTTCTCTGCATCCTGGGTCAGCTGGCGCAGTTCGGCGACCTTGCCGTTCAATGCATCCTCCTTCTCCTTGAGCTTCTCCTTCCCCAGGAGGATCTTCTGCTTGTCGATCTCGTCCTTGATTTTCTTTGCCTCCTCTTGCTTCGCTTCGATCTTCTTCTTCAGCGCCTCATAGCGGTCCTCGATCTTCTTCTTCGCGACCTTTCCCACGGCGGACTCGTTCAATATCTTGTTCACGTCGACCACCGCGACCTTGAAGTCCGAAGCATAGGCAGCGCCCGTGATCATCAACGCCGTCGTGAAACCCGCTGCCATCCTCCACGCTTTTCCGCTCTTCATTTTTCTTGTCCCCCTGGATTAGAATGCCGTCCCTATCGTGAACTCCGCCACCCTTCGGCTCTCGCCAGGGTCCGGACGGAGGTTCCATCCCCACTCGAAGCGGAGGGGGCCCATGGGCGAATACCACCGCACTCCCACCCCCGCGGAATATTTTAACTGCGGACCGCTCCAGGGCCAATCCCCCTGGCGGTAGGCGTTCCCCGCGTCGAAGAACACGACCCCCTTGAAACCGATCTCGTTGAACAGCGGAAAGATATATTCCACGTTCGCGATCAGTTCTTTGTTGCCGCCGATGAGCTCCCCCGTGTTCGGGTCTTTCGGCGACAACGTGCGCGACGGAAACCCCCGGATGCTGTAAGGCCCTCCCAGGAAGAACCGCTCGAAGATCGGCACCCTTCCGCCCACGGTACTGATCGTGTGCCCCCAAAGAAGGTTCCCGCTCAGAACCGTCGACCCCAGGATCGGGTAGTAGGCCTTGGCGTTCAGGAAGTATTTCACGAACTGGCTGTCCCCCCCCAGGGGCCCGCCCGCGTACTCCACCGTCGCGGATTCCACCGACCCCTTGGAGGGGTCGAACAGCTTGTCCGTCGTGTTCCGCACGATGCTGTAAGAAACGCTTCGCGTCTTCTGGACCCCCTTGCTGAACTCGTCCTTCAGGATCTGGGAGATCGCCGCACCCGCGTCCGTGATCAGGGTTTCGTCGATGCGCAGCAGGAGGCTGGCGGACGTGTACTTCGTGAACTGGTACCCCACGCCCGCCCTCCCCCCCGTCGACTTGCGATGGAAATCCGTGTATTCCGTGTCGACCTTGTAGGCGTTCAGGAGGAGGCTGTAATCCGTGTCCAGGAAATGGGGATCTCGAAAATCCAGGCTGAACACCGTCCTTCTCGCCCCGAACTGCGAGCTGAGCGACGCCTTCCAGCCCCTGCCGAACAGGTTGTTCTCGGTCACCTGCACGACGCCGAAGATCTTGTCCAGGGAGCTGTACCCCGCTCCCCCCGACAAGGTTCCCGTTGGACCCTCCTGCACGTCCACCTTGACGTCCATCTCTCCCGGAACCCTGGAGGGAGCCGTGGTGATCTTGACGTCCTTGAAATAAGAGAGCCGGGTCAGGTTCTCCTTGCTCTCCTTCAGTCCGGTCGCCGTGTAGATCTGTCCGTCCTCGACTTCGAGGTCCCTGCGGATGACGCGGTCGAGGGTCTTGTTGTTCCCCGTGATCTCCACTTTTCCGAACCGGAATTTCCCGCCGCGCTCCGTCTTGTAGGTCACGTCCGCGATCGGGTACACCTTCCGCTTCTCCACGACCGGGGAAACCAGCGCCTGGGCATACCCTTTGTCGTTCTGGAGCATCGTCAATGCCAGGAGGTCGGCCAGGAGCGTCCCGCGGTTGAAAATCTCTCCCCGCTTCAGCCGGATCGCTTTCCGAAGCTCGGCCACCGGGAGGTCGCTCTCGCCGGAGAAACGCAGGTCTCCCACGCGGTATTGCCGCCCCTCAAACACGTGGATCGTCATCTCGAGCCCCTTGGGGCCCCGCCGGATTCCCGGATCGGACACCTTCGAGTCGAGGAATCCGCTGTTCTGGTAGAGCGCCTCGATCTTTCGGATGTCGTTTTCCAGGACGTCTTTCTTGAAGGTTCCCGAATCGGTGATGAAGGAGAAGAACCCTTTCTCGCCGGTGTCCATCACTTTCAGGACCTCTTTTTCGGAGAGATAGAGATTCCCGGTAACGCGGATCTTCGTGATCTTCAGCTTCTCCCCTTCCACAACGCGGAAAGCCACCCGGATCGAGCCGTCGGCCTCCTCCTCCACTTTCGAGTCCACCGTGGCGTCGAAGAATCCCTTGTTCTGATACAGGTCCAAAATCTTGCGGGAGGACTCCTTCACCTGCTCTTCCTTGAAAAGCGACCGGTCCTTGAGGGTGATCGCCTGACGGATGTCGGCGGCGTCGACCTCCTTGTTCCCTTCGATCCTGACCGAGGAGACGATCGGCTTTTCCGTCACGATCACGGTGAGCCGGTACCCCCCGGTCACCTCCTCGGCGTCGAACCGGACGTCGATGAAATACCCCATCCGGTAGATCGCCTTGACGTCTTCCCGGATCCGCGCCAGGTCGAACTCCCCCCCGACCTTGGTGCTCATCGCCGCCCGGATGGTTTCGGGACCGACCCGTTGGGCCCCCTGCACGTCGACGGTCACCACGCGAAAACCGGCGGAGAGGGCTCCGGCGGCAAGCAGCACCGCAAGCACCCACACCGCCGCAACGACGGCCGAGGCCCTTGCCCGGACCGTCAAGAAACCACCCGCCCGTCATCGATCCGGATGACCCGGTGCAGTCGGCTGGCCAATTCCTCGTTGTGCGTTACCATCACCAGAGTGAGTCCACGCGTCCGGTTGAGGGTGAGCATCAGCTCCATCACGCCTCCCGCCGTCTCCTTGTCCAGATTCCCCGTCGGCTCGTCGGCAAGCAGGACGGCGGGCTCCATCGCCAGGGCCCGGCAGATCGCCACACGCTGCTGCTCCCCACCGGAGAGCTCCCCGATGCGATGGGTGAGCCGCTCCGAAAGCCCCACTTCCGATAGGAGCGTGTCCGCCCGCCGACCCGCGTCGGACCGGCCCATCCCGGCGATCAGGCAGGGAAGCATCACGTTTTCGCGTGCGGTGAACTCCGAAAGAAGGTGATGGAACTGGAAGACGAACCCGATCGTCCGGTTGCGAAAAGACGCCAACTGATCCTCCGGCAGGATGGTCAGTTCGTGTCCGTCGTAGGATACCGTTCCCGACGTCGCCCGGTCCAGGGTCCCGATGATCTGAAGGAAAGTGGTCTTCCCCGCCCCCGAGACCCCCACCACGCCAAGCGTCTCGCCCCGCGCGACGGAGAGGGTGATTCCCTTGAGAACCTCCAGCGATCCGCCCCGCTTGTGGAACGACTTCCGGAGATCTTCGACGCGGATCCGCTCGCCGCTATTCATAGCGGATCGCCTCCGCCGGATCGATGCGCGCTGCCTGCCCGGACGGGTAGAGGGTCGCCAGGAAGCATATCAGGACGGAACTTCCGCTGACCAGCAGAATGTTCAACGGATCCAGGAGAACGGGGAGAGTGGTGATGTAATAAACGTCGCTCGGGAGGTGGATGAACCGGTACCGCCGCAGAAGGTCGCACAGGAACGTGCCCAGCGCCGTTCCCAAGGCCGTCCCCGTGATCCCGATCAGTAGCCCCTCGAGGGCGAACACCCTGCGGATCGTCTTCCGGGTGGCCCCCATCGTCATCAGGACCGCGATGTCCCGCGTCTTCTCCATCACGACCATGATGAGCGTGCTGATGATATTGAAGGCCGCGACCAGCACGATGAGGACCAGGATGATGAACATCACCACCTTTTCGAGCTTGAGCGCCGAGAAGAGATTGCGGTTGCTCTGCATCCAGTCCTTCGCCCAAAAGGGGTACCCGAGAGACGATCGGATCCGGTTGGCCACCATCCCGGCGGCATAGATGTCGTCGACCTTCACCTCGATCCCCGTTCCCCTCCCGTCCATCCCGAGCAGCTTGCCCGCTTCCGGGAACGAAACGTACGCGAAAGTGGCATCGTACTCGTACATCCCCGACTCGGAAATCCCCCCCACGCGGTACCGCATAACGCGCGGGAACGTCCCCAGCGGGGTCACGTTCCCCCCCGGCACCAGGATCTCCACGACATCCCCGACCGATACCCCGAGGTTGCCGGCCAGTTCCTTCCCCAGGATCACGCCGGGCATGCCGACGGGACCCTTTTCCCTCAATGCCTCGATGCTTCCCCGACGGATGTCCCTCGGGAGCCGCGTGACGTCCCCGACGGTCGCAAGGTCCACGCCTCGCAGCACCCCGCCCGCCGCGGTGACCCCGGAGGAGATCATCATCTGGGAGAAGATGTAGGGGCTGGCTCCGACAACGCCCGGAACCTGCCGGACGCGCTTCGCCACGGAGAACGGGTCGGCGATGCTGCCGTCGAGGCTCGTCACGTGGACATGGGCGGTCGCGCCCAGGATGCGGTCCTTGAGCTCTTTCTCGAACCCGCTCATGACGGCGAGGACGATGATCAGCGCGGTGACGCCGACGGTCACCCCCGCCACGGAGATGATGGAGATGATGGAGATGAACGTCTGTTTGCGCTTGGCGAGGAGGTATTTCAGTGCGATGTAATATTCGACGGGAAGCCTCAAGACGGAGCTACCCCTCTTTCCGCAGTTGGGGGAAAAGGATCACGTCCCGGATGGAGGGCGAATCGGTGAAGAGCATCACCAGCCGGTCGATCCCGATCCCTTCCCCGGCGGCGGGCGGCATGCCGTGCTCCAGCGCGCGGAGAAAATCCTCGTCCATCGCGTGGGCCTCCTCGTCCCCCCGTTCGCGCTGAAGCATCTGCTCCTCGAGCCGGCGCCTCTGGTCCAGGGGGTCGTTCAGCTCGGAGAACGCGTTGGCGATCTCCCGGCCCAGGACGATCAGCTCGAACCGGTCGACGATCTCCGGACGCAGATCGTTTCTCCGCGACAACGGCGACACCTCAATGGGATATTCCGTGACGAAGGCCGGTCCCTTGATCTTCCTTTCGGCGACTTCCTCGAAAATCTCGACCAGGAGCCTTCCCGGGGCCCAATCCTCCCTGGCAGCAATGCCCAGCGAAAGCGCCATCCGGCGGAGAAATTCCGGACCGGAAAGCTTTTCCTCCGGGACGCCGGCGTACCGGGCGACCGCCCCGGCCACCGTGATGCGCTCCCACGGAGGCGTAAAGTCGATCGTCTCCCCCTGGATCTCCACTGCCGTCGTCCCGAAGAGGGAGAGGGCGAGGCTGGAGATCATCTCTTCGGTCAGCCGCATCAGGTCCTCGTAGGTCGCGTAGGCCTGATAAAACTCCACCATGGTGAACTCGGGGTTGTGCTGCGTGGAGATCCCCTCGTTCCGGAAGTTCCGGTTGATCTCGAAGACGCGCTCGAACCCCCCCACCAGCAGCCGCTTCAAGTAAAGCTCCGGGGCGATCCTCAGGTAAAGATCCATGTCCAGGGCATTGTGGTGGGTCACGAACGGCTTCGCGGCGGCGCCCCCCGCGACGGGCTGCATCATCGGGGTCTCCACCTCGAGGAAGTCCCGCTCCGCGAGGAAGGAGCGGATGTACGCGATGATCCGGGCACGACGGCGGAACACCTCCCTGACCTTCTCGTTGACGATCAGGTCGACATACCGCTGGCGGTACCGCGTCTCCACGTCGACCAGGCCGTGCCACTTCTCGGGGAGCGGCCGGATCCCCTTGCAGAGGAGCCGGAACCGCTCCGCCTGCACCGTCAGCTCTTTCGTCCGGGTGATGAAGAGCGGCCCCTCGACCCACACGATATCGCCGACGTCCGTTGCCTTCATGAAAAGGGAATACGCCTCGTCCCCCACCCTGTCCTTCCGGATGTAGGCCTGCAGGCGGCCTGCGCGGTCCGCGATCACCACGAACGTCGCCTTCCCGAAGTTGCGCGCCGCCACGATCCGCCCCGCGACGTCCACGCGGATCCCCTTCCGTTCGAGCTCCTCGGCGCCCATCTCTCCCGCCGCCCGGCGGGCAGCGGCCGTCGTCCATCCGACCTTCTGGTCATTGGGGTAGGGGTCCGTTCCTCTCTTTCGTGCCTCCTCGGCCTTGCGGATCCGCTCGTGGATCAGATCGTTCCAGTCCTCGTTCACGCTGCTCCTCCCCCGGCTTCCTCTTCCCCTCCGGCGAGCAGGAACCGCCGGATGAACTCCTTCAGGTCCCCGTCGAGGACGGCATCCACGTTCCCGGTTTCATAGCCCGTCCGGTGGTCCTTCACCAGCCGATACGGCGCCAGGACATAGGAGCGGATCTGGGACCCCCAGGCGATGTCCTTCTTCGTCTTATGCGCCTCGGCCGCCTTCTCGGCGCGCTGGCGCATCTCCAGCTCGTAGAGCTTGGACCGCAATATCTTCATCGCCGTCGCGCGGTTCTTGTGCTGCGAACGCTCCTGCTGGCACAGGACCGTGATTCCGGAAGGCCCATGGACGATCCGGACGGCGGACTCGACCTTGTTCACGTGCTGGCCGCCGGCTCCCCCCGAACGGAGGGTATCCACCTTGAGGTCCGACTCGTTGATCTGGATCTCCACGGCGTCGTCGACCTCGGGGGAAACGAGGACTGAGGCGAAGGAGGTGTGTCTCCGTTTGTTGGCGTCGAACGGGGAGATCCGGACGAGGCGGTGGACCCCCCGCTCCGCCTTCAGATATCCATAGGGGTGATCCCCTTTCAGGAGAATCGTTGCGCTCTTGATCCCCGCTTCCTCGCCCTCCTGACGCTCAAGGAGCTCCACGTCGAATCCGTTCCGGTCGGCGAAGCGCGTGAACATCCGCAGGAGCATCTCGGCCCAGTCCTGGGACTCCGTTCCTCCGGCGCCGGCGTGGATCGTCAGGATCGCATTGCGCTCGTCGTCCTTCCCCGAGAGCATCCGGTCCAGCTCGATCTCGTCGATGTCCTGCGCGACCTTCAGGGCGTGTGAGTCGATCTCCGAGACCAGGGAGGAATCGCCCGACTCGTCGTGCAAATCGAGGCAGGCCCGCAGGTCCTCCAGGGATCTCTCCAGGCCGGACCATTTCAAAAGGAACGTTTCGAGGACCTTCCGCTCTTTGAGGAGCGCTTCGGCGTTCTCCGGAGTATCCCAGAACCCCTCCCGCGCGGCGGCCGCCTCGAGCTCGGCAAGGCGGGACTTCTTGTGTTCTACTTCAAAGGTAGCCCCGGAGCGCGCTGCAGCGCGATTCAAGTTCGGCGAATTTTTCTTCCAGCATTCCTGACGCCATCAGAGCCTCGCAATGGGATCGACAGAATTAAAAAAGCTATTATAGTACACGATATTGCAAAGATTTCACCTGTTTTCGCATACAGCGTCTCCCCGCTCATCGGTATGATCTCCCCGACCAAGGTCCCTGCCCGGAAGAGGCCTAGGGTTTCTGTCGCCACGCCTCGTGTGTCGATCAGGGCGCTTACCCCTGAGTTGGCTGCCCGGACGATCGGTCGCCGGAACTCCACCGCGCGCATCCGGGCCATCGCCAGATGCTGGAGCGGAGCCACCGTGTCACCGAACCATGCATCATTGGTGACGTTCACCAGCCACTGCGCCCCCGAAAGGACGCTTTCCCGGATGATTCCCGGAAAGACCGCCTCGTAGCAGACCGAGGCGCCTGCCAACCCCCCTGCGACGGGAAGCAGCGCGGGAACCGTCCCGGCCGAGAAGTCCTCCCCTCCTTCCGTCAGCTTCCGTACGAAAAAGAGGATGGATTTCAGCGGCACATACTCCCCGAACGGAACGAGGTGCCGCTTGTCGTAGCGCCCCTCCGGAACGCCTCTGCCGTTCAGGAGGAAGACACTGTTGTAATATTTTCCCCCTTCCGAGGGACTGAACCACGGGGCGCCGAAAATCAGGGGGATCTCCCCTTCCGAGGCGACCCGATCGACTTCCCGGCTCTGCTCTTGCTCCCATCCGTAAAAAAACGGCGCGGCGGTTTCCGGCCAGACGATCACCTCGGCGCCCTTCGACCTCGCCTTCCGGGATAGTTCCTTATAGATCGCCAGTGTCTCGCCCTGAAAGCCGGGGTCCCATTTCCTGTTCTGGTCGATCCCCCCCTGGGCAATTCCCACGCGCAGGCTTCCGCCGGAAGGACGCGCTCCCCGCTCGCCGATCCGATACGATCCATAGGCGGCCAGGAAGAGCAGGATGGAGGCAAGACCTGCGAAAAAAGTCGCTCCAACGCGGTATTCTCGCCGGATCAGACATTCCCCGGCCCGGTACAGGGAGACGTTTGCAGTGACCAGGAGAAATCCCAATCCGAAAACACCTGCCAGGTCCGCCGCCTGCATGAGAGTCGTACTTCCGGCCAAACTGTAGCCGAAGAGTACCCAGGGGAAACCCGACAGCAGGACCGTTCTGGCGAATTCCAGGCCGATCCACGCGAACGGAAAGGCCCAGAGTCCGGCGGTACCGAACCGTCGGACCAAGTGGAACGCGATGACCCCGCCGGCGGAGAAATACACCCCCACGTAGGCGGACACCAGAAGCGCGGCCAGGCACCCCAGCGGCCAGCCGAGTTTTCCCATCACCGCCACGGTGTAGGCGATCCAGTAAAAAAGCAGCAGGTTCGCCGCAATGCCGGCAAGGAACCCCCGGATGGCAGCCCGCCGGAAACTTTTCGCGGAAACGGAGAGCAGAAAAAACGGTATCCAGCAGAAGAAGGGAAGCGCGGGGATGTCGTATCCCGGCATTCCCAGCGCATACGACGCCGCAAAAAGGGCGCCAAGACCCCAGGGTACCGCCCGTTCCGGCAGGTTCAACCGCGTGCCCTCGCCGATGATGTCCCCAGGGCCGACAGATAGACTTCCATCTCCGCCCTGCGCATCCTCCTGGCCTCCTCCCCGCCGCGTTCGTGGTCGTATCCCGCGAGGTGAAGGAGACCGTGGACGATAAAAAAGAAAACCCGTTCCTCGGGGGATCCCGGCCAGCCCCGCGTCTGCCGAAGGCAGGTCGGGGCGGAGATCAGGATGTCCCCCGAGAGCCTTTCGGGAGCGGCATTGCGCGGTTCATCCTCGGGGAAGGAGAGGACGTTCGTCGTCCGGAAGCGATGGAGGAACCGTCGGTTCCATGCCCGCATGTCCCTATCATCCACCACGAGGATCCGGAGGTCCGCAGCGCCGGGGGCGACCTGCGCCAGGGCCTTCCGAACCAGCGCCCGTAACCGGTCCCTCCGAAACGGGACCGGGCGGAGGTGCTGCAGGATGCTGATTCGCTGGAGGTGCCGTCGGGCGGTCACGTCACGGGACCTGGCCCAGGGGGCCTCTCCCGCTCTCCGGATAATCGACCCGGGCGTGCACCACCGCCGACAGGACCCTGATGAAGGCCTGCTCCACCGCGTGGAGGTCGCGCAACGTCATGTCGCATTCATTCAGCTGTCCATCCAGGTAGGCGCGGTTCACGATCCGGGTGACCGTCTCCTCGAGCTCGCCCTGGGTGGGATTCTTCAGGCTCCGGGAGGCCGCCTCGGCCGTGTCCGCCAGCATGATGATCGCCGCCTCCCGAGTCCTTGGCCGCGGTCCCGGATACCGAAAGGTCTCCTCCGAGGCCCGCCTCTCCTGGATGAGGGACTGGGCCTTATCGAGAAAACAATACAGGAGGCTGGTCCCGTGATGCTGGGCGATGATTTCCGCAACCCGGTCGCCGAGACGGTATTCCTGTGCCAGCTTCAGTCCTTCCTTGACGTGGGAGAGGATGACGACGCGGCTCATTCCGGGGGAAAGGATATCGTGGACATTCACCGTTCCCGCCTGGTTCTCCGAGAAGTATTGCGGCTTGCCGACCTTCCCCACGTCGTGGAAGAGCGCGGCGACCCGGCACAGCAGAGGGTTTGCATGGATGGCGGCGGCGCCCGCCTCGGCCAGCGTGCCGACCACGACGCTGTGGTGAAAGGTTCCCGGCGCCTCCAGCATCAGGCGGTGCAACAGCGGGTGGCCGGTGCTGGCCAGCTCCATCAGCCGGATGTCGCTCGCATAGCCGAACACATATTCCGCCACCGGCAAGAGCGCCAGTGCAATCGGACCCGCAACAAGGCCGTTGATCCCCGCCAGAAGACCCGCCCACCAGATCCCATCCGCGCCCTGAAACGCCAGCTCGAGCGCGATGGCGCCTACCGCGCAGATGGGGGCCGTGTAGACGCCCGCGAGAAGCATCCGGTACCGGTCCTGGATCCGCCCCGAACGCGATGCGGCCGCCGTCCCCGAAAGAAGCAGGAACAGGAGCGCGGGCCATCTTCCGGAGGCCGCCGCGGCCGAAAGCACCGACGCGGCGACGGTGAAGAGAATCGCGACTTCCGAATTCAGGAGAACGCGGACGATCATGGCGAACGCAGGGAGAGGAATCAGGTAAACGTAGAGGCGCGCGGGCACCGCACGGTTCCACGACGGCACCTCCGGAAGCACCTCCACGACCCCCTTCGCCAGGAAAAACAGGATGAACGAGAGGGTGCAAAGGAAGAGAAAATCCCTCGCGGCAAGGCGAACCTTGCGCACCTCGCGCCCGGCGAAACGGAACCATTCCACGAGGAACAGCGCAACGGCAAGCGTCAGCGCGACCGCCCCGACGAAGGAAAAGTAACCTCCCAGCCGCCCCGCTGCCCGGGGAAGAAGCTCTTCCCCCCACAGGTAGAACAGGACCGCGAAGACGGCGGCGGAAAGGAGGCCGATGGAGGCCTCCCGGTAGGACCGTCCCTTATGCCCCTCCGCGGTCTCCGGCCCGCGGGGTTCCCTATCCGCGTTTTTCGTAACGTTCATACGCCTTGATGATCTCCTGGACGATCGGATGGCGCACCACGTCGATCTCGGTGAAGTAGCTGAACCGGATCCCCTCCACCCCGTCAAGAATCGACAGCGCCTCGTTCAGGCCCGACACGCGGCCCGACGGCAGGTCCGTTTGCGTAATGTCTCCCGTGATCACCGCCTTGGACCCAAACCCGATCCGGGTAAGGAACATCTTCATCTGCTCCGAAGTCGTGTTCTGCGCCTCGTCGAGGATGACGAACGAATCGTTCAGCGTCCGGCCCCGCATGAAAGCGAGGGGGGCCACCTCGATCGTGCCCCGCTCCATCAGTTTCGCGGCCTGCTCGTACTCCAGCATCGTGTAGAGCGCGTCGTGCAGCGGCCGCAGGTACGGGTTGACCTTATCTGCCATGTCCCCCGGCAGAAATCCCAGTTTCTCGCCGGCCTCTACGGCCGGCCGGGCGAGGATGATCCTCTTTACCTCCTTCCGGTGGAGGAAGCCCACGGCCATCGCCATCGCGAGGAACGTCTTGCCCGTCCCCGCCGGTCCGACGCCAAAGACGATGTCGAAGTCCCGCATGGCGTCGAGGTACCGTTTCTGTGCGACGCTCTTGGGCGTGATGATCCTGTTCCGAGAGGACTTGAAGACCACGTCCTGGAACACGGTGGAGACGTCGGCGTTCCTGTCGGAGCAGACGATCCTCACCGCCGCGGCCACGTCGTTCGACGTGATCGGAAT
>Ga0214473_10002576_pt1 | contig 22262 bp, 20 predicted proteins | sample RVTome_7_FD_203509 | JGI IMG/M metagenome (GOLD analysis project Ga0214473, IMG submission 203509) | Soil microbial communities from uranium-contaminated site in the Upper Colorado River Basin, Wyoming, United States - RVT98D197 | ecosystem: Environmental > Terrestrial > Soil > Contaminated >... | reverse complement strand
AATGTAACAAAAGACGAGAAACAGGCGCTGGCCGAGTTCAGGAAGGCCGAATATTATTTCGAGGACGCGGCCAACCCCATGGGGGTGGGCCTCGCCTGCCTGGAGATCGCCCGCATTCACATCAAAAAAGAGTCCATGCAGACCGCATGGAACTTCCTCAAAAAAAGCGAGATGTTCCTTTCGAGGCTCGGGGGGGAGGAAAAGGTAGGTGTGTATATCTGCAAGGCCGTGGCCCTTTATTACCAGGGGGACGAGCAGGCCGCCCTAAAACTTCTGGAGGAGGTCTATCTGGAGAGGAGCGACATGGGCAAGGGCCTCCATACTATCGATGAAATAATTGACGCGTATCTGGATACACGGAGCCGGATGCTCCAGTACCAGAAGGCGCTTATCTAAGGAAGTCATTTTCTCGCCCTGAAGACGTCTCTGCCGATCGCCAGGTCCCCGGGCATATTCAGGTCATCTCCGGCCCTGTAAACGCCTATATCCCTGAAGCCTGCCCCCTTGAGCGATAAAATCACCTCTTCCCGCGCATAACACTTCTGGTAAAGGGTGAGGTCGGCCCTCTTCCAGTCCCCCTCCATGAAGAACATAAGTATTTTTGTTGTCCCGATCTTTTTTGCGGGGTCGTAGCCCCCGTGCACTATGCATACCCGGTCGTCTTTTATAATATGAGAGGATTTATGCCACTGTTTTTTGTAGGCCTCTTCCATATTCAAATCGAAAAGGAAATAGCCGCCCGCCTCCAATGAGCCGTGCACGTTCCTGAAAACCTTTTTCAGGTCTTTGACTTTCAAAATATGGTTAAGGCTGTCGAACGTGGATATGACGGCCTTGAATTCCGGCGGCATTTTAAACTCCCTGGCGTCCGCCGCGATGAAATCCGCCCATGGTATTTTTTTCCTGGCATATGAGAGCATCTCCGGGGACCCGTCAATCCCCGCCACCCTGAAGCCCCGCGCGGCGAGGGCCTCCGCCAGATGGCCCGTCCCGCAGCAAAGGTCAAGGATGCGGCTCCCCCGCGAGAGATATGGAAATAGGAGCCTTTCGAGGATAAACAGGGACAACTCCCGATGGTCCCAGTATTTTTCATAAAAATCCGCCAGGGGAGAATAATCTTCATACCTTTTCAGGGTCGCCATGGCTTTCCTCCTGCATTCGATTCCAAAAATGGGGCAAGTTATTGAAAAACCAGCAGTTTTGGATTGTTCCTTTTGTATTTTATAGCGGCAAGGAGCGATATTCAACTCAGGCTCGCTATCCATTTAAAGTTTTTGTTATACTTTTTGTTATACTTTAGGACTTTGAATCTATTGAAAGAGTTCTCCCAAGATTCGCATTACAGGAGTATGTTATTAATTTTCCGCCCCTTTTAATCCGGGGAAAAGAGATCAGCGTCCCTATTGTGCAGGGGGGCATGGGTGTCGGCATCTCGCTGGCCCCGCTTGCAGGCGCAGTTGCCAGGGAAGGGGGGCTCGGGATTGTTTCGAGCGCGGGCCTCGACAGGCTCGTCTCTCAAAGGAACGGCAAAAGGACCAATTGCTACGAGGCTACCTATGAGGAGATATCCCTTGCCAGAGAATCCGGAGGACTGGTCGGCATCAATGTAATGGTCGCCCTTCAGCGGGACTATGAGGATTCCGTAAGAGGGGCGATAGACGCGGGCGCGGACGCGGTCATCTCCGGGGCGGGGCTGCCGCTTGGCCTGCCCCTTATCCATCCTTCCAAGGACACGGCCCTCATACCGATAGTCTCGTCCGCGAGGGCGCTTGAAATAATATGCAAGAAATGGGAAAGGCTTGGGCGCAGGCCCGACGCCGTGGTGCTTGAAGGCCCCCTTGCGGGAGGGCACCTGGGGTTCAAGGCGGGCGAATTGGAGCTTCCCTCGAACAAACTGGAAAACCTCCTGCCCCCGGTCAAGGACATCGCAATGAGGCACGGCGATTTCCCCGTGATTGTGGCGGGCGGGATTTACTCGCACGACGATATAGCGAGTTTTCTGGCCTTGGGCGCAGGCGGAGTGCAGATGGGCACAAGGTTCCTTGCCACCGAGGAAAGCAGCGCTTCCCCCCAATACAAGCAGGCTGTGGTCAACTCCGGAAAAGAAGACATAATCGTCGCCGATAACCCCGGCTCCCCGTGCGGCATGCCTTTCAGGGTGATAAGGCGCTCCCCGATGTTTGTTTCCTCGCTTAACAGGCAACGGGCCCCCAAATGCGACAAGGGCTACGTGCTCCTGAAAGACTCCGAGGGCAAGTTTACGCGCTGCCCGGCAAAAGAAAACAACGAAAATTATTTCTGCATCTGCAACGGCCTCTTAAGCTCCGCCGGATACGATACGAAAGAGGAACCGCTTTTCACAACCGGCTCCAACGCCTACCGTGTCGATAAAATTCTATCGGTCCATGCCCTGATGGAAGAGCTTAAAAATCGGGCAGCGGATTTATTTTCAAGCAGCCATGCCGCATAACGTGCTACAATAAGAGAAATAAAATAAATGAATGCAGACGAGCTGAGAGCGCACTTGGCTCATATTGCAGCCAAGGAGCACTCTCAATGAGCTTTGAATCTTTCAACTTAGACCCGTCGATCCTTGCCGGCATCAAATCAGCCGGTTTCAAGACACCCACCCCGATACAGGCACAAACGATCCCAACCATCCTCGAAGGGCGTGACGTAATGGGCCTTGCCCAGACCGGCACCGGGAAAACGGCGGCTTTTGTCCTGCCCATACTTCAGCGCCTGCTTTGCGTTAATCAAACGAAGAGCCGGCAGAGAAAGGTCCGGGCCCTGATACTTGCCCCGACCAGGGAGCTTGCCGAACAGACCCGGAACGACATCGCAGCGCTTGGGCGCAAGACCCGGCTCAAGGGCCTGTCCATCTATGGCGGGGTCGGCATGGGCCGCCAGATACAGGGGCTCAGGGCCGGCGTGGATATAGTCGTGGCGTGCCCCGGACGCCTGCTCGACCACATGCGGCAGGGCACGGTTGACCTCTCCTCGGTGGAGGTCCTCGTAATCGACGAGGCAGACCGCATGCTCGATATGGGTTTTATCCCGGACGTAAGAGACATAATCAGACACCTCCCCGGAAAACGGCAGACGCTCCTTTTTTCGGCGACGATGCCCGATGACATCCGCGGGCTCTCGCGCGATTTCATGACGAAGCCCGCGAGCGTGCAGTTAAACCACTCGAAGCCCGCCGATACTGTATCCCATGCCCTGTACCCGGTGGATGCGGAGCGCAAGACACAGCTCCTCATAAGTCTTCTCCGGAAGACCGAAACGGACTCGGTGCTGGTCTTTACGCGCACGAGGGCCAGGACCAAACGCGTGGCGGACCATCTCAAGAACGCCGGGTTCAGCGTGGCCTCGCTGGAAGGGAGCATGCCCCAGAGCAGGCGGCAGGCGGCCATGCAGGGCTTCCGGACCGGAAGGTACAGGATACTCGTGGCAACGGACATCGCGGCAAGGGGCGTGGACGTCTTCGGCATATCTCACGTGATAAACTATGACATGCCCGATAGCTCCGATGCATACACCCACCGCATCGGCAGGACCGGCAGGGCCGAACGGACCGGAAAGGCCTTTACGCTTGTGACACGGGATGACGGGCCCGCGGTCCGGGCCTTCGAGCGCGAGATGGAAGTGGAACTTGTCTCTTGCGAGCTGGAGGGCTTTGATTACGGCCCCGCAAGACCCTCGGTCCTTCCCTCGGCCTCCCCGGCGCCTTCCCGACGGCCAATTAACGGGCGCAGGTCATTTGCCCCCCGAGGCCGCACTTACAGAAGATAAAACGGTACGCCTTGTAAAGTAGAAATCGGGAAGTAAGATGCAAGTGGGCTGGGATTACCGGAAATTTTTTTATTCCATTATGATATAGCCTTTTATCTTCTCCGCCCTTTTCCCTTTTAACCCGAGGTCTTTAAGGTCTTTTATCTTTCCCTCGCGCCTGGCGGTTAATATCAAATCCGCCGTCTCCGGGCCGAGGCCCGGCACCCTCAAAAGGGCATCTCTCTCCGCACGGTTAATGCGGACGGGGAAAAACTCCGGATGGCTTTCGGCCCAGAGTTCCTTCGGGTCCTTGTCGAGACGGAGGTTGCCCTCTTTATCAAGAAGGATGTCATCTCTTTTAAAGGCGTATCTCCTTATAAGGAAGTCCACCTGATAGAGGCGGTGCTCGCGGACGAAGGGCATTTCCGGGGCCGCAAGGAACTGCCTTTCCCCGGGTATTTCAGGCGCGCCAAGCCCCTTCTGGTAAGAGGAAAAATATACCCGCTTGAAATTCATCCCCTTATAGAGATCAAAACTCCGGTCTATTATCTCGGAATCCGTCTCATCGGAAGCCCCCACGATGAACTGCGTGGTGCATTTCACGTTTGAAAATGGCATCCCTTTCCCGGTGAGCCTCCCCATCAATCTCATGGGCCGCATGATATCTTTCTCGTAATCCTTTTTAGAGGTTAGGTTTGCGAAGTGATTTTTGCCGGGTGTTTCGATATTCAGGGAAACGGCGGTTGAAAGGGAAAGGGCCTCTTCTATCGCCGCGTCCGACGCGCCGGGTATGACCTTTAAATGCATGTAACCCTTGAAGGCATGCCTCTCTCTCAGAAGGCGCGCCACGGCGTTTATCCTTTCCATCGTGTAATCGGGGGTGCCGATGACCGCCGAGCTCAAAAAAAGCCCGAAGACCTTTTTCCTCCTGTAATAATCCATGAACACGCGGGCCGCCTCTTCGGGCTGGAGCGTACAGCGCCGAATATTACTCAAATGATTGTCCAATCGGAGGGGGCAGTACTTGCAGTCGTTGGCGCAGGCGTTCGATAGGAGCGTTTTAAAGAGCACGGTGAAGCCCCCCTGCGGGAGCGCAACGGGGTAGAGCCATTTGCCGTCAAGCCCGCGCCGCCTGTGCTCGTCCTTTCCCGTGCCGCATGCGCACGCGAGGTCGTACTGCGAATCCCTGGAGAGCACCTTAAGTTTTTCTACGGTATCCATTTTTCTATGATATTCCACGGATGGAAAGACCTCAAGAAATTATAGCACCAAAATTAAGGGAAAAGCCCCTTCGGGACATCCCCCTTTCTACTTGAATATTCTTCAAAGTTGCATTATACTCTCCAAGGTTGTGTAGAGAAAAGCAAATGCTCCTAAGGAGGCGTCCGTGAAAGGGTTTGACAAAATGATGAAGCATTCGCTGGCCCTCGGGAATATGCGCGTATGCGAGCGGGTCACGGATTCCGAATTGGCCACCTGCATGGAGGAATTCGGAAGGAAACTCATTCAGAGCTCGCAAATCTTTTGCCAACTGGACGAAACCGGCAAGCGTGCTTTTCTGGCCGAGCTTCAACCTTATGCGGACGAATTGAGGAAGATGTTCTTCCGCCGCCGGAACGGGATCCCCTGAAGGGAGCTGCGGGAAGGGAGCATCATTGCAAAATTGCGTCATTCCCGCGCAGGCGGGAATCCAGGTTTGAACATTTCCTCTTTAAAGGGGGTTTGGCAGGCAAGAAAAAGAAATTTTTGATCAGACGGGAATCTCCAGCATGATCTTGTCATAATTTACCTTGGGGGTGGTTTTCTCCCTGCCATTCTTCGTCTTCTCCAGTTCGATAAGGCCCAGCTCGGCAAGATAGTGTACATCATCCGAGACGTTCTTAAGGTTTCTGCCAAGCAGTTTTGCAAGCTCATAAATGGATGCGGGATGTTTTTCCTTAATGACTCTGAGTATTCTCACTCTTTCCTCGGTAATTGCTTTCCTCATTGTTTCGAGGTTCTCAAAATATATGCCTGCTTTTTTCCTGCCGACTTTTTCTCCCCGGTCAAGACGCTTCATGACATCCTTTGCTTCATCGAGAATTTCCCTTGCGTTTTTTATCCCTATAATGACGTTCTTAATTCTCATCTTCTTCCAGCCTCCTGACATCTTCATAAAAGTCTTCGAAAAGTTTATCGATGCTCTTAAATTTATAAGGTTCTTCCTTATTTCCGTGATGCCTGTGGCCTCCTTTTCCTTCACTGTTGTCGTACCCTATCATTCTCTTGCCCTCTTTTATATAGACAAGTGAATATTTAAGCCATGCGGCCTATTCAATGTTTCGGATACAAGCCATATTTTGATCTCAATAATGCTGTTATTTTTTTTAAAAAAAATTTTCTCTGTTGCCTCTATCAGGCTTTGCCGGACACGAAAATAGTGTCCCATGTCCTATAGACGCCGTCCGCCTCTTCCCTTTATGCTTAAAACCGCTTGGAAGGAATTACCTTCCTGTTCTTTCTAAACGAGGGAGGAAGTGGGGGCTTGCTCTGACCGTTTGGAGCCGACCGGACTGAACAAAATGTTCAGATAGGAATCGTAAGTTCCTGAAAAACAACTCTTTTTTGGGCTTAATTGAACAAAACGGAAAAAGGGGGCACAGAGCTCCCTTTCGGACTGGATTCCCGCTGGATTTTACCCCCCCGCGCGGGCTTCCTTTTCAAGTCACTTGCTGCTTGTCCCTTGCTACTTGTTAAACCGGGTGCAATATCTTATCCAGCGCGGTCCGGGCGAGGACAAGCGGGTCTATGAAGGAGCTTTCCATGTCGTGATCGAGGTCGCGTTTGTTCGACAGGCAGGTTATCCTGTCCTGCATCCTGTCCCTCATGTACTGGAGGTATGCGGTATCCCGTGAGGGTTTGTATTTCTTGTCATAGTCCGGGGCGAAGAGGTCGTTGCCGTTTTTGGGGATGGAGAGCCCCTGGAAGCGCTTCCAGTCGCGCCATTCGATGTTGCCCCGCACAAGCTCGGTCATTATCCTCAAGGAGAGTTCCTTGGGGATGTCTATGAGGCTGTCCGGGAGCCCGAAGGCATGGGTGTTCATGATATAGCACTCGCAGCCCGCCTTGAAGAGCTTCAGGAACTGCGTGCAGTCGGTAAGGAGCGGGTGCACCCTGAAGGGGTTCGCAAAGGGCTCTATCACGAGCTTTTCAAGCTCCTTGGCGTCCACGTTCTCCACCCCTTTTGCCCTCATCGTGGAGAGCGACGCCCCCATCGCAACGGCCAGGGCCGGCGTGTTAAGCCTGCATATGGGGGGAAGGCTTGTGTCTTTCTGGAGCCAGACGACCTTCTTAGGCGACTCGCACCAGTTGTCGTAATTGAACATGTCCCGCGACTTGAGGCACCGGCCGTTGTCGTTCCGCACGTCCTCGCAGAGGAGCTTTCTCTGCCCGTCCGGGGTCTGTGCGATCGCAACGTTCTGGGCCGAGTAGAAGTATTTTATGTCCGGGTCGTCGAACTTCACGGCGTCGGTCTTGTCGAAGAGCGTGGGCTCCAATGCCACGGTTATATTGTTCTCGAAGTCTATGAGGAAGGCGTCGTCGTGGACGACCGTTACCTTCTCGTCCGGACGCAGGGTGCCCCCGTGGTCGTGGCTGTTGGTGATGGAGGACTTCCCGGAGCCCGAAAGCCCGAACACCGCCACGGGCGGGTGGTTGCCCACTTTTTTAATCCCCCCGTGGCAGGCCACCATGTTATGCCGCACGCCCATGGTCCAGGCCAGCGTCAGGGTGCCCTTCTTCCTCTCCCCGAAGTACCGCATGCCGAGGATGGCTATGCAGTTGTCCTTCTCGTCTATTATCACAAGGCCGGAAGGATAGTCCGGGTCCCTCCATTCCGGGTCCGCGAAGACGAGGATATCGGGCTCATTGAGTTCCACGGAGTCCTCATAAGTTTTTATGTAAGGCTTGATGAAGGGGGTGAAGTTAATCCCCCAGTCGAGCATGTTCTTGGCGTCCGTGGCCGGGGAGAGGAGATGCGCCCTGATCATGAAGTGGGGATGGAGCCCCACGATGCCCTTTAGCCAGAGCCCCGGGCGGCGGTTGAACTGGTAAAGGGCCTCGAGGAGGACGGAGTTGAGCTTGGCGGCCTCGGGCTTTGAGAGTTCCCTCACGAGGCGCCGGGCGCGGGCCGTCCGGCCCACAACGCCCCCGTCATTCGAGACGAGGACCACGGCATCTTTCGGAAGCCCGAACTGCTCGGGTCTCCACATGGGCTCGGTCGTGGCCACGACCTCGGGCTGCTTTAAGGCCAGATTATAAAGGTCTTCCATTGTGGTCTCTTTTACGGAATTGGCATACAGACCGCTCTCGATGGCCGCCCTCCAGGGTGACTGGACACTCTTATAGATGGTTGACATTCTTTCCTCCTCCCGAATTTACCGTGGTACTATTTTCATCAAAATTGAGGCAAAAGTCAATTTTTTTCTCATTTTGCCTCTTTGCCCTCTATTTTAGCGGCAAATTGGACTGAAAACGAAAAAATTTTTCATTTTAAAGGGGAATTTTAGCCAAAAGTTATTTCTAAAATGTTTCGTTTAAAAAGTGTATTTCGCCTGGCGCGTGCTATAATGGCCTTATGAGGCTGGGGATTCTAATAATAAATTCTGCCTACAAGGATTTCATCCTGCCGGTCTTGAGGGCGGCCTCAATGCGCGGGGATCAAGTGGAGATATTCATCATGGACGAGGGCTGCCCTATTACGGGGGACCCGGAGTTCCAGGAGCTTGCGAGGGGAAAGGATGTGAGGAGTACCATCTGCGACCTGAACAGGCGACAACGGGGGATGGAGGCGCCGCTTGAGGTGAAGATAGGCAGCCAGTTCGACAACGCCCGCATGGTGCACGAGTGCGAAAAGATACTCGTCTTTTGAGGGGAAAGGAGTTGAGACTGCCGCGCTTCGCTCGCAATGACGAGAACTTTCAGGTCATTGAGAAGAGGTCGGATCGACCGACGAAGCAATCTCGTTTTTGTAAGGTTCAACGAAAGGGAGTAGCCGCAGGCAGCAGGGGCGGGGCTTGCTCCGCCCTCTTTTAATATGAAAAAAAACATCGCCGTGATAGTCAGAGGAGGGAAGCAGGAGGCCCTGAGGATGGCCCTGGGGCTTACGCTCATGAACGACAGTGTGGACGTATATCTCACGGGCGGGCTTCCGGAAAAGAGCGAACAGAACGATATGAACATAGAGATGCTCAGGGACATGAAATCCGGCCTCTTCGCCGTGGAGATGGACCTGGAAGACTTTAAAAGGATAAAGGAAGAGGAACTGCCGGAGGCACTCCTCGATTACGATGTCGTGATCCCGTTCTGAGAATGAAGATACTCCATATTTTAAAGGACAAGCCGGACCGCCTTGCGAACCTGGTCATCTACGGGCAGATGAAGGAGCACGAGGTCTTTTTAATCGAGCTTGCGGCGGGCTTTTCGGCGGAGGAACTCCTTAAAACCGTGGAAGAAGCGGATAAAGTTATTTGCTGGTGATTTTAAAGGGCCGGCTTTCGCCGGCCCTTCCGTTACTTCTCAGATTTGGCCGCTTAATAATTACGGGTTCGGGGCGAAGGTGACCGATATCGTGCGGGGCGTGGTCACGTTCGTGAATTTGTAAGAGGTAACCGCCCCCACTGATGACCCGTCCACAAGCACATTTGCCACATGATAGCCTGTATTCGGTGTGATGCCGTAAGTCTTGCTCCCGCCGGGCGCAACTGTGCTTGTTCCGGAAGGCGTAATCTTGCCGTTTGCCCCGGCGCTTGCCGTTATCTTGGGCCCGAAGGTCACACTTATTGTGTGGTCGGCTTGCACGTTGTTGAAGGTATATGAGGACGAGCTTCCTTCCACTCCGTCAACCGTCCTCCTCCATACGCCATACCCCGTGTTGGGCGTGAACGTAAAACTCTTGTTCGCCCCTTGAGCTACATAAACAGTCCCGGAGGGTGTAATCGTCCCGTTCGCGCCTGCCGAGGCCGTTATCCTGTATGGCAGGAGTTCGAAGCTCGCCGAAATGGTATGGGGCGCAGTAACATTGGTGAAGGTATAGGAGGTCACTCTCCCGACCGAGTTCCCGTCAACCAGAACGTCCGCCGCCTGGTAATTTGCATTGGGCGTGATCGTAAAGCGCTGGCTTCCATTATATGCCACGGAGACGCCGCCGGATGGGCTGATGCTCCCGTTGGCACCCGCCGATGCGGTTATCGTACTCGCGGTATTCTGCGCGAAGGTGGCCGATATCGTGCGGGGCGTGGTCACGTTTGTGAATGTGTAAGAGGAGGCCGCGCCGACAGATACGCTGTCAACCAAAACATTGGCCACATGGTATCCCGTATCCGGGGTGATGGCGTAAGACTTGCTCCCTCCGGGTGCAACTGTGCTTGTGCCGGTAGGCGTTATGTGCCCGTTCGCGCCCGCGCTTGCCGTTATCTTGGGCCCAAAGGTCACGCTTATAGCGTGATCGGCTTGCACATTATTGAAGGTATAGGAAGACGATATCCCCTCCACGCCGTCAACCGTCCTTCTCCATACGCCGTATCCCGAATTGGGCGTGAACGTGAAGCTCTGGTCCTCGCCCTGAGCTACCGAAATGCTGCCCGAGGGGCTTATGCTGCCGTTCGCCCCGGCGGAAGCCGATATTGTGTAGTCTGTCTGCTCCGCGACGGCGAACTCCGAAAACGATGTCGTATCGCCGCATATGATGTTAAGTGTCGTGTCGAGAGAGGTGGTTATATCAATCCAGTTACCCCCGCCAATATCATGGAGAAGCTGCAGAGCGCTTTCAGGCCCGGTTAAGTACGCCTGATTGTAAGTGATGCAGACCGTGACCGTGCCGGTGAAAGTCCCGGTGAACGTTATGTTATAGGACCCGCCCGACACTATTGAGAAATTGGAGGGCAAAGTTGGGGAGGAAGGCATTGTGGTGACAACCCCGGCTGTGGTAACGCTTTGGAATGTGAGGTCCACACGGGGCGAGGGCAAAACGTTCACGTTGCTTCCGGTCGAGACGGAAGCGCTCCCCACGGGGCCAAGCTTCATCACAAAGAGGTCGTAATCCCCTGCATAAGTATTCCCGTAAAGCGCGCCTTCGGTAATGCCCGCCAGATAAAGGTTGTTGCCGTGCCTGGCGATGGACCAGGCCTCGTCGCGGTCCGCCGTGCCCATCTGCAAGGTCCAGAGGTAATTTCCGCTCGAATCGTATTTCAAGAGGACAATATCATTCATCCCCGCGCTCGTGTTTCCGCCAAGCGCGTCCCTCGTGGTCCCCGCGACCAGGGGGTTGCCGGAGGTGTCAACGGTCACTCCGTATCCGATGTCGTCCAGGACGGAGCCCATCTGCTCAGTCCACTGCTTGTTTCCGTTCGTATCGTATTTGACCAGGAAGAGGTCCCCGATTCCGGAATTCGTGTTCCCGTCCATGCCGCCCCAGGTCTCGCCCGTTACGTATGCGTTCCCGGAGGTGTCGATTGCCACGTCAAAGGGGTAATCCGCGGTCCCGGTCCCCAACTGCTCCGCCCACTGCAGGGAGCCGTTCGTGTCGTATTTTGCGAGGAAGAGGTCGGCGTCCCCCGCACTCGTTCCACCAAGCGAGCCCCAGGTAGAACCGGTCAGATACGCGTCCCCCGCGCTGTTCACAGCAACGGAGAGTGCATACTCGATGCTCGCCGTCCCCAACTGCTCCGTCCAGAGGCGCGTGCCGTTTGAGGCGTACTTGGTTAGGAACAGGTCCTGGCCGCCCGCGCTCAGATTGCCGTCCAGGTCGCCGGAGGTCGTGCCGGTTACGTAAATATTTCCCGAGCCGTCCACCGCCACGCCGTATGCGACATCAACGCCCGGGGTGCCCGACTCCCTTGTCCATTGCCAATTGCCGTTCAGGTCGTATTTGAGGAGGATTATTTCCTGGACGCCGCCGGAATTCACCCCTCCGTCCAGATTGCCCATCGTGTAACCGGCCAGATAGAGGGCGTTGTTCGCCTGGTCAAGGGCAACGGAATAAGAGCGGTCGTCTGTTGAGGTCCCCCTCAATCTCGTCCAGAGCTTGTTGCCGTTTGTGTCGTATTTGGTGAGGAACAGGTCATAGCTCCCCGCGTTTATGTTCCCGTCCAGGTTGCCGTCCGTCCAGCCTGTTACGTAAGCGTTCCCGGAACTATCGGTCGCTATGTCTTCGGCCACCTCATGCCCTGTGGTCCCCAGTTCTTTCGTCCAGTACCGGTAAACCTGGGCGGGCCCCAGCTTCATAAGAAAAACATCATAGCTCCCGGCATTACTGTTTCCATTAAGCCCGCCCATTGTAGAGCCCGCCAGATAGGCATTGGCCGCGCTGTCCACAGCTACATACGCTTCGGTGCCGTCGAAACTCGAACTCCCTATCTGCTCCGTCCACTGCCAGTTCCCGCTTGCGTCATACTTGACCAGAAAAACGTCATTGGAGCCCGCATTGACATTTCCGTCCAGCCCGCCGTCGGTCCAGCCCGCTATATAGGGATTGCCCGCGCCGTCCACCGCGGCTGAATGGACCTGCTCATCTCCAGAACTCCCCCTCTGCCGGAGCCAGAGCTGGTTCCCGCTCTCGTCATATTTGGCGAGGAAAAAGTCATCGCCGCCGGCGCTCGTTCCGGCAAGCGTCCCGCTTGTGTAGCCGCCCATATAGGCCATATGGGTCGCGCTGTCGACCGCTACCCCATATGCGACATCAGATGCTGAAGTCCCTATCTGCTCCGTCCACTGCCAGTTCCCGCCAGTGTCATACTGGACCAGAAAAGCGTCAAACGAGCCCGCATTCGTATATCCGGGGAGTCCGCCCGAGGTACATCCGGCCAGATACACATAATTATGCGCGCTGTCCACCGCTACGGCATAGGCGATATCGGCATTTGAAGAGCCCATCTGCCTTGTCCATTGCTTCACGCCGCTCGCGTCATACTTCACAAGAAAGAGGTCATAATTGCCCTGCGGGGTGTTTCCGTCCAGCCCGTCCCCCGTAAAACCGGCCGCGTAGGCGCTACCCGCGCTGTCCACCGCGACAGCAAGGGCATGGTCTGTAGCCGAAGTCCCCATCTGCCTGGTCCATTGCTTTACGCCGCTTGCGTCATACTGGACCAGGAACAGGTCATCACCCCCCGCGTTCGTGTTGCCGTCGAGGCCGCCGTCCGTGGAACCGGCCAGATAAATCCGGTTCCCCGTGCTGTCGACCGCTACGGCAAAGGCTTGGTCGCTACCCGAGGTTCCTATTTGCTTTATCCAGACCTGGTTTCCGCTTGCATCGAATTTTGCCAGAAAGATATCGTTATTCCCCGCGCTGGTGCCTCCGGGCTCAATTACGCCGCCTGTCATTCCGGCCACGTAGGTATTGCCCGAGCCGTCAACCGCAAGGGCCTGGCCCGGATCCCATGTCGAAGTCCCGAACTGCTCCGTCCAGAGCGTCTGATATTGGGCCTCCGCTTGTGGTGCATTAAGATTGACCGTCAGAAATGAGAAGAAGAACAGGAAGATAGGGAACCAAACTCTCCGTTTCATTAGACCTCCACCCGGTAAAATTTGGCCCCGTTTCCCCGCAAGCAGTTAGACAATGCAGAAAAAAATCGTATTAGAATCGCACTGTGCCTTCTGCCCTGTCAAGGAAAATTTATTTTCTCTCGAAGGATTATCCCAAATGGGTTAGATTCTTATTCTCCCTATACGGCCCTCACGGCCAGAAATATCGGCAGGGCGATGGCCGCGATAATCCCGAGGAGGACGATTACAAGCATTACGAGCGTGAGGATGCCGATGAATTTCCAGAAAGATTTCTGGTAGAGGAGGGCGTCTTCCAGGGCTTCCTGGCTCCCGTCCCTGAGGCGTCCGATGGCCGAGGCGTACTTGAAGAGATAGAGCGAGGGGACGAAATAGAGCACGCTCCCCAGTATGTAAATGATTCCCATGATGGCCATGGGCGGCCCTCCCGCCTGTTGGGGCAGGAACGACATGCCGAGGATGAAGACCAGGCCCACAAGCGTCATTATCCCCACGCCTATGAAGCCGAGGACGGACATGAACCTCGTCCAGGGCTTCGTTTCCCTCAAAGATTGAAGCATATTTTCCGTTACTGTTGAATTTTGCAGCATCAAGCCTCCCTCCTTTTTTTACTAATCAGTTCATAAGTAAAGCCACATAGAACCTTATCCGTCATGCCCGCTTACTACCTGCGGGAATGACAAACCTATGAGACCTTAACGTATGACTTCCTCAGTAAATATTCAAAAGCAAATAAAGCAAATAGGGTGCCAGCCTCATTGAAAGAGAAAGACCTTGTTTTTAAAAGAAAATTCCCCTTTTAAGGGGAATTTTCGTCATAGGAGAGGGGCTTATTGACAGGTTTGGTCTATCCGGGTGCGTGGGTTTTCACAGAAAACCCCTTACATGGGCCTTTTCCAGCCGTTTTTCATCTTGAATGAATACTCCTTCTTGTTCCGGCCCTCTTCAGTCCCGTTTTTCTTCTTCGTCTCCTCGCGCGGGGCCTCTTTCCCGACGCGTTCCCTCAAGTCCCGTGAGATGACCGGGGGCTTCGGCCCGGCCTCTTCGAATTTTTTACGGGAAGGGGGATTGAATCTCAAATCAGGTGCAATCCTTTCTTCTCTTTTCACCTTTAAAGGGTCTTCTTTCTTTCTCTCCGGAATGCGGACTATTTTCTCAGGCTCTTTCGCCCGCTCTTTATAAGGGGTGATAAGGGGCCTCATCTCTCTTTCTCTTTCCGGGATACGGACTGTCCTCTCGGGCTCTCTTTGCAATTTCTTAGGAGTCAGGTCAGGTTGCCTCTCCCCTTTTTCCCTTATAAGAGGTCTTTTAAGTTCCCTTTCTTTCTCGTGGGAATATTTGATCTCCCGCTTTTCCTTATAAGAGTCTCCTCTCGGGCCTTTGAACATCGGGCGCCCGAATACGGCCCTTTTGGAGAGGAACGGGTTTTCGACCTTGCGGTCCACGGTCTGATACTTTATTTTTTTGTTTATAAAGGTGTTCTTGTTGACCACGGTGACTGCGTTGTTCACATATACGTTCTTATAGACCCTGTTGATCCGCGTCTTGTGGATGTCTATGTCGATATTGATTATGTTTACGCTCCCGGGGCCGTAATAGCCGTACCCGTAATACACCTCTCCGGGGGCGAGGGGGACCCAGGCCACGTAATCGGGCGTATAGACCCATCCCACATAACCGGGGCTCCAGTGGACGGCCCTGTGCCTTGGGGGCACCCAGCACCACCCGATCCCGCGCACATGAGACCACCTGCCGTAATGGTAAGGGGCCCATCCCCAGGGCTCGTAAGATATCCAGACGTAATCGCGCCCGAACCATCCCCAGCGGCCATGCCTGTATGGAGACCAGCCGACCGAGACGGCAATCGAGGGCGTCCAGACGTATCCGTGCTCACTCACGTGATGCCAGCGCCCGTTCCGGTCGAAATCATAGGCATAGTCATCGAGCTCCACAGGCAGATAGCGGGTGCTCTCCCAATTCGAGTAAAGCTCCCTGTCTCTGTCCTTATTCCAGCGTTCCCATTTGTCGGCGGAGGAAAGGGGGAGAACCCGCGCGTACCTGTCCTCGTCGATGTAAAGCCTGTCCCCGGCGCGAAGCCTTCTATCGCCGCCTCTCACATCGGCATCGACATAGCCCTCGAGGACAGAGACCTCGGCCCCGCTCCCTCCGGCCTCCACCATAAAGACGGATTTAGACCAGCTCTTTGCGCTCCCTTCGGGGGTGTCGATACGGACGCTGTAGGTCTTTTGAGTGTTAATGTAGGCGCGCCCGCTTGCGAGATAAAACGAGAGTGTATCGAAATCCTGCGAGAGGACCTGGAATGCGGTGTCTTCGGCAAGCCTTATGTAAGTGCCGCCTTTTATGTGCATCTCCATCCTCGAATCATCCCGCACCTTGAGCCGGTCGCCCTCCATGAGGGGCATATTGATTGAGGCCGGCACCCACTCGTCCTCTTCCTGGTCAAAGATGAGGACATCACCTTTGATGTAGGTTATCCTGAATGTCTCAAGTGCCTCCAGATCTGACCCCTCCGCCCGGAGAGACCCCGGCAGAAGGAGGACAAATGCTGCCAAAGCGGCCCCTATGAACTTAAGATTTTTCATGACGCCTCCTCTTCTTTTCATGATTAAATTTTATGGAACCAATATGAAAAGACGATGAGGGGAATGTGAAAAATTATGAAGCACGGTTTGCACTTGCGGGTATTTTGTTCTACAATTCGCTTCTTGTGATTAATTTCACATTGATTTCACAATAGGAGTGAAATAAGTAAAGTGTTTCCTTTGTAAAACGTAAGCAGCCGGGCCTGAGAATCCGTTCATCCGCTCAAAGGGGGGGCCGGTAAATGGCATCCAGGAAAATGAATTCATCGAGAGAGGCCCTCCGGTATGCTCTCGCAATCCTCATTACTGCAGCAGCGCCTATCCTTCTGGCGCAATTGTTTCCCTCGCAGTTTCAGCATGAGATAGACAAAGCCTCCTATGTTGTTTTTCATAATATCGCCGAGTTTTTCAGTATCATGGTTTCGCTGTCCATATTCGGCGTGGGCTGGTATACTTACGACCGGTCCAAAGACCAGCGTGCGCTTTTCCTCGGCGCGGCCTTTCTTGCCATCGGCATTATGGATTTCATGCACGCCATGAGCAATGCGGCCATGCCCGCCTTTATTACGCCCAACACCTCCAACAAGTCCACTCAGTTCTGGATTGCGGTCAGGCTCTTCGGCGCATCCGTGTTCCTGGCCAGCGCCTATGTGTATCCAGAGAGGCAAAACCGGTTATTCACGAAAAAGGTCTTGCTGTCCGCGTCCCTTGCCGCAACAGGGCTTGTTTTTTCAGGGATCATCTTTTATCCGGACTCCATGCCCGCCACCTTCGTTGAAGGCGTCGGACTTACCCCTTTCAAGAAGATTGCAGAATACATGGTTATCTTTCTGACGTTTTGGGCCGCGGTTGCGTACTGGAAGAGAATGGCAAGGACGGGAGACAGACTGCTCCTTTATTACATAGCGGCATTTACCATCAGCATTTTCAGCGAACTGGCCTTTGCGGTCTACACCAAGGCATTCGATACTTATAACGTTCTCGGGCATATATATAAAATTGCGGCCTTTTTCCTGATTTATAAAGGAATATTCGCCGAATCAGTCAAGCAGCCCTACGTAAGGCTTTTCGATGCGAATGAAAGGCTCAGGATAGAAATTGCCGAGCGCGAGCGCGCGGAGGCGGAAATCCGCAAGCTTAATCTGGAACTGAATGAGCGAGTTGTCGAACGTACGGCCCGGCTTGAAACCGCAAACGCACAGCTTCATGCGGAAATAGGCGAGCGCAAGCGGGCGGAGGAGAGAATCCTTCACCAGAACACAATACTGGACGGGATCAACCGGATTTTCCGTGAGACGCTCACCGCGGAAACAGAGGAGGAGCTTGGGCGCGCGTGCCTGGCCGTAGCGGAAGAGGTGACCGGGAGCAAGTTCGGCTTTATTAGTGAGATCGAGCCGGACGGCTTGCTCCATGTCCTCGCCATGAGCGATCCCGGATGGGCCGCCTGCACAATGAGCGACAAGACGGGGCACCGCAGGCCGCCCGGCGATTTCAAGGTCCACGGCATATATGGCCGGGTGGTCCTCGATGGAAAGGGCTTCTTTACGAATGACCCCGCATCTCATCCGGCGAGCATCGGCACGTCCGAAGGACATCCGCCCATAAAGGCGTTTCTGGGCGTGCCTCTGGTCCATGCAGGCAAAACCATCGGGATGGTGGCGGTGGGAAACCGCGAGGGCGGGTATCGCGAGGAGGACCTGAACGCCCTCGAAGCGCTGGCGGTCTCTATGGTGGAGGCCATTATGCGCAAGCGGGCGGAGGAGAAGATAGCCCATCTGGCCTCTTTCCCGGAGATAAACCCGAACCCGATACTGGAATTGGAGCCGGATGAAAATATTTCCTATGTGAATCCGGCAATGAGGGCCCTGTTCCCGGACCTGCCCGAAAAAGGGCTTGGCCACGCGCTTCTCAGCGAATGGAAAGAAATCGCCGAAAAGGTAAAACAGGAAGAGACACATGCCCTGACTCGGGAGGTGCGGACCGCGGACCGTATTTATCATCAATCGATATATTATTTCCCCGAAATGAGCTTATGGCGCATTTACCATCTTGACATCACCGAGCGCAGGCGGGCGGAAGAAGAGTTGCAGAGGGAAAACCGCGTGATTGCATTCGCAAACAGGATCCTCGAGGCGTTTGTCAAGGAGACGGGGGGCGACATGTATGACAAGGCCCTCGATATCGTGCTTGAGGGGATGCAGAGCAGGCACGGGGTGTTCGGCTACATCGATGAACATGGGGACCTGATGTGCCCGACAATGTCGAAAATATTCGACGAGTGCGAAATGGCGGACAAATGCATATGCTACACGCGGGGGCAATGGAAAGGGCTATGGAGCCGCGCGCTTTTGGAACAGAAGACCCTATACTCAAATAAGCCCGCCTCGGTCCCTTCCGGCCATGTGGCTATCAGGAACAACATGGCAACGCCGATACTCTTTCAAGGCAATGTCATCGGGCTCTTTAACCTGGCCAACAAAGATACCGACTATACAGAGGAAGACCGGGAGTTCATCGAGGGGATAGCGGCGAGAATAGCGCCGGTCCTCTTCGCGTGGATTCAGAAAGAGTTGCGGGAGGACGAACGCAAACGGGCGGAGGAGGAACGCGGGACCATGGTCGAATTCCTGGGTCTTGTGAACGAGAGCGCGGGGACCGCCGACCTGATACACAGGGCCGCTACATTTTTCCAGCGGAAGTTCGGTTTCGAGGCCGTGGGCATCCGCCTTAAAGACGGGGACGATTACCCTTATTACGAGGCGCGGGGGTTCCCGGAGGAGTTCGTGCTCGCGGAGAACTCGCTTTGCGCCAGGGACGGGGCCGGTAAGGTCCTCCGGGACAGCATCGGGAACCCGGTCCTTGCCTGCATGTGCGGAAATATCATCTGCGGGCGAAGCGATCCCTCGAAGCCTTTTTTCTCGCCCGGCGGGAGTTTCTGGTCTAACAGCACAACGGAATTGCTGGCAACCACCACGGAGAAGGACAGGCTGGCCCGTACCCGGAACCGGTGCAACGGCGAGGGGTACGAGTCGGTGGCACTTATTCCCATGCACGTCGGCGATCAGCGATTGGGGCTCCTTCAAATGAACGACAGGCGAAAAGGCATGTTCAGTGCCGATCTTATTGCCCTATGGGAGAGGCTTGCGCGGTATCTTGGGATAGCTCTGGCGAAATCACAGGCGGAGGAGATGGTCAAGACCGCGCTTGGGGAAAAAGAAGTCCTCCTGAAAGAGCTGTATCACCGCACGAAGAACAACATGAACGTGATATCGAGCCTTATGAACATTCAGGCGCGCTCCATCGAGGACGGGAAACTTCTTGAAGCGTTCAAGGAGACGCAGAGCAGGATAAAGGCAATGTCCCTGGTGCATGAGAAGCTTTATGCCTCGCGGGACCTTTCCCATTTGGACATGAAGGGCTATATCGAAGACCTCGCCCACGGCATCTTTGCCGCTTGCAAGGAGGACTCAAAGCGGGTCTCGCTTAGCCTCCGTCTCGAAAGCGTTCCCCTCCCGATCGATATGGCCGTCCCCGTGGGCCTCATTTTAAATGAGCTTATCTCGAACAGCCTGAAACACGCCTTCCCGGAAGGGAGGGAGGGAGAGATACGGATAAGCCTCCGCTCCTCGGGGGGCCGCGTCCGGCTTGAGTACGCGGACAACGGGATGGGGCTGGACGGTGATTTCGAGGCGCTAAGGAAAAAATCCCTCGGCCTTAAACTCGTCTCCACGCTTGTAAAACAGCTTGCGGGAGAGATGCGGGTAGTGAATAACAGGGGGGCGGAGTTCATATTCAGCTGGAGCGGGGGGGACAGGTGGCAAAGGTTCTCATAGTCGAGGACGAGCTGATAACGGCCATGGACATGATGACCCTCATGGAGGACTGGGGGCATGAGTTCATCGAGCCCGCAATTTCAGGCATGGGAGCGGTCCGGAAGGCCCGGGCCGAAAAGCCCGACTTACTTATGAGGTCATTTGTTATTCCGACATAAAGAGTCGGCCTTGCATTCGCCATAATATACACGGCAAAGCTTTTCTCTTTCATGTAGGACATTTTAACAGGAAGGATTCCGGACAAGCCGGAATGACATACAAAACGGGAAGAGCTGACAAATTAAGGTCTACCCCCTATGCCCAGGGCGTGCCGCCGTCAACTATCTCGTACTCGTCCCACATGTACCAGTTGCCGGAATCGGTGAGAAAGCTGTAGGTGTTGTTGAATATGCGGAAATGCTCTTCCTCTTCGGGGATGAGCCTTTCGAAGAGGGATTTTTCTTTCGGGTTCGTGGCCTCGACGGCCAGTTTCTTGTAAAAGTCCACGCTCGCGCGCTCCATATCGAGGGCCACTCTGAGGGCCTCCAGGTCGTCCGCCGTGGCAGGGATGCGAGCCATCATTTCGTCGCGGCTTTGCTCGAAGACGGTCTTCACGCGCTCCATGGGGCTTACGGACTCGTAGGTGATGTCGAGCTCCTTGAAGATGCGGGAGAGGGCCTCAAGGTGCCTTTTCTCGTCCTCTATTATGGAGAGGAACATCTTTTTGCCTACGGGATGGCTCGTCTTCCCGGCGGCCTTCGTGTAAAAAGCTATCCCGTCCGTCTCCTGTTTTATGGCAAGCTCGACCGCGTTCATGATTTTATCCTTTCAAATTTTCGTGAACTGGTCTTTTCCCGCTCCGCAGACCGGGCAGACCCATTCATCGGGAAGGCTTTCGAAAGCTGTTCCGGGAGGGACCCCCCCGTCGGCATCGCCCTGGGCAGGATCATAAATATATCCGCAGACCTCACACCTCCATTGATCCATGCGCTCCTCCCCATTAATTTATCAGTGCTTTTTAGAATTTAATTTAAAACGGGCGGGGTGTCAATCGATTAAATGGAGGAATTCTCAGGGAAAGGGAGGCCGTGAGCTATGGAGAGGAAGGCATGGACCACCGATGGGTCGAACTGCGTGCCCGCGCAGCGCATGATCTCATAGAGGGCATATTCGAGGCCCGGGGCCTTTCTGTAGGGCCGGTCCGCCGTCATGGAATCGAAGGCGTCGGCCACAAGGAGGATCCTCGAAAGGAACGGTATCTCCTCCCCCCTGAGACCATCGGGATACCCCGTGCCGTCCCAGCGCTCGTGATGGTGCCTGATGACCGGGGCTATCCCCGGCTCCGCGTCGCCGAACTCAAGGACCATCTCGGCCCCTTTCGCGGAATGTTTCTTGACCTGCTCCCACTCGCGGAAAGAGAGCTTCCCGTTTTTTTCGAGGATGCTCGCGCAGGTTTCTATCTTTCCTATGTCGTGCAGGAGGCCGGCAAGCCTCAGAGATTCGAGTTCTTCGCGGGCGAGCCCCAGCTCGCACCCCACGGCGAGGGCGTACTTCATGACTCTATGCGCATGGCCGTTGGTCCAAGGGGATTTCTCGATGAGGGCTCTCGAGAGGGCCTGTATCTTTTCCATCAGTTAAGGGGAGTCCCCGCCGGATGGTTCATACTCGCAAAATAAGATATAGGAACTTACCCCTAAATGTCAAGAAAAATCAGCAGGATAGGGAAGGAAACTTGAGAATTTACCTGAAATCCGGGCGCGGCTTCTCCCCCGTCCCGGATATGGAAAAGCAATCAGGGAGTTTATTAATAGATTTCTTTTACTTTTTTAAACATCGCCGTTTCTGTTAATATTTTCCACTATGGAAGGGCCGGATAAAAAAGCGCTCATTAAACTCATGGAAGCGCTTCTTTTCATTGCGGGCGAGCCGCTGAGGCTTGCGGACCTTAAGGAGATAACGGGGCTTCGCGAGGAAGAGTTGAAAGACCTTGCCGAAGAGCTTTCTGCCGAGTACCGCGAGCGGGGCGGGGGTGTGCTTATTTCCGAGATAGCCGGGGGCTGGCAGATGCACACAAACCCCGAGCACTCCGAATGGGCAAGGAAACTGAAAGGGGGCCCACAAGGGGCCAAACTCTCTCCTGCCGCCCTCGAAAGCCTCGCCATTATCGCATATAAACAACCCCTCACAAAGGCCGAGCTTGAGGCCCTGAGGAGCGTGAACTCCGACGGCGTGATAAAGACCCTCCTCGAAAGGCGGCTTATAAAAGTGGTCGGCAGAAAAGAGGCCCCCGGAAAACCCCTCCTCTATGGCACCACGAGGGAGTTTCTGATCCACTTCGGATTGAAAGACTTGACGGAGCTTCCTACCTTGAAGGAATTAGAAAGAGAAGACGCGGTTTAGGGGGGCTAATGTAGTGTCTCATAAACGACTGGTGTTATTCCTTTTCGTCTTACGAGAGCGCAGCAGGGTGCAGCCCGGCTGAATCTTTTCCAAGGTTTGTTTGCAGCGAGAGAGCTTTCCAATGATTGATTCTACC
>Ga0214473_10002575_pt1 | contig 22263 bp, 19 predicted proteins | sample RVTome_7_FD_203509 | JGI IMG/M metagenome (GOLD analysis project Ga0214473, IMG submission 203509) | Soil microbial communities from uranium-contaminated site in the Upper Colorado River Basin, Wyoming, United States - RVT98D197 | ecosystem: Environmental > Terrestrial > Soil > Contaminated >... | reverse complement strand
CATAGAGCGCACTGACGAACACCAGCGCTTGCACCGCCCAGCACGCGCGAATGACCACCGGCGGCAGTTCGTGGATGTCGCTGTATCGGAACGGGATCTCCCCGGCCCACAACACGACGACGCCGCGCGCGAGCCGTGCGAACAGGTGGCGGGTGCCGTCGCGGCGTATGTTCTCCAAGCCGACGCGCAGGTACTCGCGGTCAGCGACAACGCGCGCTCGGGCGCGCTCGGCGGAATCGATCGGCTCGGTCCAGATGCGGCGAATATCCTCCCACTGGTGCACGTATTCGAGCATCGGACCGGCCGACAGCCGCTCGCGCTCGGCAACGGCGACGACGCGACGGTCCAACTCGGCGCGATCGTGGATGTCGTCAGCCAGGTGCGTGAGCTCGTTCTGCAGGCGGCCTGACCAGATGGCCTGCCACGAGCCCTCCCACGTACCGCGGCCGACGCCGCCGGCCGGCGACAGCGTGAAGACACCCAGAGTCGCGTAGTTGTACGCGAACCACGGCAGCATCGTGATCGCAAAGGCCACAAGCATCGTCGCCCACTGGCGCACCGCCGGGCGGGCGCCCGCGCGAAGGAGCGGCAGGGCGACGAGGCCGACGCCTGCGAGCACGATCGGAAACAGCACGAACGCGGGACGGCTGAGCGCCGTGATCCCGGTGACCACGCCTAGCAGCGCGAAGTGTCCCATCCCCCGATCGTTGAGGCCGCGAAGAACCAGCCACATGGCGACCGTGAACAGCAGCGTCGTCCAGACCTCGGTCATGACGAGCGCCCCGAAGTACGGAATCGGCGGGTACAACGCCGTGACGAGCGCCGCCCACCACGCCGTGTGCTCTGAGACGATCCGCCTGGCAGCTGAGTAGGTCAACAAGCAGATGCCGATGAACAAGCCGGTCTGGACCAGCGCGACCGGGATCTGACCGACGCCGAAGACGTGGTAGATGGCGGCGACGAGCAAGGGATACGCCGGCGTGCGGATCACTTCCGGCACGAATGACGGCGCGTCCGGGAATCGCGTGAATGTTCCCGTCGTCGCCAGCACCTGCCCGAGGCGGCGGTATCCGTCCTGATCGCTCCACGCCGTCGCCCAATCCGGGCTTTGATACCAGATGAAGAAGAGGCCGTGGGCCGCGGCGACTGCGCAGACGATCCAGAGGGATCGGCGTGAAAGCATGCTTGAGATTCTAGTTCAACAACTCGCGGTAGAGCCGCTCCACATCGTCCACGAGACGATCGAGAGTGTACCTCGCCGTGACGGATCGCCGGCCGCGCTCGCCCATGAGCCGTCGACGATCGGGATCGGCGAGCAGCGCGCTGACGTGATCGGCCAGCATCCTGGCGTCGCCGAACGGGGCCAGCAGCCCGACGTCGTCGCGATCGACGACGTCTCGAATGCCGCCGACGTCGGTGCTGACGCCGGGTACGGCCGCGGCCAGGCTCTCGATGAGCGCGACCGGGGTACCCTCGTTGCGCGACGTCAGAAGGAAGACGTCGGTTGCGCCATAGATCGTCGCGAGGTCGCGCCGCCATCCGAGAAACCGCACGCGCGAGGCGACGCCGAGCGCGCGCGCCGCCTGCTCAAGTTCGGTACGCAGCTCGCCGTCTCCCGCGATCAGGAATTGCGCGGCGGGATCTTGCGCCGCCAGCAGCGCCGCCGTCTCGAGAAACAGCGTGTGCTGCTTGATGGCGGTAAGCCGTCCGACGGTGGAGATGACGTGAGCCTCGGCGGGGATGGCCAGCGCTGCGCGAGCCTGCCGGCGGTCCAGTTCGTCGATCGCCGCCAGCGCGGCCAGGTCGAAGCCGAGCGGAATCACGCGATACTGATCGGCGCGGCCGATGCCGTAGTCGGTGAGCAGCTCGTTCCTGATCTGCGGAGAAATCGCCACGATCGTGTCGCTCACCCGCGCGAGCTGACGCTCAGCGGCCGTGAATATCGCCGCGGTCCATGCACTGAAGTAGCCGTCGAGCACGTGACCGTGGTACGTGTGCACGACGCGGGCGCGGGCGCCGCGCCCGACGGTCCTGTTGTAGACGCTGGCGGCGATGCGCCCAATCGTGCCGGCCTTCGCCATGTGGGTGTGCACGATGTGCGGCCGCACGCTGCGCAGGATGCCCACGATTTGCGCGAGCGCCAGGGCGTCGTGCGCCGGTGCGATGGGCCGGCGGAGGGCCGGCAGATAGCGCGTTCGCGCTCCTTCGCCCACCAGATAGCGCATGTCGCCTTCGCCGGCGCCGAGCTGGCCGTGTACCAGCAGCGTGTCGAAGCCGCGGGCGCCGAGGCGGTGCGACAACGTGCTCGCCTGAATCGACGGGCCGCCGACGTTCAGGCGCGTGATGATTCGAAGGACGCGCACGGCAGCGACTCTAACACGGCCGTGGACACTTTCTAGATGGCCCGCCTCTCATCGTCGGTGTTCCTGGTGGCCGCGCTGCTGTTCGTTGTCGTGCCGGGCCATCCCGATGCGTGGTTCAGCGGGCTTCCAGTGGGGTTGTGGACGCTGGTCATCCTCGCGCTCGTCGGCTTTGCGTGGGGGAGACCTCGAACCGCGCGTCCGAATCTGACGCGGGCGACGGCGGCGGTCGCGGTCCTCGTCGTCGCGAAACTCATCGTGGCCGCGATTGCGCCGGCCGCCGGCTGGCTCGGCCGGTACTACGCGAACGGTGACTTCGCAGGCGAGCCGCAGCGATCGACAGAGTTTGCCCGCCTGGCGGGGGCGACGCGAATCGATCGTGCCATCGATTTCCGCGACGACTACCTGCCGCTGTACTTCCTGAACGACGCCGGCTTCAACCGCGGCATCCGCCGGGAGGTGACCGAGCCGGTCAGCGTGACGTGGACCGGCCACGTGCAGACGGACGTGGCAACGCCGCTCCAGCTGGCAGCCGAGACCCGGGGAACCGTGCGGGTCGCCATCGACGGGACGCTGGCGTTCGAGGCGGCCACCGGCCCCACCGTGTGGCGCGATCTGATTCTGGCGCCCGGCGACCATGTCATCGACGTCCGCTACATCAAGCCCGCGAGCACCGATCCCCTCGTGCGCCTCACGGGCGTGGACACCGTCGTCACGCCGATGAGCGTCCCACGCTGGCAGATCGCGGTGGCTGTGCCCGCCCGTCTGGCCGCGCGGAGCATCGACGTGCTCGTGCTACTGGTGTTCGGGTATGTCCTGTGGATCTCGTTGAGCGGCCTGGCCTGGTCACCTGCTCGCATCGCGGCCGGGGCGATGCTCCTGTTGTTCATCGCGCAGGGTCTTGTCGCGGCGGCACCGTTGCAGCACCGTGCGGTATCGCTGAGCGGCGGCGACGACTGGATGGCGTACGAAGCCCGGTCGCGCGCCGTGGCCACCGGAGATGTGTGGATGCTCTTCGGGCAGCCGCCCGGCCACGGCGAAGTCCTGTACTACTACCCGGGTTACACCTATTTCCTGGCAGGCGTTCACGCCGTCGGTGGCGAGGATCAGTCGACGCTCATCTTCGTGCACTTCCTGCTGCTGTGCTGTGCCAACATCGTGGTCCACCAGCTCGCCGCGCGGCTGTTCGATCGGCGCATCGCGCTCGTGGCGGTCGCGGCGCTGGTTGGGATCGAAGAGATCGCGTTCATGCGCCACTACACGGTGACGCTGCTGAGTGAAAACCTGTACTTCTTTACCGTGGCCGTGACGCTGTACGCCTTTGTGCGGTTCGTGGAATACGGCGAGAGACGCTGGCTGGTGTGGTGCGCCGTGGCGGCGGGTGTCTCCGCGCTCACGCGTCCCGCCATGATGCTGTATCTCGTGCCGGCCGCCCTGATTGTGTTCGTCGTCGTCACCTACGGACACCGGAGGAGCGTGGCGGTGGCGGTCGTGGCGACGGCGCTGTTTGTCGGGACGTGGCTCGCCACCGTGTCGCCGGCGACGCTTCGCAACTATGTCGCAGCGGGGTCGCCCGTGCTGATCTGCAGCGCGCCGGTCGTCTCGTTCATCAACTACAATCTGCCGCCGAACGTCGACGGAAAGGTTTACCGGGATCAGTACAACGGCACGATGTGGTCGCTCGGCAGGATCCTCGGCGACATCGTCGTGCAGTACCCGCTCGACACGCTCCAGAGCGTCGTGACGAAGATCGGCTTCAGCCTCGGCATGGTGCAGTGGATGGGCGGCCACATGCACCCCGAGCTGATGCTGGCGAGTGCCGGCTACCTGCTCGCGATCCTTTTCAGCGCCTCGGCCCGCGCGATCTCCACCTGGCCGATTCACGCGTTTGTGATGGCCCATCTTGCGGGTATGGTGCTCTCAATGCCGTCGAATTACGGCTATCGATTGATTCTTCCGATGTACCTGTTCTTCCCGATGTTCGGCGTTCGCTTTGCCGCGGACGTGGCGGCGCGGTTCAGCCGATGAAGGTCGCGGTCGTTCTGCCGGCGCACAACGAGGCCGGAAACCTCACGCCGCTCATCACGGAGCTCTTCCGCGCCGGCGACGCCGTCGCGATGACCATCGAGATCATCGTCGTCAACGACGGCAGCACGGACGGGACCGCGTCGGAGCTCACGACCCTTCAGAAGAGCCTCGATCGGCTCCACGTCGTGACCCATCCGATTAACCGCGGGTTCGCGCAGGCGCTGCGTACCGGCATCGCGACCGCACGAGAGCGCGGATGCGAAGCCGCGGTGTTCATGGACTCGGATTTGAGCCATCGCCCCGAGGACATGCCGCGTCTGATTTCGGCGATCGAGACCGGCGGCGACGTGGCGATCGGATCGCGCTTCGTTCCCGGCGGCGGCATGGTCGGCGTGCCTGGATGGCGCGTGGCCATCAGCCGCGCCGGCAACACGTTCGGCCGCACCGTGCTGGGCATTCCCGTGCGGGATCTGACGTCGGGATATCGGGCCGTGCGGCGCAGCGTGCTCGATGCGGTGACGCTGACCGAAGACGGTTTCACGATTCAACTCGAGTCGGTCGTGAAGGCCTACGCGGCCGGCTTCCGCATCGTCGAGGTGCCTATCGTGCTCTCGACGCGTCAGCACGGCACGTCGCACATGTTCTACAGTCCGTCGCTGTTCGTGCGGTATTTCCAGTTGCTGATGAAGTGCCGCGTCTGGATGCGCGACGCCAGCGCATGATGCTTCGCCGAGTCGCGTTCGCCACGGGCGCGGTCACACTGGCCGCCGTTCTGGCAGTCGCTGGTTTGTTCGGTGCGGACGTGTACCTGCACAAGCGGACGGAGCGCTCGGCAGGGCTCAACATGTGGGGCTACCGCGGACCGGTTGCGCCTCGGAAGCGGCCGGGTGAGATTCGCGTTGCCGTGCTCGGCGGCAGCACCGTGTTCGGGTATGGCCTCACGTGGGATCGGGCGTTTCCCGTCCAGCTCGAAGAGCGGCTGAACGTCGGGTCTCAAGGCCAGCGGCGTTTCAGCGTCGTCAACCTGGGCTACAACAACGAAGGCGCGTATTCGTTTCGATACACACTCGAGGACTACGCCTATCTCGACATCGACATCGTCTGCCTCTACGAGGGGTACAACGATCTGATGGGCGACGGGAACGGCGGCAACCCGTCGATCTACCGGCACAAGTCGCCGCTGTTCCGTGCCACTGGATATCTTCCGATTCTGCCGCTGGTGTTTCGTGAGAAGGCGATGGCGCTTCGCTACGGCGGCAACCTGGGCGCGGCGTACGCGGCCCAGGGCAGGACCGTGTTCCAGCCGACGCTGGCCACCCGAGCGACGAGCGGCGCGCTCAACGCGGCCGCGAGCATCGGCGACTCGCTCGAACATCAGATCGCGCGCTTCGGCAGCGACACCGAACCCTCCGTCGTCCAGACGACGGGGAACGGCTGCGCTTTTCCCTGGGGCGGCTACTGTCAGGCGGTGGGCACCGCCATCGACTACGCGCTGGGCCAGGGCCGGCGTGTGCTGTTCGTGACGCAGCCGTACCTGACCGGCGAACGCGGTCGCGACCGCCACATCTGGCAGCAGCATGCCGTCGAGGCCATGCTGCACGAGCGGTACGCCAGCCGCCGCGACTTTCAGTACGTGAATCTCGGCGAGGCGATCGACCTGCGCGACGCTGGCCTGACGTTCGACGGCATGCACCTGACGCCGGCGGGCAACGGTCGCGTCGCCGACCTGCTCGCGGCACCCGTTCTGACCGCGGCGGCGTCGGGGGGCTGACCGGTCGATGACCGCGAAGCGCACCGCCGTCACGTTCGTCGCGCTCGTGGCGCTGCTTGGCGCCGTGGCCGCGGTAGCTCCGGCGCCGTGGTACCAGACCGATCGTGATGTGTACGAGGCGACCGCTCGCCAGGGGTTCATCACCGATTGCTCTGATATTCACTGCTTCCGGGTCCTGGTCCCCTGGACGCTGGGACGGCTTCCCGGATCGTCGCTTTTCAAGTGGAAGGCATACGCCGTGCTCGCGACCGCGTCGGCGGCGATCGCCCTCGGCCGTGTCTCGACGATCCTGGGACTCACATCGCGCGCCGCGATCATCGGCACGTGGATCGCCGCATTTGGCGCCGTCCCGATGTTGACCTTGTTCGACCCGTTCACCGCGGACCCGTTGATGTTCCTGCTGGGACCCCTGCTGACCGCCGATCTTGTGATCGGCGGACGCGGCCGCGTCGCGATCGCCGGCGCCGTCGGCGTGCTGGCCAAGGAGTTCGCAGCTGCGCCGCTGTGGATCTTCACGCTGTGGGCCGCTCTGCGTCGCCGCTGGGACGCGTCGCTGCGGGGTCTGACCGTCGCCCTCGGCGTCACGCTCGTGTGGGTGGCGCTGCAGCTGACGCTCATGCTGCGTTTCAATTACAGCTATGCGGGCAGCGCGTCGAGCGATGTCTTCGGCGGCGGATATCTGGCGCGGTGGCTGTCGTTCGTGACGCCGCGGACAGCAGCGTCCGTCATGGTCAGCGAGTTCGGCGCACTGCTCCTGCTGGCGCCTGCGGGGCTCGTGCGCTGCGGCAAAGACGTGCGCATGCTCGCGGTGGCGGCGCTGCCGGCGGCCGCCGCGTTCGCGTACGTGCAGCAGCCGGACCGCGCGCTGTGGAACTTTCATTTCATTGTCATCCCGTTGGCCGCCTTGGTGCTGCAGCACCTCTCGGATCGATGGTGCGCGCTCTTCATCGCCTCCTATGCGCTGGCGAACCTGAGAATCGGCGCGCAGCTTCGGTTCCTTCCACCGGCGGGCTATCCTCTGGCGCTCTCCTCGGCGATCGCGGTCGTGGCGATTGTCCTGACGTTCAGAAACCGGGAGTCTATCGTCGGAATACCAGCGTGGCGCGAGGGGATCTCGCCGCCGATGTCGCGCCGGACCATGCATCGCGTGCTGGCCGCCGAGGTTCTGACGGCGCTGCTGTTTGGCTCGCTGGTGCTCGACATTTCCCTCCACAAGCGTGTCGAGATCGGCCGCGGCGTGAATACGCGCGGCTTCCGCGGCGTCGCGCGAGTCTCCACGCTGCCGCGGGGGCATCGCGTCGCGGTGTTGGGAGGCAGTGCCGCCTACGGCTACGGCGTCGACTGGCCGGCGACGTTCCCGTATGTTCTCGAGCGGCTCATGAACGAGTCGGATCGTTGGAATTTTCCGGGCGTGCCGACGGATGTCGTGAATCTCGCGGCGATCGGTGACGGCGCGGCGTCCTACGTCGGCACGCTCGAGGCCTATGCATACCTCGGCGCCGATGTCGTCTGCGTGTACGACGGGTACGCCGAGCCGCGCAACGCCGGGACCCGCCGCGAGTCGGCCATTTTCAGCCGCATCGGATACCTGCCAATCCTGCCGGCGCTGATAGGCGGGGATCATCGCTGGGCCGGCGGCGCTCGGCCGGCCGTCGCGCCCGCACTCGACGATCGGCGCGGCGACGCGAGCGCGTTGTCCTGCGAACGGGAGTCGGCGGGGTACTGTGCATCGATGATCGCGACCGTCCACTGGGCGATCGCTCACCACGCATCGGTGACGGTCGTGACACCGCCGTACCTTTCGGCTCGACACCGTGCGCAGCAGACATCGCTCGCCGCCGAGCTCGGTCGGCAGTTCGGCGGACGCGCGGACGTGCAGCACGTCAGCCTGGGCGACGCGATCGACCTGGCCGACGCGGATCTTGCGTTCGACCACATGCATCTGACCCCGGCGGGCCATCGCCGCGTCGCGGAGCGGCTCGTGGATCCCCTTCTGAACGCCATCGCGGATCGCGGTGAGCCACGAACGCACTGACGGTGAAACGTACCGCGCTCACGTTCATCGCGCTCGTGGCGCTGCTCGGCACAGTCGCGGCGTTCGCGCCGAAGCCGTCGTTTCTGACCGATGAGGATGTGTACGAGAGCACGGCCCGCCAGTTCACCCTCGTCGACTGCTCCGACCTGCAGTGCTTTCGGGTGCTTGTGCCGTGGATCGTCGGACGGCTGCCCGGCCCGCAGGTGTTCAGATGGAAGCTGTTCGCCGTCGTCTCGACGGCTGGCGCGGCGGTCGCGCTCGGCCGCTTCTGCCTGGTGGTTGGGATCACGCCTCGCGCCGCACAGTTGGCGATCTGGCTGGTCGCACTCGGCTTCGGTCCGCTGTTGACGCTCTTCAATCCCTATACGGCCGATCCGTTGATGTACCTCGCCGGCCCGTTGGTGGCGACGGAGTTATTTCTGGGCCACCGCGGACGGGCCGTGCTGCTGGCGACCGCCGGCGTGCTCGCGAAGGAGGTGGCCGCCGCGCCACTCTGGATCTTCTGCGCGTGGTCGGTGCTGCAGCGCCGGTGGACGAAGGCCGTGCGCACGCTGGCAGCCGCGATGGCGGCGACGCTCGTGTGGGTCTGGCTGCAGCTCTGGCTGATGCTGCGCTACAACTATTCGTACGGCGGGAGCAAGTCGGCGGACCTCCTGCACGGCGGCGATCTCGTCGTGTGGCTCGGTCACATGGGACCGATCGGCGCGGCGATCGCGATCTTCGGCGCCTTCGGTGGACTGTGGCTGCTGATGCCGATCGGGTTTGCGCGCGCGACGCGCGATCTGCGGCTGCTGGCGATTGCGGCGCTGCCTGCGGCCGCCGTGTTGTCGTACGTGCAGCAGCCCGACCGCGCCCTGTGGAACTTTCACTACGTGATGATCCCGTTCGCGGTCATCGCCCTCCAGGAACTGCCCGCCCTGTGGCGCTGGCTCTTCGTGGTGTGCTACGGCGCTGCGAACTTGCGCGTGGGCGCACAGTTGCCGTTCCTTCCGGCGGCGCGCTACGCGCTGATGACCTCGGTGGCGATTGCGCTCGCGGCCGTCGTCGTCACGGTTCGGCGGCCACGCGCACGGATGGCCGACGCGGCCGCGGACACGCAGGGCTGAGGTGCAGCTGTCCCTCCGCGCCGTCGCCTGGGTGCTTTCCGCGGAAACGGTGGCGGTCCTCATCTCGGCCCTGCTGATTCTCGACATGCGCGCGCACGCGGCCGTCGAGCAGGCGGACGGTCCCAACACGTGGGGCTTTCGCGGGACGGCACGCCTCAAGGCCGTCGGCGGCGCGCGCATCGCGGTCGTCGGCGGCAGCGCGGCCTACGGCTACGGCGTCGGCTGGTCCCAGTCGTTCCCGTACTATCTGGAGCGCGCGCTCAACCAGATGTGGCGGACGGCGTACCCGCACTCGTATACGGAGGTCATCAACCTCGCGGCGGTCGGCGACGGCGCCGCTTCCTACATCACGACGCTGCGGGACTATGCGTACCTGAAGCCTGACGTCGTGTGCATCTATGACGGATACGCGGGGCTCGGCGTCACGGGCGCGCAGGGCGCGCGGCACGCGTCGGTCGTCTTCACGAAGATCGGCTATCTGCCCATTCTGGGCGATGTCCTGGCTCGTCGTCCGCCGTGGGCGTCTCCCGAACGGGCGGTCGTCGATCCGCTGCTGCGCGACGGCGCCGTCGGAGAGGTCTCGTGCGACGCCGGATCACGGGGCGTGTGTTCCGCGATCATCGAGACGGTCGTGTGGGCCATCGGGCGCGGGATTGCGGTCGCGGTGGTGACGCCGCCCTACGTCTCCGCACGCCATGAAGCGCAGCAGGCGTCGCTCGCCGCCCTCTTGGCCGCGCGCTTCCAGGGCGATCGGGGCGTGCACTACATCAACATGGGCCGACAGATCGACGTTCGCGATCGCGCCCAGTCACCCGACGGCATTCATCTGACGGCACGCGGCAACCAGACGCTGTCCGAGAACCTCGTCGACGCGATGTTTGACGTCCTCAGCTCCCGATGACCTCCTCACGCCCCGGCGGACCCAATCGCGAGCGAGCGTTCGGCGTCTCGGTCGGCGCCGTGCTGTGTGCGATTGCACTACTGCTCGCCTGGCGCGGTCGCGTGACGCGCGCGGAAGCGGTCGGCGCGGTCGGCGCGGTCCTCGTCATCTTCGGCTACCTGCGGCCGTTGCTGCTGAAGCGGCCGAGCGACGCGTGGTGGGCATTTGCGACTGCGCTGGGCTGGGTGAACGCGCGCGTGTTGCTGTCGCTCGTGTTCTTCCTTGTCCTGACGCCGCTCGGTCTTGTCTGGAAGCTCACGGGCAAGGATCCGCTCGCGCGAAACCGGAAGACGTGGCCCGGCTGGTCGGCCTACCCCGCGCGATACCGCGATCCGCGGCATTTTGATCGGATGTTCTGAGTGCGCTCATCCTTGAGGTCGCCATGAGTAAAGGTCGTGTGATATCGGAGTTGTGGCAATTTCTCCGCCAGGAGAAGAAGTACTGGCTGGTGCCGATCGTCGTGGTCTTCGTGCTGTTCGGACTGCTAGTCGCCTTCTCGCAGTCGAGCGCGGTGGCGCCGTTCATCTACACCCTGTTCTAGGTGACGTTTCTCTGGGGCATCGCGCCCGCCGGCTCTTCACTCACCGGACTGACCCGATGGCGACACGCATCCTAGGCCTCTCGGCCTACTACCACGACTCGGCCGCGTGCCTCGTGGTCGATGGCGAAATCGTGGCCGCCGCACAGGAGGAGCGCTTCACCCGAAAGAAGCACGACGCGGCCTTTCCGTCGCGCGCGGTGGAGTACTGCCTGCGCGAGGGCGGCATTACGCCGACGGATCTCGATCTGGTCGGCTTCTACGAGAAGCCGCTCGTGAAGTTCGAACGGTTGCTCGAAACCTACATAGCGTGCGCGCCCAGGGGTCTTCGCGCGTACTTGATGGCGCTCCCGCTCTGGCTCGCCGAAAAGCTCTGGATGAACGACGACCTTCGCGCGCGTCTCGAAGGCTACGAAGGCGACATCCTCTTCGGTGAGCATCATGAGTCGCACGCGGGGTCGGCGTTCTATCCCTCGCCGTTCGAACAGGCGGCGATTCTCACGATCGACGGCGTCGGTGAATGGGCGACGTCATCGATTGGCGTCGGCCGCGGACATCAGATCGAGCTGCTCCACGAACTGCGTTTTCCGCACTCGCTCGGCTTGCTCTATTCCGCCTTCACCTACTTCACCGGCTTCCGCGTGAACTCGGGCGAGTACAAGGTGATGGGCCTCGCGCCGTACGGCGCGCCCGCCTACGTCAAGACCATCAAGGACCATCTGCTCGAGATTCGGGACGACGGCAGCCTGTGGATGAACATGGAGTACTTCACGTACCCCCACGGGCTGACGATGACCGGCTCGGCGATCGAGCGGCTGCTGGGCGGTCCCGCGCGGCAGCCCGAGAGTCCGCTGACGCAGCGCGAAATGGACCTCGCGCGCTCGATTCAGGACATCACCGAAGAGGTGATGATGAAGATGGCCGCGTTCGCTCGGAAGGAAAGCGGGCTGCCGAATCTCTGCATGGCCGGCGGCGTTGCCCTCAACTGCGTCGGCAACGGCAAGATTCTTCGTGACGGTCCGTTCGACGAGATCTGGATTCAGCCGGCCGCCGGGGATGCGGGCGGCGCCCTTGGCGTGGCACTGAACCTGTGGCACCGCTATCTCGACAAGCCCCGCACGAGCCCAGAGCGCGCCGGCACCTGGAAGCCGGCTGGCAAAAGGAACAGTAAGAAGAGCAGCAAGGAAACCGGCTGCGCGTCTGCCGATGTGCCGTACGCCGACGGCATGAGCGGCAGCTTTCTCGGCCCGCGCCCGGGCGAAGAAGGGACCGCCGCATGGGCGCAGCAGCACGGCTACAAGGCGCGCCGCTGCAGCCCGGTGGAACTGGCCGACGTGGTGGCGGCGTTGCTTGCCGATGAAAAAGTCGTCGGGCTGTGCCAGGGACGGATGGAATTCGGCCCGCGCGCCCTTGGCGGGCGCTCCATCATCGGCGACGCGCGCTCGCCGAAGATGCAGTCGGTGATGAATCTCAAGATCAAGTTCCGCGAGTCGTTCAGGCCCTTTGCGCCCGCCGTGCTGCGCGAGCACGTCCACGAGTGGTTCGATCTGGACGGCGAGAGCCCCTACATGCTGCTGGTGGCCGACGTGCTGCCCTCACGCCGCCTGGCCACCCCGGATGCCGCGAAGAATCTCTGGGGCATCGAAAAGCTGAACGTGCCGCGCTCGACGATCCCGGCGGTCACACACGTCGACTGCTCCGCTCGTATCCAGACGGTGCGCCGCGATACGAACCCGGTCTACTACGACATCATCAACGCGTTTTACCGCCTGACGGGCTGCCCGGTCATCGTCAACACCTCCTTCAACGTTCGCGGCGAGCCCATCGTCTGCACGCCGGACGATGCCTACCGGTGCTTCATGCGGACGGACATGGACGCGCTGGTCGTCGAGAACTTCGTGCTCGCGAAGGCCGATCAGACCCCTCTCGCGGAAGACGACCCGAGCTGGCGGAAAGAGTTCGTGCTTGACTGATCGCGTGCTGATCGATCATGCCGAGAGCATCTCGGCGGCGGCCTACTGGGAGCTGCTGGTCAACCTGACGAAGCGCGAGGTGATGGGCCGCTACACGCAGTCCATCTTCGGCGTGGCGTGGGCGATTGCGCAGCCGCTGGCGACAATGGCGGTGTTCACGTTCGTGTTTTCGCGCCTCGCGAAGATCCCCTCGGGCGGCGTGCCGTATCCCGTGTTCGCGTACTCGGCGCTGGTGCCCTGGTTCTTCTTCTCCAACTCGGTCAATTCCGGCACGCTCAGCCTGATCGCCTACCGCAACATCGTCACGAAGACGTACTTTCCGCGCGAGATCATCCCGTTCGCGCAGGTGTGTTCGCGTCTGCTGGACTTCGCGTCGGCGGGGGCGCTCTTCGTGATGCTGATGATCTACTACCAGGTGCCGGTCGGACCCTGGGCGTTCCTGGCCCCCCTGTTCTTCCTGCTCCTGCTGCTCTTCGCCACGGGCGTGACGCTCGCGACGTCGGCCGTCAACGTGTTCTATCGCGACGTGAACCCGGTCGTGCAGATCGGGCTGCAGTTGTGGCTGTTCCTCACGCCGGTGGCCTACCCCCTTTCGGAAGTCTCTCCGAAGTACCGCCTGCTGTTTACCCTGAACCCGCTCAGCGCGATCGTCGAGGGGTTCCGGTCGGTGCTCGTGTTCGGTCGCGCGCCAGACTGGACGCTCACCGCGGTGTCGGCGTCGATGACGCTGGTGCTGTTCGTCGCGGCGTTTGTGATGTTCAAGCGCATGGACAAGTACTTCGCGGACGTGATCTAAGTGGCAACGGCCATTCAACTCGAACAGGTCTCCAAGCGCTATCGCGCGGGGCGGTCACGAACGGTCGTGGACCTGGTGGCGTCGACCATCAACCAGATGCGCGGCAAGGGCCTCGACGTCCACAGCGCCGCGCGGGGCAAGGTGGACGCGAACATCTGGGCGCTGCGCGACGTCGGCTTCGACGTGCCTGAAGGCGCGGGACTGGGCGTCATCGGCCGCAACGGCGCCGGTAAGACCACGCTGCTGAAGCTGATTTCGCGCGTGACGTGGCCGACGAGCGGCAAGGTGCGCGTCGCGGGCCGCGTCGTGTCGCTCATCGAACTGGGCGCGGGCTTTCATCCTGAATTGACCGGACGTGAGAATGTGTACCTCGGCGGCGGCCTGTTCGGCCTGACGCGCCGCGAGATCGATCGTTCGTTCGACGGCATCGTCGAGTTCGCGGGCGTGGAGCGTCTGATCGACACGCCGATGAAGCGCTATTCATCGGGGCTCTACGCCAGGCTTGGCTTTGCCGTCGCCGTGCACAGCCATCCCGACATCGTGCTGGTGGACGAAGTGCTCGCAGTCGGCGATGCGGCCTTCCGCCGCCGGGCGCTCGAGAGCCTCCGGCAGCTCATCACCGACGGCAAGACCGTGCTCTTCATCTCGCACGACATGTGGAACGTTCGACGGCTGTGCGATCGGATTCTGTGGATGGAAGACGGCCGCGTGCGCGCCTACGGGCCGGCGGCCGACATCGCCGAGCGCTACATGGGCGAGGTAAACCTGCAGGCGCTGGCCGGTCAGGGCGCGGCGCTGCAGAGTCACCGCGGAGGGAGCGGCGAGGTCCGCTTCGTTGCCGTGGAGATTGTCAATGTCCACGGGCAGCCCGTGAGCCTGATTGCGCCCGGCGACGCCTTGATCGTTCGCGCCACCTATCATGCGGACCGCGCCGTGCGCCGGCCCGTGTTTCAGGTCGCCATCATCGACGTCGACAGCGGCCTCGTCGTGACGAGCGCCTCGTCCGATCCGGCTACGGGTCCTGCGGAAGTCGCGGGCGACGGCGTTCTCGAATGCCGGTTCGACGAACTGCCGCTGCGGGCGCGGCAATACGTGTTGCGTCTGACGATCACGGACGATCACCTGATGGCCTCCTACGACCAGGTGACGGCCGGCCCGCGCTTCGCCGTCAGCGGCCGCGGCAAGGGCGTCGAAAGCCTGGCCGACGAAGACGACGGCCTCGTGTCGCTCCCATACCGGTTTTCCTTTTCGTGAGCGTCCAGCATCGTCACACCGTCGCCGTGTCGATCCCACACGGCGGCTCCGCCGGCAACGTGCTGCGCACGGGACTGGTGCGACGTCTGCTCAATGTGACAGACGACGTGCGGGTGCTGCTGCTGTCGCCGCTCGTGAAGGACCCTGCGTTCACCGCGGAGTTCGCGCATCCACGAGTCGTCTTCGAGGATTTGCCGGCGCATCGCCCCCACGGGCTCGAAGCGCGGCTGCTGGGGATCGTGCAAGCGGGATACCTCGCGTCGGAAGTGACCGAGTCGGTCCGCATCCGTCGCGCCGAGGCCATCGCGAAGGGAACGATTCGGTGGATGCGCACAAAGCGGGTGCTCGCCCGCGCGTTCGCACCGTCAATGTTACAGCCCGCCAGGAGGTGGGATGTTTCGGACCGGCTCGTATCGCATTCGGCCGCGGAGGCGCTGTTCGACCGGTACCGGCCGACTCTCTACGTAGCCTCCAGTCCGGGGCTCATCTTCTCGGAACTGCCGCTGCTGCGCACAGCGACGCGCCGCCGCGTGCGGTCGATGGCGGTGGATCCCAGCTGGGACAACTTCACGAACAAGCTGTTGCCGGTACGGCGCGTGAACCGGCTGGTCGTGTGGAACGACCTCATGGGCGATCAGGCGATCGATCTGCACGGCTACCAGCCCGACGAGATTCGCGTCGCCGGCGTGCCGCAGTTCGACGGCTATTTCCGCAGCCTGCCTGGCGGACAGCCCGGCCCGAGCCGCGACGCGTTCTTCCGGAAGATCGGCGCCGATCCGTCGCGGCGGCTCGTCACGGTGACGACGACGCCTCGGGAACTCTACCCGCATCACGACCACGTGCTCCGCGTGCTGATGGCGGGGGTCGATGCCGGACGCTTCCCGTATCCCACACAGGTACTGGTACGGCTGCATCCCCGCGACGACATCGACGCGTACCGCGAGTTCGCCGACGTGCCGCACCTGCTGATCGAGAAGCCGTTCCGGCAGACCGTGAAGACGGCCGATGGCATGGCCATCGACATCATGCCCGAGCATCAGCAGCACTTGGCCGACACCATGCGGCACAGCGACGTCGTCGTCAACGTGGCGTCGACCATTGCGATCGAGGCGAGCATCTTCGACACGCCGGTGGTCAACGTGTCCTTCGATGGCGAGGAGCCGTCGGAGTTCGCGCGATCGGCCCGGCGGTACTACCGATTCACCCACTACGTCAATATCACGCGCCACCACGCCGTGCGCGTGGCCGAGCAGCCCGAACAGCTTGTGACGTGGGTGGGGCGGTATCTCCAGAACCCTGCGCTCGACCGGGAGGGTCGGCGCGCGGTTGTCGAAGAGCAGTGCCAGTTTCTCGACGGTCGTTCGGCCGAGCGCGTGGCTGGGTACGTGGCTGATGAGCTGGCCGAGGTGCTGGGCAGGCCGCTTGCCGCGGCGAGATCGGATCGCGAAACGGCGACGGTGGCGTCCGCGTGAGGGTCACGTATCTGATGCGATGCCTCGCGATGATGCGGGGCGGCGGCGAAACGCAGCATCTCGCCTGGATGCGCGCGCTGCGCGCGATGGGCGTCGACGTCGACATCATTACCGGACGGCCGCTCCTGCAGGCGCCGCTCTATACGGTCGACGACATCCCGACCACGGTGTTGCGATCGCCGTACATGCGCGATCTCGTCTACAAAGTCCAGGGCCGCCGCGTTGTCGGCCGATTCGGGTCCATGGCGCTGCACGCGGACGAAGAGTGGTTCTCCAGGCTGGCCTGGGCGCAGATGGCGGCTCGCCCGGCGAAGCCCGATCTCGTCCTCGCCCACGCGGTCCATCAGGCCGCGCGCCTGCGCACGCTCGACGTGCCGGTCGCGATCTATCTGCCCGGTCCGCCGCATCCGCGATACACCGCCGATCTGCGACAGGCCGACGCGTTGATCTCGGATGGGTGGGCGGCCAAACATCTGCCCGCCGTGGTCGGCGCGCCGGTCGACGACGTCTTGAAGGGCGTCGACACGGCGCTCTTCACGCCCGAGGGGCCGGATCTGCGGGCGGCGCACGGTCTGGGAGGCAAGCGCGTGGTCCTGTGCGTAACGCGCCTCGTGCCCATCAAGAATCTGCCGCTTCTCGTCAACGCGATCGCCGATCTGCACCAGCAGAGCGACGACGTCGTACTGGTGCTCGTGGGGGAGGGTCCGCAGCAGGCGGCGCTCGATGCACAGGCGCGATCGCTCGGGATCGCGCACGCCGTGCGCTTCGTCGGCTACGTCGCCCAGGAGGATACACCAGCGTGGTATCGCACGGCCGACGTCTTCGCCCTGCCGTCCGACTTCGACAACTCGCCGAACGTCGTGCTCGAGGCGATGGCGGCCGGGCTGCCGATTGTGGCCACCGACGTTGGCGGCCTGCGCGACTACGTCGATGTGCCGCGCAACGGGCTCCTCGTGCCGAAAGGGTCGCGAGCCAAGTTGGCCGCTGCGCTCCGAGCGTATCTCGACGACCCCGCGCGCGCCGCCGACACCGGCCGGACCAACCGCGAGGATGCCGTGGCCAGGCTCTCGTGGAGCGTAAGCGCGTCGCGCATGCTCGCGGTGTACGAGCGGGTCGTCCGGAATCACCGGCAGCGCGCGCCGCGAACCGTTCCAGTGACGGCATGAAGATCGCGCTGAGAGACGACGACACGAGCTACTTCACATCGCCGGCACGCCTGCAGGAGGTCTATCGCGACGTGTGGGACCGCGTGCCCGTCTGTCTCGCGGCGGTCCCGTTCTCGGTCGGCTATTGCCGGCCCGGCATTCCCGAGGAACATTGGCAGTCCGGCCAGTCGTTCCCCTTGGACGAGAATGCTCCGCTGGTCGACGAGCTGAAGCGGCTCGTCGACGGCGGGCGCGTCACCATCGCGCTGCACGGGTATACCCACCAGGACTACCCGAACGGCCATGAGTTCCAGGCCGCGCCCGATCCCGAGCGCCGCGTGCGCGAAGGGCTTGCCTACCTGCAGCGGGTGCTGGACACGACGATCCGCATCTTCGTGCCGCCGCACAATGCGCTCTCGAAACGAGGCCTCGCGGCGGTGAGCGCGGCCCGCCTCAACCTACTCGGGTCGTTTCTGTCGTTCCGGCCGTCGATGCGGCCGTGGGAGTGGCGGACGCTGGCGAACTACCGGCGCATCCGCCGTTTCCGCGCCGCTACCCGCCGCCGCAAACAGGACCGTTTCGTGTACCCGCACGTGCTGCGCTACGGCCGCCACGCGGAGTTCGGCTGCCACAGCCTGATTCCGGGAACGACGTTCGAGGAACTGGCGCGCGGCTTCGACGAAGCCCGCGCGCTCGGCGGCGACTTCTGTATCGCGACGCACTACTGGGAGGTCGATCGGACAATGCACGACGTGCTGCTGCGGACGCTCGATTACGTCGCGGGATTCCCCGATGTCCGCTTCGTCAAAGCCGAGGAGCTGTTCGCGTGACCGCGACCACGCGGTGGGGCGCCCGCGCGGCGGAGCTGTACGGCGACGCGTACGCGCGCCGCTCTCGCGGTCACGACGATGCGATCCGCGACGGAGAGCTGATGACGCGGTTCGGCGGATGGCTCCGCGGCATCTGCGACCGCGTCGGCCGCGACATCGACGTGCTCGACCTCGGCTGCGGCACTGGGCGCTACTTCCACTCGCTGCGACACGTGCGGCGTCTGGTCGGCATCGACGTCGCGCGGCCCATGCTGGACCGGGCGCGCCATCCGGTGGGCGCGCCCGCGATACCTGTCGAGTTCATCGAAGGCGACTTCCTGGCCCACGACTTCGGCGTCGGGCAGTTCGACCTCGTGTATGCGATCGGCGCGCTCGCGGAACATTCGCCGTTCGACGAGGCCGTGGCCGCGCGCGTCAGGCGGTGGCTGAAGCCGGGTGGCCGTTTCGCGTTTACCGTGGTTCACCCGCTGTCGTTCTCGGTGCCGCGTATCCTCAAGCGCCGTCTCGCGGAGGCCCTCCTGCCGATCAGCGGCGGCGCGTTGCGCCGGGGGTGGGCATGCGGCTGATGCGCGACGGCCTTTTCGCAGACGAGGAACGGCTGCGCGAGGTGCTGCACGCGGCCGGCTTCGAGGTGGAGTCGCTCGAGCCGTACCAGTCCGACGTGCTCGTGCACACCATGGTGGTCGCGAGGACACCGGCATGACCGCCACGCGCCGGGACGGCGGCCGCCGCGTGCTTGTGATCGGCGGGCTCGGGTTCATCGGGGTCAACCTGACCGAGCGCCTGGTAACCGAGGGCCGCACGGTGACGGTCGTGACGCCGTCACGGGCGCGACACGCTGAACGCGCCGCCGCATTCGAGTCTCGCGGCGTGCGCATCATCGAGGGCGACCTCCGGGACGCCGGGGCGATGGCGAAGGCTGTTGCAGGACAGCAAGTCGTGTTCAACCTGGCCGGGGAATCCGGGGCGGTCCGCAGTATGGAAGACCCGTGGACCGACCTCGACGTGAATTGCCGCGGCAATCTGGTGCTGCTCGAAGCGCTGCGCGCCGGCAACCGTGAGGCCAAGCTGGTGTTCGTCGGTTCACGGCTGGAGTACGGCCGGCAGGCGATCCAGCCGGTGAGCGAAGAGCAGGTGCCCGATCCGCTGTGCCTGCATGCGATTCACAAGCTTACCGTCGAGAAATACCTGCGGCTCTACGGCTCGCTGTTCGGGCTGCGGTACACGATTGCGCGCGCGACGAACCCGTACGGGCCAGGCCAGCCGCGGGGCCGGACCGCGTACGGCGTCGTGAACCGCCTGATTCAGCTCGCGCTCGCCGGCACGGCCCTGCCGATCTACGGCGACGGGACCCAGCGACGCGACTACATCCACGTGGACGATCTCGTGTCGGCGCTCGTGGGCCTGGCCGAGTCGTCGTCGAGCGACGGCCGCGCGTTCAACGTCGGATCGGGCGAGGGCACCAGGATGATCGACATCGCGCACGCCATCATCGACCTGGCCGGCGGCGGGCGCGTGGAGCACGTGGCGTGGCCGTCGCTGGCCGGCCAGATCGAGACCGGCGATTTCGTCGCAGACATCTCCCGCATGCGCGCCGATCTCGGGTGGGCGCCGGCGATCGCGCTCGGCGATGGATTGCGGAACACTATCGCTCACTACCGGGCGCACGCGACGCCGTGACACCGCGCCCGACGCGTGTCGTCTACATGGCCCACGCGTTCATGGTGGGCGGCGCCGAGGAAATGGTACTCAACCTGGTCCGGCATCTCCCGGATCGATTCGAGCCCATCGTCTGCTGCATCAACCAGGCGGGACCCATTGGCGAGGAAATTCGAAGGACCGGCGTGCCGTTTCACGTGCTCCACCTGGACCCCGGGCTGCGCCGGCCCTGGCACGTGCTCGGGATCGCGCGCCACTTGCGAGAGTTACACCCGGACATCGTGCATACCTTTCTGTTGACCGCGAGCCTCTACGGCCGCCTTGGCGCCATCCTCGCCGGCGTGCCCATCATCATCGGCACGGAGGTGAACACCTACGAGCACAAGCAGGCACATCACGCGCTCGCCGAGCGCCTCCTGATGCGCGGAACGGATCGCGTGGTGGCCTCCGCGGAGTCGGTGCGCGATTTCTACATTCGGCAGGTGCACGCGGACCCGGCCAAGGTGGATGTGATCTACAACGCGGTGGACTGGTCGCAGCTGCAGACGACAACCGGCCGCGAAGCCGTGCGGGCGGCGGCGGGCGTGCCGGCAGGCGCGCCGCTGGCGGGCATCATCGCCCGGCTGACCGAGCAGAAGGCGCATCGGTATCTGTTCGATGCCATGGCGGCCACGCCGGGACTCGGCGCGCTGCATCTGCTGGTCGTGGGGGACGGGGAACTGCGTAACGACCTGCGCGGAAGAGCGGAACGCCTCAGGTTGTCGGCCCGCATTCATTTTCTCGGCGCGCGCCGCGACCTTGGCGATCTTCTTGCGTCGATCGACATCTTCGTGATGCCCTCACTGTGGGAGGGGCTCCCGCTGTCGATGGTGCTGGCGATGGGCGCCGGCCTTCCCGTGGTGGCCACGCGCGTTGCGGGTATTCCCGAAGTCGTTCAGGACGGTGAGACCGGCGTGCTCGTGCCGCCTGCTGATGTGCCGGCGCTCGGCTCGGCGCTCTCGCGGCTCGTCGCCGATCCGGCGCTGAGGCAGACGATGGGTGCCGCGGCGTCCGCGTTTGTCCGCCCGCGCTTCGGTGTCGAAGGCTACGTTGCCTCAGTCACGGGGCTGTACGACCGCCTGCTCGCGGCAAACGCACCAGCCACCAGCCACCCGCCACCGCAGGCTGCGCCTGCTTCGGCGCGGCAGGCCCAGCCACCAGGCACCAGCCACCAGGCACCAGGCACGAAATGCGGCTAGGCATCGTCTATCACATGCCGTTCTGGCAGAGTGCCGACGGCGAGCTGTACGAGATCGAGGGCTCATTCGCTCGGTACGTTGATTCGCTCGCACCGTACGTGGACGAGGTGTCGCTCTGCGTCCCGATGCGCGCGAGGCCGGCGGGCGACGGCACGCGCGTGCGTGCGCGCAACGTCCGGCTCGCCCCGCTGCCAGATTTCGACGGGCCGCGCCAGTTCTACCCGCAGTTGCCGGAGATCCGCCGCCGCCTGCGCCGCTGGGTGCGCACTGTCGATCTCATCAACTGCCGCGTGCCCACCCCTGCGGCCTGGTTCGCGTTCAACGCGGCGCAGCGCGCCCGGGTGCCCGTGTTCCTGCTCGTGGTCGGCGACCTCGAGGCCATGGCGTCGACCCTGCCGTACCGCGGCGTCAAGCGCGTGCTCTATTCCGCGTACACCGCGTTCGAAGAGCGCGCCATTCGACGGATGGCCGCGGCGTCGGTGACGTTCGCGAACGGGGGCGAACTCGCCGCCAAGCACCGCCGCGACGGCGTCGACGTCATCGAGACGAAGACGACGACGATCGCGGCGGTCGACATCCAGACGCGATCCGACACGTGCGGGCGTTCGCCGGTGCGCCTCCTCGCGGTGAGCCGGATCGACCCCCGCAAGGGGCTGCGATGTCTGCCCGGCGCGATCGCACGTCTCGGGAGCGCCGGTCACGACGTCGCGCTCGACATCGTCGGACCGGCGGTCGGGCAGACCGGCGAAGTGGAACGCGCCGCTATTGAACGATCGGCCCGCGAGCACGGTGTCGCCGGTCGGGTGCGCTGTGTCGGGGCGATTCCGCTCGATCGGTTGATGCCGCTGTATCGCGACTACGATCTGTTCGTGCTGCCGACCGGTCCGGGAGAAGGTATCCCGCGCGTTCTGCTCGAGGCGATGGCGGGCGGTCTTCCCGTTGTGACGACGCGGGCCGCGGGGATACGAAGCCTGGTCGTACAGGAACAGAACGGGCTTCTGATCGAGCGGGCGGAAGCAGGAGACGTGGCGGGAGCCGTGTCGCGGCTCATCGCCGACGCGCCGCTGCGACAACGGCTCATTCAGGGCGGGTACGCCACCGCATCGGCGTACACGCTC
>Ga0214473_10002574_pt1 | contig 22264 bp, 38 predicted proteins | sample RVTome_7_FD_203509 | JGI IMG/M metagenome (GOLD analysis project Ga0214473, IMG submission 203509) | Soil microbial communities from uranium-contaminated site in the Upper Colorado River Basin, Wyoming, United States - RVT98D197 | ecosystem: Environmental > Terrestrial > Soil > Contaminated >... | reverse complement strand
AAGCCCTGATGTCTGAGCTTCGGACCCCCTCCGAAGACGATTCACCTCCCGTTTCCTGATCCTTCCCCCGCATTGCACAGCGGTTCGGCTCTCGGCACTGGCCTTGCGGCGTCACCCTCTCAGGAGCTTCTGGGGCTTCCGTGCTTCGGCGCTGGGCTGCTTTGAGGGTCGCAGCCGGGGGTAGACGCGGGTTTTCGAGATGTCGCTTGCTGGGGGCATTGATGGCGGTTGGTGGGGGTGGGGTCCGACAGGCGCCGAAGGCGCTCCGCCCGCGAGCAGCGCGAGCACTGGATGTTAGTCTTACTGACTGTTACCCGCCGCCCGGACGGTGACTTTTCGCCCGATCCATCACCGTATCAACGGCTTCCGCGATCGGCCCCGGTTCCGCGCGGCGGTGGGTTTCGGGGTCTGTGGCGGTGGGTTTAGCCGAAACCCCTCGCGTGGCGGTGGGTTTCTCAGTCCTGCCTTTGTCATACCCACCGCGCGGCGATGGGTTTGCGAGGTTCCACACGCATTTTGCACAGGGCGCTGTGGATAACCCCGGAAGTCCGGGGAGCACAACGTATTGCGTGGACCGTGCCCGGCCGCCCTGGGGATAGGCGTGGACCCGGATCAGATCCGCCTTACGCAGCCGCTCGAGCGCGTCGCGGACCGTGGTGGCTCCCAGGTTGGCGCGCTTTGCCAGGGTTGGAACCGAGGGCCAGGCCAGCCCGCAGATTTCGCAGGCATGCCACGCCAGGGCGTGCAGCACATGCTGGGTCAGGGCTGGCAGCTCGAGCTCCCAGATCGCGCCGGTGTGGCGGTAGGGCATGGCTCAGGCCGGCTCGAGCATGGTGGCGCGCCTCTCACAAGCGAGCGGCCGGGGTGCCCTTCCGCGTGCGCCGGGTATCTGTAACCGGGAGAGTCGCAGACCCGCACGAAAGGGACACCCCGGCCGCTGGCACGACTCTCCCGACCCGGACGCTACCCCGACCGGGGCGGCTCGTCAAACACCCACGGGGCCGCCCGCACCGCCCGCACCATCCTCGTGGTGAGAGCGCGACGACGGATTCAGTTTGTAGGCTCGCACCGCCCGCCGTGATGAGATCGAACGGATCGACGTTACCGGCAACCCGCGCCTCGAGGCGGCGCAGCTCGGGCGAGCGTCGGCGGCGCTTCATGGGTCGAACAGGTCCCCGCTGGCCTTGCGGCCGTGACGGGTGCGGCGTGAGCGGGCGATGTGGTGCGGCCGATCGTAGGCGAGGTGGCACCGCTGGCACATGGCCTTGAGGTGGGAGGGGTCTCCGCACTTGATGCCGGCCGCGTGATGTGCTGCACAGGGCCCGCGCCACAGGTGGGCCACGGTCAGCACCACCCGATAGCCGCCCAGCGGATCACCCTGGCGCCGGATGCAGCGCGCTTCCGGCTCCGGCGTCATGCCGTCACCGATGTCCAGGTCTTCCGCCGCGTGATCGGTCCCGCATTCTCCTTCACATTCGCAGCGGCCGGCCGGTTCCGCGCTCGCGGCTCGCGCCCGTACCGCCTTCGAGATCGCGGGCCAGTCGGGCGGGTAGTCTTCACGCCGCATCGGCACGGCTCACTCTCCGGCGTGGCCCAGCGGTTCAACCTCGCACGCCCGGATCGCGATGATGTGCTCGGGGCCGAACGTAACCGATTCGTCGAACTGATACGGGGTCGCGACCGGCGTGCTGGCGATCCGGCCCCAATAGCGAACCGGACGCGCCCCGGCCGCGGCTGTGACCTTGACCCACATGCGTTCTTTGTCGTCGAAGATCAACTTGACGAACATGCCCGGCCTGATCCGCTCGCGCCGTTCCCGATTCGGGATCTGGAACGTCGGCACGGTGGCGGCGCGCAGCTCGGCGTTGACCAGGTTCATGGGGCCTCGGCTCGACGTCGTGGCTTGCCGTGGTGGCGCAGCGTCCGTAGCAGGCGATTCCGGTAGTGCTTGAAGTCGCGGTCACGAAAGCCCGGGCGATCGATTCCGCGCCCGCTCGCGACCGCCGCGCGCAGGATCTCGAGCAGCGCCAGCTCGCGCGCCGTGAGCCGGGAGTCATCCGGTCGCTTCACGGTCCGACCCGGACCCAGGCGCAGCGCGGCGATGGCCTGCCTTCCGTGTCGAACGCGATCACGAACGCCAGCCCCGAGGTCGGGAGCGTAAGAATCAGCGTCTCGCGCAGCCCCTCACGTCCGCGCTCGTCCTTGCATTCGATCAACACCGGCGAGCAGTAGCCGCACGGTTGCGGCCAGGGCGGACAGTCGGCCTCGAGATAGACCCGGATGCAGGCCAGCGTCAGGCTGTCGGTCCCGACCCCGCACCGTTCCGTGAGCGGGTAGCGGTGCGCCGGCAGCGTGAAACTGAGCGTGCAGGCCAGGGCGGCGGTGAGGATCATCACGCTCGGTCTCGCTCATACGGGTCTGGGTTCTTATCTTCTCGCCACGGCCCCCAGCCCGCAGGCCCCTTTAGCCGTGTCCACAGGTTGCCCTTGTTATCCAGTGCGAACATCCTAAGCGGGCTGTCCCGCTCCACGGGCTGCATTACGATCTGAACCAGCGGCACTAGCGGTAGTGTCCTCATGTCCCCGCCGCCGGATCCCGCGTTGGATAGTACGGTCTGCCAATCATCCGAAGCGACAGCGCCGCGCTGCGATGCAGAGCGTCAAGCGGTCGGTTGTGTCGAATCGGATCCATAAGCCATGTAAGCCAGGGAGCGAGTCCCCACGGCGGCGGCGCGCGAAAGCACAGCTCGCATGTGACCCGATCGCCGGCGGAGATCAGCAACGGGCGTTGTGTCGCCAATACGTGCTCTAGCAGCGTTACACGCAACGGCAATTGTAGAAACGTCATGTCATTGATATTGATCGTGACGAGGGAGCTAGCCGTAATAGTTTCGCGTTCTCTGGCGTTAAGTAAGAGCATAGCGACACGCATTTGAGTCACTATCAACCCGAATTCAATCGTGAATTCAACTCTGTCATGTGTCGAGTCCGGGCCAGCCGTAAGATCACATTCGACCCAGCCCAGAGTCCGTGTCAGTCCGTAACTCATTTACGTCGGCTCCGGTTCAGACCGCGACGGCAGACATGTCACATGCCGTATCATATCAAGATCATCAGATCGACATTGATAGACGAGAGTGACGGCGCATCCCGGACTAGACGGTTCTGGAAGCAATCGGAGCAGCGAGCCGCGCCGTACCGATACGGCGTTGAACTTGGAAGCTACTGCTTCCCCGAGATCAATGCCGAGTCGGCAGGCCGCCGAATCCTGCCTCCGATCTCTCTCGGTTTATCATCGCCTGAATCCGATCCGCTTCGATTTCGGCCCTACAGAGTGAGCAGGGCTGTTCGCTTGTGTCATCGTGCATCTCCGGACGGCGTTCCGACACCGGCACTGGATCTGGCCGGTGAAGGGGGCACAGAAGGACCGAGGCGTTACGAGACTGCAACGATTCGTAAACCGCGTCGATCGCGCCCAACAGCGTACCGTCGCCCTCGATCAGCTTGCCGCGCTTGAAGTGCCAGCCGATCGCCTCAAGGCCGATCGCGCCACCGCAACCCACCGCTACGCTCTGGCATCGCTTACCGGCTCCGTCGCGATAGTCACATTCCCACTTGTTCACGGGTCAACCTCCCGCCCTAGACGCGGCCAGCGCGAACAGAAATGCTCAATCCGCTGCGATCATTGCGCCGGGTTCGCCGGTGTCTATCACAATCTCCCCCAGCGCCACATCTTGCGCCGCGCCACAGCACGGCGACAGTAGCCGATCCATCGTCCAGTCCCAGGTAGATCATGGGCGGCGCAGGGTTGGGGAAGATGCCGGGACAAGCGACGGGTCAGTGCCAATCCCGAAGGGCACCCCGGCAGAGCTTCCCCCCATCGGTGCCGCGACCGCGGGTTGAGCGGCGCGCTTCACCACGGTCCGGGCGTTGACGGTGCCACACACGGCGCAACGCGACAGTCGGGTTTCGAGCCAGCACCGTTCTCCCGACTGGCGACGCGGATTTGAGTCAATCAGCGTGTCGAGCGCCAGGAGCGCCATTTGTCCGCAGCGGTCACAGCTCACAGCGGGTTCCTTTCCGGCGTTCCCTCGCCTGCTGGTATGATACCCGTTCCGTTGCAGACATGGCAAGGCTGTGCTGCCACCGTCTCACTCTCGCGCCAGCCGGTGCCGCCGCACTCGGGGCAGCTCAGATCCGGGGTTTCAGGCTTCGAGCGGATCCACGCCATTGCGACCGCGCCCGCGAGCAGGAGTGCTCCGAGCGCAATCGTACAGATCAGTTCAACCATTCGTCCCCTCCGGTGAAGTAGGCGGCGCCTTCACGTCGCCTCCGGTTGAGACTGCGACTTCGGCCGATCTAGCCGCCACAGCTCCCACATATGCGCCCCGGACGGGATCGAATGAGTGCAGCGTGGCAGACAGATCAGCGTCACCACCGGCCAGCCATTGCTTTCGGCCAGCATCGCCGCGCACCCTTTCGCCAGTTCGAGCGTGTGATGGTGGACCGTGACATAAAGCGCCTTGTCCGGGTCCAGGATTAGCCAGCACGGAGCATCGGGGGTGCGCGGACCCACCACGACGCCTGGCGGCATGACAGTCATCACATGCCCGCCCGCTGGCGCGCGAGCAGTCGCTTGCAACACCGCTCGCCACAGGTGTCCACATGGGCCCGCGCGGCCGAAAGCGGCTTGTCGCAGATCACGCACCGGGTAATGTTGTGCATCGCAGGGCTCGGCTTCGGAAGATCATCGATCAACTGAGTGATGTCGCCGGCCGGAATCAATTTCCGCGCCGCTTCAAGCGGCGGGATCGTTGCGCCGCGCCGATTGATCACCCAGCCCAGCGCGTACATCGCGCCCCGCATCCATGAGGCCCGGTCCCAGCGATCCGGGCGCGGTGGAGGCTGTTGTTCCAGCGCCGCCCGCGCGGCTTCGATCTCGGCCGTCTCTCGATTCACGTCACCTCCGGTTTCGATGGCGGCGGGTCGGCAACGTAGACGGAGCGGTCATCGCGCAACCGTTCCGACAGCTCGATCGCCCGGGTGCGGTGAGCTTCGGACGGAGCCACCTCGTCAATTCCCAGCACCCAGCGCAGCACCCGGATCTCGGTCGCAGCCCGCTTCGGCGCAACATTGAGACCGATGATCCCGAGCGTGATCAGTTCTGATTCAAGTTCGTCGCGGGTCTTCATGGACGCCAGGCGCCTGCCGATGCACGGCTCGCGTTTGGAGCGGGGTCATTCGTCGTACAGACCTGCAACCCGGAGGCGCCTGCGCTGCTCGCCATTAGGCGGCCCTTCCGAGCGTCCACTTGGGTCACGTTGCCGACGCTGCCATGACACGCTTTCCGATCCAGGCCGCGACCGGCACCGCGACCGCGTTGCCCAGCATCCGATAGCGGGTATAGTCGCTGAATCCTGCGGTCCAGTCATCCGGGAACCCCTGCAACCGCTCGCACTCGCGCGGGGTCAGGCGCCGCACCCCGATTCCGGTCAGTGCCGCCGGGTAGCGCTGCCCGGGCTTGCCACCTCCGCCCGAGAGGGCCCGGCCGTTCTCGCCCACCGCGATCAGGTGTCTATCTTTGGTGTCGCTGTCGGGCCCCTTCGCGTCGCGTTCCTGCAACGCCCAGGCGACATCGGGCACGATTCCGGCGCCGCCCATGCTCGATGGCAGGGTTGCGGTCCCGCCGGCCCGCAGCGTGGCGGCGATCATGTCGGGTTCGCCACGGCCCTCAACGCCGCCTCGAGGCGTGGCCGCAGGTTCCGCCCGCGCTTGGCGGCGCGGCGCAGGATCCCAGCGCACGCTCTCGGGCTCAAAAAGTACCGGGACGCAACTTCCGTCTCCAAGACTTCCGACAATAAAGACACGATCGCGTCGCTGGGCCAATCCGGCAAACTGAGCGTCCAGAATCCGCCACGCGACGCCATACCCGAGTTCGACCAGTCCCAGAACAATGGTGGCGAAGTCACGTCCTTCGGCGCTGGAAAGAAGACCGGGCACGTTTTCGATGATGCACCAGCGCGGCCGAGTGCTCGCAAGAACGCGATGGCACTCGTACCAGAGCCCGCTTCGCTCTCCATCCAGTCCCGCGCGGCGTCCGGCCACGGAAAGATCCTGACAGGGGAATCCGCCACAGACGAGATCAACCGGAGCGAGGTCTGTTCCAACCGTGCGGACATCGGTGAACCTCTCCACGCCGGGCCAGCGCGACGCCAGTAGTTTCAAGCAATGGCGGTCGATCTCGACCTGCCACGCGCACCGCATCCCGGCGCGCTCCAATCCCAGATCGAAGCCGCCGATCCCGGAAAACAGACTGCCGAATGTCACCAGCGCGCCGTGCTGCTCAGGGCGCGGCGCGGATCCGGCAACTCAAAGAACCTCGCGAGCAGCACGCGCGCCGGGTGTCCGCGATCGCAGGTACACAGGTCAAGCGTGAGACGGCACGCGGCGCAGCGCGTGATGCCTTGCGTGTCCACAAAGGTCTTCATGGTTCCTCCCGTGTCGGGGCCTCGAGAGAGGTTGCACCGGCCGATTCAGTGCCGGCACCCGATCAGCCCCGCACCCCAACCTCTGCATCCCGCGTGCCATCCCTAACCCCTGCATCCGTCATGTAAGCATACCCGTCTCGACTGCGACATGCAAGGGTTGTCGTTGCGAAGCGCCAGCCGGCCGCCCGCTGTCGGAGCGGATAGGCCGCTTGCGTCCCGGCGGTGGGCCGTGGGGAACTGGCGTATGGGGAGTCGGGTGGCATGTCAAACCTCGTTCCTGCTCGATCCTGGGAGGCCGTTTTGGGTCGGATCGGGTTCCGAGGCGGACAATCCCGGGATCTCGAGCTGTGGCAGCCGGCGGCTCCGCACCATGCGGCCCAGCTCGTCCCGGAAGCCGACCAGGTAGGTTTTGCGAAGCAGGCTGGCGCTACCGCGTCCACGGGGAGAGTGCCGGGGATGGCGCCCGGCCCGGGCGTCGCAGCGGCCGGCCTCGTACTCGACGTCGAGCCGGGTCACGCCGACACTTCCGCGGCGGTGTTGAACAGCGGGCAGTCGCCACTGATCCGGCGCCGCGCGATCGCCACATAGGCGGGATTGAGCTCCAATCCGATGAAGGAGCAGCCACGTTGCAGCGCCACCACGCCCACCGTGCCGGACCCGGCGAAAGGATCAAGTACCAAGCACGGAGCCGGCTCCGGCCAGGCCGCATCAATGCGTGCCTGCCAGCGCACGCGATACCAGCTCCGTTCCAGCCGCCGCGAGTACCAGGATCGCACCGCGTACCCTCCACAGCGACAGATCGGGCGCCAGCCTACCGATTGCGGGGCCATGAAAGGGTTATCGTGTTCGCGGCCGTTGGCCCGGGCCCCAGCGGTGTGTTCCGACATCGAGCGCGACGCGCTCTGCGGATCTTCGCCACTCCACTTGCCCGCCGTCTCACCCCGCCTCGAGGCGGCACGGCGCACGATGCGCCGCCACGGCGCCCCGCAAGTCCCACACGCGCCACGCTCCGAAGTGCCGGCCCGGATACAGGGCTCCACCAGTGATTCGGGGAACGTGGCGAAGTGAGCGCCCGGAAACGCCTGGGTGGTGATGGTCCAGACCGAGCGCAGGTTGCGGCCGGACGGGTTGTAATCGCGATCGAGCATCGTCATCGGCGGGCGCGAGCGGCCGTCGCTTCGGTCCTGCCACTTCCGTTCGTCGTAGCCAGACGCCGAGATCCCGCGCGCGTGGACGCGGTTTGCGCTGTGACCGATCGCGGAATGATCGCCTGGTCCGGTTGCCCAGCCGCTTGGAACCGGCATGGACCCATTCACTTCCCTGACCCGCGGACCGCCTGCAGGCGGTATCGGGTGGCGGCCGTCGCCGTTGAAGTCCGTCACCTGGGGTTCGCGCACCGCTTCGGCGTCGTAGAAGTAGCGCGCCGAGCGGGTCATCAGGAACAGGTATTCATGGGCTCGCGTGGGCCGATCGGTGACGCTCTCCGGCATCGGGTTAGGCTTGGCCCAGATGATGTCCCCGCGATTCCACCAGCCCGCATCCTGCAACGCCAGCGCCAGCCGCCACGGCATCCCTACAAGGTCCTTCGGCTTGAGGTGCGGAGCACTCAAGCCGAACCCGGTCGGCAGCCGCGGCCGTTGTGCGTTCCGAGCCTTGCCGGGGCTGTCAATCCCGGAGCCGGGGCCCGAGCCGCCGTTGTAGGCATTGAAGCAGTCACCACAGCGTACCGTCATGGCGCAGCACGCGGCGCACCTGACCGAAGACGTCGAGCATCGCCTCGAGGTAGGCGCCGGGATCGCGCTCGAGCCCCAACTGGCCGGGTACGCCGTAGTCTCGGAGGCCCCAATAGGGCGGACTCGTAACCACGCACTGCACGCTCTGGTCCGGCATCGCCTTGAGCAGCGCGAGCGCATCACCGGCACGGTCGGCGGCTTCACGCCTCCAGCCTCATCACGATCACGTTGGAGAACCGCACCGGCACCGTCGCATCCCAGGGCGCGGTGAACAGCTCGAGCACGGTGCCGCTGTGGACGGTCAGAGCCCACAGCGGGGCATCGGTCCAGACCCGGAACGCCTCCGCCATCACCGAGCCACGCGGAAAGCCGAACAGCCAGACCGCGCGCGCCCGGCTGAAACCCTTGAGCTCCGGATGGAGCGCCATCGCGTGCGACGGCGAATCGTGCTCGAGCGCGACTCGGGGCATGACGGTCTTCACCGCGGCCTCGAGAACTGCCACCAGTCGGCGATCCCGCGCCCGATCGCCTCCCCGACCCGGGTGAGCTCGATGGCGGAGAGGTAGCGTTGCTGTTTCGGGTTGTCACCAAAGAACGGTTCGAGCAGCAACGCCGGGCCCTTGAAGCCTTCGACGCACACCAGTCCTCGATCGCCGCGATGGAGCGGCACCGCGCGATGGCTCAGGATCTCCGGAAAGGCCGAAACCAGCTCGGATCCGATGCGCTGGGCCAGCATCCCGTGGCCGTTCAATTCGTCGTACTCGATCGCGGCATAGGAACCGCGCCCCGCGTTCACGTGGCAGGCCAGGTAGAGATCCGCTTTCCAGGCCGCGGCCGCGCGCTGGCGGGCCGAGTAGTAGCCGACGAACAGGCCCCGCACCGGGTCATTCTCGAGCACCTGGGCCCCGCGACTGCGGACGAAGCGCGCCAGCGATCCGGCGTAGAGGGTCGCGGCGTGGCCCTCGGTGATGGTGGTGCGGTCCGGGAAGGTGAATACCGAACCCTGATCACGTGGCTTATGGGGGCGGTGGAGGTGTTGTACGTCCACCGCTACCCGGCACCCCTCGAGCCTCGATGCAAGCCGTTCCATCACGCGCTCCCTCAACCGCCGCGAGAACTTCACTCCGAATCGTCGTCCGGGTCGTCCTCGTCCTCGTCCTCGTCGTCCTCGAGCTCGTACTCGTCCGAGTCGTCGTCGTCCAGGTCGTCGTCCAGGTCGTCGTCCAGCTCGTCGTAGAATTCTTCCTCGTCGTCATCCGGCGGAGGCAGGAACGGCACGGCGCGTTCGGTCTTCACGGTGCTTTCTACGCGGCCCGCCGGCGACGGGCAAAGAGGAACCACGCGACCGCTCCGATCGCCACCAGTGCCGCCACCGGCGCGGCGGTGGATCGAAACGCCATCCAGTACCGCATCACGTCGTTGACATAGGTCTGATTGGGGAAACTCCCGGACGCTTTGCGGTTGACCGCGGGCCCGGCGTTGTAGGCCGCGATCGCGCGGGCGGTGTCACCCTTGAAACGCGCGATCTGTTCGGCGAGGTAGCGCACGCCGTACCAGATCCCCAGGCCCGGCTCCGCGAGCCGCGCCGGGTCGGTAACCCCCATGCCGCGCGCCGTCGAATCCAGCACCATCATCGGACCGTAAGAACGGCGCCGTCCAGGCTCGATCGACATGGCGACCTTACCGCCCGAGCTCTCTTTCTGAATGATGGCCCGCACCAGCGCCGGGTCGATTGACACGCCACTGGCGCGCCCCCAGCGCGCGATCGCGTTTCGGATGAAGGTGTCGAACACGCGAGCCTCAGTTGACCTTGACTCCGGGCGCGTCGGTTTCACCCAGGCGGAGCACCTTGGCCTTGCGGATCCCCTCGCGTACCTGCTTCGCCACTTCGGGCGGTAGCAGGGTGACGATGCAACCGGCTCGCACGATCATCTTGCCGATCGGCGCGAGCTGGCCGGGTGCCATGATCAGCATTTCCAGGCCGTTCGGATACAGCGCCGGGTGAATGTCGGCCACGATCTCGAGCTGTAGGCCGAAAATGTTCAGGATGCCGGCTGCGATTTGTGGGGCGTCGTTCTCGTCTACCATTGGACCCTCAGACCACGGGTGGAAGTCCGTCCAGTATCTCTTGCATCACAGATTGCGGAATGTGGGCGTAGATCGCGCTGGTTTCTGGTTTCTCATGCCCGAGGATGGCTTGGACAATCTTTATATCCCGTGTCGCCCGATAGATCCGAGTGCCAGCAGTATGTCGCAAGACGTAGAGGACGTGGCGCGGCGGGATTTCGGCCTTGTTCCTGTACCAATGGAATAGCCGCTCCGTCTGACGCCGGGTTATTGTGAACAACCTGCCATCGCCTTTTGGAGCGGTTGTCTCTAGGTAGTTCATTACGATTGCCGCTAGCTCACCAGTGATTTCGAGATCATCAAACTCAGGAACGGTCTTTCTCTTTTTCAGCCGAACAACCCTCACCCACGGCGGCCGCGCGTAGACATGCACCTGGCGCCGGGTCAGGGCCAGGGCCTCGGAGGGCCGCATCCCGGTATTGGCGAGCAGCGCGAACAGGGCATGATCGCGGGGCTGGTGAACGTGGACGCGATCGCGCACCGCCGCCATGAAGCGTGCGAGCTCGGCATCGGACAGGAACCGCTCCCGGGTCATGCGGCGCATCAGCGGCTACCGAGCGCGGTCAGCACCAGGCGCCGCACCAGTTCCGACGCCGAGCTGCCGAGTGCGGATCCGATCAGCACCCCGATCCCGATCAGAAACGCGGCGCGCCGGGTGAGGGCGGCGGCGACACCCCTGACCAGGACCGAGAGCCGATGCTGCCGGCGCAGGATCTTCGACTGTCCCGCCTCGAGGCCGCTCAGTTTCTCGTCCACGGTGCGCGTCCACTGTTCCAGGTTGAAGTCGCCCACATCAGCGACTCGCTGGCAGCCGACCGAGCCGCGCCAGTGCTCCGGCCGCGGCCCGCTCGAGCGCCGCGCGGTCCCGCACGCGCCCGCTCATGGTGGCGAGGGTTGCCACCACGGACTGCAACAGCTCCGGAAACCTGGCTTCGGGATGGAGCGCCACCGCGAGTGCTGCCGCGTCCATCGCGAGGTTCGACAGCGCACTGGATTCGAGCCAGCGCCTCAATGCCGTCCACAGCCTCATTGCAACCCTCCACAATTCGCGCCGGCTGGCGCATCCTGCGCCGCCCCTCGTCTCCACTCGCGAGGCTTGCCGGCGCGACGGACAGGAGCTAGGCCCCGCCTCCCGTCACTTCTCCATCGGCCGCCGTCTCCGGGCTCGCGATCGGTTCGGCTGGCGGCAACACTTCGGTCAGGAGCGTGGCCGGACCCGGGGTCTCGCGCTCCGTGGCGCGGCGCTCCACATCGCCCGGAATCTCCCGCTCCGTGATCGGGCCCGGCGGGAAAGCCGGATGCCCGGCGTCCCGCAATGCCTCCGAGACTTCGGCATCGCTGAATCCGCCCGCCACCAGAATGTTGGCGGCCAGATTCAAGGCGTGGGGCCGCTTCGGCACGCTGCCGAGGTGCTGGATCGCCACTGATTCCTCTCCGGCCGTGACATGATACAGGTTTTCTTTCATGTCGTCTCCGTTGTGAGTGTAAGCCGTCCAGGTCGGATCGCCGCCGATCAGACTGCCGAGCTTGTCCCGCAACATCTTCACCAGCTCGGCGATCGCGCCGTCGTTGCGGATCCCGGATGCGGCGCGCGCGGTGCTGGCATAGGTATCGGCGAGCTCCGCGTGAACGCGGGCTGCCTCGAGCAGCCCGGCATCCCCGCCACACTCCCAGGATTCCAGTGCGAGCTCGGCCGCCTCGAGGTGAGTCCGTGCCTTCGCCAGGGGTTTCATGTCGGCTCCGGTTTAGACCGCGCCCCGTCTCAACCGCACCACCTCGGCGAACGGCACCGTGAGCTTGCGATGCTGCCGCACGGTGCGGACCGCGCCGCGCCGCACCATCCGATAGAACCGGCCCAGCCCGATCCCGAGTGCGCCCGCCGCCTCGAGCACGGAGAGCCTGGCGCCGCGCCTCACCTCGCGCAGATAGATCCCGGCGCCGCGGTGGACACTCAGAGTCAATCCGCGTTCGGGCCGCCGCGCATCGCGCCAGTGAACCGTTGTTCCGTGCGTCATCGCATCTCCGAAGTGCGGCGGGCCGGCGCTCCCCGTGCTGTTCGCGAGCGAAGGTGATTCGCCGTCCCGCCCCTGTTTCACCAGCCTTCGGTCAGGCGCCGGATCCACCACAGCAGATCGATCCCCCCGACCAGGATGATGATTTCGATCACCAGCCTCACCCCCTCTCGTCTCACCAGGCGAAGCTGCAACCACACGAAGGCTAGCCGTGTCGTGCCGGCTTGTCAAGCGTGACGTTTCAGACCCCGGCCGCGTTGCACAGAAGCCTCGGATTGGTGATGGTGCAGGCGGCTCCCGTAACGACGAACTCGAGGCGCAGGGAGATCGGGATTTCGTTGACGCCGGATACGATGCTGGCGATGAACCACTTTGGAAAAGTGTTCGCACCGGAACCGGCGACGCCGCCCGGAACAAAGACGAAAACATCGGTTGAAGTCCCATTGATCGGTGCCAGCGTTTCGGGATCGAGGTATCGGAACTGCGGCGTCAGTGTGCCGCCGACCGCCTGATTCAGTTGCGCGAACAGGACGAAATTATACATCCCGATCAGATTGAGCGGTGGCGAATTGAGCGTTCCCACCGGGGCCACTACCGAGGGCGCTCCAATCAGGGCTTGCGAGTTGAAAAACTTGGTCGCGAAGCCGCTCAGGCTTTGGTTCCCCATCTGCATCGTATTGTCTGCCATTTGTCCTCCGTTACTGAGCGCCCCACAGCTCGAAAGCGTAGGTCTGATTTGCATTGTTCAGGATCGTGTTGGTTATACACAGCTTGACCCGAGCCCCCACGGTGGCAATGGAGCTACCCGCCCCCGTCCCCAACGATGCACCTGCTCCGTCGGCCCACAGGCACGAAAACACAAAGGGCGTCGGGGTGCCGATTGGAATTGTAATGTCAATTATCATCCGATGCCGGAGTGCAGCATTGTCGGTAATCAGCTCAAACGTGCCATCGCTCATACCATAGAGCAAATAAAACTGGAAGGTCTGAGCGACATCCCCACCGGCAACGAAGGTTCGTTTGCCAATCAGGGAGAACCGACTGACGGCACGCATATCGAGCTGCGCCGAGAGCAGAAACGATCCTGACACCGGATGAGCCACCCAGGCAGCCGGGAAGGCGAGCACCGATGACGCCCAGAATTTTGTAAGCTGGTTGCCGATGATCTGGATTTCGCCACCGGCCGCGGCAATGTCGGCATCGAGCAGAGGCAGCGCATCGAGCTGATTCTGCGGGATCTTGATTGCCATGACTCAGGTGGACCGGATGTAGACGCCGAACTCAGTAAGCGCGACACCGCCCGAGGTGTTGGTGTAGGTGACGCGAACGAAGCGCCCCGTGATCCTGAGTCCAGAGATATTGACGGGTGTCGTGGCCGGCACCACTACAGGGGTCAGGGCGCGGTAAGCACAGGACAGATCCACCGCGTACTCGACCTGGATGCTGCCGGCGCCAGCCGAGAACGCGAGCACGTCCAGGAAGGGACCGACCGCCACCGGCGGATTCGCGGCACCCGGGAACGCCCCGGTCAGGAATTGATTGGAGTCCGTGACCGCCAGGCCAACGTCGAATTCCGCGACGAAGGTACCGGCCGCGGCCAGCGCCGCGGCCTGAAATGTGTCCTGGGCCGCGAACGGGATAAACCGCACCAGCTCGCGGGAGATCAGAGGTGTGGTGGGAGGCTGAGGCATGTCACGCCTCCTTTTCCGACCAGAAGTAGCCGCGGACGCGGCAGATGTAGCGATAGGTCAGGCCGGCCGTTGCGTCGGCTGCTCCCACCACCGTCACCGTATCCGAACTGCCACGGACCACGAAGATGTCCGCGAGCTGCCGAATCGAGCCGACTGCGGAGGCGACCGCCACATAGCCCCGGATGGTGTCGCCGTTGGCACGGATCGACCAGGTAAGGAAGCGCAGCGCCACCTCGTCATCGGCACCGAACCCGATCCCGGCGATGCGGAAGCGGTAAGTGTCCGGCACCGCCACCGTGATCAGCACGGCACTCGCGGCCGGTGCAATGTTGGCGTCCCCGATCTCGTCCACCGCGACGGCGCCGGCCGGCGGGAAGTCGGCACCGGGGAGCCTAACGTACATACCCTGCTCCGGCCCGAGGGCTCCGGGCTGGGACGGCTCGAGCGCCGTCACCGGCATCGCCCGGGCAAGGCGCGCCTGCCCGCGCCCGAACGGATGCGCGGGCAGGTCGGGGCGCGTCACCTGGCGGCGGAGCAGACTCACAGGCCCAGCTCCTCGAGGCCGCCCTTCGGCACCTTGAACCCGCAGAAGACATAGCGCACCGTGGTGAGTGCCACCGCCAGCGCGCTGATCCCGGTGGACTGGACGCCGATCAGGCTGTTGGCCCGGAACAGGTGCGTCATCGGCCACACGAACGGCCGCTGCGCCGTGCCGAAGATGGTGCTGGCCGGAACCGGAATGTTGGAGAGTAGGCGCTGGGATCCGCCATCGGTGAGCTGTACCAGGTAGCCGCCAGCCGCCAGTTGCGGCACGGTGCCGATGTTGACAGCCGCCACCGCCGGTGCGGCGGTGAGCGCCACATCGTACACCGTCTCCACGCACAGAAAATCGGCGTCGCTCTGAATCGCGATGGTGCCGGTCAGGGCCTCGGTGCCGACCGTGTAGGCGAAATTGATCCCGTACTGGAAAAATGAATCAAACCGAATGTCGCCAAGTCGGCGCCGCATCACTGGCGCTCCCTGGGCGGCGACGGCGCGCTGTCCTCGCGGTGCTGCCATGTCGCTTCCCCCGTCCTGGGTCCTCGAGGTGAGGCGGGGGATTTCCCCGCCTCACTGGCTCGAGCGTGACCGTGCTGCGCGTGCGGCTACTGCGTGTACCGCTTGAGGTAGCCGTCCAGGTAGATCCGGACCGGCAGCCCCGCCGCGGCCTGACCCGGCACGGTCGAGGTGACGGGCGAGAGCGTGACCCAGTTGAGGACCACCGTGAAATTCTGCGTCTGCATCAGCGTGAGCGGCTTCCTGGCGATCGAGAACCCGTTGGAGAGGGTCGGCGTGCCGTGCGCCACCATGCGGCTGGTGGCGTCGGCGGTCGCGCCGCCCATGCCGGCCGGACCAGCACCGGCCGGAATGGTGTCGAGCGGGACGCGCAGGAATGGCTTGCTGCCGATGGTGAAGATGAAGGTGCCGCCCGAGCTCCACAGGCGCGCATCGGCGGCCGTCATGTTGTACGACGGCTGCGCGCGGAAGCCCAGGATCACGAAGTTGTATCCGGCCGGCAACTGCCCGGCCGAGTCCATGTTGGTATCGGCGAGCTGCTTGGTGACGGTGGCCGCACCGAAGTTCGTGGCTCCCTGCCCGATCGGCAGCACGAAGTAGGTGAGGGTGAGGGCTCCCGCGGCGAGAATGGTCTGGGTGTCGTATCGCGGTTCGACGATGACATCGAGCTCGGCGGTTCTCTGGACTGCCATGACGGGGTTCCTTCCCGTTGAGGTGATGTTGCGTGGAGGCGGTCAAACCCCCGTGAGTCTCCCGATTCGCTCAGTCGTAGGCGCCGCCCTCGTACACCGATCCACCCAGCATCTCGCTGGACTCATCGAAGCCGAGGGCGCCGGTCTCGTAGTCTCCGAGATCTCCCGTCTCGTAGCCGGACACACCCATTGCCGGGGCGATCCATGTGCTGTATGCGTCCAGCACCAGCCCGACCGCCGCGCCCGCCATGAGCAGGTTGGCGGTCCGTGCCCCGATCCAGCGCCGCGCCAGCATCGGCACGCCGAAGCCGATCGCCGCCCTCAGCCCGATCTTCACGACCGGCGCGTTGGGCCCCGCGGTCCAGTCGGCGGGGAGGAATTGCGCGAGCTGATCGGCCGCGATGCGCGGCCCGATGACGCCGACCGCGGTGATTGCTGCCGCTCCCAGATCCAGCCCCGGCATCAGCCGAAGACCCGGGTTGCGACGGTACGATCTCCGCCGATGGCTCGAGCGCCGCCGGCGACGACGCGGATTGACCGGATTACGGCGTGCATGGAGCCGGGTGCGGCGCCGACGCCGACGCTTGCCCCCGCCCTTGACGAACCGGCCCGAGGCCGTGCGACGGCGGCGGCGCCGCCGCGGATTGACCACCATGAACTCGCCAGCCATAGCTTGCTCCCTCCCTAGTGAACCAGGCCGTCCGCGGTGACTTTGACGTTGCCGCCGACCAGGAACAGGTGCCGTCCATCCGGATCCGTTGCCAGCACCGGATAGGGACGGCGGGTCTTGTGGGAGTATGTGACCGGCTTACCCTCCCACTTCGAGGACCGATAGATGATCTCGGGCACGTCGCCCAGCTTGACGAGTGTCCTGGGAATCACCCGGTCCGGTCCTTTCATGCGCGTAACCTTGTGTGAATCGAATTCGTGCCACTTGCGAAAGGTGCGGCGCGCCCGCGCCACCTCGTTCCCGGGGTTCGCACGCTGGGTGCCGGCGAATTCCACACGGGCACCGGCCTGTCCGCGTGCCATGATGGTCGCCAGCTCGAGCGGCATCGCGGATCCCGGCTGCGACTCCCACCGCTCGTCTCCGCCGACTTGATTGAGGTATTGCTTCCCTTGCCCCACGTCTCTCACCACGCGCGCCATGCGAACCGTGACGTTTCGTGTGCGGCGTGACACGGTTTTCGGTCGCTTCGGGTTGGGCGGGCGACGATTGGTCGCGAACTGATCGACGTAGGCGGGATCGGCACGCTCGAGCTCGGCCGCGATGCTGCTCTGGGCCTCGAGCTCGTTGTGGGCGCGGCGCATCCTGGCGAGCAGCCGCCGATAGGCCGGGCTCGCGGTCTCGCCCTGATAGGGCTGGGCCTGCTTGGCCTGGGCCTCGGCGCACTCGAAATCGGAGCGCGCCTTGTCGGCCGCCGCTACCGCTTCGGTGTGGCGCTGGCGGAGCGACTTGACCTCGAGCCGCGACTTCAAGGCCGCGATGCGTTCGGTTGCCACCCGCCCGCCGCGGCGCCTCGCACGGCGAACCTGGTGCTCCGGAACGATACGGGTTTCGGTGCTCTTGCCCTTCCGCACCTCAACATGCACCCCCTCCGGCGTCAGTCCGAGCACGGTGGCCCGTTCTGAGCTGCGACGTTTCGAGCGCCCGAAGTAGGGCACCGTGACCGTCTCGCCCACTTGCAACGGTGCGCGGGGATTGGGACGACGATCCTTCACGGTCGCAGTCCATCCGTCACGGTAGCCGCGTGCGTGGTGGCGGACATAGGGATTCGGGTCGTCCACGGAGGACCAGTTCAGATCGGAGCGTTGGCCGAGCAGCGCGTCACCACGTCCCGACTTGTAGCCGTCCTGATACGCCTGGGCATCGGCGAAACCCTCCTTGTATTCTGACTGACGCAGAGGGTTTGACTTGCGACGCCTCTTTTCCCCTTCGGCCTCCACGAATCTGACATCGGTCACGGCCGGCCCGAACACCCGATAGTGTTGAAGTCCGAACGGTGGCGGGGCGAGCTCGATCACCAGCCCGTGAGCGGTCGGATAGACGTAGCGCACCGCGCCGGGCGTGGCGATCTTTCTGGCGGCGGCCAGCACAGACTCGATGCTGCCGCGCTTGAAGCGCGGGCTCCGTCCCCGGGACGGATTGCTTGCCGCCACGCGGTCATCCCAATCACCCTGCGCCACGGCTTTCGCCTCGCGCATGGAAGACTTCGCTCCCAGATCAGTCCAGTGATAGCCCTTCGCGTTCGTGGCGTAGGTGTTGAGCTGGACCGTGTAGCCCAGCGCGCGGCCCCTGCCACCGGCGTCCCGTTGCGTGGTGACGTAGTAATCGCCGATCCCGGTGGCGGCCCTGAACCCGCCCGGCTGGTAGCGTTGCCATGTGAGCCGGTAGCCGGGATTGCGTCCCTTCCGCTTCGGATTGCGCCGCAACGCGCCGCGGCGCGGCGTGAACTCGAGGATGGGATGGTCGGCCAGTGCGGGCGGGCGTTCGCGGTTGTCCATGAGGATGACGCGCCGACCGATAATCGTGGCAATCGCGACCGCGACCCGTACCGCGTCCTTGTGGTGCAAGCTGTAGAGCTCGGCGAGCGGCAGCGGCACCGCGTCACCGCCCGGATCGGCCATCAGGTGCCACATCGCGGTTCGGATCAGGCCGTGGTGTACCAGTGTCGGATTGCGGCGTGACTGTGGCTCGCGCCGGCCGGGCGGGATGATCAGGACCCGGGCGCGGATCCGATCCGCGATGACATGCGCGACCGCTTCCGCGCCGGCCTGGTCCAGCTCAGCGGTGACTTCGGCAACGATCGACTCGCGTGCGGCGCCCAAGTCTTCGCGCACGAACCGCCAGCGGTTCCCGCTCAACGGGCGGGGCTTCATGCTGCGCCTCGCCGTGGCAGCAGCGACGGACCGATCGCGATCAGCGCAATCAGCCCCAGAATCGGCACCATCTGGCCCAGGTCGAAGTTGAACAGCGGCCTGGCCGCCGCGGCCGCTTCCTTGACCCCCACGAGCTCGGCTATGCGCTGCTCCGGGGTCAGAGTTGGATCGTTGATCACGCGCTCGATGATGCCGGTCTGCCGGCGCTGGGCATCGGTGGCGGTCCGGATGCTCTGGTAAATCAGGAACGCGGTGGCGACCGCCGCGACCGCAAGCGCGCCGACATAGATCGGACCGCCCAGGCCGTCCAGGTTGCGCGGCACCGCGTAGCCGGCCCGCTTCAACGTGCCGCGTGCCGCGTCCACGGCCTTATTGAACGCGGCAGCCAGTCCGGCGTAGCGCATCCGGAGCACGCTATTGCGGTGGATCTGGGGCTGCAAGAGCGCCTGATTGGCGGCGGCCCGCTTCGGGTTCGGATCCTTGCGGGTGACGGAGTAGAGCGCCATGAGCTTGAGCCGGTCCGCGGCCAGGTCAGACTTCAACCGGCTTGACAGCGTTTCGAGGTTCTGGATCTGTGCCCAGAACACATCGGCCGCCATCTGGATCGGACCGGCCACGTTCACGCCCTCCGGCGGCGGCCCATGCCGCCCAGCAGCAGGAAGGCTCCGATTGCAACTGCGCCGATGGTGAGCCAGCCACCCGGGATGCCTTCGGCGATGCGCGTGATCTGGCCCGCGTGCCCAGGTGTCGGCGCCGGCTTCAATCCCAGCTTGGTGCCGGTGACGAGTGCTTGCAGGGCGCGGAGCGAATCGGGATTGCCGAGATCGAAGACCTGCGGCCCGACCGGGGTCGGCACCGTGACCTGGCTGCCCTTCACCGCGATACCGGCGACCTTTCTGAGCCATTTGGGCGGGGTGAGGAACCTGGGCAACTTGAAGGCGCCGAGTCCCGCTGATCGTTCGTACATGCTGCCTCCCTAGCGTCGCAGTTTGCGCGTGACTCCGAGCGCCAGTGCTCCGAGCACCAGTGCTCCAATGATCAGCATCCCGGTCGGCGCCGCCTCGAGCGCGGTGCGGAGTCCGGTCTGATCCGGAGCGCCTGGTTCCTCGCCGCCACCGCCACCACCGCCGCCCTCCGGTCCGGCCGCGAACGAAGGCGATGCGGAGAATTGCGGGGCAGCTTCCTGCGTTGGCCCGAGATCCGGAGAGATTCCCGGCGTCTCGTATGAAGGCCCCACCGCACCACCGGCGCCACGCATCAACCGCTTGCCGAGCGTGACGAGTCCGGGTCCAGCCGTCGCGAGCAGCGGCGCAGCAACCAGCCCCCCGCCGATCACGGCCGCACTCGCGAGCTGGACCTTTGCGAGTGTACGAATCAACGGTCTCACGCTGCCCGGGGCGCGCAGGAAACGCGGCGCCTTTCTGCTCCCGGTGATGAATCCCGCGCCGGGGATCGCGCCGCTTGCGACCACCGCCACCACCGGCGCGACTTTCTTGACCACCGCCGCCACCGCCTTCCGGATGATCTTGGGCGGCTTCAAACGCTTCCAACTGAATTTCCCCAGGCCGGTCTCGAATCGCGCCCGCCGTACCGGGAAGCGTCTGAGGACACGACGCGGGCGACGCCGCCACGATGGTTGCAGGGTCATGCTTCCGAGTTCGTAACTCATGCCGGCACCTCTGCGATGCGGGACGGAGCGGGATGCTGCCAGCCGAAACGGTTGCGACGTCGGATCGCGTCCATCGCGATCGCCTCGCGTCCGAGCCGCGCCACCACGAACACATGAGAGAAGCGATGCGGCCGGATCCGGTCGGCGCCGATCACGCGAAAACGGAAGTCAGCCGGCACACCGGCGGCGCGGGCCAACGCCACGATCAGAATCGAGAGATCGTCACAGTCCCCGGCGCCGCGATGGAGAGTCGCGCGCGGCGACTGCAACAGCTCGAGGCCGGAGGGGTCGGGAACGAACGTCATCGAATCCCGGACGAAGCCGAACAACGCGGCCAGTGCTCGGCGCGCATCGCGGGCGGTGACGCGCGCCCGGCGCAGTACCCGCAACGCGGTGAACTTCACGACAGGATGCCTCGAGCCGTCACGGCTGAGTCTCCGCATCTTCTCGAGCGTGAGCCAGATCCCAGCATCGCCCGCCGGCAGGGTGCCGCGCTCAATCTGGAATCGGGGTGCGCTCTCATACACGGGAGAGCCGTAGCAGAACCGCGGGGACAGTTCGCAAGGGGAAAATAAAAGCGTCGCATCCGGGACCCGTAAGCGACTGATCGTATGGCGGTTGACAATCCGGACCAAAGTGCTACCTTGCCCTGCCTATGGTGCGCGGAGAGCGGGCACAAGAGCCGATTCGGGTCGTGGTTCCGGCTCCACCTCCGCCCGGAACCGAGTCCGAAGTAGCGTATGAGCCGGAGCCGATCACCGAGCCCGGCGACATCTCCGAGCTCGCCGATCCCTCGTACACCGATTGGACCTGGTGGGTTTACCGGCTGCGCTCACTCCCCGAGCTGGCGAAGGATCCGAAGGGAAAGGCGCGGGTGATCGTGTCCAAGATCACGGGACCACTCGATGTCATGGCGATCCAGGCCCAGCACGGTGGCGGCGTGTACGAATTCTGGGGTTACTTGAACGATGGCGTCCGCAATCGGTTGAGGATGCGGACCAGTTACGAAATCGAGGGCCCGCGCAAGAACTACGACGCTCCGGCTCCCGCCACAACCGCACCGGCACCCGTGTCGTTCCCGAACGGTTCTCATGCCGATCCCCAGATTAGAACGATACTCGAGCGGCAACAGGAGCAACTGAACAGGATCGAGGCCCGGCAGTCGCAGCCGCCGGCCGCGGCCCCCGGCTTCACGTTCAAGGAAGTGCTCGAGGTGGCGCGCGAGATGCGCGGTCCGGAATCATCGGGCGGCGAATTGCTGAAAGAGATCGTGGGCGCGTTCAAGCAGGGCGCGGAGCTGCGCGGTTCGATCGAGGGCGGGGGCGAGAAGTCCACCACGGAAATCGTGGTGGAAAAACTGGTGCCGGCGCTTGAGCGGATCGGAGTGGCGATGGTCTCGCGGCGTCCCGCTGCGCCACGTCCGGGCCCGCGACCGGTGGCGGCACCGCCCTCGAGTGCGGTGGTGGTGGAAACCCCGGCCGCGCCCGAGGCCGCGCCAACCCCTGAGAGCACCGAGAACTTCCGGGTCATGTCGGCGGTCGATTCCCTGGCCCGCGCGATCGAGGAAGGCGACGAGCCCGGCGACTTCGCCGTGACGCTCGAGCGCATCCTGGCGCCGACCGAACTGGCCTGGCTCCTGAGCAAGACCACCGATCAGTTCATGGCGGAGATCCAGCCCCTCACCGCGCGCTATGAGATTTTCCAGACGCCAGAGGCTTCCGTTTTCATCGAAGCCCTGATGTCTGAGCTTCGGACCCCCTCCGAAGACGATTCACCTCCCGTTTCCTGATCCTTCCCCCGCATTGCACAGCGGTTCGGCTCTCGGCACTGGCCTTGCGGCGTCACCCTCTCAGGAGCCTCTGGGGCTTCCGTGCTTCGGCGCTGGGCTGCTTTGAGGGTCGCAGCCGGGGGTAGACG
>Ga0214473_10002573_pt1 | contig 22266 bp, 20 predicted proteins | sample RVTome_7_FD_203509 | JGI IMG/M metagenome (GOLD analysis project Ga0214473, IMG submission 203509) | Soil microbial communities from uranium-contaminated site in the Upper Colorado River Basin, Wyoming, United States - RVT98D197 | ecosystem: Environmental > Terrestrial > Soil > Contaminated >... | reverse complement strand
CCCCGGTCGAGTTCGAGCAGACGTTGAACCCGCCGGTGGCGGGTAGACAAACGGCCCGTCAGAGGGTACTTATCGCGACCCCCTGAACTGTCCAGTCAGAGGGGTTCACTCCACAGAAGGACTATCGGTCGCGTCTGAGGTCCGCTGTTCGCGGGCGGAGCAGCTTCCACCAGGTCTGCGGTGAGTTCATGGCCGCCTACTTCCTGGAAAGGCAGCTGAGGTACGACCTAGAGTACGTCTTGTGCCAAGCGACGCAAGGGACGCGCACGCCCGAGTTCCGAGTCAAGCGGGATGGCATTGACCTCGTGGTTGAGGTGAAGACCGTTGTCGGTGGCATCCCGAGCGATTGCGGGTATACCGGAGCCTTCCTCAGTCCGGTACCGGCCCTACGGAGGGCCATGAAAGGGGGTACAGGGCAACTGGACAAGAACGCGAAGAACCTCTTCCTGATAGCGGATTGGTGGCTGCCCACGGTGTCCAGAGACCTCGCAATCGACGCTCTCTATGGCGACAGCTTGTCAGAGGTGCTGACGGGCCCCAGCGGACCAGTCGGTGGTTGGCGCGAAGTGCGGAGGAACGCCTTCTGCCAGATGGCCAAGAACACCCGGTTCGGCGTGGTGGGAGTGCTACAGTGGGCGAGTTGCGCAGAGTGCCGAGGCTACTTCATCCACAACGGGTACGCCGCCAATAGGATCCCCAGTTGCGCGTTCGACTCATGGCCCCAACTCGTGCTTGACGAAACGGAGAAACGAATGGTCTGGGGGAGTCCACCTAAGCGGTGACTCCGGGCAGGGGCGCACTGCCGTGCGCCCCTGCCGGCCGCCCCTGCTCCTCGCGCTTTCTCTCCGCCCACTGATAGGTCACCCCCGCGCGCGCCCACCCTCCCCCTGGTCTCCCGAATTCCCTCCCCCCCCGCAGGTGAACCTCCCTCCTCCGCAGAACCTCTTTCGTGGCCAAGGCCCACTCTCACGGGCCTTCTTCGCGTGTCCCGGCAGGGGGGTGGGGGGTAGGGGTGGTAGATAGGGGCTTTGTGAAGTTTCTCACAATTGCTTCGGCACAGAAGTGCCGAAGCAGCAATTACATGCCGTGGGGCTTCGGCACTCCCGTGCCGAAGCAACCCCGACGGGAGAGGTCCAGTGAAGAGTGATCTTGAGATCGCACAAGCCGCAACCATGCGCCCCATCGTTGAGATCGCGGGCAAGCTCGGGCTCAAAGAAGATGATTTCGACTACTACGGGCGCTACAAAGCCAAAGTCCACCTCGACGTGCTGCAGGGCCTGAAGGATCGGCCGAGCGGGAAGTACATTGACGTCACCGCCATCACCCCCACCCCGCTCGGGGAGGGCAAGACGGTCACCACGGTCGGGCTGTCGCAGGCCTTGGGCAAGATCGGCAAGAACGTAATCACTTGCGTCCGCCAGCCCAGCCTGGGCCCGGTATTCGGGATCAAGGGCGGGGCCGCGGGCGGCGGCTTCTCGCAGGTCGTGCCGATGGAGGATTTCAACCTCCACCTCACCGGGGATGTGCACGCGGTGGGCATCGCCAACAACCTGCTCGCGGCGATGATTGACGCCCACCTCAAGCACGGCAACAAGCTCAACATTGATCCCCGCACCATCTCCTGGCGGCGGGTGATTGACCTGAACGATAAGTGGGGCGTGTACAGCATCGTCGCCGGGCTGGGCGGCGAGAATCGCGTGCCGCGGGAGACCGGCTTCGACATCACCGTGGCGAGCGAGGTGATGGCGATTCTCGCCCTCGCGAAGGACTTGCCGGATCTGCGCCAGCGCCTGGGCCGCATCATCTTCGGTCAGACCTATGACGGCCAGCCGGTCACCGCGGAGCAGCTCAAGGCCGCCGGGGCGATGTGCGTGCTGCTCAAGGAGGCGCTGATGCCGAACCTGATGCAGACCTTGGAGAACACCCCGGTGTTCGTCCATGCCGGGCCCTTCGCCAACATCGCCCACGGCAACAACTCCATCGTCGCCGACCAGATCGCGCTCAAGCTGGGCGACTACGTGGTCACCGAGTCCGGCTTCGGGGCGGACTGCGGGATGGAGAAGTTCATGAACATCAAGTGCCGCATCTCGGGTCTCACGCCCAACTGCGTGGTGATCGTGGCCACAGTACGCGCCCTCAAGATGCACGGCGGCGTGGGGAACGTGAGGCCCGGCCGGCCCCTGCCGAAGGAGCTGATCACCGAGAACCTCCCGGCCCTGGAGAAGGGCTGCGCGAATCTAACCAAGCACGTCGAGAATGCGCGGCTGTTCGGCGTCCCGGTGGTGGTCGCGGTGAACCGGTTCACCGAGGATACGGACAAGGAGATCGAGCTGATCCGGAAATCAGCCGTCGCGGCCGGCGCGGAGGATGCGGTCCTCTCGGAGGTGTGGGCCAGCGGCGGCGAGGGCGGCAAGGCGCTGGCTGAGGCCGTGGTCGCGGCCTGCGACAAGCCCTCTCAGTTCAAGTTCCTCTACCCGGACGACGCCTCCATCAAGGAGAAGATCGAGACCATCGCCACCAAGATCTACGGCGCGGACGGCGTGGACTACGATCGCGTCGCCGAACAGAAGATCGAGGCCTACACCCGCTGGGGTCTGGACAAGCTCCCCATCTGCATGGCGAAGACACACCTCTCGCTCACGCACGACAGTAACCTCAAGGGTCGGCCCACCGGATTCCGCATCCCGGTACGGGACATCCGCCCCAGCGCCGGGGCCGGGTTCCTGTTCCCGCTGCTCGGGACCTTCACTACCATGCCGGGCCTGCCCAGCCGTCCGGCTGCGGTGGACGTAGATATTGATGCGGACGGCCGGATAAAGGGGCTGTTCTGAGATGGGCTACCTGGAAGGGACGCTAGAGGCGTATCTCGACGCGCTGGCCAGCGGCCAGCCCACGCCCGGCGGGGGCAGCGCCGCGGCCTTGGTGGGCGCACTGGGAGCGGCTCTGAACAGCATGGTCGCCAACTTCACCGTGGGCCGGGAGAAGTACGCCGCGGTGGAGGAGGAAGTCCGCGTGCTGCTGACCGAGGGAGAGAGGCTCCGCGCGGAGTTGCAGCGGCTCACCCAAGCTGACACTGAGGCCTACGGCCAGGTATCGGCCGCGTACAAGCTCCCCAGGGAGACCGACGAACAGAAGGCCGCGCGCGCCGCGGCCATCGAGGAGGCGCTGAAGACGGCCGCCGGTGTTCCGCTGGCCGCCACCCGCGCCTGTCACGCGGTGCTCAGGATCGCGTCGGCGCTGGTGGGCAAAGGCAATCCCAATCTCATCACCGACGTCGGCGTCGCCGCGAAGTTCGCGCTCGCCGCGTTGGAGTGTGCCGTGCTCAATGTCGAGATCAACCTGGTGAGCATCAAGGACCAGGCCTTCGTCTCCGGCGTCATGGAGGAACTGAAACCCCTGATCCGCGAGTCCGAGGTGCTGGGGCGAGAGGTCTGGGAGAAGGTCATCAAAGCAGTACGAAAGGCAAACTGATATGACACTGCTCGAGGGAAAACCAATCGCGGAAGCGATCCGCGCGCAGGTTAAGGCCGATGTGGAGGCTCTGAAGGCGAAGGGCGTGGAACCCCGGCTGGTGGCCGTGCTCGCCGGGGACAACCCGGGCGCCAAGTTCTACGCCGGCGCCCAGCAGAAGGCCTGCGAGGAAGTGGGCATCGCCTACCAGCTCGACCAGCGGCCGGCCGAGATCACCCAGGCGGAATTGGCGGGCGTGATTGAGAGCTTGAATGCCGAGGCCTCCGTGCACGGCCTCATCTTGCTTATGCCCGTCCCCAAGGCCATCAACGGCCAGGACCTGCAGGCCATCATTGACCCGCGCAAGGACGTGGACGGGGTCAGCCCCGCTAACCTGGGCCGCGTCGTGCTGGGGCAGCCCACCCTCGCGCCCTGCACCGCCATGAGCGTGATCGAGCTGCTCCGCTCCACCGGCCTGGACTGCTATGGGAAGGAGGCCGTGGTGGTGGGCAGTAGCGAGATCGTAGGCAAGCCCGTCGCCCTGCTGCTGATGGACAAGTACATCACCACCGACGCCGAGGGCAAGACGGACAAGCTGGCCGGCGCCACCGTCACCGTCTGTCACATCGGCACCAGCCAGCGCGGCGACCTGGCCGCCCATACCCGCAACGCCGATATCCTGGTCACCGCGGTCGGCGTCAAGCCCGGCCTGATCACGGGCGACATGCTCAAGCCGGGTAGCATAGTGATAGATGTGGCTACCATCCGCGTGAAGGACCAGGAGACCGGCAAGACCGCGACCTTCGGCGACGTGGATCTCGAGGGAGCGAAGGAGAAGGTGGCAATGATCACCCCAGTGCCCGGTGGGGTGGGAGTGGTCACCACCGCCCTCTTGCTGCGGAACACTGTCACCGCGGCGAAGTGGCAGTTGGGTCTGTAAGAGTTCGTGTGGAGGAATCGCGAAGGAGTCGAGCATGACCATCAGTGAACCGAAACCGTTGGAAGAGATCCTGGGGGTTCTCCAGGGCCAAGACAAAGTGTTTCTCGTGGGCTGCAGCGACTGCGCCACCGTGGTCCAGGTGGGCGGCGAAGAGCAGCTCAAGGAGATGGCGAAGACGCTGGAGGAGAACGGCAAGACCGTCACCGGAATGCTGATCGGCGAGCCCGGTTGTCATCTCCTGGGGCTGCGCAAGCAGTTCCGCGAGCATCGCGCGGAAATCGCCGCCGCGGACGCAATGCTCATCCTTTCCTGCGGCACCGGCGCGCAGACTGCGGCCGCAATTGCCGACAAGCCGGTGCACACCGCCACCAACACGCTGTTTCTGGGCTGCGTGGAGCGCTTCGGCCAGTTCCGCGAGTTCTGCTCGGCCTGCGGTGATTGCACCCTGGAGCGGAACGGGTTCATCTGCTCCGTCACCCGCTGCTCCAAGGGCCTGCAGAACGGTCCCTGCGGCGGCACCACCGCGGACGGGAAGTGCGAGGTCAGCCCGGACCGCGATTGCGCCTGGCTGTTGATCTACAACAAAGTGAAAGAGCAGAACGCGCTGGATTCCCTGAAGGGCTATGTCGCCCCGAAGGAAGGCCAGATCCACCCGGGCCAGCGCACGCTCTCACGCGAAGGAGGGGAGTCATGAGCCTGCGACCGGTACTGCAGTCCGACAGGTTCATCGTCACCGGCGAAGTGGGCCCTCCCAAGGGCGTGGACATGTCCCACGTGATCGAGGAGGCGAAGCTCATCGCCAAGATGGTGGATGGTATCAACGTCACCGACATCCAGGCCGCGGCGATGCGCGTCGGCTCCCTGGCCACCTGCCATCTCATCAAGGACGTCGGCGCGGAGCCCGTGCTCCAGATGGTCACCCGCGACCGCAACCGCCTGGCCCTGCAGAGCGACCTGCTCTCGGCCTGGGTGCTCGGCATCGAGAACGTGCTCTGCCTCACCGGCGATCATCCCACGCTCGGCGACCACAAGAGTGCGAAAGCCGTCTATGACCTCGACTCCGTGCAGCTCCTGAAGGTGGCGAAGGGCCTCAACGAGGGCCACGATATGATGGGCGCGGAACTGGAGGGCAAGCCGGACTTCTGCCTCGGCGCGGTGGTCAGCCCGGGCGCGAATCCGCTCGAGCTCCAGATCATGAAGCTGGAGAAGAAGGTGGAGGCCGGCGCGGAGTTCATCCAGACTCAGGCCGTCTACGACGTGAACCTGTTCGCCGAGTTCATGGGCAAGGTGAAGCACCTCAGCGTCCCCATCCTGGCCGGGATCGTGCTGCTGAAATCCGCGGGGATGGCGAAGTACATGAACGCGAACGTCGCGGGCGTGACCGTTCCCGACGAGTTGATCGCACGGATGGCGAAGGCCGGCGCGGCCGACAAAGCGGCGAAGGAAGCGGGACAGAAAGGCGGCAACCTGGTCGCGACCAGCATCGAGATCGCCTGTGAGCTGATCGCCGGCCTCAAGCCGCTCTGCCGCGGCGTCCACCTGATGCCGCTGGGCTGGGGGCATCATGTGCCGAAGATTCTGAAGGAGGCGGGGTTGGCGTAGGCCCTGCCTCCGACGATCACGTGTGGTAGGGGCACGACCTGTCGTGCCCCTCAACCCACTCATCGCGATTCCCCACGCACAGGAGTGCCGCGCTACGTCGGCGTGAGGCCCGCCTCCTGCAAGGCCTTCTTCCCCTCCGCGCCGGCCAGCCAGGTGACGAAAGCCGCGGCCTGCTCCGAGGCCTGGGCCCGCCTGAGCGGCGCGGCTTGGTAGGTGATGGGCGCGTGGGAATCCGGGGGCAGCGCGCCGATTAGCCGAACGGTCCGGGGCGGCGAGCCGCCCTCCGCGAACAGGCAGTCCTGGAACACCACCGCCGCGTCCGCGGCGCCCTCCAGCAACTGGGAGAGCAGGTTCTTGGTCGGGTCGAACCTGACCACCTTGGGGGCGATCTGGTCCCACAGGTTGAGCTTTCGGAAGGCCTCCTCCGCCCGGTTGCCGAGGGTGCTGACCTTCGGGTCTTCGATGGCGACGCGCTTCGCCTCCGGCCCGGATAGGTCCGAGAGCTGCTGCAACTCCTCGTTCTCCGCCGGGACCATCACCGCCAGTTGGTAGGTATTGGCCGCGATGGGGACGACTTGTGCTTGGTCCACAGCGCCGGAGGCGATGAGCGAGTCCATCTCGACCTCACCCATCGTGATCACCACCCCTGGCTCGCTCTCCTCCTGCACTGAGCCGAGCATCGCCAGGGGCTTGTCCGTCGCGGTGTCAATCCGGACCCCGGGGTGGCTCTCCTCATACGCGGCCACCACCCTCTGCATCGGCCCGCTGATCACGCACGGGATATGGACCCGAAACGCGCTCGCTGACGGCCGAGGGCTGGGCGGAGCCTCCGGCTCGCGCTCACAGCCAAACAGGAGGGTTCCCGCGAGCAGCACTGCGGGAACCCATAGTCTGGCACGGCCGAAGGGCTTCACTTGCCCGAGCGCTCGCCCTTCTGTTTGGCCGTCGGCTTCTTTGCGCTGGGCACCACCGGAGTCTTCTTCGGGTCGGCGAGCTGCTGCCTGAGTACCGCCAGGAAGTCCTCCTTCGTCCAGAAGGAATCCATGCGCTTGATGAAGTCAATGGTTTCCTTCTTCCCGTCGCGGAGCACCTCCCAGCGCGTCTTGCCGTTGACGAACACACCCGCGCAGCCCAGCCCAGTGGTCTTCCATTTCTCGCGCCCCTCGGAGGTCTGCAGGTCGTTGATCTCGACCTTGACCTTGCCCTTGAATTCCTTCTGCTGCTCCAGGCCCTTCAGGTAGTCGGCGATGTACTTGTGACCCTCGTTCAGCGGGTAGTAGGCGACGAGGCCCACCTGGCCTGGCTTGAGGCCCTCGATCACCGTGCTGGGCGGTGGTGGTGGGGTCTTGGCCTCGCCGCCGCTCGCCTGGGTCTTGGCGCAACCGGCCGTAACCACCATCAGCGCCACCAGCGTCACCGCGAAATACGTAAGCTTCCTGCTCAGCGTCACGCTTCTTCTCCTCCTGTGGTATGAGATGAGCGTACTATTCTAACGGATGACCGCAGACGCGTCTATCCGCACACCGGACAGGCCGGGTTCCTCACGACCGGGCAAGTGAGGAATTCCATGTCCATCCCGTCCCAGATCAGCATCCGATTCTTCAGGTTCTCCCCCACGCTGGTGAGGTACTTCACGGTCTCCATGGCCTGAAGGCAGCCGATGGTGCCCGGAGTCGCCCCGAGCACGGGGAAGAGCGCCCGCGGCGGCGCGGTGGGGAAGATGCACTGGAGGCACGGGGTTTCCGGCGCCTGAATGAAGGTCAGCTTCCCCTCCATCCCCCAGATGCTGCCATGCACGAACGGAATGTCCTTGCGCAAGGCGCATTCATTCAGCACGTACCGGGTCGGAAAATTGTCCATGCAGTCCACAATTATGGCCGCGTCTCCCACCAACTCGTCCACGTTCTCCGGCTCGATGCGCGTGGTGAGGCCGACCACCTCGATGCTCGGGTTGAGCTCCTTGAGAGTGAGCTGGGCCGAGATCGCCTTGTTCGTGCCGATGCGCAGATCGTGGTGCAGGATCTGCCGGTTCAGGTTGGAGAGATCGGGGCTGTCGAAGTCGCAGATGGTGATATGACCCACCCCGGCCACCGCGAGGTAGATGGAGGCCGGGGAACCCAGCCCGCCCGCGCCGGCGACGAACACGTGGGCGGCTTTCAGCCTCTCCTGCCCCGCTTCCCCCCATCCGCCGATCATCATCTGCCGGTGGTACCGCTTCACATCCTGCTCGGTTAGCGGAGCCTGTTCAGTCGTCTGACCCATGGTCGTCCCTTCCACGCGAACGCGGTTTCACTATACCCAGAACCCTGGTAGGAATGCAAGGATCGGCCCTGACGGGCCGATCCTTGCCTCTCCCTGAACGCGCGGGGCGCGGCTAGAACCTCTCCTGAAACTGCAAGTAGGTGGCATCCGAGTTGAACTTCGAGTACAAGGAGTAGTTCGGCTGGATATTGCGCAGCTCGCGGACCAGCGTCAGCCGCGAATACTTGTCGAACTCGTACCAGTAGCCGAGACTCCAGCGCCGGAACAATTCCTGGGGCGCCTCCAGGTTCTCATCGTACATGTCGAACTTGGCGAAGAGGAGATTTGTGCGGTTCCGCAGCACCGGCCGCCCAATCTGGAAGTAGTAGCCCTCGACATCAGCGCCCAGGTTCTTGCCGCTGATCCACTCGGCCATGAACAGCGTCTGGCCGAAGGTGAGCTTTGCGCCGACCCCGTAGCGATCCTGGGCGGTCGCAGAGGGTCCCGTCCCATTATCTCCAATATAGGCGGAGATGGCCGCGGTGCCGTGAGGAACGCCCACCCTTATCCGGCCCATCGGGTTCAGGTGCGTGTTGTTGTCGTATAGGTCAATCCCGGGGCCGTTGAACACGCCTAAGCTAAACTGCGGTGAGTTCGGCTTTCTCCGCCATTCCAGGAACGCGCCCGGATCGCGCTGATCCGGGAAGAGCTGGTCCATCATCTGAGAGCGGTCGCCGGTCCACAAATCCGGCGTAGACTCCTCCAACTCATAGCCGAACGGGATCACGATCTGTCCGGTGCGGAAGAACGACAGGTCCGTGAACTTGTAGTCCAGTCTTGCGGTGCGGAGCTGGGCCTTGCTGCCGGGGCCGGCGCCCGAGACGCCGCTGGGAAGCGACGAGTCGAACTGCATCTCGATCCCATAGGATGTCTTGGGGCCGAGCGGTCCTTGCATCGTAACACGCGCGCCCTTGATGAAGAAGTCGTGTCGTCCCTGCGTGGCCTGGTCCCCGGCAAAGCGGAACTGGACGTACCCGCCCAGCTTGTGCCGCTTCTGGTCCAGCGCGATGTCGTCCACCTTCTTCGTAAGGTCCTTGACCATCCCCAACACCAGCTTGAGGGAGGCCTGGAGTTCGTCCAGCTTCTCACCCATACCGACGAGTTCGGTGCGGAACTCTTGGATCAACTTCTCCACCCGCACCAAGTCCTCGGTGCGCACCGCAGGGGTCGGCGGCGACACCTCGACCGTGGCGGGAGTCTCGCTGACCTCGTTGGCCTGCGCCAGTTCCTGCAGTTTCGCGCCCTGGGCTGCATAGGCCTTGCCAATGCCTTCCACGGCGCGCAGCGTCAAGGCCGCCGCCTCGTACCGGCTGAGGCGGTCGGTCCAGGTACTGATGGGGGCCGCGGGGTGCCCGACCAGCAGCCCCGCCTGCCCCAGCTTGTCCAGCTCCCGATACTGCCAGTCGCCGGACTGAATGTAGGCCGTGCTTGCGCACGCCGCTCCCGCCCAGATCAACCCCAGCGCCATCACCCACCACACTACTCTCAGCGTGTGGCTTGATCTACACCGCATTCCATCCTCCTGTATGAGATGAATGCACTATTCGGCAGCCGACCGTGACCAAACTGAAGGCTGACCGCGGCCAGTCCTCTTACACTCCCACAGGAGTGCAAACGCCTTGATTATACCGGGAATCGCTCTCACTGCAAGTCCTGTTAGGGCAGACGTTCTGCTGGCCGCCCAAGCGACCGAGTTCGATCAGAGCATGGCAGGCGGCTTTGACAAGACTGAGTAGGCTTCAGGAAAGGTCGCAGAAGGAAACGGTACGTTTTGTGAGAGTCCCTGTGAACAAGCCGGGTCAGCAGGGCAGAGGGAGTGCCGGCCAACGTATCCGGCCCGCCTTCCGGCGGGCCCGGTGTCAGTTTCGAGTGTGGTTGGTGATCAGGCCCAGTACACCTTCGGCGGCGGCTCCTGGATGGTGCATTCCTTGAGGAAGGCGACGGCGCGGCGGAAGCCCTCCCCGAAGCTCATCAGGCTGTCCTCGTGCTCGATGCTCAGGGCCCAGTCGTAGCCGACGAGGCGGAGCGCCGAGACCATGTCCTTCCAGACGAGCGCGTCGTGACCCCAGCCGATGGTGCGAAACACCCAGGAACGGTTCAGTTCGTCCGTGTACGACTTGGTGTCCAACACGCCGTTGCGGGCGGTGTTGATCGGGTCAATCCTAACGTCCTTGGCATGGACGTGGTAGATCGCCTTGCCCAGATAGCGGATTGCGGCGACCGGGTCAATGCCCTGCCACCACAGGTGGCTGGGATCGAAGTTGGCGCCGATGGATTCGCCTACGGCCTCGCGCAGGCGCATCAAGGCCTCGGGGTTGTGCACCGCGAAGCCGGGGTGCATCTCGAAGCAGATCTTCTCGATCCCGTGCTTCCTGGCGTAGGCCGCCTCTTTTCTCCAGTACGGGATCAACTTCTCTTCCCATTGCCACTGAAGGATCTCGGGATAGTCCGGGGGCCAGGCGCAGGTGACCCAGTTGGGATACTTGGCGCCCTCGCTGTCGCCGGGGCAGCCGGAGAAGGTAATGACCCGCTCCACCTGAAGAGCCGCGGCCAGTCGCACCGCCACCCGCCAATCGTCATGAAACCGATTGGCGATTCTCCGCTGGGGGTGGAGTGGATTGCCGTGCACGCTGAGGGCCGAGAGCGCCAGCCCTCGATCCCTCACCGCCTTGAGGAAGGCGCTCTGCGCCGCGGGGCTGGCCAGCAGCTTGCGCGCGTCGCAATGCGCGTTGCCTGGGTAGCCGCCGCACCCGATCTCGACCGCCTCACCTCCCGCCTCGGCAATGAGATCCAGCGCCTGCCCGAAAGGCTTGTCACCAAACAGCACTGTGAAGATTCCGACTTTCACTTCTGCCTCCCTCGCCGTGAGTTTGTAGGAACTGCCCACCTTCCCGCCGAACCGCGCTGCGGAAGAGCCGACCACTGACTCTGCTCCATCTCCGTTGCCGCCCTCATCGCTTGCCCGGCCCGCTCCCTTCGCACGCGGTGGCCTGTCAGCGCTGTGCTACGCCTTCACGGCGCGCCCGTCACGACTGGGAGACCAGTGAAAGGCCCTGAGGCTACGGTCACCTCATAGAAAGCGATACGACGCCGGTCGCTCGATAGCTCCAGCAGAACGGTCAACGGGAGGGCAGAGCGTTTACCACTTAGCAGTGCCGATCCTCGGTAGCTGAACGTCACGGTGTGCCCGTTGCTCTTCAGCTTACTCGTTCTCATATTGGCGGGGATCGGCGCGCCATAGTGCGCGGCATGCTGCAGAAAGAATCGCGCCGCGCCGGAAGCCGACAGCGGCTTAGAGGCCTGTGGCTCAGGAACCGGAACCCGGATGCTCCACGACTTGCCGTCAAGCGCAACGACCGCTTGACGATCGTTCGGCGCGTACGCAACCTGTGCACCGAGGCCCTCGCCAACGAACCTCAAAGGTACGAATGTGGACCCTTCCTCGACCCTGGCCGGTACATCAAGAGTGTGCTCTCTGCCGTTCACGCGGGCTTGCGTCGCACCGATCGTTAGCACGACACTTCGGTCGCCTCTAACGGCGCCTATGGTCTTCGTCGGCTGATTCCATGTGACTTGTGCCCCCAGCATCTCAAAGACCTTGCGCATAGGCACAAGCACTTTCCCGTCACGCATGACCCCAACGAAGTCCGCTTCAGTGACGGCCTGCTTCTCCGCCACTTCCTCTTGACTCTGCGCCGTGACACAAAGGGACATGAGCGCAAGCAGGAAGATCGCCACAACCCGTGCGGTCATCACTCTCCGCCTCCTCCGTGTTCTAGTACGTCACCTTCACCCATTGCCTCTTGCGATGGCTCTGCAGGATCGCCTCACAGATCGCCACCTCGCGATGCCCGTCCTCGAACGTGGAGAACGGCAGGGCGCCGGCGTCGCCCGCGACCTTCAGGTAAACGTTGCGGAACAGGTTCTTCGGGCCCTCCGGATAGCCTTCCGGGTGGCCGCCGGGGTAGTGCGCGTAGGGCCGCGCCGCCTCCTTGAGCAGCGACGGGTCCTTCACCACTACCTCGTTCGCTTTCTCGCGATATCCGACCCATAGCTCGTTCGGCCGCTCCTGGTCCCAGGAGAGGGCGCACTTCCCGCCGTCAATCTCGTAGTAGAGCCGGTTCTTCCGGCCCGCCGCTACTTGGCACACCGTGAACGCGCCATGTGCGCCGTTGTCCAAGGCGAACAGCACGGTGGCGTAGTCCTCGGTGTTGATCGGCACGGGCTCGTAGTCCTCCGGCCGCATCAGCTTCCCCGCATACGTCTCTATCGGCCCCTTCGGCTTCTTCCGGATCTTGTGCACCGTTGCCAGGTCGCCGTAGACCTCGGTGATGGTTCGCCCGGTGATGAACTGCACCAGATCGCACCAGTGGGAGCCAATGTCGGCCACCGCCCGGCTCTCGCCCGACAGCTCCGGCTCCAGCCGCCAGTTGTAGTCGGTGTCCAAGTAGAGCCAGTCTTGGAGGTAGGAGCCGTGAATCGTGTAGACGTCGCCCACGTCGCCGTCGGCGCACATGGCCTTCGCGTGCTGAACGAGAGGGTAGAACCGGTAGTTGAAATCCACCGCGTTCACCAGGCCTGTTTCCGCGGCGAGGGCCACCAGTGCGCGCGACTCCTGAGTGCTCATGGCCAGGGGCTTCTCGGAGACGCAGTGCTTGCCGGCCTTCAGGATGGCCTGGTTAACCGCGAAGTGGAGGTGGTTGGGGGTGCAGTTGTGCACCACCTCCACCTCCGCCTGCTTCAGCAGGTCGCGGTAGTCCCCGTAGGCGCGAGGAATGCCGAGCGCCGCGGCCTTCTGGTCGGCCGTCGCCTGGTCGCGCTCGGCCAGCGCCACCACCTCCACGAACCCCAGCCGCCGCACCGCCTCCACATGGGCCGGGCCGATGAACCCGGTGCCGATGATGCCTGCTCTGATCGTGCGCATGGGCCTCTCCTTGTTCCCAACGTCTACGGATGGCGCGGGCCCCGCTCTGCGCTGCCGCGCCCGTGCTACGCCGCGGCCTAATCCGCCTTCACCGGGATGATCTCCGCGGCCGCCAACTGCGCGTTGACCCAGCCCGGCCAGATCTGCTGCTCTAGCTTCACCTTCCGGATCCGCGCGCGGATCGCGTCGCGCATTTCCTCCAGCGTGAACTGGCGCGCGTCCACCTTCTTCTCGACCTTGATGAGGAAAGCGCCCTGAGGTATCTTCACGGGACCCGAGACCTGGTTCAAAGGCGCGGCGAGAATGGCCGCCTCCAGCTCCTTGGGCAGCCCTTGGGTCACCCCCTTCTGGTAGACCATCAGCTCGCCGCGACCGACCTTCTCCTGCGGCGACAAGGCCGTGGCTTTGGCGACTTCCTCGAAGCCTTTCCCCTTCGTCAACTCCGCCTTCGCCGCCTGGCCCGCGGCCTCGCTACGGAAGGTCATGACGCGGAACGAGACGGTCTCCGGCACACGGTACTGATCCGGGTACTGATTGTAGGCCGCCTTCACCTCGTCGTCGCTCACATATACCGCGTCGCCGAACACCTTCTCCATGTACACGTAGTCTCTTGCCATCTCTCGGAACGCCACGGCCGTGACCCGCTGCAGCCTGAGGTAACGGTCGAACGCGGTGTCGGCGATCAAACCAAGATCCTCGCGAAGCACCCTCACCTTGGCATCCACCTCTGCCTCGCTCACCACCACTCCCCGGCGCTTCGCCTCTTGGAGTAGCAGTTTCTCCTGCACCAGGTCCTGCAGCACGTACGCGCCATGAAACAGCATCGCCCGGTTCTGCACCGCGCTGATAGGGATCTCCTCCCCGTTCACGCGCCAGGCCCTAATGCCGGTCACCACATCCAACTCCGGGCGCGGCGCCATCTCGTTCGCCACACTGACCTTTGGCCGCTCCGCGGCCGGGGCGGACGGTTCCGCCGACCAGATCGGCGCCGCGAATAGCGCCCAGGCCATGCTCCCCGCAACCAGCAATCTTCCCAGTCTCATCCTCTTGCCTCTCTGCTCCATGATGAACTTCCCCAGCTTCCCCACGCGAGCCAACGGGAGCTCTCCTCTCTTAGACACCCCCGACGGCACTGCGCTCCTCTTGCCACAGATTCCACTGCCGCCCCCTTCCCGATCACTCCGACCCGGCTCCCTCAGCCGACAGCCGCGCCGCGGCGATCGCCCCCGCCGCCCCGGCCGCCAGGAAGAACTCCGGGTCCTGCTCCGCGCTCCGCCCCATGGTCCTGACCGCGATGCCCCGGTCCGCCAGAGCCTCCACCCCCGCCTCTCCCTTCGCCACCAGCACCTCGTGCTTCTCGAAGATGCCCTCCTCCTCCAGTTGTCTTTGCACCACTGCCAACTTTTCCGGGGCCATCTCCGGGATGCTCACCACGGCCTGCGTCAGGGCGACGCGGCCGAGGGCGACGAGGGACTGGCGACTCACCCCATGGTGCCGCGGGCGAGGATCGGCAAAGCTGATGCGGGGCACCGCGATGGGGAAGCCGTCGAGAATGCTCACCGCGTTGATGTGCTCGCCCAGGGCAATGGACCCAAATCCCCATTCCGTCTCCGTTCCCACATTCCCCGGGCCCTGGGCGACGATGACCACGTCCGCACCCGCCACCGCTCTCGCCGCGAGCAGCCCGGTGTAGAGGTTCACCGCCTCGTAGTCTCCCCCGAAAGCCTGCCCCACCGTGATGGTTGCGTCGAGCAGTCCCGCCTCCTTCAATTGGTGAACCAGCGTGCTGAACGAGATCGGTAGGGCCGCGGTGTCCGGCATCACGTAGGCCACGCGCGCCTCCGGGGCCAGGGCCTTGATCGCAGCCGCCGCCGGAGCCACTTGGCTGTGCAACCCGGCAATTACCACCGCCGCCAGCCCCAGGTCCTCCACCGAGGTGACGGCTTCCCGGTACGGGCTGCCCTGTTCCTCCACCGTCCGACAGCGGAACTGCAGCGGGGTATAGCGCAGCTTCACGACGTGCCCCACCGTCTCCTCGGGCTTCTCCCGGCCGGCCCGTTTCATCACGAAGTGGTACCCTCCCGTGCCCAGGCCGGCGCGCACTGCCGTGGTATTGAGCAGTACCTGCTCCCCGAACTCCACCTCGCCCAGCAGTTGCGGGTAGTTAATCGCGCGCCGCTCCTCGCCAGCCACCTTGACAGTCAGTTCCTGCGCGCCGGGCCGCGCGCGATCCACCCGCACCACCACTCCCACCTCGGTCTCCAGCAGGCTATTCGCGCCCGGCCTACTCACCTGGCTTCAGGTCCTCCGCCTCCGGTCGGCCCAGCGTGCGTTGCGCCCAACGCACGCTCCACACCACCAGATCATCTTCCTCCGCGAGCACTTCGTCTTCTCCGGCCCCGCGCTCGAGGGCAAACTGCGGCGGGTGCGCCAACCCCCGGTCCCGCGCCAGCCGCAACGTCCGCCCCAGGGCCGCGGCCGTGGCCTTGGGCAGATGGCTGAGGTAGTCTTCCTCCAGCACCGGCAGATGCTGTCTCCCCGGTGCGGTGGCGACGTTCAGGCCCACTCCCGGGGCCCGCATGGAGAACAGATCGATGATGCTCACCAGGTCCACCACGCCGTCGCCAAGCGCGCAACCGCTGAGGGTAACCCCATCCGGCTCGGCAATGAGCTGATAGTCCTTCAGATGCACGTCGGTCACGAACGGGGCCAGGGCCGTCGCCGACGCCAGCGCGTCTTCGAGCACCACCACTGGACTCCCAGTATCGAAACACACCCCCACCCATTCGGTGCCCGTCATCTCGATCAGCGCCAGCAGTTCTTGTGTGGTCAGGTTCGGCGTATTCTCGATGGCGAGGCGGATCTCGTATCGCTCACAGAGCGGCGTCACCTGCGCTAACTCACCTGCGGTGGTTGCCAGGATCGCCGCCCTCCCTTCCTCTGATCTTGCGCGCGGCCTTTGGACGGAGGCCCGCACCGTGGCAGAGCCGAGTACATGGGCCGCGCGTACCATCTCTTGCAGAGCCTCGGGGTTGGTCCCGTTCACTCCCACCTGGAGGTATAGGCCGAGCGCCTCCGCCTTCTCGCGCAGGGCCGCGGCCGGGCTGTAATCGAGGCTGTCGAAATGCCGTGGGTCGCAGAAGAAGACACCGTCCAGGCGCAGCTCGGCCGCCTTCCGCAGGAAGTGTACTGCGGTCATGGGCTGGTTGACCGTGGGCGCGTACTCCCACAGCCCCGCAGCGTAGTGGTAGCTGAATGTGTGCAGGCCCAGTCTCATCGCGCCGGCTCCAGGTGCCTCCTCCTGGGGCGGACCTGGGATCCGCCATGAGCACATGTCGGCACAGTATAGCCCTCCCTATGTGCCAGGTCAAACCGGTAGGGCGCTGACGGTTACCCACTTTCGGCCTCCGCGCGTAGTGCGGTACGGAGGTGAGGTGGGGCATCAAGCCACTCCAGAGCCAGCGTGAGGAAGCGGAGGGCCCCGCGGGCGGTGATGTACCGCACCCAGAGCGCGGGATAGCGCACCAGGAGTGCCAGCGCCCAGAAGCTGACCAACGCGAACAGCCCGAGACGCGTGATGCGATCCGTGCTTTGCGACTGGCAGGACTCGAGCGCGAAGGTGTGCTTGAGGTCCTTGAACATCTCCTCGATCCCCATGCGCAGCGATAGCAGCGTTTGGTTTCGGCCGCGGTGCCCAGCGTGGTCGCGATCAGCCACGGTTCGGGCTGATCCGCCTCCCACCACAGCCGGAGATTGAGCTTGGCTTTGGCGGGTCCGTAGCACACCTCTTCCAGGAAGTAACAATCCCCACAATTCAGATCGGCCGCCAGATGCTCCAGGTGAAACTGCTGGTGCGCCATGGAGCGCAACACGCGGCGACGCACCCGGATGGCGAAGGAGACGCGCGCGTTCACCACGCGTCGCAAGAAGGCGCTGGTGCCGTAGTCTCGGTCTGCGATCAGCAGCAGCCGCGCCTGATCCGCCTTGGGCAGCGCCTCCCGAATCACGCTCAACAGCCCCTCTCGATAGGCCCACAGGCTCTTTCTGATGTTCTCCTTGCGGCAGGCAGAGAGCGCGAGCGGCAGGGCTCGGCCCCGATACCAGGTGCCCGCTCCCAAAAGCATGGCGCGATCCTTGAGCCCCGTCTTGTCGAAGATGATCGGCACCCATCCCTCAGACTTGAGCCGGAAGGCGAGGCGGGCGAGCGCCCCCACTACCTGCCGGGGTCCACGCCGCGATTGGAAAGAAACCGCCAAATGTGCTTCACGCAATGGGTAACGCGGGTGTGCGTCTCCACACCGCGGGCGATCCCACACAGAGTAAGCTGGCGGCGACGCACCAAAGCCCGCGTTCCCAGGGCGAGCAGCATGCGGCGCGTCTTGCGCCAGGACGGCAGGAGGTCAGTGCCAAAGTGCAGTAGCTGTTGCTGTGACATGGGCTGTGTTCCTCGCTTCCGACAGGATGTGTACTTGCCGGCAATTCGCGAGAAGCACAGCCCTTCCTCCTTTCGCCCTCCGCAAACTGGGTAACCGTCAGCGCCAGGGTCATTGCATTATCGCGATGAAGTTGTGCGGCAGACTCAGTTGGCACCGATTTGCGCGGTCACAGAGCGCATTCGGGGGCGAAAAGCGGCCTCGCGCCGCCAATACCGGGTAGCCGCAGGGCACTGCGAGGGAGGCCAGACAGATAACGCAATGACCCTGCCGTCAGCGCGCGGCCTGATTGACGCCCAACCGTCTCCGTGCTACCGTACTTCGTGCTATGCGCTAACTAGCCGAAACAAGCCTCACGTCAGAACGCGCCCGCTTCTCGCCATCACGCGGTCAGGTGGCGGAAAGTGGGCGCGTCCCTTTCGGGCCACGCGCGCCTCCGACGGGATCAGAGCCGACCTCTCCCCGACCTTTCTACACATACGTGATGCTATCTGGAGGAGCAAATGTCTGATGTCGCAGTGACTCACCCAAGCCAAGACGAGAGCGCGTACCGACGCTTTCTGAAGTGCTACTACCTGACGCACTTCTGGTATGACTTCATCTTCGCCTACGCGATCTACACGCTGTACTTCAGTCTGCGCGGGATGAGCGTGTTCGCCATCTCGCTGTTGTTGACGTGGTGGTCCATCGCCGCGATGCTCGCCGAAGTGCCCACGGGGGCATTGGCCGATTCCTGGAGCCGCCGCAAGATGTTGGTCCTGGCCCCGCTGATCAAGGCGCTGTGCTTCGTGACGTGGTACTTCGCGGACCGCAGCTTCTACCTGTTAGCGCTCGGCTTTCTGCTGTGGGCGATAGGAAGCGCCTTCCGCTCCGGCACATCTGAGGCGCTGCTCTATGATACGCTTGTTCACCGCGGGAACACAGACGACTACGCGCAGGTCCTGGGAAAGCGGAAATTCTACGTCTACATCGGCGGCGCCATCTCCACCATCAGCGGAGGTTTCATCGCCAGCTACCGGATAGACTGGGCGATCCTGTTCTCGGTTGCGCCGCTGCTGCTCTCCGCCTTCCACGCGCTCCAGATGGAAGAAGCGCCGAAGGTACGGTCAACGGAGGAGATCCACTATCTGCAGCACATTCGACTGGCCCTGCGGGAGATGCGGAGCAACAAAGTACTGCTCTACCTGACCCTCTATCTCTGGGGGGTCTCGGTATTTGGCGCGACCGAGGAATTCGACCAGCTCTACTACCGGCTGGCGGGCCTTCCCATCATCGCCTTCGGGGTCGTGTCCTCCGTCTGGTTCTCGTGCGACGCGGTGGCGGCGCGTCTCGCCTATCGGATGAAAACACGCACCTACGTCTTGTATGCGCTACCCGTCGCGAGCGCGCTGTTGCTTGTATTCGTGTTCCGGTTCCCCAGTCTCCCTGGGATCGGGCTGTTGCTGCTCGCCTGCGCGCTCACTACTCCGGTCCGCGTGGTGGTGGAGAGCCGACTCCAGCACAGCATCGTCGGCGTCAGTCGCGCTACCGTCACCTCCGCGATCGCGCTGCTTCTGGAGATTCCGGTGTTCGGCCTGTCTCTCGGGCTGATCGCGAAGGCCTGGGGGCTGCCGGCGATCTACCTGGCGAGCGCGATGCTGCTGTTCGCCGTCACCGTGTGGGCCTTCGGGATGCGGAAGCGGATGGAGGCGAAGCCGGCAAGAGGGACAGCGGCCGAGGAACGGAGGGAAGGCGCGCCATGACCGGGGGCCGTTGCCGGTTGGCAAGGCGGTCTGCTCCAGCCGGATTGGGCCGCCTTTCCCTCGTACGCTTGCCGCCGAAGCGGAATGGCGGCATAATCACCCCATCAATCCGAGCGCGCGCAGCATGAACGTCTGCGCCGGCTGAGGGAGCCTCGCAAGATGGTGAAAGAGATTGAGATCATCCCCGACTTCGCGCCTGGGCGGATCGCGCTTGGGGAGATTCCCAAGTTCCGGTACCAGGGCGAGGTCGGTGATGAGCTCGGAGGCAGGCTTGGCACTAAGGAGGCGATAGGCCTCCTGGAATGGATGCTCACCATCCGCGCTTTCGAGCAGATGGTGGTGGCCCTGAAGGACGGCCAGGTCGTGCCGTGCGAGGGGTTCAACTTCACCGGGGCCACGCATCTCTCCATCGGTCAGGAAGCGGTGGCGGTGGGCGCGATGGCGGCGCTACGCGCGGATGATTACCTCACCTCCACCCACCGCGGACACGGACATGCGATCGCCAAGGGTGCCTACGCGCTCCTTGCGATGTCGCCGGAACGACTGGCCGAATTTCTGGGTGAGTCGGCTGGAGGGCGGCCTCGCGAGGAGCTTGTGGAGGCCGCCCTCCAGCTTCACCTGGGCAAGACCATGGCCGAGCTGCTGGGCAGAGAGGATGGTTACTGCCGGGGACGCGGGGGAGGAATGCACATCGCCGACTTCCACGTCAACCACCTCGGCGCGAACGCGATCGTGGGCGGCTCGTTGGGCATCGCCACCGGCGCGGGGCTGGCCATGCAGCAACGCCGCACCGATCAGGTGGTCGCCTGCCTGTTTGGCGACGGCGCGGCGAACAACGGCATCTTCCACGAGTCCCTGAACTTCGCGGCCATGTCGCAGCTTCCCTACGGGTTGCCGGTGATCTATGTGATCGAGAACAATCAATACGGCATGACCGGGCAGCAACTCGGCGAGGTGAGTGGGGTTGACTGCCTGGCCCGGCGGGGTGCGGCCTACTCCCATGACAACCTGCATGCGGAGGTCGTCAACGGCATGAACGTGCTGGCGGTGTGGGAGGCGGTGTCGCGGGCGGCCGAGTTGTGCCGCAGCAAGCAGGGGCCGGTGCTGCTGGAATGTATGACCTACCGCTATCTGGGCCACTCCCTGAGCGATCAGCGCGTGAAGTATCGCTCGCCGGAGGAAGAGGAAGCGTGGCGAAGGCGGGACTGCATTGACAGCTACCAGGCGCAACTGCTGTCGGCCGGGGTGCTGACGGAGGCTGAGCTCGCGGCCCTGAAGGAGAGAGCGGACCGGCGCATCGCGCAGTCGCTCGAGTTCGCGGTGCGCAGCCCGGAACCGGAGGCGAGGACCATCTGCGAGGGGTTGTGCGCCGACACCACTTCCGGCGACATCTCCCCGGACCTGCGGGGGCCGGCCCTGAAGCCGAGGCGGGCCTTCCGTCGCGACGGCAAGGGACAGATCATGATGCGGCACGCGATCTGCGAGGCCCTGGCGGAGGAGATGGAGCGGGACCGACGAGTGATCGTGTTTGGTGAGGATGTGGCGGACTATGGTGGCGCGTTCCAGGTGACGGTGGGACTGCTGGAGGCGTTTGGCCGGGAGCGGGTGTTCAACGCCCCCATCTCGGAGGCGGCGATCGTGGGCGTGGCCGCGGGCGCCGCGATGACGGGGGTACGCCCCGTGGCCGAGATCATGTACATAGACTTCATGCCACTGGCGATGGACCAAGTGGCGAACCAAGTCGCGAAGACACGTTACATGTTCGGGGGGAAGGCCTGCCTTCCGATGGTGGTCCGCACCACCGTGGGTGGCGGTAAGGGTTACGCGGGACAGCACTCGCAGAGCTTGGAGGCGATGCTGACGCAGGTGCCCGGACTGAAGGTGGCGGCCCCGTCCACGGCCTATGACGCGAAGGGCCTGCTCAAGACCGCGATCCGCGATGACAATCCGGTGATCTTCATCGAGCACCAGTTGCTGTATACGGAGAAGGGCGCAGTCCCCGAGAGCGAGTACACCATTCCCTTCGGCCGGGCTGTGGTGCGCCGCGAGGGGAAGGACTTGACCATCGTCTCCTATCTGAAGATGGCCGAGGTCAGCCTGCAGGCGGCGGAACTGCTCGCGGCCGAGGGGATCGAGGTGGAGGTGATTGACCCGCGCACGCTGATCCCGCTGGATGTCGAGACCATCGTCGCATCGGTGGCGAAGACGGGGCGGCTGATGGTGGTGTGCCAGGCCCCGAAGACGGGGTGCTTCGGGGAGCACATCATCTACCGCGCGCAGGAGCGCGCGTTTCAGCATCTCAGGTCGGCGGCGAAGATCGTGGCCGCCTACGACGTCCCGCCCCCGATGGCGCAGACGCTGGAGATGGAGAACCTCCCGAGCCCGGAGAAGGTAGCGCGAGAGGTCCGTGCGATGGTGGGCAGATAGCCATGCACGTGGTCCTGGAGCAAGAGATCGTGGTGCTTTCGGCGGCCCGCACTCCGGTGGGCCGATTCGAGGGACTGCTCTCGGAGTTCGACGCGATCGGCCTGGGCGCGCGCGCGATGGAGGGCGCGGTATCCAGGGCGGGCCTCAGCCCGTTGGACTGCGACACGGTGAACATGGGGATGGTGGTGTCGGCGGGGATGGGGATGGCTCCGGTGAAGGCGGCGGCCCTGCAGGCCGGGCTGCCCCCGACGATTCACTCCCGCACTATCGAGACGGTGTGCGGATCGGGGATGGAGGCGATCACACTTGGGATCGAGTCGCTGGCGATGGGCACGGCCCAGATGGTAGTGGCGGGTGGCATGGAGTCGCGCACCAACGCGCAGTACCTACTCCGCCCGAGGTTCCGCAAGCGCACCGCGCGCTATGCCCAGGGCGCCCGGCTCAAGG
>Ga0214473_10002572_pt1 | contig 22269 bp, 16 predicted proteins | sample RVTome_7_FD_203509 | JGI IMG/M metagenome (GOLD analysis project Ga0214473, IMG submission 203509) | Soil microbial communities from uranium-contaminated site in the Upper Colorado River Basin, Wyoming, United States - RVT98D197 | ecosystem: Environmental > Terrestrial > Soil > Contaminated >... | reverse complement strand
CTGTGGCCTGCCGACACCTTCGTGGACTACGATCACAGCCTCAACACCGCGGTGAACAAACTCCGTGAGGCGCTCAACGACTCCGCCGATAATCCCCGCTTCATCCAGACCATTCCGCGCCGCGGCTATCGGTTTATTGCTCCGCTCGAGATGGGCGGCCTCACCACAGCCGGGTCAATCGCCAAGGAACGCTCCGCCACGGATCGGGCTGCCACTGAAGTCGTGGTCAAGGACCCGGTTGAGCCTCGCGCCAGCTTGCTGAGCGATCCCCAGGAGCTGCCCTCCATCCCGGCCAGGCGGGCGCGGCTGCTGTTTTCCCTGCTCCAGGTGATGTATCTCTCGTTCTATGTTCTCGCCCTGGCCAATCTGAGCGGGGTGGATGCCGCGCTGTTACGGCTGTTTTCGCGTCCGTCGTGGCTCTTCCTGCTCCTGATCGCCACGGCCGCGGCCGGCGTCCCGATTCGCCTCTATCTGCTCTCCGCGGCCGTGTTCGGATACCGCCACCTTACCCGCCGGTTCCAGAAGCTGTTTCCCGTGCTATTCCCTCTCGATGAACTATGGGCGCTGGCGCCGTTTCTGATCGTGGACCGCATCGGCCTTGGCCTCTCGCTGGCCGCCACCGCAGCTCTGCTGTTCCTGCCGTTTTCCCAGCGCAGCGTGCTCCTCATGGGCGATGGCCGCGGCAGTAGCGGAGCGAGTTCATAAAAGAGATATCGAAGGAGGGGTGATTCCATGGAAGGCGCGACCGTCCTGAAGATCGAGAGCCTCGGAAAGTTTCAGCGGGGCGACGGCGTAGTGACCACGCTCCTTGTCGGCTCCGAGCGCGTGCCCGGCGCGGGCTTCACTTCCGGTTTGACTTCCTTCCCGCCCGGACGGAGCGCGCCGCTGCACAGCCACAACTGCGGCGAGCAGGTGATCGTGCTTGAGGGCGAGGCCGAAGTCGAAGTAGACGGCAAGGCCACGCGGCTGGGCAAGTACGATTCCGCGTACATCTCGGCCGGAAAGCCGCATCGCTACAACAATGTCGGCGCCACGCCCCTTCTGATTCTCTGGATCTACGGCGCCGAGCATGTGACCCGCACCTTCACCGCCACCGGCGTGACGGTGGAACATCTCTCCGCGGGAGACAAAGTCACTCCGCGATAGCGCGCCCGTTCCGGCGAAAAAATCAAACCACGCGCACCGATAGCTCGGCCACGCCGGCCACGCATCCGTGCAGCAGATCGCCGCGCTGCACCGGTCCCACGCCCGCCGGCGTCCCCGTGAACACCAAATCGCCGGGCGCCAGCGTGAAAAGCGTCGAAAGCGCGGCGATCACCTCGGGAATCTTCCAGATCAGCGCGGAAATGTCCGAGCACTGCACGCGCTTGCCGTTCACCTCCAGCCAGATCGCTCCCTGATTCGGATGACCGATCTTCGCGGCCGGCACGATGCGCGAGCACGGAGCAGAATAGTCAAACGCCTTGGCCGCCTCCCAGGGACGGCCCATCCTCTTGGCCTGGTCCTGCAAGTCGCGCCGCGTCATATCGAGTCCCACGGCGTAACCGTAGACGTGGCTCAGCGCGTCTTCGGCGCGGATATTCGCACCGCCCGTCGAAAGAGCCGCCACCAGCTCGAACTCATAGTGGACGTTCTGCGCCAGCGGAGGATAGGGAAAGTCCCGGCCTTCGGGCAGCACGGCGCTGCCCGGCTTGATGAAAAAAAATGGCGGCTCGCGATTGGGATCGTGCCCCATCTCGCGCGCGTGCTCGGCGTAGTTTCGCCCGACGCAAAAAATCCGGTTCGCCGGGAATACGTCCGCGCTGCCGTCCACGGGCAACGTGGGTATCGGCGGCGGCGGGATCACGTAAGCCATGCCGGCTCAGAAGAAGGCGATCAGCCGGCTCATGGCCACGATCCCAAACCAGCACGTCAGCGAAAACACCGCTGAAAACTTGGCCCCCGCCGGCGTCGGCCCGTTCGACCACTGACGCACATTGCGGTAAGCCGTCAGGTGAAAGATCAGCACGTTCAAGCCCGCCAGCAGCACCGTGGTCATCTTCAGAAGAAACGCAATGTTCTGCAAGAGCTCCACCGCCTGCCCTGTAAATAGCAACGCGCCGGTCACCATCTGCGCCGCAAAACCCGCCTTGGCCCAGGGCAGCAACAGATCGGCCGTGTCTGACACGGACTCTTTGCGCATCACCAGTCCCAGCATGCGCAAATCCAGCGCCGATGTCGCCGCCACCAGAATCACCACGCCAAAGATGTGCAGCGTGTACAGGATCGGAAACAGCCACAGCGACTCGCGAATCCCGATTCCCAGCCACGTGTCCTGCAGCCATTGGCAAAATTCCAGCACGCCCACTCTCCTGGAAATCGCAACTGCCGTCTGCTGTTGTTCGGCGTCGGCTGTCTTACGCGCCTACATGCGACGGACAACTCAAGAAAATCTTTGTGGGTCGCGGCTTCAGCCGCGACATAAAGCCAGCAAGATCAATCCGGCTTTAGCCGCTGAAGGGCCAGATCTTTCGCTGCCACGCAAACCCCTACGGGCGGGAAGGATTCTCCGCCAGCAGGCGCTCGATCAACTCCGTGATTTCGGCCTTTAGCCGGACGTGCTCCTCGCCCGTAGCGGGACTGGCGAATCCCGCGTGCACGCTGCGGACGCGTCCATCGCGACCCAGGTAGATGCTGGTCGGGAACGCGCCGAAATTCACGATTTGCGGCAGCTTGGCGTTCACTTCGCCCGTGTCGCCCACCAGCAGCATGGGGTACTGGATGGCGTAGCGGCGGATAAAGGTTTGCATGCGCGGATGGGCCACCGCCGGGTCGGCGTCATTCTCGAAGCTCAAGCCTACGATCTCCAGCCCGCGCGCGTGGAATTTGTTGTAAAGCTCGGAGAGGAACGGCGCCTCGTCATGACAATTGGGGCACCAACTTCCCCCGATGGCCAGCACCACCACCTTGCCCTTGAATCGCGCGTCGGCGTCGGACACCAGCTTGCCGTCCATCCCGGGAAAATTGTAATGAAACGGCTCGGTCGGGTCTTTGACGCTGGTATAGCGCGACGGATCGGGCGGATCGGGAATGCCCTTGGCGCGTGCTTCCGAGCTGCGGGCGGCGATGTAGTTGGCATTGCCGTTCAACAATACGGCCAGCGTGCCGTCGGGATTGAGCTGCGCCTCGAGGCGCACCGGCCGCTCGCCGGCGAAGTGGCTCAGCACCAGCTTGCCGCCGGTCCAGTGTCCGCTGAGCGTTCCGGTATCCCCGTCCACGCGCAGGATCGACCCGGTCACCTCCGCGCCTGATTGCCGCAAGAACAACGTCCACGTGCGCGTATCGCGAGGCGCCGTCCGCTCCGCGGCGACGCGGCTCATCATCCAGTCGCCGGCCACTTGAGGCGGATCGGTCATGCCCGTCCGCACCGGCGCAAACCGCCGCGCGCGAAACTCGGTGGGCCGCGCATTGGGCCGGTTGTTGCGATAAGCGCCGGTAAGCTGGTTGCCTTCGAGGCGCGCTTCCAGCACCGTGTTCAAATGCTCGTATTCGACCTTCAGCACGCCATTGGCGAAGCTGCCGGAGCTCGATCCGACGCGCCGGTCGCCCTCGAAGAAAAATCCCTCGGCCTGGTTGCCGCGCACGGCAATCTCATAACGAAAGGGAATCTCCACGCCATTCGCCACCACCACCGCATCCCACAAGCCACTCAGACTGGTCTGCGCCGCCGCCGGCACTCCGCCAATCAGAATGGCGGACAGCAGCCCCGCCGCCAACAGTAGTAGCCGTACCGCCGAAATCGAAACGAATTTACGCATGGTCCACCCACGGACAGTCTTGGAAAGGAATTTCATCGTCGCAAAAACCATAGGCCACAGCCCCACTCCTGTCAAGCGCGCCCCTGTACCACAGCCATTCTTGGCTGTGTAAACGTGTTGCTTTGTTCGCTCTACCAGGGCGCACAGGCAAGAATGCCTGTGCTACCACTGCCTGATTATCCTGGACGGTACCCCCTCCCCCTTTTTCTGCAAGTGTTGATTCTAAAGGGGGTTTAAGTCCAATGATTTTGTAAGTGTTCATTTCAGGGGAGATGCAGGCGCTTTTTTTGTAAGTGTTCATTCTGCGGCGGTTACGACGGAGGAGTCGGAGGACTGCCCGTCTGATTCAGACTCCCTGATAACCAGGGCGTCTTGAACGGTGGCATCCCAGGCCCGGTAGCCGAGGACGTTCTTAATCTCGCTGCGGACGTGGGGAAGGCTCTGGAGTAGAAGCTGTGCAATGTAGGCGAGGGCGACGGCATCACGGGGAGGGATGCGGTTCTTGGCAACGAGAGAAAAGAGTTTGCCAAGGACATGGTTGATATCGCTGGCGGTCTTGAATTCGCCCGAAAGGGAGACGAGCTGGCGAGCGGCTTGATCCGCAGCGAGGAGTTGCTGTTCGCCGCGGGCGTGGAAAACACAAAGGGTGCGGTGCTTGTTCCAGCGCGGCATGCGGCAGGTGCGGCCGTCGGAGAAAGGAAATTGGCAAAGGCCGTCCCGCGATGGCTTGCGGGAAGCGGAAGTTGAGGGTAAGAGACTTTTCGTTTGCGCGGTGGTGCGATGGGCTTTGTGTGTCATGCTCTATTTTACCATGGACGTCAACAGGGAGTCGTTGAGTTACTGAGTGGTATTCGAACAGGGCGTTTCGAATAGGGGTGGGAGGAAAGCGGGGGCTGTTCGAATTGAGGAGCACGCGCATGGAGGAAACACCCGCACCCTTGAAAATCAAAGGGTGCGGCACCCGCGCCGGAAGTGACACGGCGCGAGGACGGAGGGATTCCTCACCCGAAAGACGAGTTCGGAATGACGGAGGCCCCTGTCGTTCAGACACTAATCGGTTTAGAATGCATTACATGAACTGGCGCCGAGCCGTCTGGCTGATTCTTGCGCTCCTGTCTGTTGCCGGGGCTGCGGGCTGGGCCGCGCAACAGGAACGAGGCGCCCGGCGCTGGGCGCAGTACGAGCACGAAATGCAGGACCCCGTCCCTGATCCCCCGGACGCCTGGGAGGATTCCGAATTCGCCGTGGGCCGCCTGCGTTTCCGTTCCCCCCTGGATCGTTACCGTGGTTACGGCCGGCGCCGATGGGGCATTGACGCCAACAAGGGTGACCGCGTGTTCAGCCAGATCCTGCGCCGCTTGACGCGCATTCACGTCCGGTCCGTCGAGCAGATCGTGGACATCAACAGCGATGACCTCTACGACTGGCCCTGGCTCCTGGCGATTTCCATCGGAGATTGGGAGCTCAGCGAATCCGAAATTACGCGCATGCGCAACTATTTCGATCGCGGCGGCTTCATGGTGGTGGATGATTTCCATGGAGAGGCGGAATGGCAGAACTTCGCCCAGGGCATCGCGCGCATCGTTCCCAACAGCACCATCGTGGAGTTGAAGGACGAAGATCAGATCTTTCACACCGTCTACGACCTGACCGAACGCTATCAAGTCTCAGGACTCAACGTCGTCAGAGGGAGGCCCTACGAGCGGAACGGCTTCGTTCCTCACTGGCGCGGCGTGCTGGACGAAAAGGGGCGCGTGCAGGTGGCCATCTGCTTCAACATGGATATCGGAGATTCCTGGGAATGGGCCGACCATCCCTACTATCCCGAGCGCCTGACCTCGCTGGGCCTGCGCATGGGCGTCAATTACGCGATCTATGCGATGACCCACTGAGGTTAAGAAAAGCAGATTCCTCGCCCGCCGCCGCGGGCTCGGAATGACAGATTGTTCGGTCCGCGCGGCGAGAACGAGCACGGGACGTGACCCTGTCCATTCGACCGATCAAGCGGCTCATCAAGTCCAAGCCCACTCTTGAAGGCGCGGGCGTGCACCTGCGCCGCGCATTCGGCTTCCACAACACATCCGATTTTGACCCGTTCCTGCTGCTCGACGACTTCCGCAACGACGTCCCGGCGGATTACCTGGCCGGCTTCCCCTGGCACCCGCACCGCGGCATCGAGACCATCACCTACGTTCTGGCGGGCACCGTCGAGCACGGCGACAGTATGGGCAACCGCGGCGCCATCGGCGCCGGCGACATTCAGTGGATGACCGCGGGTCGCGGAATCATTCACCAGGAAATGCCCAAGGGTGATCCCAAGGGCCGCATGCACGGCTTTCAGTTGTGGGCCAACCTTCCCGCGTCGCTCAAGATGACCGCGCCGCGGTACCAGGAAGTGAAGGCCGTCGAAATCCCGGAAGTCACCGACGACGACGGCACGCGCACCCGCGTCGTTTGCGGCACGTTTTGGGGCCAGCGTGGCCCCGTCGAGGGCATCGCCGCCGACCCGGTTTACATTGATGTGTCGGTCCCCGCGGGAAAACGAAAGGTTCTTCCGGTCGAGACCACGCGGCAGGCCTTCGCCTACGTGTTTGAAGGCTTCGGAAAATTCTGCAACGCCTCTGGCCCGCTGGCGGTGCCGACGGAATCGGTCGGCTGGGCGGACACCGAGCCTCCAATCCAGGCTGAGAATCGCTCGCTGATTCTTTTCGATCGCGGCGACGAGGTCGTGGTCCAGGCCGGAGAGCAGGGAATCCGTTTCCTGCTGGTTTCGGGCAAGCCGCTGCAGGAACCCGTGGCCTGGTACGGCCCGATCGTGATGAACACCCAGGAGCAGCTCCAACAGGCCTACGAGGAACTTCAGAAGGGCACGTTCCTCGAGCCGCGCAAGCGTGGGGCAGGGTAGGGAGTGCGGCCCGCGCTTGACAGAGGCGGAGTGCTGCTATAGCTTCTGACGATAGCGATGGGTCCCATCACGACTGGAGGCATGTCTATGAAGGCTTTGCGTTTGTTGTTGTTCGCGTTCGTATTTGTGTTCGCCGCTACCTTTGCTGCGACGATCTTGCCGGCTCAGGCGCCGGCGCCGGCGCCAGCGCCGGCGGCAGGGCAGGCTGCGCAGGGTGGAGGCGGCGGCGGGCGGGGAGCGCCGCCCCCGGTGATACCCACACCGACACCGGAGGTCATGAACGAGGATCCGCTGACCGAAACACAGCGGAACGACCGCATGGGCTTTCCCAGCTTCAAGATCATCGGCAACCTCTACTACGTTGGAACAGCGTATTGTGCGTCCTTCCTGATCACCACGCCCCAGGGAAACATCCTCATGAACAGTAATGTGGAAGACACCATGCCGTTCATGAAGGCGGGCATCGAGTCGCTGGGCTTCAAGCTGGAGGACACCAGGTTCCTGCTGGCCAATCACGCCCACGGTGACCATCAGGCGGCCGACGCCATGTTCAAGCAGATGGTGCCCGGCGTTACGACGGCGTTCATGGAGCAGGACGTGCCCGCGCTACAGAACATGCGGACCGGCGGCAAAGAGCATCCCATTGACCGTGTGCTCAAGGATGGCGAGACGGTGACCCTGGGCGGCATGACTCTGACCGCTCACTGGACACCGGGCCACACCCTCGGCACCACCACCTGGACGTTTCCCGTCCGGGAGGGCAACCGGACGTACAACGTGACCATCATTGGAGGCGGCTTGCAGGACAACGCCCGCCTGGTGTTTAACGCCAACAATCCGACCATAGCCGAAGTCTGGCAGGGCACAATTGACAAGTGGAAGACGTATCCGACCGACGTGTTCCTGGGCGCGCATACCTGGTTCTTCAACCTCACCGGCAAGTACGCCAGGATGAAGGCCAACCCCAGCGTCAATCCCTGGATTGACGCCGCCGGCTACAGGAAATACATCGCCGATGTGGAAGCGCTGAGAGCCCAGTTGATCGCCGATCAGACGGCTGCCGGACCTCCGGCTCCACGTGGCGGCGGGCGCGGCGGGCAAGGCGGCGGCCAGGGCCAAGGCGCAGCTCCCGGACGCGCGAACTAGTCGGAAGCGCGCGTCTGCAGTTCGGCAGGATGGCTGGCGGCGAATTCTTTGGTCGCCACCACGAGTTGAGGACCGCCGGAGCGGTCGAGGACAAATCCGAGCCGCGTCGCGGTCCTCTGCATGCCGAGATTTTCCGGAAGCATGAAGGCCACCACGCGGGAAATTTTCTCTTCGCGCGCCACCGCCAGCAGCCGTTCCACCAGTGCCGTTCCCAGCCCGCGCCGCTGGAAATCGTCCCGCACCAGGACGGCCAGTTCCGCATCGTCCCGGCCGTGAAATTTGCTCAGGCGCGCCACGCCCACAATTTCATCGCTCCCACCCGCAGCACGAAGCGCCACCAGCGCCATCTCGCGGTCGTAGTCCATGAAACAGATGCGCGCCAGCCGCTCGTGCGCGATTCTTTGGCTGAGCTTCAGGTTTTCGACGTAGCGCAAGTACACCGTCTGCTCGGAAAGTTTTTCGTGGAATCGGACCATCAACGGCTCGTCCTCCGGACGGATGGGCCGGATGGCGAGCGTGACTCCGTCACGCGTCGTGAAGGAAGAGACGTACTGCGCGGGATAGGGCCGGATGGCCAGCCGCGGCAGCACCGAATCCGGCAGCGAAGCTTCGTGCAAAACCACTCGCGCATCCAGAGCCATACAGCCGTCGGCGGAAACCAGCAGCGGATTGATGTCCACTTCCTTCACACGCCTCTGCTCGGCAACCATTTGGCTGAAGCGCACCAGCAGGAATTCGAGTGCAGTGAAATCCACAGCTCGGCGGCCACGGACGCCGGCCAGCGCCCGATAAATTCGCGTTTGCTCCATCATGCGCCGCGCGAGAGTAGTAGTCAGCGGCGGCAGAGCCAGCGCGCGGTCGCGAAAAACTTCCACCAATTCGCCGCCCAAGCCAAACAGCAAAACGGGGCCGAATTGCGCATCCGGACTCGAGCCCAAGATGAGCTCGTAGCCGTCGCGCCGGATCATGGGCTGAACCGTGACCCCGTCGAACGCGGCGGAGCCCGCGCGCTGCTCCACGGCGGCGCGAATTTCAGCGAATGCGGCGCGAACCGCTTCGGCCGACGACAGATTCAGGCGCACTCCGCCCACGTCGGTCTTGTGCGTGATCACCTTGGAGTGCAATTTCAGGACGACGGGGTAGCGGATGGATTCGGCCTGGCGCACGGCCTCCTCCGCATCGCGCGCGATTTCGGTACGCACGACAGGAATGCCGTAGGCCGCCAGAATTTGCTTGGATTCCCATTCGGTGCAGAGGGTGCGACCGGAGTCGAGCACCGTCCTCAGCAAGCCGGCTACTCGAGGACGGTCAATCTCCGCTTTGGCGGCCGGGAGGCTGGGCGTTTCATTGAGCGCGTTCAGGTTGGCCGCGTAGCGCCAGAGATCGGTGAAGACGCGCGCCGCGGCATCGGGAAATTCAAAGGTGGGAATGCCCGCGCGGTTCAGCAGCGCTGCTCCCGGCGCGACGGAGTCTCCGCCCATCCAACTGGCCAGGATGGGAATTTGTTGCTTCCCCGTGTGGCGCGCCAGTTCCACAGCACTGCGCAGCGGGTCGGTCATTCCCTGCGGGGCCAGAATGACCAGCAAGCCATCGCAGCCAGGGTCGCGCAAGACGAGCTCCACCGCGTCACCCAGGCGCTGCGGATCCGCGTCACCAAGAATGTCCACCGGATCGCCGTGGCTCCAGTGCTTGGGCAAGCGCGCATCGAGTGCCGCCAGAGTGGCCGGAGCCAGCGTAGCCAGCTCACCTCCAGCGGCCAGCAGCGCGTCCGTGGCCAGTACGCCGGGCCCGCCGGCATTGGTGACGATGCCCAGGCGGCGGCCGCGCGGCCGGGGCTGTTTGCCCAGCACTTCCGCCATCTCAAACAGCTCGCCGATGCTGTTGACCCGCAAAACGCCGCAGCGGCGGAAGGCGGCGTCCAGCACGTCGTCGCTCCCGGTGAGCGCGCCGGTGTGCGAAGCGGCCGCTTTCGCGGCAGCTTCGGTGCGCCCGGCCTTGATGACGATGATGGGCTTCGAGCGCGCCACTTCCCGCGCCGCGGAAAGAAACGCGCGCGGGTCGCCGATGGACTCCATGTAGAGAAGTATGCTGCGCGTGTGCGGATCATCTCCGAAGTAGTCAATCAAGTCGCCCCAGCCGATGTCCAGCATCGAGCCGGTGGACACAAAGGCGCTGAAGCCGACGTTTTCGCGCAGGCTCCAATCGAGAATCGCCGTGCACAGTGCGCCGCTCTGGCTCAGGAAGGCGACGCTCCCGGGCAGCGCCATGCTCTGCGCGAATGTCGCGTTGAGCTTCGCAAGTGAATGCATCACGCCCAGACAGTTGGGACCAATCAGCCGAATTCCGCCGCGCCGCGCTTCGGCCAAAGTTTCCCGTTCGAGCTTCTCGCCCTCCGCGCCGATTTCCTTGAATCCGGCCGAAATGACGATGGCCCCGCCGACGCCGGCTGCGGCGCATTCGCGAATCACACCCGGCACGGTGGCCGCCGGAGTGACCACCACGGCCAGGTCCGCCGCGGCGGGAAGGGCGGAGAGAGAGGGATACGCGGGGGCTCCCAGGACTTCGCGCCGATGAGGATTGACCGCGTAGACGGTCCCGGCAAATCCGCTCCCGGTGATATTTTCAACGACCGTGCGGCCCACGCTTCCCGCGCGGTCGGTAGCTCCGACGATGGCCACGGAATTCGGCCGGAAGATGACGTCCAGGGGATGCCGCTCGGCACGGAGGAGGTCATGAGAGGGATCAGTGACGGAGATGCGTGGGGCGCCCATGGGTACCGCGGAATGTTACAGGAAATGGGAGCACGGGGAGATCGTATTTTCTCGGCGGGCGCCTTCGGGTCAAGTGTCCTCGGAGCTTATCTCCTGGAGACAGTTCGACCACGTTTGTCGTCAGAACATACTTCCATCCAGGTTAAGATTCTCGTGGATTACCAGCCTATTGCACGGTCACGTTTACTGACGTGGTCACGGTGGTTGTACCGGATGTGCCCGTGACAAAGAGTGTCGTAGGACCTTTCGCTGTTCCCACTGAGCCAGTAAGGTTCGAGCCCGAGCCGCCGTCACCGCCACTGCATCCGACCATGATCAGTGCCAGAGTAAAGGCTGCCAGGGAAACGAAGGCCAGCCGCTTTCGGAGACTGTTCTGCCAGGTGAACAACCCTGCGCCCAGTAACGCCGCCAAGACTGTGCAGACGCCCAGCAATCCCAATGGCCCAGGTACTTGGCGCGGGCCGGGAACCAACCTCGACGCCGCTTGGGTGGAGAACGTCAATTGGATGGCCGTTCCGGTCGGAGGCGCAGCCGGCGTGACCGGGTTAGGAATGAAATTGCAAGACGCATTCGCGGGCAGGGTCGAACAACCCAGCGTAAATGCCAAGTTCGAGCCCGGAGCCGCGAACAGCGTTAGCGGGATGACGAGACTTTGCCCTGCAGTTATCGACAACTGCGCAGGGGGCGGCGCAAATCCTGCGATATTTACGTTCTGAGTAAGGACCGCCGAAGTGCTCGTGGAATAATTTGTGTCTCCATCGTACCGAGCTGTAATCGGGTGCGATCCTACTGCCAGAGAAGAAATACTTAGCGTTGCCGCCCCACTGGCATTCAACGTGCCCGTTCCGATGGATGTCGCATTGTCGAGGAACGTCACGGTGCCCGTGGGCGCAGGCGTCCCTCCGGATGAGCTCACCACGGTCGCGGTGAACGTGACCGACTGGCTGCCGATGGAGGGATTGAGCGACGATACGACTGCTGTCGAAGTTGGCGCAGCATTCTTCGTAACCCGCAGGCCGCTGAGAATCACTGCAGTCTCGCCGCCGGTTATGGCCGTAACGTCACGAAAACCCAGGGCGGCACTCGACGCAGCACTGATCACGGCGGTTAGGGTGGTCGGAGAAAGAACGGTGACACTCATCAGAGACACACCGGTTCCACTGAACGTCAGTATTGTTGTGCCAGACGCAAAGTGCGTATTCACGCCAACAATGCTTAGTGTCGCCGTTTGACCGGCAGCAACCTCATTGGGCGTCACCGACTGGATGATCGGAATAATCGGCGCCGCCGCCACCACCTGGAAGAGGCCCGCGGGTGAGTTATCAACTGCGGTTGCAATTCCCGGCGTCGCTACCGACACACGCCGGTAGCCGATCGCGGCATCCAGGGCAACCTGGATCCGCGCCTGCATAGTGGTTGTGTTAATCCTCTGGTTCGTCATTACTGTCACGCCAGTGCCGAGGCTGACTAACGAGGAATCTGTGAATGCTACCGCCGCAGCGTTGATCGTCACATCGATCGTTTGTCCTCGCGCACCCTGAGTCGGAGTGACGCTCATCGAGGTTGGGGTGGTCGGCGCTGTCTGCACATTGATCACGCCGATACCTTTGGCGTCCTCCGTTGTACCCCCTCCAAGATCCGTAGTCACTGTGGCGTCCCGGAAGCCGAGAGCAGCGGAGCTGCCAAGTGTGATGTTTACCGTCAGCAGCGTCGGGGAGTTGACGACGACCGAATTCACCGCGATGCCTCCTCCAACAAAGCTAACGCTCGACTTGCCAGAGATGAAGTTCGTATTCGAGCCGTTCATTTCCACATTCAAGGTCGTACCCTGCGCCACATTGGTCGGCGTCACCAGCGCCAGCGCGGGCAAGACAGAGCTGACCGAGAGATTGGTTCCCGTGTTGACGTAGCGGGATGTTTCGGTCGAGTCTCCGAAGTTGATTCCGTCAATCGCGACAAAAAATCCGCCGGTGTTGCTGGAGATGGCTGAAAACGTGGTCACGCCGGGCTCAAATCCGTTTACGGGCGACGGGGGGAACTCCTCGTTGTTGGAAGACCGATTCCCCATCGGCGCCGTGCCGGTCAGACCGGTCTCCGTGACGCTAGTAGGGGTGATCTCTCCGGAACAGGTTCCGGAAAGCAGCGTAAACAATCGCACGCCTTTTGATCGGTAAAACGAGGTCACCGCGTTGCCTGCCGGACCATCCGCGCGGGTGTCGGCGTCGGTAAACAGCAGCGATACTCCATTTTTCCGCAGCATACCACCTGACACGAGTAACGCCGCGTTGCTGGATTCCGGACAGTCGCCTCCTCCGGACGCGAACAAAGCATCCACAACGGTTCTCAGATTTGCGGGGTTATTGCTGACGATTCGCTTGGTCACATCATCCTTGAAAGTGACGATCGCAGTCAGCGGAAAAGGACGTACGACGCTTGCCGCCTGGAGTGCGGTGATCGTGGCGTTGAGAATCGAGCGGACACCGCCGATCTCTTCGGACATCGAACCGGTGTCGTCCACTACAAACGCCAAGTCAGGCGCCCCAACCCGGAAGTCGTTACTGTTCGCCGTCCCGCCGTTAGTGCCAGTGATGGTAGCGATGTTCGCGGCGCCTACTTCCGGCATCTCCTCGGTGCATACGAGTTCCACCGTCGAGGGGCTAAGGTACTCGAAGTCGAAGTCGTCCGCAGAAGTGTTCGGCGGATTTCCGAAGCGGTTCAACGTAAAGTCATTTGCACCGAGGGGTTCGACGACAACCCGGTAAGTACCCGCCGGGATGTAGTTCATCTGATAACGGCCGTTGGCGTTGCCGTCAAAGGAACTGAATCGGCTGATTTGAACGGTCGTTGGGGTCGTAGTGCTTACCAGCCTCACGTTCGCGCCGGCGACTGGGTCGTTGGTCCCGCATCGCCTCACCTCACCGGTAGCACTAGCCCACCGCGAAGCCGCGCCCGCTTCCGGATATAGCTCGCGGATCGACGCCAAATCGTCCGCCTCCGGTGTCCTTCGCGACGTGTTGCCGGTTCCCAACGAGAACGGATGCATCGTTGGAACCGAGTTCAGTGTGATTTTGTCCAGGGCCGTGTCCGCACTCGAGGAATTGTGCATGCCCACAGAGGAATGCGCGAGGCCCTGAATGTGCCCGAGTTCGTGTATCAGGGTCGAAAGCAAATCGAAATTTGCCCGCGTTCCCGTCACCACAAAGAACGCGTCGTCAATCACGCCCTGAGCACCTACGAGGCGTCGCCGCGACGGCCCGTAGCCGTTGACGGAGGCGGGATCCAGCCCCAGGGCGGTCAGGGCGGCCCCGTCGGCGTCGTACACCAACTCGTACTTCCCGTCACCGGTGAGACTCCCCCAGGCGGTGTTTATATTCGCGCCCGTGAAGTTCACTCCAGATGTGGTCGGCGCGCCGAAGACATTTTGAGCGTCCACAACATTATTCCAGGTCGTAGTCGCCGTCGTACATAGCGTCGTGAAGTTCTGTCCCGCGGGGCCGTCCGTGTCAGCGATGAACACGTTGCCGAAGGTCTGCCATTTCACCGGTACCGGAGTGCCTGCATTATTCACATAAAAGTGGTGATAAGCCTCTGCCCGATGGGTCGCAATGGTAAGGACGAGAAACGCTAAGACGCTGAATCGAAAGGAAGTCCTCATATGAATACCCCCCGGTACTCCCTTGGGACGTTGACCCCTATTGAGCTGCTAGCTTGAGCGAATAGACAAAATCATCCAAAAAAGCCCACTCGGGAGAAGACGCTATGGGCCTGCCAGTCGCCTTGCTATAGAGAGTTATGCCATTGCCTCCCGGGACCACGACCTTCCGCCCTGATTCAGGTTCTGTCTTGGCCGTGAAGACAGCCGCCGGATTCAACGTCGCGAAACCGTCTGCGTTATCTGGCCCAAGCATCACCACATACTCAGTCCCCACGTCGAACTCGGGCTCGATCCCCAGCGGAATTGTGGTGTTGCCGATGATGCCGCCGAATAGCCGGATTGTAATCGTCGGCCGCTCTGGCCCTTTTATCGTCTCTTCTGCCTCAAAAGTGTAAAAAGTGTAGATGTTCCCTCCCGCGCCGTAATCCACACGCCGACCGACGCACTTTGCCAGCGTCACGGCTCTTGCGCGGTCAAGGTACTCCTTCGTTGTGGACTTGACTGTTTCGAGAGTGCTTGACGGGCGGATGGGTGTGGGTAGTTGAAAGCCTTGGGGAAGTCTAGGTGATTGTGCGCGATTTGCCTGCGCCCCGGCGTCACCGTCCGTGCCCGGACTCGCCAATAGAGCGCGTTCAGAAGGCATCCCGGCTCTAGTCTCAGGACTCGGCAATGTCTGCACGCCCCCAGATGCAGCAGCACTTGTGGCGTTTGTGGCCGGGGGTCGCGGAAGCGCTTCGTCGGCTCCGCTGCCGCACGAAACGAGACTGAGACAGGCAGCAGTAGCGAACAAGAGAGCGGTGCCAGCGATTCTCCCGCTCATGCCTGCAACAGACGCGGTCGACTTAAGTTCTGCTTGCGACTTCAAACTGGTGGCGGCGGGCTGAAGATTTTTTTCTATTGAAGAAACGTCGCACAGAAATTCTGTTAAGCCTTGTTCATGCGTCATGTTGCATCCTCCCACACCAGGGGTGCTCACAGACTTAGAGGACCGCCGCCGTTGCAGGCTCTGCCTTCGAACCGCTTTCAGTGCTGAGAGCTTATCAATCACGGCACCCGCTCTCTCATTTACCATAGAAAAAAAGAAGGCGAGTCAAAGAGACGGACAGCTTCTACATCCCGTCAGCGGGACTGTCAAGAACTGATTTTAAGTAAATAGGTATAGTACTAGTACATGGCGCCTACTTCTAAAACCGCGGAATGGGGAGGGGGAGCACGGGGAGTTCGGATTTTCTCGGCGGGTGCCTTGGGTCAATGACCGTGGCGCTACCGACAGCCAGACTAGCGGGGAACTAAGACAAGTGCCATGTGTGACGGAAAAGAGAATCGGGTCCGACCCAGGGTATTCAGGCTGCCGGAAGCTTCAAGACTCTTCTTCGCCGACTTGCATGGTGAGGTAGCGCTCGTAGCCCATTTCTTCGATCTGGTGGAGTTGGGCCTCCAGCCAATCGGCGTGTCCTTCTTCGTCCTTGAGCAGGACCACGAGCAGGTCGCGGGAACCGTTGTCGCCCTGTTCGGTGGCCATGCGGATGGCCTGGTTGTACTGCTGGACGGCGGAGAGTTCGAGCTTCAGGTCGTGTTCGATCATTTGCTTTACGGAATCGCCGAGCGTCAGTTTCAGCGGCTCCATGGCCGGCGCGCCCTCGAGGAAGAGGATGCGCTCGAGCAGGGCTTCGGCGTGCTTCATTTCTCCGATGGACTGTTTCTTGATGTAGCCGGAGAGTTTATGGTAGCCCCAGTTTTCGCACATTTCGGCGTGGACGAAATACTGGTTGATGGCGGTCAATTCCTCGCGCAGAGCCTTGTTCAGTTCTTGCAGGACTTTAGGGTTGCCTTTCATGGCCGCGACAGTATGCCAGAACCGGCGCCGTCATGTAAACGCAGAGATTCGATTTGCTCTCGGCGGGACAGCGTTGGTGCGGACAGCGTGCAGTCGGTCCGTACATCTAACGGCGTTCGAGGGTCAGTTCAGGGCTTCCACGCCGGAGAGCGAGAGAGCCTCGCTGACCGCCTGCAGCAGAGCTTCCGTGGTGAACGGCTTGTGGAGCAGCAGGGCGTCCGGGAGCAGAAGCCCGCGCGCTTTGGGATCGACCTCCGAATAGCCGGACATGTACAGGACGCGCATCTCCGGCCGGCTGCGGGAGACGGCCTCTGCCAGGACGGGGCCTTTCATCCCCGGCAGGACGATGTCGGTCAGCAAGAGATGGATGGGGCCGCGGAATTCCCGGCCGATCTGCTGGGCCTCGGCGGGGGTCGCTGCGGCCAGCACGCGATAGCCGCTTCGATTGAGCATCTCGGCAATCAATTCCCGCAGCGCGCCATCGTCTTCGGCCAGCAGCACGGTGTTCCGTGTGGCCTCTGGCGGCGCCGGGCGTAGCTTGGGGCCGGCGGCCATCACGGCGTCGGCGGTGCGAGGCAAAAGGATGCGGAACGAAGCGCCTTTTCCGGGCTCACTGAACGCGGCGATCTGGCCTCCACTCTGCTTGATGATGCCGGACACGGTGGCCAGGCCGAGTCCCGTGCCTTTGCCCTCCTCCTTGGTGGTGAAGAAGGGCTCAAAAATATGTGCCAGGGTCTGCGCATCCATTCCCATTCCGGTGTCGGTAACGGTCAATTGCACGTACGATCCGGGCTCGGCGCCGGGCACATGATCAGGGTCCGCGTCGCGGAGTTCGATGTTCTGGGTGGCCACGGTGAGCCGGCCGCCTTCCGGCATAGCATCGCGGGCGTTGATCACCAGGTTCATGATCACCTGTTCGATCTGGCCCTGGTCGGCTTTGACGCGTCCGATCAGGGGATCGAGCGCCAGCGCGAATTCGATATCCGAGCCGATCAGCCGCCCGAGCATCCGCGCCAGGTCCGCGACAATACTGTTCAGGTCCAGTACGCGCGGCTGCAGCACTTGTTGCCGGCTGAAGGCCAGCAACTGGCGCGTGAGAGAAGCGGCGCGCTCCCCGGCCTTTCTGACCTGTTCGGCTTCCTTGCGCAGCCGGTCGGCCGGATCGAGGCGCAACTCGAGGTCCTCGGCATAGCCAATGATCACGCTCAAGAGGTTATTGAAGTCGTGGGCCACTCCTCCGGAAAGGCGCCCTACGGCCTCCATCTTCTGCGCCTGGCGGAGCTGTTCTTCTTTTTGCCGGAGTATCTCGCGGGCCTGCTCGCGCTGGGCGGTAATGTCGCGGTTGACGATGATGAACTTTTCGATTTCGCCCCGCTCATCGCGAACGGCGCTGGCGGTGGATTCAAGAATTCGCCAGGTGCCATCTTTGTGGCGGATGCGGTACTCGAGCCTTCGCCCCGTACCGGTGCGCTGGGCTTCCTCGGCGGCGGCGATGACTTGCGCTCGGTCCTCGGGATGGATCTGGTCCAGGCCGGAAGTGTTCTTCAGTTCTTCCATGGAATATCCCAGGACCCTTTCATAGGACGGGCTGTTGTAGAGCCTTCTGCCGCGGGTGTCCACGATGGCAATCAGGTCGGATCCACTTTCGCCAATGAGATAGAAGAGTTTCTCGGCTTCCAGCAGCCGGTGGCGCAACCGGAAAGTTTGCACCTGCTGGTAGATTCCGCAAACGCCGGCCAAAAGGATTAAAGCGATGAGACCGCGCAGCGACCAGTTCAGAGTGTCTATGTAGGAGGATTCGGCCGGGCCCGCGGGGAAAACAGAGAAGAAGGAGGACGACTGCAGGGTCAACAGAACCGTCACCAGAGCACCGGCGCCCCAAAGCCACCATGGGCGCTGGCCCGTCCGCTGCAACTGCATAAACGCGGGGTGAACCGGAGTAGAATCGCGAGCTCCGGGATCGGAGCGCACTGCGTACGTGCCGGCTCGGAAGGGGGCCATCCTGCTCATTTAAGCACGCATCCGGGAGCAGCAAGGGACCCGCCGCAGGCGTCCGTACGAAGAAGTAAAGGCCGCCGGGCTGCCCTGCGCGGAATCGACTGAGCCTTTCGGCACCGAGCCGCGTGACTATCAGCGTCATGGCGTGTCCACGGCGGCCCTGCCGGCTGGCTTGTTTGCTCCGGTAAACCAATGTATAGTGCCGGGCGTCGGGCAGGTGGCAGTTCCCGGGACGGATGGCGGAAGGGACGCACCGATCGGAGGGTGAGCGCCCGCCGCATGGATTACGGAGGAAACTCATGAAGATCAGAGTTTGTCTTTGGCTGTGCGCCGTGTTGATGGCGGTCTCGGTCGCGGCGTTTGCCGACGAGATCACCGATGAATACAAGAAGATTATGCAGCCGGCGGCGGCCGCGAACATGGCGCTGCAGCGGGTCATGGAGACGGATCTCGCCGCTGCAGCCACCAACGCCGGCGAAGTGCAGGCCGCGTTCGCCAAGATCGAGGCGTTTTGGACCACCCGGGGCACCGCGGACGCGATTCAGTTTGCGAAGAACGTCCAGGCGGTAGCCAAAGAAGTGCACGACGCCGCCACCGCGGGCAATCGGGAAGCCACTGCTGCGGCGGCCCGCAGGATCGGCGCCAATTGTATGGGCTGCCACATGGCCCACCGGGAAAGATTGCCCGACGGAAGTTTCCAGCTCAAACCGTAGGGGGGATTTTCGGCCGCGCGGCTGCCGACGCCGGGAACTGTGGCTGCCGCGGACTTTTGCGCGAAGCTGATTTCGATTCCGGCACGAATGGAGGCGAGATGAAGACCAGAAATCTTGCGTCTTTGTTGTGTCTGTGTGTGGCGGTCGCCGCGGTGATCGTTCAGGCGGGAGCACAAAACCAGGCGCCCGCCTCCTCCGCCGGCATGCCGCAACTGAGGCAAACGGCTTATATCAAGGCCTCCAATGCGGAAGAGGCCGACCATTTCGGTTGCGGGGGAGCTCTCGATGGACACACCGGAAATTCGGTGGCCATCAGTGCAGATGGAAACACTATGGCCATCGGCGCGCACCAGGAGAGCAGCAGCGCCAAAACCATCAACGGCAATCAGAACAACAACGCGGCCTACGCCGCCGGCGCCGTGTACGTTTTCACCCGCAGGGGCGACACATGGGCGCAGCAGGCCTACATCAAGGCGTCCAATGCCGGCCAGAGCGACAATTTCGGATCCACAGTGGCATTGAGCACCGACGGCAACACCCTGGCGGTCGCCGCCCTCTGGGAATCCAGCGCGGCCAAGGGTGTCAACGCCAATCAAAACGATGACTCGCTGCCACAAGCAGGAGCCGTTTACGTCTTCGGCCGCACGGGCACGACCTGGGCGCAGCAGGCCTACCTTAAAGCATCCAACACCGGCCGGGCCCCGGTTCCCGGCAACGCCGAAGATTGGGGCGACGGAGACCAATTCGGCTTTTCTCTGGCTTTGAGCGGCGACGGCAACACAGTGGCTGTGGGTGCCATCTCCGAAGACAGCACCGCCAGCGGCATCAACAATCTGCAATTCCAAACCAACGACTCGGCGAATTCCTCCGGCGCGGTCTACGTCTTCGCCCGCACCGGCACCACCTGGTCGCAGCAGGCCTACGTCAAGGCCGCGAACTCGGAGGGAGGCGACTTGTTCGGTCACGGTGTGGCGCTGAGTGGCGACGGCGACACCATGGCCGTGACCGGTTACGACGAAGACGGGTCCCCCAGGGTCCCCAACGGCATTCCGGACAACTTGAGGGGTGGCTCGGGCACGATCTACGTTTTCACACGCACCGGCGCCGCCTGGAGGCAGACGGGTTACCTCAAGGGCTCGAACTTTGAGGGGGGGGACTCGGCATATTCCGTGGCCATGAGTCAGGATGGCAACACCATCGCAGGCGGCGCCGCCGATGAGGATTGTTACATCCCGGGCGTCAATGCTGCCCCGTGCGACAACGACCGCGCCGCCAATACCTCCTCCGGTTCCGCCACCGTCTGGGTCCGCACCGGCAACAACTGGACTCAGCAGGCTTTTTTCAAGGCCTCGAACCCGGGCAAAGAGGACTGGTATGGAGTGCGCATGGCCCTGAGCGGTGACGGCAACACGCTGGCCATATCCGGACCGCTCGAAGACAGCATCGGCCAGGGCATCAACCCCAAGCAGGACGACGAGTTGGCCAGTGAAGCCGGCGCCGTTTACTTCTATGTCCGCAGTGGCACGACCTGGACTCACCGGGCCTTCGTCAAGGCCTCGAACGACGAAGCGTTCGACGAGTTCGGAAGCGCCCTGGCCCTGAGCGGGGACGGCAAGACCCTGGTGGTGGGCGCTCGCGGCGAGGACAGCGCCGCCAAAAGCATCAACGGCAATCAGGCTGACAACTCCGCCTCTGAAGCCGGCGCCGCCTTCGTTTTCAGTTACAACTGACCGTCGGTTATTGGCTCCGCGTTTGGGACCCGTCCGCGGGACCGCGCGGAGGCTTGTGCGCAGTCTTGCCGGTACAAAAACTGGCGCGTATTTGCCGGGCCGCCGTCAGTTCAGCGTCCACAGCGTCAGCGAGGACACGTCCTTCACGAAAATGCGGTTACCGGAGATGGCCGGCTGGGTCCAGGTTTCGGTTTCCGCAATCTTGTAACGCCGCAGCGGCTCGAACGCCGTGCTGCTGCTGCGGGCCACGACCAGCTCGCCGTCGTCTTCCAGGATAAAGAGAACGTTGCCGGCCCTCTCGATGGACGCGTTCCCGGCTTGGCGTCCCTCGGAAAGCCACAAGGTCTTTCCCGTTTTCGCGTCCACGCCGAAGTATTGCCCCGCGTTGCGCGTGGACATGCTGTAAAACGCGTCGCCCACAAGGACGCCGTTGGTCATGCGTATCGGCGTGTCGGCGTTCTCCCAGACATTTTCGGTAACCCACTGGTTGTTTCGCCGCGCGACGCTGAATGCGCTGAGCGGGAAATTGGTACCGCCCACGATGAGCGTCTGACCGTACACCACGGGCGTGATCGAGCTCGTGACATTTGGGATCACGTAGGGACGTTCCCAAAGCAGCGCGCCCGTCGCCGCATCCACCCCGACGATCTTGCCCTGCGTGATGGTGACGATCTGATGCGAGCCGCCCAGGTCCACCGCCACCGGCGAGCCGTACCCCGGGCCGTCCCCGTTCCAGCTCCACTTCACCTCTCCCGTATTCACGTCAAACGCGGTCAGCGCGCCCTGGTTGTTCCCTCCAACGTGAAAGATCACCAGTCCGCGATCCACCAGCGGCGAAAACGCGTGCGTGGTGTACGTCGGCACCACGCTGGACCCAGGTTTCTGCCAAAGCTGCCTGCCGCTGGCGGCGTCGAACGCCGTCACCACTCCGGTCATGCCGATCGAGTACAGCCTGCCGTTGGCAAACACAGGTGTTGATTTCGGTCCCGCCCCGTGGCGCGCCGCGGCGCTTTGCATGGTAAACGGCGCTGGGTAGCCGGTCTGCCACACCGTTTTCCCGGTGGCCGGGTCCAGCGCGCTCATGACTTCGTTCTCACCCTGCCGCGAGAACATATAAATCCTGTCGCCCACCACCAGCGGCGTGGCGTAGCCCAGTCCGACGTCCACCTTCCACCGCTGGGTCAAGCGCTCCGGCCAGGCGGCCGGTTCCGTGAAGCCGGCGATCGCGCCATCCCGGTTGGGGCCGCGCCACTGCGGCCAGTCGGCCGCCGCGCGCTGGGATTGCACCGCCGGCGCCAGCACCAATAGGAATAGGACCGCGACCACGACCGTGGATTTGAAGAGCATGTTTTTCACCTCATAGGAATTCAAGCCATGCGGCGCATATTCTAACCCATTTTTCGCGCGCGGTGTGCCGCCACGCCCATGCAACCGGGCTGTTTCCTCAGAGCGTCTGCCCGCAGCTAACGTTGTATACTGCTGGGGCCACGCGGGAGGCGCAACGACGCGTTGACCTTTTAAGGGCAATTCGCACGGGTCGGCGAATTAAGAGGGAGCGAAGATGCCACTGTATCTATCGAAGTTCAGCTACACGTCGGAGACGTGGGCCAGGCTAGTCGGCAACCCCGAGGACCGTCGAAAGGCTGCTCAGTCCTATATCGAGTCGGTCGGGGGGAAGCTCCACGGGTTCTGGTACGCCTTCGGCGCACACGATGGC